>Ga0207702_10000381_pt1 | contig 50625 bp, 38 predicted proteins | sample KBSCornC62_FD_184302 | JGI IMG/M metagenome (GOLD analysis project Ga0207702, IMG submission 184302) | Corn rhizosphere microbial communities from Kellogg Biological Station, Michigan, USA - KBS Corn C6-2 (SPAdes) (version 2) | ecosystem: Host-associated > Plants > Roots > Rhizosphere > Soil ... | reverse complement strand
CTTCACACACGCGGCATTGCTGGATCAGGCTTGCGCCCATTGTCCAATATTCCCCACTGCTGCCTCCCGTAGGAGTCTGGGCCGTGTCTCAGTCCCAGTGTGGCTGATCATCCTCTCAGACCAGCTAGCGATCGTCGCCTTGGTGGGCCATTACCCCGCCAACTAGCTAATCGCACATCGGTTCGTCCTGCCGCGCGAGGCCCGAAGGTCCCCCGCTTTCTCCCGTAGGACGTATGCGGTATTAGTCCCGGTTTCCCGAGGTTATCCCCCACGTCAGGGTAGATCCCGATGCATTACTCACCCGTCCGCCACTCGCCGCCAGGTATTGCTACCCGCGCTGCCGTTCGACTTGCATGTGTTAGGCATGCCGCCAGCGTTCAATCTGAGCCAGGATCAAACTCTTCACTTAAGTTTTCGACAACCTCGCCCTTGCGGACGAAAGCCGTCTATCTTTCCGAAGCGTGACCCCAACCGTTGAAACTCATTACTGACTTTCTTTCGGTGGGACGCTTGCATTGCTTGGACAGGTCAGCAACCCGCCAGCGCAAGGCGTCCACACAATTCACCTGTGCACACTGTCAAAGATCCTGCCACCGCGGAACTTTCCGCCAAGAGACATTTCGTCCCGGTGAGCCGCCTACTATACATCGTCTTTCTGGTCCGTCAACACCTTCGAAGAAGAATCTTCAGCGAGCAGGTGGGACGCCGTGCCGATGCAGCAGCGGGGCGGCGAATACTAGGGAGGCGCCCGAATCTTGGCAAGCGATTTCTTCGAAGAAATCTCGCTCCTTCACGTAACCAGCTGATCTCGCGAAAGACATTCCCGCGAAGCCCTGCATGACGCTCAATCGCCGGTCAGTCGCACCCGGGCGAAGTTGCGCTTGCCCACCTGCAGCACGCCTTCGAAGCCGACGGCGAACACGCGCTGCGCGTCCTCCACCACTTCCGCATCGATGCGCACTGCGCGCTCCTTGAGCTTGCGGTTCGCCTCGGAGTTGCTGGCGGTGAGCCCTGCCGCGGTGAGCAACGCGGGCAGACGCAGGCCCTCGGCGGGCGCCGCGATCTCGCTGAGCGGCAGCAGCGAGGTATCGCCCTCGCCACGCACCACTGCATGCCAACCGGCAATGGCCTGTTCGGCCACGGCCGCATCGTGGAAGCGCGTGGCCAACTCGCGCGCCAGGCGCAGCTTGGCGTCGCGCGGGTTCAGTACGCCGCTTTCCACCTCTCGCTTCATCCGCGCCAGTTCGTCCAGCGAGACGTCGAAGCTGAGCAGCTCGAACCAGCGCCACATCAGCAGGTCGTCGATCTTCATGGCCTTGGTGACCATGTCGATCGCCGGCTCGTCGATGCCGATGTAGTTGCCCAGCGACTTGGACATCTTGTTGACACCGTCCAGGCCCTCAAGCAGCGGCATGGTGAGCACAATCTGCGGCTTCTGGCCGAAGTGCTCCTGCAGGCCGCGCCCCATCAGGAGGTTGAATTTCTGGTCGGTGCCACCGAGCTCGACGTCGCACTTCAGCGCCACCGAGTCGTAACCCTGGACCAACGGATAGAGGAATTCGTGGATCGCGATCGGCTGCTGCGCGGCGTAGCGCTTGGCGAAGTCGTCGCGTTCCAGCATGCGTGCCACCGTGTGCTGCGCGGCGAGCTTGATCATGTCGGCCGCCCCCATCCGGCCGAACCATTCCGAGTTGAAGCGCAGTTCGGTCTTCTCGCGATCGAGCACCTTGTAGACCTGCGCAGCATAGGTCTCGGCGTTCTTCAGCACATCCTCGCGGGTGAGCGGCTTGCGCGTGACGTTCTTGCCGGTGGGATCACCGATCATGCCGGTGAAGTCGCCGATCAGGAAGATCACCTGGTGCCCCAGATCCTGGAATTGGCGCATCTTGTTGAGCAGCACGGTATGACCGAGATGCAGGTCCGGCGCGGTGGGGTCGAAGCCGGCCTTGATGCGCAGCGGACGACCGCTCTTCAATCGTTCCAGCAGATCCTCGCGCTTGATGATTTCGTCGGCGCCGCGCGCGATCGCGGCCAGCGCCTGCTCGGGTTCGTTCATGCGTTCCTCGGGGTTTGTGGTTGCCATGACAGCCATTTGGGCGATGGCAATCACGTTTCGACGTTAATTGTGCGTTAACCGAAAACGCAGCGCAAACCCTTGATGGGAAAGGCATTGACGCACTTGTCACGCGGCGACTATGGTACGCGGGTTTGTTACTTTGTACGACGAGGCTCGCGCAGCATGGGTGAGGAAATTCGGGGGGCGCGCCACGCACGCAAGCAGGCCATCTGCCGCAAGGCGCAGCGTCGGCACGTCAGCTTCTACGAGCGCTGCGCGCACTGGTCGTTCGACCGTTCGGCATCCACCTCGCCGATCCACTGGCGCCGCGAACGCTGGGTGCTGGCCGGCACCGCGCTGATGGTGACCCTGCTTTCCGGTTTCATCATGCCGGCCTGGGCCACCGCGATGAAGCCCGCGTCCACGGTCGAGGCGCACACCCTGCTGCCGCTGGCCCTGCCGAAGCTGCCCGCAGTCAATCCGGCGGTTTCCACGGTGGACGACTGGCAGGTGGTGCGGGTGCAGCCCGGCCAGACGCTGTCCGACATCTTCGGCGGCCGCGGGCTCAGCCTCACCGACCTGCAGAAGGTGATGGATGCCGCCGGCGACGCGAAATCCGCGCTGCACCACATCCGTCCCGGTGAGGAGTTCGATTTCCTGCTCGGCCCCGGCGGCAGCCTGCGCGGCGTCCGCTTCGACAAGGACCAGGCCAACCGCGCGATCGTGCGCCTCGACGGCCCGCAGCCCACGCTGACCCTGCAGCCGCGCGACATGGACGTGCGCGAGGAAGTGGCGCACGGCGTGATCCGCAGCAGCCTGTACGCCGCCGGCGACCAGGCCGGGCTGAGCGCCGCGATGGTGGGCAAGCTCGCCGACCTGTTCAAGTACGACATCGATTTCGTGCAGGACCTGCGCGAGGGCGACAGCTTCACCGTGATCTACGACGACATCTACCGCGACGGCGCGCGCTACGGCGAAGGCGACATCGTGGCCGCCGAGTTCGTCAACCAGGGCAAGCGCTACACCGCCTACCGCTTCAGGAAGGCGGACGGCAACTACGGTTGGTTCAGCGAGGACGGCCGGCCGCTGCAGAAGTCCTTCCTGCGCATCCCGGTGGACTTCACCCGCATCTCCTCCACCTTCAGCGCCGCGCGCATGCACCCGATCCTCGGCCGCATGCGTGCGCACAAGGGCGTGGACTACGCCGCGCCGATGGGTACGCCGATCCATGCCGCCGGCGACGGCGTGATCAAGTACCACGGCTGGGAGAACGGCTACGGCAACTTCGTGCTGATCCAGCACAACAAGGACATCAGCACCGCGTACGGCCATATGTCGCGCTTCGCGCCGGGCCTGCGCGTGGGTTCGCGCGTGAAGCAGGGCCAGGTGATCGGCTACGTCGGCATGACCGGACTCGCCACCGGCCCGCACCTGCATTACGAATTCCGCGTGGACGGCGTGCAGCGCAACCCGCAGACGGTGACCCTGCCGAAGCCCGAGCCGCTGCCCGCGGCCCAGATGGCGAAGTTCAAGGCCACCGTGGTGAAGCCCGAGCTGGCACGGCTGGAGCAGATCGACCAGCGCATCAAGCTGGCCCGGGCCAACACGCCGAACAGCGACCGCTGAGCATCGCGCCCGCGTGAGTGAGGCCCCGTCGCTCTATCTCGGCCTGATCTCCGGCACCAGCGCCGACGGCATCGATGCCGCGCTGGTGTCGTTCGAGCAGGAGCGCCCGCACTTGCTGGCCGCCCGCACGCATCCCTGGCCCGACGCGCTGCGCAGCGAGATCCTCGCGGTGGCGCAGGGCGAAACCGCGCTGGATCTCGATGTGTTCGGACGGCTGGATGTGGCGCTGGGCCAGACTTTCGCCGACGCAGCGCTGGCGCTGCTGCACGCCAGCGGCACGCCAGCCGCGGCGGTACATGCAATCGGCTCGCACGGCCAGACCGTGCGTCATCGCCCCACGGGCAAACATCCGTTCACCCTGCAGCTGGGCGATCCGGCCACGATCGCCGAACGCTGCGGCATTGCCGTGGTGGCGGACTTCCGCCGTGCCGACGTGGCCGCCGGCGGCCAAGGCGCGCCGCTGCTGCCGGCCGTTCACGCGATGCTGCTGGCGCAGCCCGGCCAGACCCGCGTGGTGCTCAACCTCGGCGGCATCGCGAACATTACCGTGCTCGGCGCCGACGGCGGCGTGACCGGCTTCGACACCGGCCCCGCGAACGGCTTGCTGGACGCGTGGTGCCTGCACCACCGCGGCGAACCGTTTGACCGCGATGGCGCATTCGCCGCCACCGGCCGGGTCGACGACACCCTGCTCGATGCGCTGCTCGCCGATCCCTATTTCGCGCTGGCGCCGCCCAAGAGCACCGGACGCGAGCACTTCCATCTCGACTGGCTGGCCGCACAGCCGCGCGTGGCCCCGCTGGCGCCGGCTGACGTGCAGGCCACCCTGCTGGAACTCAGCGCGCGCAGCGTGGCCGAAGCGATCGCGCATCACGCGCCGGATGCGAAGGACGTGCTGGCCTGCGGCGGCGGTGTGCACAACGGCGCGCTGATGCGGCGGCTTGGCGAACTGCTGGCACCGTGCCCGCTGGCGAGTACGGCGGCGTTCGGTGTCGATCCGGATTTCCTCGAAGCCACCGCATTCGCATGGCTAGCCCGGCAGCGCCTGCTCGGCCGACCCGGCAACCTGCCCACGGTCACCGGTGCGCGCGGACTGCGCCAGCTCGGCGCCATCCATCCCGCGCCGCGCTGAACCGGCTCATCCGACACCCGCTCACTCGAACAGGTTGGCCTCGCGTGCAACCGGCACCAGCGAATCGCCGCGCGCCGTCGACAGCGCCTGCACGGTTTCCCGGAATACCGCCTGCTCGGTCGCGTTCCACGGGCCGACCAGCCCGGCGAGTTCGTCGGCATCAACCAGGATCTCGGCCTGCTGGCCGCCTTCGGCCGCACCGAGGCCGCGCCGCAATGCATGCAGCAGCACCTCGTTGAGGCTCCACTGGTGCGTCTTGGCGAACGCCTGGATGCGTTCGGCTAGCAGATGGTCGACATGGCGTATCACGAGATCGGGCATTCGTCGGCTCCTTGCGCGCGGCGCACCCCTGCGTGACCGATGATGCCAGCATGGCGACACCCTGCAAGCGGCGCGCAGCCGATCCGTGGCCTGCACCTCACCCGTAGCGTGAACCGGTGCTCAGTGCGGCCGCGCCAGCTCGGCGCGATGGATCGCCCGGCGCAACACGAGGACCAGCAGCAGGCCGGGCAGCGCCGACAGCGCGGTGATCGCGAAGAAGTCCGACCAGCCCACCTGTGGCACCAGCCACGCCGCCAGCGGCCCCAGGAACACCCGACCCACTGCCGACAACGACGACAGCAGCGCGTACTGGGTGGCCGAGTAGCGCACGTTGCACAGTGCCGTCACCAGCACCACGAAGGCGGTGCTGCCGAGGCCACTGAAGAAGTTCTCCGCACCCACCACGATAGCGAGAGCCAGCAGGTCGGGGCCGCTGTGCACCAGCCAGATGTAGCCAAGGTTCACCAACGCCTGCAGCACGCCCAGCAGCAGCAGCGCGGGGAACAGCCGCATCCGCGTCACCACCCAGCCACCGGCCAGCGCGCCGAGCAGGCCCGCGGCGAGGCCGAAGGTCTTGTTGATCGCGCCGAGCTGGGTGAGCGAGAACTGCGGCACGCGCAGCAGGAAGGTGGTCGACAGCGACAGCGCGAACGCGTCGCACAGCTTGTACAGCACCATCAGCGCCAGCCAGGCCAGCGCCAGTGCGCCGTAGCGCCGGAAGAAATCCACGAACGGCTGCACCACCGCCTCGGCGAAGCTGCGCGTGGGCTGTTCGTCCGGCGCTTCCGGCGAGGTCGCGGTGACCAGGATCGCCGCCAGCATCAGCGCGCCCATCAGCCGGTACACCCAGGCCCAGCCCATGTGATCGGCGAGGATCAGCGACAGCGCGCCGGACACCAGCATCGCCGCGCGATAGCCGCCCTGCGCGGCAGCGGTGCCCCAGCCGCGTTCGGCCGGCGGCAGCAGGTCGGTGCGATGCGCGTCGTACGCGATGTCCTGGGTGGCCGAGGCGAACGCCAGCAGCACGCCGAGGAAGGCCAGCGTGGCGGCTGCGCCCTGCGGCGTGTAGAAGCTCATGCTGATCAAGGCGGCACCGCACAGCAATTGCATCAGCAGGATCCAGCCGCGCCGGCGCCCCAGGAACGGCAGCGGCAGGCGATCGAGCAGCGGCGCCCACAGGAACTTGAACACGTAGGCCTGGCCGATCAGGGTGATCCAGCCGATGTCGCGCAGGCTCATGCCCGCGGTGGTGAACCAGGCCTGCAACGCCGGGCCGGAGAGCGCCAGCGGCAGGCCGGAGGCGAAGCCCAGCAGGCCGATGCTGAGGATGCGCCAGTTGCGCCCCGGTGCGGCGGCCGCAGCCTCAGTCGGCATAGTCGACGGTGTACGGCGCGTGGTCGGAGAAGCGCTCGTCGCGGTAGATCGCGCAACGCTTCAGTCGCTGGCCCAGCGCGGGTGTGACGAACTGGTAGTCGATGCGCCAGCCCACGTCGTTCTCGCGGGCGCGGCCGCGGTTCGACCACCACGTGTAGTCCTCGCCTTCCGGATGCAGCGTGCGGTAGCTGTCCACCCAGCCGCGCTCGACGAGGCCGTTGAGCCAGCGGCGCTCCTCCGGCAGGCAACCGGAGTTCTTCTGGTTGGACTTCCAGTTCTTGATGTCCTTCTCGCTGCGCACGATGTTCCAGTCGCCGCACAGCACGTAGTCGCGACCGCTCTGCAGCCACTCGTCGAGAATCGGCGCCAGCCAGTCCATCGCCTTGAACTTGAACTGCTGGCGCTCTTCGCCGGAGGTGCCCGACGGCACGTACAGCGACACCACGCTCAGCTTGCCGAAGCGCGCCTCGACGTAGCGGCCCTCGTTGTCGAATTCACCCCAGCCCAGCGCGGTGCGCACCGCGTCTGGCTCGCGCTTCGCGTAGATCGCCACGCCCGAATAACCCTTCTTGCTGCTGGCGTCGCGGTAGAAGCAGTGGTGCCCGTCGGGACGGAACATCGGATCGGCGAGCTGGTCTTCCTGCGCCTTGGTTTCCTGCAGGCAGACCACGTCGGCTTTTTGCCGGCGCAGCCACTCGAACACGCCCTTGGTCGCGGCCGAGCGGATGCCGTTGGCGTTCAGGCTGATGATGCGCATGCGCGACTCCCGGTGCGGAGCGGGCATCATAGCAATCATGGCCGCGTCGCCCGACCTCCACGTCCGCCCTGTCACGCCCGCCCTGCGCGAAGCCGTGCTGCGGCTGCGCGCGCGACCGGAGCAGGACGGCTTCGTCAGTCCGCCCGCGCGCACATTGGCCGACGCCGAGCAATGCGCCGGCAGCGAGCCGATGACGATCCTGCTCGGCGCCACGCCGATCGGCTACTACCGCATCGAGCACAGCGCGCGCAGCCTCACAGGCCTCGTTGACGATGCCGACGCGCTGGGCCTGCGCTCGTTCCAGCTCGATGCGTCCTGGCAGGGACGCGGCCTCGCCATGCCCGCGATGGATGTGTTGCTGGCCGACCTCGCGCAACGCCACCCACAGGCGTGCCGGCTCCTGCTCACGGTGAACTGCGACAACGCCGCCGCGCTGGCGCTGTACCGGCGCGCTGGCTTTGTGGACAGCGGCACGCTGTACCATGGCGGCCGCTCCGGGCCGCAACACCTGTTGTGGCGCGCCCTTACGTGAACCCACTGTCGGGAAAATGCTCCATGCGTTTTCCCGAGCGATCCATCCATGGATCGCGCCATCGCAGCCCCGTCACCAACCGGCGAGAACAACCATGCACGACTACCAGCGCGATTTCATCGAGCTCACCCTGCAGCGCGAGGTGCTGCGCTTCGGCGAGTTCACGCTGAAGTCCGGCCGCCAGAGCCCGTACTTCTTCAACATGGGGCGGATCGATTCCGGCGCCGCGCTGGGCCGGCTGGGCCGCGCCTACGCCGCCGCGGTGGCGAACGCGGGGATCGCGGCGGACATGCTGTTCGGCCCCGCCTACAAGGGCATCGCGCTGGCCGCCGCCACCGCGATCGCGCTGGCCGAGCAGCACGGCCGCGACCTGCCCTGGGCCTACAACCGCAAGGAGGCCAAGGATCACGGCGAGGGCGGCGTGCTGGTGGGTGCGCCGCTCAAGGGCCGGGTGCTGATCGTGGACGACGTGATGACCGCCGGCACCGCCGTGCGCGAATCGCTGGCGCTGATCCGCGCCCACGGCGCCGAGCCGGCCGGCGTGCTGATCGCGCTGGACCGGCAGGAGCGCGGCCAGGGCGAGCTCTCCGCCGCGCAGGAAGTGGCGCGCGACTACGGCATCCCGGTGATCGCGATCACCAGCCTCGCCGACGTGCTGGCATATGCCGGCGAGCGCCCGGAGCTGGCCGCCGAGTACGTCCGCCTCGTGGCCTATCGCGAGCGCTACGGGGTCGCCGGCTGAACCGCCGAGCGAACGCGATCACGGACCGACGCCTGGACCGACGGTCGCGGCGTCGCGCTGCTGCGATGATGTCTATACTTCCGATCAGGGGGTACTCATGCACAAGCCGCTACACGTCCTGACCATCATCGCGCTGCTCGCCAGCGCCGCCGTCTGCGCCCAGCAGGCCGACCACAACGGCATGCGTTACAAGTGGGTGGACGGCAAGGGCCTGCCGCATTTCAGCGACAGCCTCAGCCAGGACGCGATCAAGTACGGCTACGACGTGGTCAACGACCAGGGCATGGTGGTGCAGCGCGTGCAGCGCCAGCTCAGCCCCGAGGAACGCGCAGCCGCACAGAAGCAGGCCGCGCAGCAGGCCGCCACCCAGCGCGCCGCCCAGGACCGTGCCCGCACCGACGAGCAGATGCTGTCCGCCTACCCCGACGAGGCCGCGTACAAGGCTGCGTTGCAGCAGGCGCTGGCGAACATGGACCAGCAGATCCACACCAGCAGGCTCAACCTGCGCAGCCAGGAGCAGGCGCTGACCGAACTGCTGGGTCGCGGCGCCGAGTTCGAGCACAACAAGCAGTCGCTGCCGAAGTCCCTGCAGGACGGCATCGCCAGGCAGCGCGGCGTGGTGAGCGAGCTGCAGGCACTGCTGCAGCGCCAGCAGGCGCAACGCGAGCAGGCCGCGCAGGCGCAGACACAGCAGCTGGCGCACTACCGCGCCCTGCAGGCCGAGCAGAACGATCAGCCCTGAGCCGCCCGCGGCACGAAACCCCTGACGCGAAGACCCGGCCATGCCGGGCCTTCGACGTTTGATCAGAACGGGAGCTTCAGCGCGGGATCAACGGCGAGCAGTTGTTCGCGGAACACCTGCTGGATGCGTGCGAGCGCGGCCGGGTTGTCGGCATCGAAGCGCAGCACCAGCACCGGCGTGGTGTTGGAGGCGCGCACCAGGCCCCAGCCGTCCGGCCAGTCGGCGCGCACGCCGTCTATGGTGATCAGGGTGGCATCGCCGAAGTTCGCCCGGGCACGGAACATCTCCATGAAGCGGTAGTGCTCGCCCTCGGCCAGTTCGATCTTCAGCTCCGGGGTGGAGACGCCCTTGGGCAGGGTGGCGAAGATCTCCTCCGGCGTGCGCTCCTCCAGGTCGCCGGCGAGGATCTCCATCAGCCGCGCGCCGGCATAGATGCCGTCGTCGAAGCCGTACCAGCGCTCCTTGAAGAAGAAGTGCCCGCTCATCTCGCCGGCCAGCTCCGCGCCGGTCTCGCGCATCTTGCCCTTGATCAGCGAGTGGCCGGTGCGCCACATCAGCGGACTGCCGCCGGCCTCGAGGATCTGGCCCTTGAGGTGCCCGGTGCACTTCACGTCGTAGATGATGGTGGCGCCCGGCTGGCGCGCCAGCACGTCGCGCGCGAACAGCATCAGCAGGCGATCCGGGAAGATGATCTCGCCGGCCCTGGTCACCACGCCAAGGCGGTCGCCGTCGCCGTCGAAAGCCACCCCGAGATCCGCGCCAGTCTGTTTCACCGCGAGGATCAGGTCCTCGAGATTGTGCGGATCGGAAGGGTCGGGATGGTGATTCGGGAACGTGCCGTCCACCTCGCAGTACAGCGGCACCACCTCGCAACCGATGCCGGAGAACACCTGCGGCACCACCGCGCCGGGAATGCCATTGCCGCAATCCACCACCACCTTGAGCCGGCGTTCTGCCTGCACGTCGGAGACGATGCGCTCCAGGTAGTCCGGCAGCACGTCGACCTGGCGCAGGCTGCCGGCGCCGCCGTGCTCCAGCGCGTTCTCGGCGATGCGGCGGTACAGGTCCTGGATCGCGCCCTCGGACAGCGTCTGGCCGCCGATCACGATCTTGAAGCCGTTGTAGTCGGGCGGGTTGTGGCTGCCGGTCACCGCCACGCCGCAGCCGGTGTTGTAGTGCCAGGTGGCGAAATACACCACAGGCGTGGGCACGGCGCCCAGATCGATCACGTCGACGCCGGCCGCGCGCAGACCATCGGCCAGCGCGCCGGACAGTTCCGGGCCGGACAGGCGGCCGTCGCGCCCCACCACGATCTCGGTAAGGGCCTGTTCGCGCATCAGCGTGCCGATCGACTGGCCGAGCAGGCGCGCCACGCCGGCGTCCAGCGTCTTGCCCACCACGCCGCGGATGTCGTAGGCGCGGAAGATCGTCGGGTCGAGGGCAATCTTCGCTGCGGGCTTCGCCGCGGGTGCGCTCGCCGGCGCGGCGGCGAGCTTGGCAAGCACCGGTGCGGGCGGCGCGGACTGGCGGGCGGCTTGCTGGGACAACTTGAACTCCTCGATATCGATGTCTTGCTCGGCGATCGGCAGCTCGCGCTGCCGCAATCGCCACCACAGCAGGTACAGCCCCGCACCGAGCCCGGCCAGCGCCAGCAGCGCGGTCAGTGGCCACGTGCGCGGCAGCACGATGAAGGCCGCCGGCAAGGCCGCGGCCACGCTGAACGTGCTGCCCGGCACGATCTTGCCGACCGGCTCCGCCTCGCCGCCGGTGCTGCCATGCGAAAGAACGCGCATGTCGCTGCTGGCGTCGCCTTGGCGCAGGTCCAGCCGGCCACCCGCAGGCGACACCGCCTCGAAGGCCTGCCGCACCGGCGTAAACGGCAGCTCCACCCACAGCCAGGCCTGCGCTTGCTGCGGCGAACCCAGCGGCAGCACCACGCTCAGCCGGCGATCGCCCACGCCGCGGGACACGCTCTGCACCGGCGGCAGGCCGTCGGCGGTCTGCGCCGCCATCAGCTGCGCCGCCTTGGCGTAGCCGAACTCGCGGAAATTCGCGTGCAGCACTTCGTCGAGGCTGCCGCCGTAGACATCCAGCTGGCGCGCCTGCGGCAACTTCGAATGCAGCGCCGCCACCAGCGTGGCGCGATCGCCCTGCAACATGGCCGGATCCAGCGCCGCCACCGCCTGCTCCACCGTGGCGCGCTGCGCCGCCACCGTCTGCGCCAGCTTCTGCACCGCCTCGTCGCGGGCCTGCTGCACACGTGCCGCCGCGTTGCCCTCGTCCGCGATCAGCCAGGTCTGCCAGGCGCAGAACGCGCCGAGCAACAGCAGCAAGGTCCCCAGCGCCAGCGGCCACAGCCGCCGCCAGTCCGGCTGCACGCGCAGGCGCGCCCCGTTTGCGTCACTCATCGCCATGCCCTGTCCCCGCAGGTATCCGCCACGCCCGGCCCGCCCCGTGCGCCACCGGAATCACTTGATGCCCGTCGAACCGAAACCGCCCGTGCCGCGCACGCTGGGCGCGAACTCGTCCACGATGTGCAGCCGCGCCTGCGCCACCGGCACCAGCAGCAGCTGGGCGATGCGGTCGCCCACGCCGATGGTGACCGGCTCGCGGCCGCGGTTCCAGCAGGAAATCATCAGCGGTCCCTGGTAGTCGGCGTCGATCACGCCGACCAGGTTGCCCATCACCAGGCCCTGTCTGTGGCCCAGCCCCGAGCGCGGCACGATCAGCGCGCACCAGCCCGGGTCGGCGATGTGGATGGCAATGCCGCTGGGCACCAGCGCGCTGTCGCCAGGCGCCAGCGTGAGCGGCGCGTCCAGCGCGGCGCGCAGGTCCATGCCGGCGCTGCCGGTGGTGGCCGGCTCGGGCAGCGGGATCGCCTCGCCCAGGCGCGGGTCGAGGATCTTCAGTTCGACATCCAGCATCGCCGCGCTCACCCGCGCACCGCGCAATAGCGTTCGGCCACGCAGGCGACCAGCTGCCGCGCCAGCTCGGCCTTGCCGGCGCGCGCCAGCGCCAGCATGCCGTCGGCCCAGTACACGTCCAGCGCGTTGTCGGCAGTCTCGAAACCCAGCCCGTCGCCGACGCGGTTCGCGGCAATCATGTCCAGGCCTTTGCGTTGCAGCTTGTCCTGCGCGTAGTGCGCCACGTCATGCGTTTCGGCGGCGAAGCCCACCAGGAAGGGATGCGCGGCCTGCGCGGACAGGTTGCCGAGGATGTCGGGGTTCTCGGCCAGTTGCAACACCAGGTCGGCGCCAGCCTGCTTCTTGAGCTTGCGCTCGGCGACTTCGGCCGGCCGGTAGTCGCCCACCGCGGCCGCGCCGATGTAGACCTGCGCCCCCGCGCAGGCTTCAAGCACGGCCGCCTGCATCTGTGCCGCGCTGCGCACATCGATGCGACGCGCCACGCCGGGCGGCGTGGCCAGGCTCACCGGACCGGCCACCAGGGTGACGTTCGCGCCGGCTTCCGCCGCCGCCTGCGCCACCGCGAAACCCATCTTGCCGGAGCTGCGGTTGCCGATGAAGCGCACCGGGTCGATGTCCTCGTAGGTCGGGCCGGCGCTGACCACCACCTGCAACCCGGCCAGCGCGCCGCTGCCGAACGAGGCCGCCAGTGCGTCGCGCAATTCATGCGGCTCCAGCATGCGGCCCGAGCCCACGTCGCCGCAGGCCTGCTCGCCCGCCGCCGGGCCGAGCACTTGCACGCCACGCTGGCGCAGTTGGGCCAGATTCGCCTGCACCGCCCGGTGCGCCCACATCTGCTGGTTCATCGCCGGCGCCACGGCCAGCGGCGCGGCGCTGGCCAGGCACAGCGTGGTGAGCAGGTCGTCGGCGTGGCCATGTGCGAGCCTGGCAAGGATGTCCGCACTGGCCGGCGCGATGAGGATGCGCTCGGCCCAGCGCGCCAGCTCGATGTGGCCCATCGCCGCCTCGGCGCTCGCGTCCCACAGCGAGGTGCGCACCGGCTGGCCGGACAGCGCCTGGAAAGTGGCCGCGCCCACGAAGTGTTCGGCGCCCGCCGTCATCACCACGCGCACCTCGGCGCCCTGCTCGCGCAGGCGGCGAACCAGTTCGCAGGACTTGTAGGCGGCGATGCCGCCGGACACTCCCAGCAGGATGCGGCGTTGGGCAAGACTCATGTAGGCAGGGCCTGACGTGCGGGCAGACGGTTAGCTTACCGGAATCGTGCCGCGCGACTGCTGCCCGCATCGCATCCCCGCCGGCACGCTCAAGGGCATGAGCATCCGCGACTGGCCCGAAGGCGAACGCCCCCGCGAAAAGCTGCTGGCGCGCGGCAGCGGCGCCCTGTCCGACGCCGAGTTGCTGGCCGTGCTGCTGGGCAGCGGCGTGCGCGGGAAGGACGCGATCGCGCTGGGCCGCGAGCTGCTGGTGAACGCGGGCAGCCTCGGCAGCCTGCTTGGCCGGCCCGACCACTCGGTGCGCGCGGCGGGCCTCGGCCCGGCCAAGCGCGCGCGCATCGCCGCCGCGCTGGAGCTGGCCCGGCGCAGCCTCGCCGAACAGCTGCGCGAAGCGCCTGCGCTGGGCAATCCGCGCGACAGCGGCGACTACCTCAGCGCGCGGTTGCGTCATCTGCCCTACGAGGTGTTCGGCTGCCTGTACCTCGACAACCGCCACCGCGTACTGGCGTTCGAGGAACTGTTCCGCGGCACCGTCGATGGCGCCAGCGTGCATCCGCGCGAGGTGGTGCGCGCCTGCCTGCAGCACAACGCCTGTGCGGTGATCTTCGCCCACAACCACCCGTCCGGCGTGACCGAGCCCAGCGCGGCCGACCGCGCGATCACCCGCGAACTGCGCGAGGCCTTGCAACTGGTGGGGGTGCGCGTGCTCGACCATCTCGTGATCGGCCATGGTGAGCCGGTGTCGATGGCCGCACGGGGCCTGATCTGAGGCGTTGCTGCTTTTGCGATCGTCCTTGACTGCTTGAATCAAGCGGGCCGCCATCCCTGGCCGCACTCCTCAGGCAAAAAAACGGCGCGGGATGAGCCGCGCCGTGGTTGCCGATTCGGGGAGCGGAGAGAGCGGCGTCTCCGGGTGCCGGGGGGAGGGGAGTCGCCACCGGCACGCAGCCAGTGTGGCGCCGCCGCATGACAGGGCGATGACGATTCGGCGCCGCAGCGATGATCGCCAAGCGGCCGTCACTTATGCACAAAAGCCCGCGACCGGCACTTGCAGGCCTCAACGCAGCCAAGACTTCAAGCATGCCTCGTATATATATGATTCTCATTGATATTTATCGTGGAAGGCGACTTGACCACGTATGCGGCGCCAAACCAGCCGCATGAGGCGCCGCTTTCCCCACAGACTTATCCACAGGTGGCGCGCCGCGCCGCAGCATGCCGGTTCCCATACCGTCATTGCGGTCGCCCGGCTCGGTCGGTCTGCTAGGATTGCCGGTTCCATCCCGGAACCGCCGCGCCTGTGAAAGCCCAGCTGCACGAACTCGTCCTCGAGGCCATCCACGTCCTGCAGACCCAGGCCATCCTGCCCGCCGAACTGGCGGTGCCAAGCTTCGTGATCGAGCGCACGCGCAGCCGCGAGCACGGCGATTTCGCCTGCAATGCCGCGATGCTGCTGGCGAAACCCGCGCGTGCGAAGCCGCGCGAGCTGGCCGAAAAGCTGGTCGCCGCGCTGTCCGCGAACGAGCTGCTGGTCAAGGTGGAGATCGCCGGCCCCGGCTTCATCAACTTCTTCCTCGCCGCCGACGCCAGCCAGGCGCAGGTGCGCCGCATCCTCGAACAGGGCGCGCGCTACGGCCGCAATGCGCTGGGCGCGGGCCGAACCGTGGGCGTGGAGTTCGTCTCGGCCAACCCCACCGGCCCGCTGCACGTGGGCCACGGCCGCGGTGCGGCGATCGGCGACTGCCTGAGCCGCCTGCTGGAAGCCAGCGGCTGGAACGTGAAGCGCGAGTTCTACTACAACGACGCCGGCGTGCAGATCGCGAACCTCGGCATCTCGGTGCAAGCGCGCGCACGTGGCCTCGCCCCCGGCGACGCCGGCTGGCCGGAGGACGGCTATCGCGGCGACTACATCGCCGACGTGGCGAAGGCCTATCTCGCCGGCGACAGCGTCACCGTGGAAGGCCACACCGTCACCGGTTCGAAGGACGTCGAGGATCTCGACGCGATCCGCGCGTTCGCCGTGGCCGCGCTGCGCCGCGAGCAGGACCTGGACCTCAAGGCCTTCGGCGTGGCCTTCGACGTGTACTTCCTGGAGTCCTCGCTCTACGCCGACGGCAAGGTGGAGGAGACCGTCCGCGAGCTGGTCGCCCACGGCCACACCTACGAGGAAGGCGGCGCGCTGTGGCTGAAGACCACCGACTTCGGCGACGACAAGGACCGCGTGATGCGCAAGTCCGACGGCACCTACACATATTTCGTGCCGGACGTGGCCTACCACCTCAGCAAGTGGCAGCGCGGCTACGAGAAGGCGATCACCGAACTGGGCTCCGACCACCACGGCTCGCTGGCCCGCGTGAAGGCCGGGCTGCAGGCGCTGGATTGCGGCATTCCCAAGGGTTACCCGGACTACGTGCTGCACCAGATGGTCACGGTGATGCGCGGCGGCGAGGAGGTGAAGATCTCCAAGCGCGCCGGCAGCTACGTCACCCTGCGCGACCTGATCGACGAGGTGGGCCGCGACGCCACGCGCTACTTCCTGATTTCGCGCAAGGGCGACTCGCAGCTGGTGTTCGACATCGACCTGGCCCGCTCGCAGACCAACGACAACCCGGTCTACTACATCCAGTACGCCCATGCCCGCGTGTGCTCGGTGCTGCGCCAGGCCGGCGAGAAAGGGTTCACGTTCGATCAGGACAATGGGCTCAAGCAGCTCGCGCGTCTGGACAACGAGCACGAGCAGGCCCTGCTTACCGAGCTGTCGCGCTACCCCGAGGTGGTGGAAGCCGCGGCGACGAGCCTGGAGCCGCACCTGCTCGCCGTGTGGCTGCGCGAACTGGCGAACGCGTTCCACACCTACTACAACTCGCACCAGTTCCTCGTTGACGACAAGGACCTGCGCGACGCCCGCCTCGCCCTCGTGGTGGCGACCCGGCAGGTCCTGCGCAACGGTCTCGACTTGCTGGGCCTCGGCGCCCCGGAGAGCATGTGATGGCAGCACGCAAAGGCAAGGGCCGGCAGGCGGTACGCAACGGCGGCGGCGGCATTCCCGGCTGGGTCTGGGCGCTGGTCGGCGTGCTGATCGGCGCGGTGGCGGTGATGGTGCTGATGCGCCATTCGCTGATGCCGATGACCGCGAAAACCGGCCCGCAGGCGAATCCGCAGGCCACCGCCGAGGCCCCCAGCGAGACCGGCGCGGTGGCACCGGGCAACGCCGAGAGCGCACCGAAGAAACCGCAGTTCGACTTCTATTCCGTGCTGTCGGAGAAGGAAGTGCGCATCCCGGATGCCGAGATCAGCGCGCAGGCCAAGGCCGAACAGCAGAAGCAGCAGGCCGCCGCGAGCGCTCCCGCGAGCGCCGCGCCCACGAACGCGCCAGTGGCGCCGCCGGTGCCCGGCAATCCGCCGGTGGCCACCCAGAACGTGGAGGCCGCGCCCGCCGCCGCCGTGCCGAAACCCGCGGCCGGCAGCGGCTACCTGCTGCAGGTCGGCGCCTTCCCCAATCCCGCCGACGCGGAGACCATGAAGGCGAAGCTCGCCATGCAAGGCTTCGTGGCCAACGTGCAGTCCGTCAACGTCAACGGCCAGACCTTCCACCGCGTGCGGCTGGGGCCGTTCCCCACCGCCAGCGCGCTGGAGGCGACCAAGCAGCGCCTCAGCAGCGCCGGGATCGGCTCGATCGCGCTGAAGGAAGGCAAGTAGGCCCGCCATGAGCATCAAGATCGCCTGGATCACCGGCGCCACCGCCGGCTTCGGCGCCGCCACCGTGGCGCGTTTCGTGGCCGGCGGCTGGCGGGTGATCGCCAGCGGCCGCCGCGCCGAACGCCTGCAACAACTGGTGGATGCGCACGGCGCCGAGCGGGTGCATGCCGCCGCCTTCGACATCCGCGACGAGGCGGCGCTGCGCGCGGCCGTCGACGCGCTGCCGCCGGCGTTCGCCGGCATCGACCTGCTGGTCAACAACGCCGGCCTCGCGCTGGGCACCGCGCCGGCGCAGCAGGCCGATCTCGTGCAGTGGCGGCAGATGATCGACACCAACGTCACCGCGCTGGCGACGATGACCCACGCCCTGCTGCCGCGCCTGATCGAACGCCGCGGCGCGATCGTGAACATCAGCTCGATCTCGGCCAGCTACCCGTACCGCGGCGGCAACGTCTACGGCGGCACCAAGGCCTTCGTCACCCAGTTCTCGCAGAACCTGCGCGTGGACTTGCACGGCACCGGCGTGCGCGTCACCTCGATCGAACCCGGCATGGCCGAGACCGAGTTCACCCTGGTGCGCACCGGCGGCGACCAGGCCGCCTCCGACCAGCTCTACGCCGGCGCCCACCCGATCACTGCCGGCGACATCGCCGAGACGATCTGGTGGATCACCAACCTGCCGCCGCACCTCGACATCACGCGCCTGGAAATCATGCCGGTGAGCCAGTCGGCGGCCGGCCTGCAGGTGCATCGCGGCTGAGGCGATCGCGCACTGGCCGATCAACCCGCTCCGCCGGAACCGAAGTACTCCATGCCCAAGGCGCGATGGTGGGTCTTGCCCCAGCTCGCCAACGCGTTCAGTGCCGGCCTCAGGCTGCGGCCGAACTCGGTCAGCCGGTAATCCATGCGCTGCCTGCGCGCATCGCGCGTCTCGCGGCAAATCAATCCATCCGCCTCCAGCTGCCGCAGCTGCTGGCTGAGCACCTTGTGCGCCACCTGCGGCATGGCGGCCTGGAAGTCGCTGAAGCGCCGACGCCTCGTCGACAGCAACCACAGGATCATCGGCTTCCACTTGCCGTGGATCAGGCTCAGCGTCACGTCGACGGGACAGGCGAAGATCTTGCGCTGGGAATGGTTCATGCGGCGACTCATGGCAAGGCGGGTAACTTTCCGGTGCGTATCTTTCCGCGCGACGGCGGATGCAGAATCGGGAGGCCATCCCGATGCCTCCACGAGGGCCGAGCATGATCGTCGAGTACATCCGCTACAAGATTCCGCCGGCGCAGGCGGCCCGGTTCGAACAGGATTACGTCGAAGCCGCACGCAGCCTGGATGCCTCCACGCACTGCCTGGGCTACGAGCTGGCCTGCTGCCTCGACGAGCCGGGCAGCTACATCCTGCGCATCGAATGGGACTCGGTAGAGGGCCACATGCAGGGCTTCCGCGGCAGCGCGGAGTTCCGCAGCTTCTTCGCCGCGATCAAGCCCTGGGTGGGCATGATCGAGGAAATGCGCCACTACCGGACAACGGCGGTGCAACGGACCAAGTCGCGATGAGCGACGACGGGATTCCCAGCCTCTTCGTGTGGGCCGGCGGCCTGGCTGCGTTCGAGCGACTTGCCGAAATCTTCTACCAGCGCGTGCCGGACGATCCGTTGCTGGCACCCTTGTTTGCGCACATGGATGCCCGCCATCCCCACTTCGTCGCGCTGTTCCTCGCCGAGGTATTCGGCGGCCCGGCCCACTACAGCCAGCAACGCGGCGGCCATCGCGCCATGCTGGCAAAGCACGTGGGGCGGCATTTGAACGAAGCGCAGCGCGCACGCTGGATGGCGCTGCTGCTGGAGTGCGCCGATGCCGCCGGCCTGCCCGACGACCCGGAATTCCGCTCCGCCTTTGTGGGCTACGTGGAATGGGGCACGCGACTGGCTGTGCTGAACTCGCAGCTCGAACAACTACCCGACGAACAGGCGCCGATGCCTGCCTGGGGCTGGGGCGAGACCGGCGGGCCCTACCGGGGCTGAAGCCGGGCGAACGGAAACCGTCGTTCTTACTCCCGGTGCACGTCGTGGGTCACGAACGGCTGCTCCGTCGACGGCGCGGCCAGCCATCGCGGATGCGCGAGCGTGTGGCGCATGTCGGCGAGGCCGCTGCGCCAGTGTCCGTGCATGCTGGCGGCGCTGAACTCGTAGTCCTTGTAGTGGCCCTCATAGGGCTTGTCGCGGTAGATCAGGTGGATCAGGTTGACCAGCGCGCCGTTCGCCTCGCATTCGGCCCGGCGGTACGCCGGATCGGCGCGACGTTCCGGCGGCACCAGCGCCAGCACTTCCTGCAGCAGGCGCTGACGGCGACGGCTCTCGTGCATGTACTCGGTCATCAGCCTGGTACGGCTGGAATACTGGATCTCCTTGCTGCGCTCGGCCACGCCGGGCATGTCGTGCGGCAACTCGCCCTGCGCGCTCCACAGGTCAACCTGGAACACCAGCATGTCGCGCTGCGGCTGCTCGGTGAGCACGCGGTAGAGCGGCGTGTTGGAAACCACGCCGCCGTCCCACCAGTACTCGCCGTCGATCTCCACCGCGGGGAATCCCGGCGGCAGCGCGCCCGAGGCCATGAAGTGCTCGGGCCCTAGGCGCTGCTTCGTGTTGTCGAAATAGACGAAATTGCCGCTCCTCACGTTCACCGCGCCCACCGACACGCGCATCGCGCTCGCATCGTTGAGGCGGTCGAAATCGACCAAGCGCTCCAGCGTGCCGCGCAATGGCGTGGTGTCGTACCAGCTCGCGGTGGCGGGCGTAGCCTGCGCCTGCAGGAATGGCGACGGCAGACGGGGCCGGAAGAAGCCGGGCTGGCCCTGGATCAGGGCGCTCCACGCCGCGAGGCCGCTGAGCCCGTTCTGCAGTACCAGCGGCCAGTGGCGCACATCGAACGCCGCGGGTAACGCGACAGGCGGCCAGGGCGAGGCGCGGCAGATCGTGTCCCAGAACGCGCGCAGGCGCTCGACGCGGCGCTCCGGCGGATTGCCCGCGATGATCGCCGCGTTCAGGGCGCCGATCGAGATGCCGGCGATCCAGTCGGGGCGCAGCTGTGCGTCCTCCAGCGCCTCGACCACGCCGGCCTGGTAGGCACCCAGCGCACCGCCGCCCTGCAGCACCAGCACCACGCATGCATAGTCGCGTGCCACCTGCGCGGCCAGCGGTTGAGGGGTCTCGGCAGCCATGGGCTTACTGCATGTACCAGCCGTGGCTGACCACGATGCTCTGCCCGGTCAGCGCGGCGGAGGGGAACGCGGCCAGATACAGCGCGGTCTGCGCGATATCCTCGACGGTGGTGAACACGCCATCCACGGTGTCCTTCAGCATCACGTTCTTGATCACGTCGGCCTCGCTGATGCCCAGCTCCTTCGCCTGTTCGGGGATCTGCTTCTCCACCAGCGGCGTGCGCACGAAGCCGGGGCAGATCACGTGCGAGCGCACGTTGTGCGCGGCGCCTTCCTTCGCCAGCGTGCGGGCCAGGCCCAGCAGGCCGTGCTTGGCGGTGACGTAGGGTGCCTTCAGCTTCGAGGCCTCGTGCGAATGCACCGAGCCCATGTAGATCACGATGCCGCCGCGGCTTTGACCTGCACCGTTGCCCTTGTACATGTGGCGCAGCGCGGCGCGGGTGGTGAGGAAACCGCCGTCGAGGTGGATCGCCAGCATCTTCTTCCAGTCGGCGAACGCGAACTGCTCGATCGGGTTGATGATCTGCACGCCCGCGTTGGAGATCAGGATGTCCAGCGCCCCGAACGCGGCCACCACCTTGTCGGTGCCCGCATCCACCGCGGCCTCGTCGGTGACGTCCATCGCGATGCCGATGGCCTGGCCACCCGCGGCGTTGATTTCCGCCGCCGCGGCGTCAGCCGCCTGCTGGTTGATGTCGCAGATCGCCACTTTCGCGCCCTGCTTCGCGTACAGCTCCGCGATCGCCTTGCCGATGCCGCTGGCCGCGCCCGTGATCAGGGCCACCTTGCCGTCGAGACTGCCCATGGGGGAACTCCGTGAGGGGGAGGGAGGCAGCCATTGTAGGCAAGGCATGTGACGGCACCATCAGCCTTTGGTGCAAGGCGGCCCGCTTCCTCTTCCCGCAGGGGAGAGGAAGCGGCAAGCATCAACCTTCCTCGGCGAGGTAGGTGTAGGCGGTCAGGCCGCCATCCAGCGTGCTGTACAGCTGTTCGGCCATCTCGCCTGCGATGCCCGCGGCGGCGATGCGCTCGCGATAGCTGACGCGCAGTGCGGCGAGATCGTAGCCCACGTAGTCCAGCATCAGGTCGGTGGTGTCGCCACGGCGCCTGTGCGCGAAAACATATGAATCGCCGTCCACGCGCACGTTCACCGCGTCGGTGTCGCCGAACAGGTTGTGGATGTCGCCCAGGGTCTCCTGGTAGGCGCCGACCATGAAGATGCCCAACCGGTAGCTCTCGCCGTCCCGCAGCGCGTGCAGCGGCAGCGAGAAGTCCACGCCCTCGGCGTCCACGTAGTGGTCGATGCGGCCGTCGGAATCGCAGGTGAGGTCGACGATCACGCCGCGCCGGGTGGGCTCCTCGTCCAGCCGCGCGATCGGCGCGATCGGGAAGATCTGTTCGATCGCCCAGATGTCGGGCACCGACTCGAACACCGAGAAGTTGACGAAGTACTTGTCCACCAGCTTCTCGTCCAGCTCGTCCAGCGCGGCGCGGTGCGAGCGCTCGCCGGGCAGCAGGCGCGCGCGCACCGCGTTGGCGATGGCGTAGTACATCTCATCCAGCCGCGCGCGGTCGGCCAGCGCGAGCTGGCCCAGCGCGTACAGGGCCTGGCCTTCGCTCAGGTGATGCTGGGCCTCGTGGAACAGCTCCAGCGCGGGGCGCTGGTCGAGTTCGGCATGCACTTCGCGCAGGCGGCGCAGCACCGCGGGTTCATCCTGTGCCACCGACGGGATGGTGCCGGCCGGCACCTCCTCCACCTCGCTCACGTTGACCACCAGCACCGCGTGATGGGCGGTCATCGCGCGGCCGGCCTCGGTGAGGATGTGCGGCGCCTGCAGGCCTTCCGCCTCCACCGCCTCGGCCAGCGACTGCACGATGGTCGCGGCGTACTGCTCGATCGAGTAGTTGATCGAGTTGTGGCTGCGCGAGCGCGAGCCTTCGTAATCCACGCCCAGGCCACCACCGACGTCGACGATCTCCAGCGGCACGCCCATGCGGGTGAGCTCGACGAAGTAGCGCGTGGCCTCGCGCATGCCGTTCGCGATGTCGCGCACGTTGGAGATCTGCGAGCCCATGTGGAAGTGCTGCAGCTTCAGCGTGTGCTTGAGGCCGGCCTGGTCCAGGCGTTCAATGAGGGTGAGCACCTGCGCCGGCGACAGCCCGAACTTGCCCTTGTCGCCGCCGGTGTTCTGCCACTTGCCGGCGCCGATGGAAGCGAGCCGCACGCGCACGCCGAGCAGCGGCTCCACGCCCAGCGCCTTCGCCTCGGCGAACACGTGGTCCAGCTCGGAGAGCTTCTCGATCACGATGTGCACGCGCAAGCCGAGCTTCTTGCCGATCAGCGCGAGTCGGATGTATTCGCGGTCCTTGTAGCCGTTGCAGATCACGATGGAGCCGGGCCGCGCCATCGCCAGCACCGCCATCAGCTCGGGCTTGGAGCCGGCCTCGAGGCCGAAGCCTTGTGCACCCGCAGCCACCAGTTCGCCGGCCACGCCGCGCTGCTGGTTCACCTTGATCGGGTAGATGGCGGTATAGCCGCCCGCGTAGTGCCAGTCGCCGATCGCCTTGGCGAACGCGGCCTGCAGGCGCGCGAGGCGGTCGGCGAGGATGTCCGGAAAGCGCACCAGCAGCGGCAGGCGCAGGCCTTCGGCGCGGGCGCGCTCCACGATGGCCGGCAACGACAGCGCCGGGCCGCGCACGCCGTGCGGGAGTATCGCGATCTCGCCGGCCTCGCCGACGTCCACGTAGCCGTCGCCCCAGTGGGCCACGGCATAGGTGTGGCGCGCATCGGCCACGGTCCAGGGCTTCGACATGAAGCGTCTCCTTGTGCAAACGGGATGCATGTCGTCGCAGCGGCGAGCCTTGACGGAGAGAAGCGCGATGGGCCGGAAGCCTCGCACGCCGCGGGGCCGATCGCGCCAGCCGGCGCGCGCAGGCGGCCGGACGGCCATTGTAGCGGCCCCGGCGGCCAACCCAAACCCCGCCCGTCCTGCTCGGCTACAATGGGCGGCCAAATATCCCGCTCGAATCCCCCAGGAACACCCATGTCGCAGCAGCCCGCACCGAATGAAGCCCGCTGGTTCACCGAGGCGCACCAGGCCTCCGGCTCCTCCATCGGTTTCCGCACCGAGCAGCTGCTGCACGCGGAGAAGACCCCGTTCCAGACCATCGAGATCCACCAGACCACCGACTGGGGCAAGCTGATGGTGATCGACGGCTGCGTGATGCTCACCACGCGCGACAACTTCCTCTACCACGAGATGATGACCCACCCCGCGCTGTTCACCCACGCGCGCGCCAAGCGCGTGGTGATCATCGGCGGCGGCGACTGCGGCACGCTGCGCGAGGTGCTGAAGCACGAGGAAGTGGAGAAGGCCACCCAGGTGGAGATCGACGAGCGCGTCACCCGCCTCGCCGAGGAGTATTTCCCCGAGCTGTGCGAGTCGAACCACGATCCGCGCGCCGAGTTGCTGTTCATCGACGGCATCAAGTACATGGCCGAGGCCGAGCCGGAGTCGCTGGACCTGGTCATCGTGGACTCCACCGACCCGGTGGGCCCCGCCGAGGGCCTGTTCAACGCCGCGTTCTACGCCAGCTGCCACAAGGCGCTGCGTCACGGCGGCCTGCTGGTGCAGCAGAGCGAATCGCCGCTGGCCCACATCGAACTCATCAAGTCGATGCGCGCCGCGATGCGCACCGCCGGCTTCAGCGCCGTGAAGACCCTGCCGTTCCCGCAGCCCTGCTACCCCACCGGCTGGTGGAGCTGCACCATGGCGCGCAAGGGCGGCGACCTCAGCGGCTTCCGCGAGCGCGGCGCCTCAGCCAAGAACTTCCCCACCAGGTACTACAACGCCGAGATCCACAAGGCCGCGCTGGCCCAGCCGGAATTCATGCGCGAAGCTTTTGGCGAATAAGCCAAAAGCTTCAAATGGACATGGCACGGATCGTCGAAGCGTGGCTTAAAGCAAGCGCGCTCTGGTGGTGCATGGGTTCGCCTCAAGCCAGCAGTTTTCGCCCCTCAGAACATCTTCGAGCGCACCTTCGGCAGCACCACCAGCGCCAGCGTTGCCAGCGGGCCGAACGGCAGCGAGAGCAGGAACCAGATCAAGCCGCTGCGATTCTTGCCCTGCGCGAGGCCCGCATTGATCAGCGCCAGCGTGCCCCAGCCGGCAAACCACGGTGCGCCGTCGGCGAAACTGGAAAAATGATTCACGGCATGTCCTCCGGCCCCTGTATTGGGGAGCGCGCCGCGCGCGCGAACGAACCGGCATCCTAACAACTCGTCTTCGGACAAGCCGGCCACGGCATCCTTTGGCTCAGACATCGTTCAGAGCATCCTCAACACCCCGCCGCTAAGCTGGCGGCCCCGTGATCGCTGGAGCACCCCATGCGTGGATGGCACTGCCTCGCCCTTGCCGGCGCCCTGTCGCTGCTCGCCGCCCCCGCGGCGGCGGCCGTGAAGCAAGCCACTGCGGATGCGGCACCGGCCGCCAGCGACAGCGCGCGCGAACAGGCGCTGCAGGCGTTCCAACACGATCTGGTCAGCGTGCTGGCGCTGCGTGCCACGGCCCAACCGCTGCTGGGCGCGGCGTTGCTGGCCCGCCCGCTGCCGCGACAGCCGAAGACCAACAGCTTCCACGCGCTGATCAGCCGCGCCGCCGCGGCCAGCGATGCCGGCCCGGCCGTGCAGTGGGCGCGCCTCGCCGACTGCGACGCGAAGGCCGATGCCTGCCCGAACGCCAGCGCGCTGCGCAAGCTGGTGGAGCAGGCGCCGGACAACGCCGCGGTGTGGCTGCTCAAGCTCGGCCTGGACACCCGCGACATGAAGTCCGGTGCGGCGCGCGATGACCTGGCCAAGGCCGCCGCCGCCAAGCTCTACGACGACTACACCGGCAGCAGCCTCGCGGCGCTGGTCGGCGTGGTGGATGCGCTGCCTCCACCGCCGGCCACGCAGGGCGCGGGCGGCCCCGTCGGCGTGCAGGCGCTGATCGTGCAGGGCAACGCCCGCATGCAGCCGCGGCCCGCGCTGCCGGTGGTGGCCAAGCTGTGCGAAAACGCGGGCGACGACGCCGCGATCGAGGCCGACTGCCTCAAGCTCGGCGAGCTGCTCGAATGGGGTTCCAGCCCGCTGGCGCGCTCGCTGGGCCTGCACCTGCGCGAGGTGCTTGGCGATGCGGCCGCACAGGCGGAGGCACGACAGCAGCGCCGCGACCTGATCTGGCAGGTGCAGAACTACTCGCAGCTGGCGCTGCGCGCGCAGGACGATCCCGCGCTGGCGCAGCAACTGCTGGCGGCTGCGAAGCAGGGCGGCACCGAGATGAGCCAGCTGACCGCCGTGCTGCGCGCCAGCGGCGTCTCGACCACCGCGCCCGGCAGCTGGCAGCCGCCGGCGCCGGACGCCCCGGCCCCGGCGCACTCCCCATGACGGGCCGCAACGGTTAGGCTTGGCCCACCTTTCGCGACAAGGGCGTACCCATGGTCACGACGCTGGTGGCGAGCAGCAAGGGGGGATGCGGCAAGAGCACGCTGGCGACACAGTTGGCGTCGCACTGGGCCCAAGCCGGGCAACACACCGCCATCGTGGATGCCGATCACCAGGGTTCCAGCTACCGCTGGGCCACGCGTCGGCCCGACCACGTGCCCGGCGTGCTGGGGCTGGAAGGCGGTCGCAAGGCGCTGCAGCGCGTGCCGCCGGACACGCAGCAACTGCTGATCGACACCGCCGCCGGCTCGGGCGAGCGCGAGCTCGAACCCTTCATCGAGCAGGCCGACGTGCTGCTGGTGCCGGTGCTGCCGTCCAGCTTCGACCTCGACGCCACGCTGCATTTCCTCGGCGCACTGCAGGCGATCAAGCGCATCAAGAGCGGCAAGCTGCCGGTGGCGCTGGTGGCGAACCGGCTCAAGCCCTGGACCCACGCCAGCCAGGACGCGGTGGAGCAGCTCGCTGGCGCCTCGCCGTTTCCCGTCGTCGCCCAACTGCGCGACAGCCAGGCCTACGTGCTGCTCGCCGCGCTGGGCAAGGGCATCTTCGACTACCAGTCCGAGCAGGTGCGCAGCCACCAGCAGGACTGGAAGCCGCTGCTGCGCTGGATCAAGCGCCAGGCCGCCTGAGCCTGCAGCCAAACATTCACCGGAGTCCTCCATGCACGAACTGATCCTGCTGCGCCACGCCGAAGCCCTGCCCGCCGGGGGCGGCGGCGACGATCGCCAGCGCCCGCTGAGCGAGCACGGCCGGCGCGAGGCGCAAGATGCCGGCGCATGGCTGGCACGGCATGGCGCACGACCGTTGCGCGCGCTGTGCTCGCCCGCGCGGCGCGCCGAGGAAACCGCGCAGCTGGCGCTGGCCGCGCTGGCCGACCCGCCGCCGCTGCAGCAGGCCGGCGAGATCTACGACGCCACCCCCGGCGAACTGCTGGCCCTGCTCGACCAGCACGCCGACGCCGGCACCGTGCTGCTGGTGGGCCACAACCCCGGCATCGAGCGGCTGGTGGCACTGCTGGTGGAAGGCCGTTCGGACGAATTCCGCGGCATGCCGCCGGCCGGCCTGGCCGTGCTGCACCTCAGCAGCGGCCCGCTGGAACCGGCCAGCGCGCGGCTGGATGCGTTCTGGTCGCCGCGCTGACCGCCCGGAAGACCGTTTCGTACCTGACATAACGCAATGCGGTTCCGCGAAGTCGAAACACGGCTGCGTGCAGACCGCGACCCTTCAACCTGTTCGTTCCCCAAAACCGCGGCGTAGCGCCTCCCGCCGCGCCCAGGGCGAGCGGATTTCGGGATAACTTCCGCAACACACCCCGGGGCATGACGCCTCGCCTCGTCCATCGTTCATGTCGTCTCGCTGGCTGCTGCCTCCCGTCCTGCTGCTCGTCGCGCTGCTGCAAGGCTGCACGCTGAGCCGCGCCCAGATCCGCGAGGCCGGCGCCATCGTCGCCGCCAGCCCCGGCCGCGAGGACAGCTGCCACCAACCCGACCGTTGCGCCACGCCCTCGCCCCTGCTGGAAGCCGCGCAGGAGGCGATCGCCGACTCCACGCCCGGCCATCCGGTCAACACCGTCACCCTGCTGGACGACAGCGAGGCCGCGCTGGTGGCGCGCCTCAGCCTGATCCGCGCCGCGCAGCACAGCATCGACGTGCAGACCTACATCTGGGACGAGGACGACGTCGGCCAGCTGGTGCTGAACGAGCTGGTGCAGGCGGCACGACGCGGCGTACAGGTGCGCATCCTCGCCGACCAGCTGTTCTCCTTCGGCGACCTCGCGCTGCTCGACCGCCTCGCCCGGGTCAGCCCCAACCTCGAGGTGAAGCTGTACAACCCCACCTTCCACGATGCACAGACACCACCGCTGCAGTTCGCCGCCGGCGTCTTGTGCTGCTTCATGAAGTTCAACCAGCGCATGCACAACAAGCTGCTGCTGGTGGACGACGCCATCGGCATCACCGGCGGGCGCAACTACCAGAACCGCTACTTCAACTGGGACCCGGACTTCGATTACCTCGACCGCGACGTGATGGCCGGCGGCCCGGTGGGCAAGGAGATGGCCGACAGCTTCGCGCTGTTCTGGAGCCACAAGCGTGCCGTGCCGCTGATCCGCCTGCGCGACGTCAACCGGCGCATCCGCAGCGACCGCGTGCCGCCCGGCTGGCCCGCGCCGCATTACACCGACCCGGCGCGGGTGGCGCGCGCCCAGGCCGAGGCGCAAGACCCCGACTGGCTCGCCGCCTGGATCGGCGACGACACCCTGCGCGTAAGCCAGGTGAACTACTTCAGCGACTTGCCGGCCAAGACCGACGAGCCGACCAAACGCAGCGCGCGCGAGCTCACCGGCCGCCTGATGCGCATGGTCGCCGACGCGAAGCACGAGGTGGTGGTGCAGACGCCCTACCTGGTGCTCAGCAAGCGCGCGCAGGACATCTTCAGGCGCCTGCACCGGGAAAACCCGCCGCCCAGCATCATCATCTCCACCAATTCGCTGGCCGCCACCGACGCGTTCGCGGTGTATGCGCTCTCCTACAAGCACCGCCGCCGCTACCTCACCGAGTACGGCTTCCAGATCCACGAGCTGAAGCCGCACGCCGACAGCGCCGCCGAGGCGTTCGAGGAGGCCAACGAGACCGCGGACGACGGCCCCGCCGGCCAGCCCATCGCCACGCCCGGCAAGACTGGCAAAACCGGCAAGTCGCGCCAGCGCTTTCCCGGCAACGAACGCCGCCCCGGCATGTTCGGCAGCCAGGGCAAGCGCAACCGGCCCGCCCCGCTGCGCAGCAGCGGCCGCCGCTACAGCCTGCACGCCAAGTCGATGGTGGTGGACGACAGCTTCGCGATGGTCGGCTCGCACAACTTCGATCCGCGCTCGGACCACTACAACACCGAAGCCGCCGTGATCGTCCACGACCCGCGCTTCGCCAGCGAGCTGCGTGCCTCGATCCTGGAGGATACCCTGCCGCAGAACGCCTGGACGATCGCGCCGCGCAAGCCCACCATCCCGATCCTCGGCAACGTCAGCCAGGCCATCGGCGACCTCTCGTCACGCCTGCCGCTGTTCGACCTGTGGCCGTTCCGTTACGCCACCAGCTACGAGATCAAGCCCGGCTGCGCCCCGCTGGCGCCCGACAACCCGAAGTTCCGCGAGTGCTACACCCCGGTCGGCGACTTCCCCGACGTGGCGATCTCTCCCAAGCTGATCTACACGCGCCTGATCACGGCGTTCGGGGCGGGAGTGAAGGGGATCCTGTAAGGCGGCCTGCGCGACACGCGCCAGGACCCGCCTGAGCGTTCGATCAGCCGACCAGGCCCCGTGATGTGGCCCGGGTTTCCCGCTTGCAGGGATCCCGGAACCTGCGCCCCGCGCCTCCGCTGCCTGCGACTCTTCCCCGACTGCCCGAAACGGCGCCAGCCTCGCGCGCCCCGGGGACGCCGTTCGGCAAGACACGCCATAGATCGCATAGATCGCCCGCGCCCGGCAGCTGGGGCTCCGCGCGGAACACGGGGCGGTTCTCCTTCGCACGCGTGGCCGATGCGTTCACTCGCGCCGACATCGCCCGTGCGGCCTTTTCCCGTCGCCCGCGACTTGGGCGGAAGGGGGATTCCGCAGGGACTTGTCGAGCCTCCACCCAGTGGCGGCAGCCCTCGACTCGCCCCACGGCCGGGTGCGGGTCGTCACGGAACCCGTCTCGCAAGTTGATGACAAAATAACTTGCGCAATGTTGACATTCGCAATTTCTTTGCGTTACGGTCATCAATCCCACGCCTTGATTTCGACGCAATCCAAAGTCAAATCAGGCTATTGCGAGATACTTCCGTGCCCTGTTCCAGCAAACGGAATGCCGCAAGTTTTTGTTAATCCCGGAAAGTCCGGGCCCCATCCCCAGGGAGTTGTGAGATGAACCAACCTGAAAACCACAAAGCGGGAACGCTGCGCCGCACTTCGCTGGCCATCGGTCTGGCCCTGTGCCTGTTCGGCACGGGCGCGATGGCCCAGTCGACCACGGGCAGCATCTACGGCCAGGCCCAGGCGGGCGACACCGTGCTGGTCAAGAGCGACGCCGGCGTCACCCGCCAGGTGCCCGTGGATGCGGCCGGCCGCTACGTGTTCGATTCGCTGCCGCTGGGCAGCTACACGGTGACCCTGCAGCGCGGCGGCCAGACCGTCGATTCGCGTGCGGACGTGACCATGCGCGTGGGCTCCGGTACCGAGGTTTCCTTCGGCGCACACAATGTCCAGAGCCTGGCGGCCGTGACGGTGACGGCCAACGGCCTGCCGAGCATCGACGTGAGCGGCGTGGATTCGCGCACCGTCATCACCTCCCAGCAGCTGGCCCGCCTGCCGCTGGCGCGCAGCGCCGAGGCGATCGCCTTGCTGGCGCCCGGCGTGGTCTCCGGCAGCGCACTCTTCAACAACGCCCTGGGCGGTTCGGTGGTGTCGTTCAGCGGCGCCTCGGTGACCGAGAACGCGTACTACCTCAACGGCTTCAACACCACCGATCCGCTGAGCGGCTTCGGCGGCATCACCCTGCCGTATGGCGCCATCGACCAGCAGGAAATCCTGAGCGGCGGCTACGGCGCGGCCTACGGCCGTTCCGACGGCGGCGTGATCAGCCAGGTCGGCAAGCGCGGCACCAACGAGTGGCACTTCGGCGGGCAAATCCAGTGGACCCCGAAGGACCTGAACGCCGATCCGAAGAACTGGTACTACGTCAACAAGGACGGTTCGCAGGGCAAGCTGCGCCAGTACCGCAAGGACAACAAGTCGTGGACCACCACGGCGAGCGGCTACGTCGGCGGCCCGCTGATCCAGGACAAGCTGTTCCTGTTCGCGGCCGTCGAGGCCGAGCGCCGGCAGGGCGAGTCCACCGGTTCGGACGTGGCGCCGTTCGTCGACCACTACCGCTACGACAATCCGAAGTGGTACGGCAAGCTGGACTGGAACATCACCGACAGCAACATCCTCGAGGTGACCGCGGCGTCGAACAAGTCGTCGTACCAGGGCACCTACAACGAGTTCGACTACGCCACCCTGACCGAGGGCGGCTTCAACAGCTACGACACCCACACCAAGAACGGTGCGGATGTCTATTCGGCGAAGTTCACCAGCTACATCACGGACGACCTGACCGCCAGCGTGATGTACGGCAAGATGAAGGGCACCTGGTACAGCGACACGCCGGGCTACGATCCGACCTACCCGTACATCTTCGGCGCGGCCGACGCGAACCCAGACTTCGCGACGCCCCACAACAGCCAGACCGTCTCGACGATCAACCTGCCCGGCCATCGCTCCACCAACACCAACCTGCGCCTCGACCTGAGCTACCGGCTGGGCGACCACACCATCACCGGCGGCATCGACAACCAGGACGTGAAGAACATCGACGGCGGCACCAAGTTCCCGGATGCCGGTCTCGGCTACGGCTGGGAATACAACACGATGGACGATGACCCCGACGCCTACATCATCGGCGGTCCGGGTACCGCGCAGCCGGGCGCCGACTGGCACAACTCGCCGTGGGTGGCCAACACCGGCTCCCAGCCGGGTGGCGAGACCGGCTACTACGTGGCCCGCTACCGCTACCACGACAACGCCTCGGTGCGCGTGAAGCAGCGTGCGCAGTACGTCGAGGACAGCTGGCAGGTCAGCGACCGCTGGCTGCTCAAGCTCGGCCTGCGCAACGACCAGTTCACCAACTACAGCGCCGCCGGCAAGCCCTACGTCCGCCTGACCTCGCCGCAGTGGGCCCCGCGCGTGGGCTTCAGCTGGGACGTCAACGGCGACTCCAGCTTCAAGGTCTACGGCAACGCCGGCCGCTACTACCTCGCCATGCCGACCAGCGTGGCGCTGCGTTCCGCCGGTTCCTCGCTGTATACCCGCGAGTACTACACCTATACCGGCATCGACCAGAACGGCATCCCGACCGGACTGAGCCCGATCGAGACCTACCTGGGCTACGGCGCGCCGGTCTCGGCCAACGGCGAGTACGGCCAGCCGCGCGACCCGAAGACCTCGGCCTCGACCAACCTCAAGTCGGAATACCAGGACGAATACATCCTCGGCTTCGACAAGAAGCTGGGCGACGCGTGGGTGTACGGCGCCAAGGCCACCTACCGCAACCTGCGCAATGCGATCGACGACATCGCGGACAGCCCCTCGATCGTGGCCAAGATGAACGCGATGGGCATCGACCCGGCCACCTACGACGTCAGCCAGATCCCGGGCAGCATCCTGATCAATCCGGGCCACACCTCCTACTTCGACATCCCGAAGCTGGGCGGCGGCTACTACACCGTGCCGATGGATTGGAAGCAGGACTTCGGCTTCAACACCACGATGAAGCGCAAGTACTACGGCCTGAACCTGTACCTGGAGCATCCGTTCGACGGCAAGTGGTTCGGCAAGATCGACTACCTGTACTCGCGCAGCTACGGCAACAGCGAAGGCCAGGTGCGCTCGGACATCGGCCAGGAAGACGTGTCGGCGACGATGGACTGGGACTACGCCACGCTCATGGACTACGCCAACGGCGCGCTGGCCAACGATCGCCGCCACCAGCTCAAGGCCTACGGCTCGTACCAGGTCGCTCCCGAGTGGATGCTGTCCGGCAACCTGGCCATCGCCTCCGGCGGCCCGAAGACCTGCCTTGGTGCCTATGGCCCGAATGGCACCTACCCGGGTCTGGGCTACGGTCCGTACTACCACTTCTGCAACGGCAAGCCGTTCCGTCCGGGCGACCAGCGCCAGCCGTGGACCTACCGTCTCGACCTGAGCGCCGAGTACCGGCCGGAGTGGGCGGGCAAGAAGCTGGCCTTCAACGTCATGGTCTACAACGTGTTCGACAAGCAGACCACCACGCAGACCTACGCGGTCTCGACGAGCAGCAGCTACCTGCGTCCGTACAGCTCGATGACGCCGCGCTACGTCCGCTTCGGCGTGTCGTACGACTACTGATGCACTGAAGCCGCACACCCATCGTCGGGAGTTGCAAGGAGACCGCCGGGGATGACCCGGCGGTCTTTTTTGTGCGACCTGGACCAGAGACCGAGACCGTTGCGCTTCCCGCAAGCGCGGCAAGGCGGCTACGGCGCCTGCGCCACCTGCTGCGGACCGCTGGTGAAGCGCATCGGCAGGTCGCCGCTGAAGCCGTCCGGGTGATCGGCGGGCACGGCGAAGCGCCAGCCGCGCACGGTGGCGAGGGCGTGGGCGTCGAGCACGGCGTCGCCGCTGGATGCGGCCAGTGTCGCGTCGGCGACGCGGCCGTCGCCGTCGATGCTGACATGCAGCAGCACGCGGCCATGCAGGTGGCCTTCCATCTGCGACCACGACACCGGCGTCGCCGGCATCGATACCGGCACCAGTTCCGGCGGCGGCGTGGGCGTTTCGGCCTGCGCGGCGGCCACCGCCGGCGGCAGCACGACGCGATGCGCCACCGCCACGAAGGCGCGCGGCTGGTGCGCGGCACGGCGCGGCACGGCGCGCACGCCGGCGCGATGCGCCGCGGGCACGTAGCCCGCCACGCGTTCGCTGGGGCCGGCCCAGCCGGTGCCGAAACCGCTGAGCCATTGCGTGCCGGCGATGCCGGTAGCCAGGGCGAGCAGGCTCAAGGTAGTGGTGGTACGCAGACGCAACACGGAACCGGGACCTCGCACGTAGGAGCGGCTTCAGCCGCGACGCTCTGGCCATCTACGCACACGGCTGAGGAATCGCGGCTGAAGCCACTCCTACAGTCGGCTCCTGGGACCGTTTTGCTAGCGTTCCAGGATCGCGGTGACGCCCATGCCGCCGGCGGTGCAGATCGAGATCAAGCCGCGGCCCGCGCCCTTCTGTTCCAGCAGTTTCGCGAGTGTCGCGATGATGCGTGCGCCGGTGGCGGCGAACGGGTGGCCCACGGCGAGGCTGGAGCCGTGCACGTTGAGCTTCGCCGGATCGATCGCGCCCAGCGGCGCGTCCAGGCCCAGCCGGTTCCGGCAGTAGTCGGCCGACTCCCACGCGCGCAGCGTGCACAATACCTGGGCGGCGAACGCCTCGTGGATCTCGTAGTAGTCGAAGTCCTGCAGGATGAGGCCATTGCGCTTGAGCAGGCGCGGCACCGCCACGGTGGGCGCCATCAAGAGGCCCTCGCCGTGCACGAAGTCCACCGCGGCCACCTCTGCGTCGCGGAACCAGGCCTGCACCTTGAGACCGCGCTGTGCGGCCCAGGCTTCGCTGGCCAGCAATACGGCAGCCGCACCATCGGAAAGCCCGGTGGAATTGCCCGCGGTGAGCGTGCCCTGGCCCGAGGTCTTGTCGAACGCGGGTTTCAGCGCGGCGAGTTTTTCCGGCGTGGTGTCGGGGCGCAGGAAGCCGTCGCGCCGGATGCCGCGGAACGGCACGATCAGGTCCTCGAAGAAGCCCGCGTCGTAGGCGGCAGCGAGCTTCCTGTGGCTGGCCAGCGCCAGTTCGTCCTGCGCCACGCGGCCGATATGCCACTGCTTCGCCATCTGTTCGCAGTGGTCGCCCATGGCTTTGCCGGTGCGCGGCTCGGCCACGCCGGGGAAGGAAGGTTTCAATTCCTTCAGCGAAAAACGGTGCAGCGCGATCTTCAGCTTGTCCTGCAGGGTCTTCGCACGGTTGATCGCGAGCAGGCGCTTGCGCAGGCGCGTGCCGTAGACGATCGGCACGTCGCTGGTGGTGTCGGAACCCGCGGCGATGCCGGCCTCGATCTGGCCGCAGGCGATCTTGTTCGCCACGATGATCGCGTTGTCCAGCGAGGTGCCGCAGGCACGCGCGGTGGTGATGCCCGGCGTGGTGGGGGCAAGGCCGGAGGAGAGCAGCGCCTCGCGTGCGAGGTTCCAGTCCGAGGCATGCTTGATCACCGCGCCCAACGCCACCTCGCCCAGCTCCACGCCGTGCAGGCCGTAGCGCTCGACCAGGCTGCCCAGCACCTTCACCGACATGCCGAAATTGCCCACGTCCGCGTAGGTGGTGTTGTTGCGACAGAACGGAATCCGCACACCGCCGATCACGCCCACGCGTCGTTGCATCTGTTCCATGTCCAGGAAGATCCAGAACCAAGCCCTGCGTGCAAGGCTAACCCGCGCCGCCGCGGCGCGAAAGCGCGGCAGGCCGCACAAGTGGATTCCCATTCACCGAAAGCGACCGGCAGGGCGCGAGGGGCAACGCGGACCCGCTTGCTAGAATGGCGGCTTTCCCCTCCCGGACTCCCGCCGTGGAAGCCTCGTCGCTGATCGCCCTGCCCATCGTGCTCGCCCTCGAACCGCAGGCCGGCGCCGCGGTGCGCGCCAGCCTCAGCCGCGACGAAGCGGACGAACTGGCCGCGCTGGTTGCCGCCGATCTGCACGCGCTGCTGCCGCAGGTGGCGCAGGCGCGGCTGGTGCTGGCCGGCGCGCTGTTCGATCCGGTCGAACTGCTGCGCCCGGGCTTCCCGGTGTGGGCCACGCTGGACGAGCTCGGCCGCCGCGTGCCGCGCGCCGGCGTGGCGCAAGTGGTCGCGTTCGGCAGCCACGAGGGCCACATGCCGGCGCAGCCGCTGGAGCCGTCGCCGCAATACGCCGACGGCCCGATGCGCCTGCTGCCGTTGTCGCTGCTGACCCCGGAAGCGCTGGCCGAAGAACTCGCCGAACAGGTCGAGGTGCAGCTGGTCGGCCGCGGCGAGGCCGGCGAACGCACCGCCGACTGGCTGATGCGCACGCTGGGCATGCGGCTGGAGCACGCGCGCTACTTGAGCCGCAACGACCTGATGGCGCTCACCTGCGTGCAGTACGAGCACGTCAACCTCGCGCCGCTGTGGAGCCTGCTGGAGGCTGCCCTGCTCACGCCGTACCGCGCCGAGGACGTGCTCAGCGCGCGCGGCCTCGCGTTGCGCTACGAAGGCGGCCGGGTGCTGGCGCAATCGCCCGCGACGTGGCTGGCCGCGCAGGACGGCGACCCCGCGCAGCGCGCGCACGGCCTCGCCGGCATCGTGTTCGAACTGCGCCAGTACGCCGCGCTGCTGGACGCTCACGCCCTGCCGCTGCGCCTGCAGTCGGCGCCGGAAGCGGACGGCACGGCGGGCGGGCTGCTGGATCCCGTGGCCGCGGCCGATCCGGCGTACGGCGCGCCGCAGCTGTACGCGCACGAGGCCCCCGGCCTCGGTGTGGTGGCGGTCACCGTGGCCCAGCACGGCGAAGGCGGCCGTGCGCACGTGCTCGCCCACGGCTATCCGCTGCAGCCGCGGGCGCTGGGGCCGTTGCTGGCTGCTCTGGCCGACCGCCACGGCTGCACCGCCGAACTGCAGGCACCGGGCCGCATCGTGCTGGACGCACAGGGCCGGCTCGCCGCGCCGGCGATGCCCCTGCACTGAGCCGTTTTCGGGCGGCGCGCGGGGCGAAAACCGCCTGCACGAACCGTTCACACATCCGCAGATGCAAAGCGGTGGCCGGCGGGCGCATGATGACCGCGCGCCGGCATGCGAATGCCTGACGGCGGCAGCGGGTCCGGGCAGGCGCCGGGTCCGCTGACTCGAAAGCCGTCGGGGCGGCTTTCGGAACTCGGCGACGGGGTCGGCGACCGATCTTTGCAGGCGGCGAAGATGTCCACGGCAGTGCAGTCCACCGGCGGTGATGGGCCCGCTTCCGCGTTTCCGCCGGAGCTGGCCGAACACGTGCTGCGGAACGCCCCGGCGCTGATCGCCTGCATCGACACCGAGCTGCGCTTCCGCTTCGTCAACGACACCCATCGCCGCTGGTTCGGCGTCGATCCCGCGCAGTTGATCGGCCGGCGCGTCAGCGAGGCGCTGGACGTGCAGAGCTACCTGGGCGCGCGCGCCGCGCTGCTGCAGTCGCTGGCCGGCCAGCCGACGCAGTACGAGGGCGAGCTCGCCAGCGGCGCGGTGCGTCGCTACGTGCACGGGCATTTCCAGCCCGACCTCGACGCCGCGGGCCAGGTGCGCGGCGTCATCACCGTGTTCACCGACATCACCGAGCGGCACGCGCTGGAGCTGCAGCTGCGCGAGAGCGAGCAGCGCTTCTTCCAGGCGTTCCAGCACGCCGCGATCGGCATGGCGCTGGTCCATCCGGACGGCCAGTTCATGCGCGTCAACGCCGCGCTGTGCGCGATGCTCGGCTATGCCGACCACGAACTGCTCGCGCGCAACTGGCGCGACATCACCCATCCGGACGACCTCGCCGCCAGCGAGGCGCTCGCGCGCCAGTTGCTCGACGGCGGCCGCGAGGCCTACCACACCGAGAAACGCTACCTGCACCGCGACGGCCACGCCGTGCACGTGCAGCTCAGCGTCTCGCAGGTGCGCGACGACGCCGACCGGCTGCGCTACGTGGTCACCCAGGTGCAGGACATCAGCCAGCGCCGCCACTTCGAGGACACGCTGTTCCGCGAGCGCCAGCTGGCCGAGGCCACGCTGAGCTCGATCGGCGACGCGGTGCTGACCACCGACCCCGGCCTGCACGTGACCTCGCTCAACCCGATCGCCGAGGCGATGACCGGCTGGAGCGCCAGCGAGGCGAAGGGCCGGCGCATGGACGAGGTGTTCCGGCTGCGCGACGCGGACAGCGGCGCGGAGCTGGCGAACCCGCTGCGCGAGGCGATCCGCCGCAACGCGATCGTGAACCTGTCCGGCAGGGCGGCGCTCGCCCATCGCAACGGCTTCGAGACGCCGATCGAGGATTCCGCCGCGCCGATCCACGACCACGCCGGCAACGTGATCGGCGGCGTGCTGGTCTGCCACGACGTCAGCGAGAACCGCGCGCTGGCGCTGAAGATGATCCACCTCACGCAGCACGACGCGCTCACCGGCCTGCCGAACCGCAACCTGCTGCCGGTGCGCATCGAGCAGGCGGTGACCCGGGCCACCCTGCACGACCGGCGCTGCGCGCTGCTGTACCTGGACATGGACCACTTCCGCCGCATCAACGAGGCGCTCGGCTACGAGGGCGGCGACCAGGTGATGCAGGCGGTGGCGCAAGGCCTGCGCGAGACCCTGCGCGAGGACGAGACGCTGTACCGCTACAACGGCGACGAGTTCGTGCTGCTGCTGCCGCGCGTGGACGAGGCCTGCGAGGCCACCGTGCTGGCCGAGCGGCTGCTGCGCCAGTGCGCACGCATCGCGCTGCCGGGCGTCTCCTCGCTGCAGGTCGGCGCCAGCGTCGGCATCAGCGTGTTTCCCGACGACGCGGACGGCGCCGACGCCCTGCTGCGCCACGCGGGCACCGCGATGTACGAGATGAAGGTGTCCGGCCGCGGCGGCTGGCGCCGCTACACCGCCGCGATGGGCGAACGCGCCGCTACGCTGCGCAACATCGAGGGCGCGCTGCGCGATGCGCTGGCGCACGACGCGCTGGCGCTGCACTACCAGCCGATGGTGGACGCGCGCAGCGGCCGCATCGTCGGCGCCGAGGCGCTGCTGCGCTGGCAGGTCGACGGCCACGACGTGTTCATGCCCGACCAGTTCATCCCGGTCGCCGAGGACAGCGGCCTGATCGCCGAACTCGGCGCGTGGGTGCTGCAGCAGGCCTGCATGCAGTCGCGGCAATGGCGGCAGCGTGGACGGGTGCTGCCTATCTCGGTGAACGTGTCGCCGCTGCAGTTCCGCCACGAGCGCTTCCAGCCGCAGCTCGACGCGCTGCTGGGCGCCTACGGCATCGGCCCCGGCCAGCTGGAGCTGGAACTGACCGAGCGCACCATGATGGCCGGCGGCGATGCCACCACCCGGCTGCTGCAGCGCATCCGCCAGCATGGCGTGCGGCTGTCGCTGGACGACTTCGGCACCGGCTACTGCAGCCTGTCCTACCTCAAGCACTTCCCGGTCGACGCACTGAAGATCGACCGCAGCTTCGTGCACGACGTGACCGCCGACAGCGACACCGCCGCGATCACCCGCACGATCGTCGCGATGGCGCGCAGCCTCGGCAAGACGGTGATCGCCGAGGGCGTGGAGACCGCCGCGCAGGCCGACTTCCTGCGCGAGGCCGGCTGCACCCTGCTGCAAGGCTTCCATTTCGGCATGCCGATGCCCGCCGCCGAGCTGGAACGCTGGATGGCCGCCAGCGCCGCCTGACCGGGGCCCGCCCCGTAGGAGCGCACCCTGTGCGCGATGGCTTCTGGCTCCGATCGAAGCGCCTTTCGCGCACAGGGTGCGCTCCTACACAAAGACGTCCACGGCAGCGGTGTGTCAGAGCACCTGCTCGTACATCGCGTAATGGCTGGGGCGCATGCCCAGTCCGGCATAGGTCTGCTGCGCGCGGCGGTTCGCCGTCTCCACGTACAGCCGCAGGCTCGCCGCACCGGCGGCGCGGGCGCGGCGTTCCACTTCGGCATACAGCGCACGGAACACGCCGTCGCGGCGTGCCTCCGGCACCACGTACACGCTCTGGATCCACCAGTAGTCGCCGTTGCGCCAGTCGCTCCACTCGTACGTGACCAGCAGGCCGCCCAGCGCCGCGCCGTCGCGTTCGGCGACCAGGTAGAAGCCGCGTTGCGGCTGCTCGAACACGCCGCGCACGCCGCGCTCCAGCACCGCGGGATCGAGTGCGAGGCCTTCGGTCTCGTGCGCCATCGCCGCGTTCCAGGCGCACAGCGCGGGAATGTCGGCAACGGCGGCGGGGCGGATCGACAGCGGCATCTTCGGCGTTTCCGGCAAGGATCGGGACACGCATCGTAGCGCGCACGGCCTTCACGTTCGGCCGCGTAAGGTCGGTCGGGTATCGACGCAGGCATGCGCATCGATGCCTCCCTAGCGATCCGCTCGCGACGAGCCGATCGCGTCGAACCCGGCAGGAACCGCCATTGAATTTCACCAAACTCCCCGAGCTGCTGCGCTTGCGCCGCTTGCGCGCCTTCCGTCGTCGCCGTGCCGCGCAACGCGCCCGGCGCGAGCCGGAACCGGCGCTGCGCGCGGAACTGTTCAGCGCCGAGCAGATGGAGCGCCACGGTCGCACGCTGGCCGCGCAGCACCGGCTGAGCCCGGGCCGCCACGTCGACCTGCTGCTGGCGCGGCTGGCCGACAACGAGGCAGTGCTGATCCACGCCTGCGAACGGCTCACCCCTGCCACCCGCCAGGGCCGCCGCATCACGCCCGCCGGCGAATGGCTGCTGGACAACTTCTACCTGGTCGAGGAGCAGGTACGGATCGCCCGCCGCCACCTGCCCAAGGGCTACAGCCGCGAGCTGCCGCGACTCGCGCACGGGCCATCGGCCGGGCTGCCGCGGGTGTACGACATCGCGCAGGAAGTGATCGCGCACGGCGACGGCCGCGTCGACATCGCCGGCCTGCGCCGCTTCGTCAACGCCTACCAGGCAGTGGCGCCGCTGAAGCTCGGCGAGCTGTGGGCGATCCCGATCATGCTGCGCCTCGCGCTGATCGAGAACCTGCGCCGCGTCGCCGCGCGGGTGATCGCCGACTGGCGCGACCGCGGCAAGGCCGCGCGCTGGGCCGACAAACTCACCGCCGCCGCCGAGCGCGATCCCGCCGACGTGGTGCTGGTGGTGGCCGACATGGCGCGCGCGAAGCCGCCGATGAGCGGACCGTTCGTGGCCGAGCTGTCGCGCCGGCTGCAGGGCCAGGGCCCGGCGCTGGCGCTGCCGCTGGGCTGGATCGAACAGCGGCTCGCGCAGTCGGGCCTGAGCGTGGAACAGCTGGTGCAGCTGGAAGCACAGCAGCAGGCGGCGAGCCAAGTGTCGATCGGCAACAGCATCGGCAGCCTGCGCGCGCTGTCGGCGATCGACTGGCGCGCCTTCGTCGAGCGCACCAGCCTGGTCGAGCGCACGCTGCGGCAGGATCCCGCCGGCGTCTACGCGGCGATGGATTTCGCCACCCGCGACGACTACCGCCACGCGGTGGAGCGGCTGGCGCGCCGGCACCGGCTGGACGAGCACGCGGTGGCGACGGCCGCGATCGCGCTGTGCCGCCGCGCCGTCGACGACGATGCGCCGCCGCTGCAACAGCACGCCGGCCACTGGCTGATCGCCGCGGGCCGGCCCGTGCTGGAACGGGAACTCGGCGTGCACGCGCCGCTGGCCGAACGGCTGCGCCGCGGCTTCGACCGCGCGCCGCTGCCGATCTACCTGGGCCTGCTGGCCGTGCTCACGTTCGCGTTCGCGCAGCCGTTGCTGGCCACCATGGCGCGCGACGACTTCCCCTTGTGGGCGCTGCTCGCCGTCGCGCTGCCGGCGGCGCTGCTGGCCAGCCAGCTCGCGCTGAGCCTGCTCAACTGGCTGGCCACGCTGAGCCTGCATCCGCAGCGGTTGCCGCGCATGGATTACGCCGACGGCATCCCCGCCGAGGCGCGCACGCTGGTGGCGGTGCCCTGCCTGCTCGGCGACGCGCACGACGTGGAGGCGCAGGTCGAGGCGCTGGAGGTGCGCTTCCTCGGCAACCGCGACGAGCGCCTGCACTTCGCCCTGCTCACCGACTTCCCCGACGCCGACGCGGAAAGCCTGCCCGGCGACGACGCCCTGCTGCGGCTCGCCCAGTTGCGCATCGAGGCGCTCAACGAGCGCCATGCCGACGGCGGCGTCGACCGCTTCTTCCTGCTGCACCGGCCGCGCCGCTGGAATCCCGGCGAGCGCCGCTGGATGGGCCGCGAGCGCAAGCGCGGCAAGCTGGCCGACCTCAACGCGCTCCTGCGCGGCCAGGGCGCGGACCGTTTCCGGCTGATCGCCGGCGACCTCGCCGCGCTGCCGCCGGTGCGCTACGTGATCACGCTGGACGCCGACACCCAGCTGCCGCGCGACGCCGCCGCGCAATTCGTGGGCACGCTGGACCACCCGCTCAACCGCCCGCACTACGACGCGCGCAAGGGCCGCGTCACCAGCGGCCACGGCCTGCTGCAGCCGCGCGTGGGCATCAGCCTGCCCGGCACCGCGCGTTCGCGCTACGCGCGGCTGTTCGGCAGCGACGCCGGCATCGACCCGTACACGCGGATGGTTTCGGACGTCTACCAGGACGTGTTCGGCGAAGGCTCGTTCATCGGCAAGGGCATCTACGACATCGACGCGTTCGAGGCCTCGCTGGAGGGCCGCTTCCCCGACAACCGCATCCTCAGCCACGACCTGATCGAGGGCTGCCACGCGCGCTGCGCGCTGCTCAGCGACGTGCAGCTGTACGAGGAACACCCGGTGCGCTACCAGGACGACGTGCAGCGCCGGCACCGCTGGATCCGCGGCGACTGGCAGCTGCTGCCGTGGCTGTTGCCGTGGGCGCCGGCGGCGAACGGGCGCTGGCGGCGCAACGCGCTCACCGCATTGTCGCGCTGGAAGATCCTCGACAACCTGCGCCGCAGCCTGGTGCCCGCCGCGCTGCTCGCGCTGCTCGCGCTGGGCTGGCTGGCGCTGACCCCGGTGCTGTCGTGGACACTGGCGGTGCTGGCGATGGTGGTGGTGCCGCCGCTGCTGTCGGCGCTGCTGGAGCTGGCGCAGAAGCCGCACGACGTGCAGCTGGACCAGCACCTGCGCGCAGGCTTCGCCGCCGCCGGCCAGCACCTCGGCCGCATCGTGCTGCACCTCGCGTGGCTGCCGCACGAGGCGTTGTACAGCCTCGGCGCGATCGCTCGCACGCTGTGGCGCATGGCGGTCAGCCACCGCCACCTGCTGCAGTGGCGCAGCTCGGCCGAGGTGGCGCGTTCCAGCCGCCACACGCCGGCCGCACTGTGGCGGCTGCTGTGGATCGCGCCGAGCGTGGCGCTGCTGCTGGGTGCGCTGCTGATCGCCAGGCGGCCGGTGGTGCTGCCGGTGGCCGCGCCGCTGCTGGTGCTGTGGCTGCTCGCGCCCACGCTGGCGTGGTGGATCGGCCTGCCGCGCCGCGCGCGCATGGCCGCGCCGAACGCCGCGCAGCGGCAATTCCTGCGCCAGCTCGCGCGCCGCACCTGGGCGTTCTTCGATGCCGAGGTGAACGCGGAACACCACTGGCTGCCGCCGGACAACATCCAGGAACAGCCGGTGGCGGCGGTCGCCCGGCGCACCTCGCCCACCAACATCGGGCTGGCGCTGCTGGCGAACCTCGCCGCGCACGACTTCGGCTGGCTGGGCACGAGCCGGCTGCTGGAGCGCAGCGCGCAGACGCTGGACACGCTGCAGGCGCTGCCGCGCCACCGCGGCCACTGGTACAACTGGTACGACACGCAGAGCCTGCAGCCGCTGCCGCCGCTGTACGTGTCGGCGGTGGACAGCGGCAACCTCGCCGGCCACCTGCTCACCCTGCGCCCCGGCCTGCTGGAACTCGTCAACGAACCGGTGTTCCGCGACACCGCGCTGCGCGGCCTGCGCGATGCCTGGCGCGTACTGGAAAGCGTGTGGCCGCAGGGCGAGATCGCCGCCGGGCCGCTGCGCGAGCTCGACGCCGCGCTGGCCGCGCCGCCCGCCACCACCGGCGCGGCGCTGGCCGTGCTGGAACGCCAGCTCGCGCATGCGCAGGCGCTCGCCGCGCCGGACGACGAGGAAAGCGCGTTCTGGCTCGCCGCGCTGCAGGCGCAATGCCGCGAACTGCTGGAGGAAGCGCAGGCCTTCCACCTCGATCCGCCCGCGGACGACGACGGCGGCTTCCACGGCATCCCCAGCCTGCGACAGCTCGCGCGCATCGAGCCGCTGTGCTGGCCGGGCGCGGCGCAGGCCGAGCAGCGCCGCGAGCAGGCGCGCGAACGCATCGCGCGCATCGAGCAACTGGCGCAGCAGGCCGCCGCGCTGGCGCAGATGGACTGGCGCTTCCTGTACGACGGCACGCGCGATCTCCTCGCGATCGGCTACAACGTGGACGAACGCCGGCTCGACGCGGGCTATTACGACCTGCTCGCCTCCGAGGCGCGGCTGGCCAGCTTCGTGGCGATCGCCCAGGGCCAGCTGCCGCAGGACAACTGGTTCACGCTCGGCCGCCTGCTCGCCACCAGCGACGGCGAGCCGGTGCTGCTGTCGTGGACCGGCTCGATGTTCGAGTACCTGATGCCGGCGCTGGTGATGCCAGGCTACGAGGGCAGCCTGCTCGACCAGAGCTGCCGCGCCGCGGTGGCGCGGCAGATCGACTACGGCCGCCGGCTCGACCTGCCGTGGGGCGTGTCCGAATCCGGCTACAACGCGTTCGACGCCCACCTCAACTACCAGTACCGCGCATTCGGCGTGCCGGGGCTGGGGCTGAAGCGCGGGCTGGGCGACGACGTGGTGATCGCGCCCTACGCCAGCATGCTCGCCGCGATGGTGGCGCCCGCCGCCGCCGCGCGGAACCTGCAGCAGCTCGCCGCGCTGGGCCTGGCCGGCCGCTACGGCATGTACGAGGCGCTGGACTGCACGCCGGCGCGCGTGCCGCGCGGGCAGGACAGCGTGGTGGTGCGCTCGTTCATGTCGCACCACCAGGGCATGGGCCTGCTGGCGCTGGACCATGCCCTGCTCGGCCAGCCGATGCAGCGGCGCTTCGCCGCCGACCCGCAGTTCCGCGCCACCAGCCTGCTGCTGCAGGAACGCGTGCCGCGCACCGCGGCGGAATACCTGCACGCCACCGGCTTCCCCGAACTGGCCGAAGGCCTGCGCACCGCCGAGGCGCGGCTGCGCGTGTTCATCGACCCGAACCGGCCGCGCCCCGCGCTGCAGCTGCTGTCGAACGGCCGCTACCACGTGATGATATCCAGCGCGGGCGGCGGCTACAGCCGCTGCCGCGAGCTGGCGGTGACGCGCTGGCAGGCGGACGTCACGCGCGACCACTGGGGCATGTTCGGCTACCTGCGCGACGTCGCCAGCGGCGCGTACTGGTCGGTGGCCTGGCAGCCGGTGTGCCGCAAGACCGAGCTGTACGAGGCGATCTTCTCCGACGCCCGCGCCGAGTTCCGCGTGCGCGAGCGCGAGTTCGACGCGCACACCGAGATCGTGGTGTCGCCGGAGGACGACATCGAGCTGCGCCGCACCCGGCTCACCAACCGCGGGCGGACGCGCCGCACGATCGAGCTGACCACCTATGCGGAGGTGGTGCTGGCGCCGCCCGTGGCCGACGCGGTGCATCCGGCCTTCAGCAAGCTGTTCGTCGAGACCGAGCTGCTGCCCGAGCTGCAGGCCATCGTCTGCAGCCGCCGCCCGCGCGCCGCCGGCGAGGCGGTGCCGTGGCTGTGCCACCTGCTCGCGGTGCACGGCGCCGACGTGCAGGCGATCTCCTACGAGACCGATCGCGCGCGCTTCCTCGGCCGCGGCCGAGAACTGGCGCGGCCGCTGGCGATGGATCAGGAAACCCTTACCGGCAGCGCCGGCGCGGTGCTCGACCCGGTGGTGGCGATCCGCGTGCGCATCGCGCTGGAGCCGGAGCAATCGGCCACGCTGGACGTGGTCACCGGCATGGCCGACGGCCGCGAGGCCTGCCTGCGGCTGATCGGCAAGTACCGCGACCGCCACCTCGCCGACCGCGTGTTCGACCTCGCCTGGACGCACAGCCAGGTGCTGCTGCGCCAGCTCAACGCCAGCCTGCCCGAGGCGCAGCTGTACGAACACATGGCCACCGCGATCCTCTACCCCAACGCCATGCTGCGCGCGGACAGCGGCGTGCTGGCGGCGAACCGCCGCGGCCAGAACGGGCTGTGGGGCCAGGGCGTGTCCGGCGACCTGCCGATCGTGCTGCTCAGCATCGCCGACCCCGCGCGCATCGAGCTGGTGCGCCAGCTGCTGCAGGCGCATGCGTACTGGCGGCTGAAGGGGCTGGCGGTGGACCTGGTGATCTGGAACGAGGACCGCGCCGGCTACCGCCAGGAGCTGCAGGATGCGATCCTCGGCCTGGTCTCCTCCGGCAGCGAGGCGGCCCTGCTCGACCGCCCCGGCGGCATCTTCGTGCGCCCCGCCCAGCTGCTCTCCGGCGAGGATCGGCAGGTGATGCAGGCCGCCGCGCGCATCGTGCTGGCCGACCATCGCGGCAGCCTCGCCGAGCAGGTGCAGCGGCGCCGGGTGGAAGCCACATTGCCGCCGCCGGTGCCGGAATGGGTGCGCCGCGCCGCGCCGCCCGCGCCGCCCACCAACGCCGCGCTGCCGCAGCTGCCGCCGGGCCACTTCGCCGCCGACGGCCGCGAGTACGTGATCGTGCTCGATCCCGGCCGGCCCACGCCCGCGCCGTGGGCGAACGTGCTGGCGAACCCGCAGTTCGGCACGGTGCTCTCCGAGAGCGGTGGCGCCTACACCTGGAGCGAGAACGCGCACGAATTCCGCCTCACGCCCTGGTCCAACGACCCGGTGGGCGACGGCGCGGGCGAGGCGCTGTACCTGCGCGACGAGGACGACGGCCGCTGCTGGTCGCCCACCCCGCTGCCCTGTCGCGGCAGCGGCCGCTACGTGACCCGCCACGGCTTCGGCTACAGCGTGTTCGAGCACGTCGAGGACGGCATCCGCAGCGAGCTCACGATGTACGTGGCGGTCGACGCGCCGGTGAAGTTCTCCACCCTGAAGCTGCGCAACGACTCCGGCCGCGCGCGCCGGCTCGCGGTCACCGCTTATGCGGAATGGCTGCTCGGCGACCTGCGCGAGAAGACCGCGATGCACGTGGTCACCGAGGTCGAGCCGCGCAGCGGCGCCCTGCTCGCGCGCAACGCGTACAACGCCGAATTCCCCGGCCGCGCGGCCTTCCTCGACATGGACGCCGACGAGCGCAGCCTGAGCGGCGACCGTGCCGAATTCATCGGCCGCAACGGCAGCCTCGGCGCGCCCGCCGCGCTGGGCCGCGCGCAGCTATCCGGCCGGCTCGGCGCGGGGCTGGACCCGTGCGGCGCGCTGCAGGGACGCGTGTCGCTGGACGACGGCGAGGAACGCAGCGTGACGATCCGCCTCGGCGCGGGCCGCGACATCGCCGATGCCGCAGCGCTGGCGCAGCGCTTCCGCGGCGCCGCCGCGGCGGCGGAAGCGCTGGAACAGGTGCACGCGCAGTGGGATCGCATCCTGGGTGCCGTACAGGTGCGCACGCCCGAGCCCGCGCTGGACGTGCTCGCGAACGGCTGGCTGCCCTACCAGGCGCTGGCCTGCCGCGTCTGGGCGCGCAGCGGCTACTACCAGTCGGGCGGCGCGTTCGGCTTCCGCGACCAGCTGCAGGATTCCATGGCCCTGCTGCACGCCGCGCCGGAACTCGCGCGCAGCCAGCTGCTGCTGTGCGCCGCGCACCAGTTCCCCGAGGGCGACGTGCTGCACTGGTGGCACCCGCCGCTGGACCGCGGCGTGCGCACGCGCTGCTCCGACGACTACCTGTGGCTGCCGTTCGCCGCCGCGCGCTACGTGCTGGCCAGCGGCGATCGCGCGGTACTGGACGAAACCATCGGCTACATCGAGGGCCGCGCGCTGCACGACGACGAGGAGTCGTACTACGACCTGCCGCAGCACTCGCCGCTGGCCGAGCCGCTGTACCGCCACTGCGTGCGCGCGATCGAGCGCGGCCTGGGCGAGCGCGGCCCGCACGGCCTGCCGCTGATCGGCAGCGGCGACTGGAACGACGGCATGAACCGCGTGGGCGAACGCGGCATCGGCGAAAGCGTGTGGCTGGGCTGGTTCGAATGCGCACTGCTGGCCGACTTCGCCGAAGTCGCCGCGCAACGCGGCGACGCCGCTTTCGCCGAGCGCTGCCGCAGCGGGATCGCCACGCTGCGCGCGGCGCTGGAACGCCACGCCTGGGACGGCGCCTGGTACCGCCGCGCGTACTTCGACGACGGCACGCCGCTGGGCTCCCACGCCAACGAGGAATGCCGCATCGACTCCATCGCGCAGAGCTGGTCGGTGCTCTCGGGCGCCGGCGAGCCCGAGCGCCAGCGCCAGGCGATGGAAGCGCTGGACCGCCACCTGGTGCGCCGCAGCGCCGGCCTGGTGCAGCTGCTCGATCCGCCGTTCGACAAGTCCGCGCTCGACCCCGGCTACATCAAGGGTTACCTGCCCGGCGTGCGCGAGAACGGCGGCCAGTACACCCACGCCGCGATCTGGGCCGCGATGGCCTTCGCCAAACTCGGCGACGCCGCACGCGCCTGGGAGCTCGCGCGCATGATCGCGCCCACCCGGCGCGGCGAGGACGCCGCGCAGGTGGACATCTACAAGGTCGAACCCTACGTGGTCTGCGCCGATGTCTACGCGGTGGAACCGCACGTGGGCCGCGGCGGCTGGAGCTGGTACACCGGCTCCGCCGGCTGGCTGTACCGCCTGCTGGTCGAATCCCTGCTCGGCCTGCAGCTGGACGCCGGCAAGCTGCGCCTCGCCCCGCTGCTGCCGCCGGAATGGGACGGCTTCGAACTCGACTACCGCCACCGCGCCACGCTGTACCGCATCCGCGTGCGGCAGGGCGCAGCCGGCACGCCGGGCCGCGTGCAGCTGGACGGCGTGGCGCAGGCGGACGGCGCTGTCCCGTTGCACGACGACGGCGTGGAGCACCGGGTCGAGGTCGAGCATCCGCGCGCGGCGTGAACCGCCACGCCTTCCCCGCTCAACGATCCAGCGGGCTCAGCACGCCGTGGCCGCCGCGGTTGAGCACGTGGGTGTAGATCTGCGTGGTGGAAACGTCCGCATGGCCCAGCAGTTCCTGCACCGTGCGGATATCCGACCCCGCTTCCAGCAAATGCGTGGCGAAGGAATGGCGCAAGGTGTGGCAGGTGGCCGGCTTGGCGATGCCCGCCCGCCGCACCGCCGCCTTCACCGCACGCTGCAGCACAGTCTCGTCCAGGTGATGCCGCCGCTCGACGCCGCTGCGCGGATCGATACTGCGCGTGCCGGCCGGGAACACGTACTGCCAGGCCCATTCCCGCGCCGCGTTCGGATATTTGCGGTCCAGCGCATGCGGCAGCCACACCGCACCGAAACCGGCAGCCAGATCGCGCTCGTGCAGACGCCGCGCCTCGGCCAGCTGGCCCTGCAGCGCGTCGGCAACGAGCGTCGGCAGCATCGTGCGCCGGTCCTTGCCGCCCTTGCCCTGCCGCACCACGATCTCGCGCCGCGCGAAATCCACATCCTGCACGCGCAGGCGCACGCACTCCATCAGACGCAGGCCGGCGCCGTAAAGCAGGCCGGCCATCAGCCAGGTAACGCCGCTCATCTGCCCCAGCACCGCCGCCACCTCCTCGCGCGTCAGCACGGCCGGCAGGCGCTCCGGCTTCTTCGCGCGGCGGATGTTGTCCAGCCATGGCAACTCGATCCCGAGCACCTCCCGATACAGGAACAGCAACGCGGCCAGCGCCTGATTCTGCGTGGACGCCGCCACCTGCCCGTGCGTCGCCAGCCCGGTCAGGAACGCCTCCACCTCCGGCGCCCCCATGTCCCGCGGATGCCGCTTGCCGTTGGCAAGGATGAAGCGCCGCACCCAGCCGACATAGGCTTCCTCCGTGCGCAGGGACAGGCCCAGCCGGCGCATCCGCGCCCGCACCTCGTCAAGCAGGCGCGGCCGCGCGGCCACGCCTCCATCGACCACACTTGCCGGTACCCGTGCCGAGTGAGAGGATCGCTGCATGGTCGCCGCCTCCGGGAAAGGTTGCAGGATTAGGCTGCAGGTATAGGCGGCGCGATCAGGGGAAATCGTTGATTCGTGTAGGAAGTTTCCGGCGGCTTCGCCCCGGCTTGCCGGGTTAGGCTGCGGGATTAGGCTTCATTCAACAACCGAATTTAAGTTAGGCGCATTATGGATTTCGTCGAACAAGAAACCCACAAGATCATTGAGTCTGCGTTTGATGGTGTTCCGCGGCCGGAGACCTCACTTCGACAGTTCGTTCTCACGGACCAGAAGGGCATGGCCGGAACCATCACTGATGAAGAGTGGCGCATTGCGGGCATCACAAGAACCGATGCAAAATGGCAAGACATTTCAGCGTTGGAGATTGAGCACTGCGACTGCCAGTTGGCTCACATGCAATCCGAAGAGTTTCGCTACTATCTCCCTGCTTACATGATTTATTCGCTGAGCCACGCGCAAGACTCAGTCTTGGAAAGCATGATTCCCGGCTCAGTTGTCTTCGGGCTCACGCCAAGCAAAAATAACCCGTCATACTCGGCCAGCCAGTACAAGCTACTCGATTCACCCCAAAGAAAGGCAGTAACGGCATTCCTTGCGTACATGGCCAACAACGCTAATGACTACGATCGCAAGGACGCAAAAAGAGCCCTTTCTTTCTGGGAGTGCAGCGCCTAACTAGTCGTTCAAGCCGACACCGCTTCGTGGCTTGCCAGCGTGGTACGCTCACGCTACCACGCCGACCGCGCCACTGCGCGTTGCGGCTTAACTCAGGTGTTAGGCCAACCATGCACACAATCGCGGTTAGCAGAGACAGACCAGACTTCCGTATCTTCATAGACTTGCTATACGGCGCAGATCGCAATGTCGACACTGATGGCAACTCTGACCCTGTAAACAGCAGGACTTGGACACATCTCTACATCGCTGATCGAGAGAGCAGCGATCCATCCGTCGAAATATTTGCTATCCAAGAGCAGCCCTTACTCTTTTCAGTCGAGTCTTCATCGCAAGGGCTAGAAGAGCTTGCTGCGTTGTATCTCTATATGACTTGCGGTGAGTCCATATCAAAGTCGTCCCAGCCACTAGGTTCCGACATCATCTCTAGCCTTCAAAACAAGTATCGTACCGAACTGCAAAGGGCCAAAAATGCTGTGTGGCACAGGTCATCAAATGACTCTCCCTACCCGCAGCGGGCCTAACAACTCATTCAAGGCGGACGGCTACGCCGCCGCTTAACTCCAGCGTTGATATGGCTCGATCCTGTCAAGTGGCCGAGCGTGCTCTTCGCGCCTTTGCACGACGGGTTCCTCCCGATGACTCGATCAGCAACGCGGCGCAGGTCGTTTGTTGCGACGGTTGTTCCTGCTGATATTCGCGCG
>Ga0207702_10000380_pt1 | contig 50635 bp, 39 predicted proteins | sample KBSCornC62_FD_184302 | JGI IMG/M metagenome (GOLD analysis project Ga0207702, IMG submission 184302) | Corn rhizosphere microbial communities from Kellogg Biological Station, Michigan, USA - KBS Corn C6-2 (SPAdes) (version 2) | ecosystem: Host-associated > Plants > Roots > Rhizosphere > Soil ... | reverse complement strand
ACCGCTGAAGCTCGCCACCTGGACCGGCCTGGCCGCTGCCGTGGCGGCGTTCCTGTTCGGCCTGAAGGTGTTGCTCAAGGCGCTGTTGAACGGCGACCCGGTGCCCGGCTATCCGAGCTTGATGGTAGTGATCCTGTTCCTGGGCGGCATCCAGTTGCTCGCCTTGGGCGTGATCGGTGAATACCTGGGCCGCAACTACAACGAGACCAAGCAGCGGCCGCTGTATTTCATCGAGGAAGAGCACCTGCCGGCCGCGCGAAAAATGGTTCACACCGGGGCAACACCGCAGCGCTAAACTGTCTCCACGCGGCCATGCCACGGCCGCCGGGGAGGTCTGGATGCGTCAGGTCAAGCATTTGCTGGACAGGAAAGGCAGCGACATCTTCGCCATTGCGCCGGAAGCACCGGTGCTGGAAGCGATCAAGCACATGGCCGAACGGAGCGTCGGTGCATTGCTGGTGATGCGCGGCGAGCAATTGGTCGGCATCGTTTCCGAACGCGACTACGCGCGCAAGATCATTTTGCAGGGTCGATCATCCGCACAGACGCCCGTGTCGGAAGTGATGAGCAGTCCGGTGCTCACCGTGACGCCCGATACGGACGTTTTCGACTGCATGCGCCTGTGTACCGACAGCCGCGTACGCCACCTGCCGGTGGTGGAAGGCCATCGCGTGATTGGCGTGATCTCGATCGGCGACCTCGTCAAGGAAGTGATCAGCGCGCAGGCCGAGCAGATCGAGCAGTTGCAGCGGTATATCACTTCCTAGTGAAGGAATTTGGTGCGGGAATCGTAAATCGTCAGTCGGGAATCGTGAGAGCAAGATTCGGCGCTTGCGGATGACTGCTCTCAACTATTTACGATTCCCGATTCACGATTCCCCGCTCTCAGGCGCCAGATCCGGCGAGGTAGCCGCTTTGCGCGCTATCCACGCAGCCAGTGACGACGCGCCCACACCAATGAGCGCGATGCTGCCTACGCTCATGCCCAGCTTCACCAGGCTGCTGATGGTGCTGGTGATCACCACATCGCCGAAGCGCCACACGGCGGTATCCACGAAGTTCTTGCCCTTGTAGCGCGTTTCGCGCGGCACGCGCGTATACAACGCATCGCTGGCGGGCTTGGTCATGCCGTACATGAAGCCGCGGGTGCCGACCATCATCATCGCCAATAGCGGCACGCCGTAGCCCCATACGTTCCATTCGGCATGGCCGCCGAGCATCACCATCACCAGCAGGCCGAGATTGACCAGCTGCGGCAGCACCATCGCCCATACGACGCCGCGTCGTACCAACAACCAGCGCGTCACGGTCAATTGCAGCAGCGAGCCCAGCAGATTCGTAGCCAGATCCAGATGCGCATAGAACGCCGTACGCGCGCCGGCGGAAGCGAGATGCGCCTTGGCATAGTCGGACACCAGCGCATAAGCCAGCGTGCCCACACCGTCGCCCAGAAACATCAGGATGGCCATCCAGCGCAAAAACGGGCGCGACCACAACTCGCGCATACCAGCCCACAACGAACCGCCTATGGGTCGTTCGGTGTTGGCGTTTTGCCCTCGCTGCACAGATATCCGCAGCAGCAGCCACAGCGCAACGCCGAGCAGGGTGGCGGATACCAGCAACAGCGGCGCCACGCCAATCAAGACAACCAGCAGACTGGTCACGGAGGGCCCGGCAATCGCACCTACCATGCCGCCCAGCGCAATCAACGAAAATACTTCGCGCGCGCGACGGCTGTCGAAAACATCCGCCATCAGGCTCCAGAACAGCGACACCACGAACAGGTTGAACACGCTGCCCCAAATGAAGAACCCCACGCCCAGCGTACGTGCGCCGATGCGATCCTGCGCCATGAATGCCGGAATGAACGCCAGCAGGCCCACGATGAAAAAGCTGTAACTCCAAACCAGAACACGCCGCCGCGGGAAGCGCGCCACCAACATGCCGAACAGCGGCGTCAGCGCGAGCATGGCCACGAACACGGCGGCGTAGAACAATGGCAATTGCGTCGAACCCACCGCACCGACCAGCTGATCGCGCACCGGGCGAATGATGTAGTAAGACGTCAACACGAAGAAGAAAGCGAGCGCCGAAAGGACCGGCATGGCGTCGTGACGCGAAGAATCGGAAGACGACAAACGCACCGGGGCGGGGTTCCAGCGGGAGGCGGGCGCAAGACTAGCATGCTGCGTTGCGGGAATCGGGAAGCACCAAGGTTGTGCGCTTCGGTCTCAACGATTTCCATCACACCGTTGTGACCCCTCCCGAAGTACAGGACAATCCAGCCCACACCCATGGACGACCCACCAGCCCATGACCGAGGCGTAGCGTCACGCCCGAAAGAAGCCGAGTCGCATGCAGTACCGTAAGCTTTCCTTGTTGATCGCCGCCTCGCTCGGCATCGCGACAGCCGTGATACCCGCATCCGTCGTGCGCGCCGGTGCCACCGACGTGCATCCTGCTGTCGATATCCGCCAGCCTCGACGCGATGCTTCCGACGCGAGTGCGCCGGCCACGCTTCCACCGGAACGGGTAAAGGAAACGCTGGACGCGTATTCGCATTGGCTGGATGTGGTGGCGCAACGCAACGAAGTGGCCGGGCTGGCCACCGCCGTGGTGGTGAACAATAAGGTCGCGTTCGAACGCACCCTCGGTTACGCCGACGCCAACACGCAGGAACCGATCACACCTACGACAGTGTTCCGCCTCGCGTCACTGTCCAAGGCCTTCGCCACCGCGGTCACCGGCTTGCTGATCGATGAAGGCCGCTTCAGTTGGAACACCAAGCTGGCCGATGCGCTGCCGTTCTTCCAGTTGAAGGATGCGCAGGCCTCCGGCGAAGTGACGGTGAGGGACATCCTCGGGCAGCGGCTTGGGCTTCCACACAACACCTACGATCAGATGCTGGAAGACAACGTTCCCTACGAGGAGCTGGTGCGCAAGCTGGATGAAGTGACGCTCACCTGCAACGTTGGGGAATGCTACGGTTATCAGAACGTCGCCTTCAGCCTGATCGGCGATCTGATCTATGCCGAGACGGGCGACTTTTTCTATCACCAGGTCGACCGGCGCATCTTCTTTCCACTGGGCATGACCACGGCCAGCTACGGCCGCGAGGCGCTGGAAAGCAGCAAGAGCTGGGCACGCCCGCATCGTCCGCACGGTGCACATGCCTGGGAGTCGTTCGATCCCAAAGAAGCCTATTACCGCGTGGCGCCGGCCGCCGGCGTAAACGCAAGCCTGCGCGACATGGAGCAATGGCTGATCGCGCAAATGGGCGGACGCCCGGACGTACTTCCACCGACGCTTCTGGATGAGCTGCACGCGCCCGGCGTACCCACGCCTGGCGAAATGCACGCCACACCATGGCGCCATGCGCGTGTGACCACCGCCAGCTACGCACTGGGCTGGCGCGTATTCACATACGGCGGCGAAACCATGGTGTTCCACGCTGGCGCGGTCGAAGGCTATCGCACGATGATCGCGTTCTTCCCGAAGTACCGCATGGGCATGGTGACGATGTGGAATTCGCCGGGCGCGATCGGCACGGATCTGATGCCGATGGTGTTCGACGCGATGCTCGGCCTGCCGCACGTCGATTGGGCGGGTGTGGAAAGCGATCCGCCTGCGAGCCGGCCGGCGCCGATCAAGGCGCGGCATAAATCGCATCGGCGCGGGGCTTGATCTAGGGCCTGTTTACACTATTTGCGTGGCCCGCGCTGGCATCTGTTTGCGCGCCAGACAAGGAAGAGCGAAGGAGTGTACGTCGGTACACGACTGAGTGATGACGCAGGATGGCGGGCAAACAGACCCAGCCCTTCGGGTTGCCGTTGTGTAGCCGCCATGCGGCAGCGCGCGGCTTGCCTTGGCAGCCAGCCAAGCCTGCGCCACGCACTACCACCTGACGGCTACACAACGGCAACGTGGGCTACGCAAATAACGCGGGCTACGCAAATAGTGTAAACAGGCCCTAGCCGCGCTTCCTCCCTTGCACGCAAAGGAGGAAGCGCCCTGCAGTATTACTGCGGATTGTTGAGCTTGAACTCGATGCGCTTCTGCTGCTGCGAAGCAGTCGCGGTGCCTCCGCGCATGGCCGGCGAGAACTTGGCGCGGCGCAAGGCATCGATGGCGGCATTGTCGAACACGTGGCGCGGCTCGGCGCTGGTCACCTGGATGTTGCTGACGCTGCCGTCGGCATTGACGGTGTACTGCACGTCCACCCAGCCTTCCTGGTTGTTGCGAAGCGCCGTCGACGGATAGCGCGGACGGATGGTCGAGATCGGAATGGCATCGCGCGTTTCGCCACCGGCAGCCGACGCATTGGCTGCACTGGCCACCTCGTTCCCGGCCGACGCCGACACCGGCTTCTTGGCTTCTTCCTGCTGCGACTTCTGCTGGGCTGCCAATGCAGCTTGCTGTTGCGCGGCTTTGTCCGCGGCGGCCTTGTCGGCGAGCGCCTTGTCTGCCGAAGCCTTGTCCGCAGCAGCCTTCTGCGCGGCCAGTTCGGCCTGGCGCTGCTGGTCGAGCTGCTTCTGCTGCTCCTGGTCGAGCGTCTTGCGCTGGGCATCCAGCTTGGAACGCAGGATGGTCAGCGTGTAGTTGGTGGGATCGACCTTCGCCAGCAGGTTGATCTCGCGGTCGGCTTCGTCGAACTGGCGCTGGTTGATCACCTGTTCCACGTTGCTGGCCGCGAACGGGAACGTTTCGCGCAAGGCGTCGGCCGCCACCTGATTGCCGGGCTGCTTCTGCAGCACCTTCAGGTAGAACTCGAACGCGTTATTGCCGGCCGGCGCGACGACACGCTGCTGGTTCATTGCGCTGCGCGCTTCGTTGAGCAGGTCGTTGATGCTCATCGCCTCCACATTCACCGGTGGCGCGGCGGCCTGCTGGGCGGCGCTGACAGGCGTGGACGGATGTCCGCCAGAGTCGGCGCTCAGCATGTCCTCATGAGGCTTGATGATGAGGAACCAGGCAACGACCGCCAAGCCGGCAACGACCGCAAGAATGGCAATGATGACGGGCTTGGTAGCCCCGCGCGCACGCGAGCGCGCATGACGATTGTTTCGGGTATCCATGATTTTCGCTACTGCAGTGGCATTAGATACCCGCGCTTCCCCCCTGTTATCCAGGTGCGGCTCCCCAGCTCGCCGCGGCGCGGATGGACCAAAGGTATCGCGATTATGGCGGCTGGGCAAATGGGTGCCAGGAAGCCGAGAATCGGGAATCGTCAATCGAGAATGATTAAAGGCAGAATCCGGCGAACTTGCGGATGGCCGCTCCCGGCTATTTACGATTCCCGATTCGCGATTTACGCCCCCATAAATGAAGCGTCCCGGCACTAGGCCGGGACGAAACGCTTTCGAACTACCTCCCTGCGCTGGGCACCGCAGGGAGACAAATCGAGTGCAACGTCTAATTGTTGTGCTTACTTCTTTGCAGCTTTCGTGGCTTTCACAACTTTGGCAGCGGCAGCCTTCTTGGCGGTGCGCTTGCGCGTCGCCTTCTTGGCAGCCTTCTTTGCGCCAACGCGCTTGGCGGTGGCCTTCTTCGCGCCTACGCGCTTGGCACCCGCCTTCTTGGCGGTTTTGCGCACGGTGCGCTTCTTGGCGGTGGCCTTCTTGGCGACCGGCCGCTTGGCAGCAGCTTTACGGGTGGTTTTCTTGGCGGCTTTCTTCGCCGATTTACGTGCAGTTTTCTTGGCAGTGGCCATAGTACGTCTTAGCTCCTCATCAGTTGGCAGTGGTTGCCCAGTAAAAGCGTGGAGGAACGCCTCAACCAGCAGATCGCTGTTCGTGGCGTGCCGCAAATTGTTGACCTGTCGGTACGTACGCAGATCCGACAGCAGTCGCAGTACATGCATGGGAATCGAAACAGTGATCTTTCTCACCGCCGCGGATTTTTCGCCGTGTTCTATGTAAGGCTGGACGAATTTCGATGCCACCATTGGTAACGTTCCCCGTTTATGGTGCGAAAGCTATTCCCGAACATTTCAACTGTCAATTGATTTTTGCCATGAAATCAATCCCTTCGCCCCGACAGCCGGTCGGCGGCAAGGTCGGAAGAACGGTGTTTCGATGACTTGATGCAATACGATCAGCCGTCCAAACGTCCACAGAATTCGCTTTGCACGTTTTTAGAAAAAAGCCAAAAACAAGCTAAAAAATGTGATTTTTCTCATCAGCGCTGATACACGCACGATGTCGATGCAAGCCGCACTGCCACGTGCTCTGTCACGCCGTTCCGACGGCCCGAACGGGCGATTCGGAAGCATGAACGAATGTAGACCGGGAGGCGTCCGATCGGGTGTCGGAAGTGGCTCGAAGCACCCCGAACGCCCTCGATGCATGCCGACGCGTGCATGCGATGGATGGTCGCGTCGGCAGTCGGCGATGTTCCGCCATGCATTTTTTTCACGCAGCGCATGACATCGCGTCGCACTCTTCCGGCGGCCGGCGCGCACCGTACTGCCGACATGAGAACGGCCGCCTAGGCGGCCGTTTTCGAAACATGCCAAGCGAGCGTCAGTGGTCTTCGTTCTCGATCTGCTCGGCGTAGGCGTCGGCGTCGAGCAGCTCATCCAGTTCGCCGCGATCGCTAGCCTTGACCACGAACAGCCAACCGTCGCCGTAGGCGTCTTCGTTGATGGTTTCGGGCTTGTCGGCAAGGTTTTCGTTGACCTCGACGATTTCGCCGGAAACCGGCGCGTAGATGTCGGAAGCGGCCTTGACCGATTCCACCGTCGCCACGCTGTTGCCTGCCTGCACCTGGGCGCCCACTTCGGGCAGTTCGACGTACACCAGGTCGCCGAGCGCTTCCTGCGCGTGGTCGGAAATACCCACGCGGATCAGCCCATTGTCTTCGACACGGGCCCACTCGTGGGACTTGAGGAATTTCAGATCGCCGGGAATCTCGCTCGCGCTCATGGTCGGGTCCAGTCGTTGTTTCGATCAGGGGTTGGAGGATGCAGATTCTAACTGCTGACGTTGCGGGAATGGGACATGCCCGCAGCGCAAATCCTTAGATGCCTTCGCAGGCTTTACCGTCGCGCACGAACGGAAATTTCACCACGCGCACCGGCACTTCACGGCCGCGGATATCGACCCGCACATTGTTCGTAGCGCCCGCCGGCACGCGCGCGAACGCCACCGACTTGTTCAAGGTGGGAGCGAAGCTGCCGGAGAGAATTTCGCCTTCGCCTTGCGGCGTCAGCACTTTCTGCCCGTGGCGCAGCACGCCTTTTTCATCCAGCACGAGGCCGACCATGGTGCGCGGCGCGCCCGCGGCTTTCTGTGCTTCCAGCGCCTTGCGGCCGATGAAGTCGCGGCCTTCGTCGAGCGTGATGGTCCAGGCCAAGGCGGCCTCCCACGGGGTGACGTTTTCGTCCATGTCCTGGCCGTAGAGGTTCATACCCGCCTCCAGGCGCAAGGTGTCGCGCGCACCCAGTCCGCATGCGGCGACGCCGGCCGCGGCCAGTTCTTTCCACAAGGCGACGGCCTGATCTTCCGGCACCATGATCTCGAAGCCGTCTTCGCCGGTGTAGCCGGTGCGCGCGATGAACAGCGGCATGCCATGCGGACCTTGCGCCGCGGCGGCGGCGAAGCGGCCGAGCTTCTCGATGCGCGGGCGGTCCACGTCGTGCAGCAGGCCGACTACCTTGGCGCGTGCATTGGGGCCTTGCACGGCGATCATCGCGAAATCCGGACGCTCTTTGACGGTGATGCCGAACGGCTTGGCCTGCTGTTCGATCCACGCCAGGTCTTTCTCGCGCGTGGCGGCGTTGACCACCAGGCGGAAGTGTTCGTCACCCAGCAGGTAAACGATCAGATCGTCGATCACCCCGCCCTGCTCATTGAGCATGCAGGTGTACAGCGCCTTGCCCTGTACCTTCAGCTTGTCGATGCTGTTAGCCAACAGGTGACGCAGGAATTCGCGCGCACGCGCGCCGTGCAAGTCGACGACGGTCATGTGCGAAACGTCGAACATGCCGGCGTCACGGCGCACGGCGTGGTGTTCTTCGATCTGCGAGCCGTAGTTGATCGGCATGTCCCAACCACCGAAGTCGACCATGCGCGCGCCGAGTTCGCGATGGAGGGCGTTGAGTACGGTCTTCTGGGTCATTGCGGGCCTGCAGGTGGGGACATGGGGATCACGCATTATGTCCAGCGGCCTGTGTCAATCCAAGCTGCAGGGCGTCATGGCTGGTGAATCAGGCGAAAGGTGAGATTGATGCGTGGTCCGACAACTGCGGTGCTGCGCGGCAAATCGTGCTGATAGTGATGTTGCGTGCCACCTGCCATGTGCAACAGGCTGCCATGCGCCAGCGTGAGGCCGACCGGCGGCGACGCGCGCATGCCGCGCGATACCCGGCGGCGAAACCGAAAACGGCGTTCCGCACCCAGGCTCACGGAAGCGATGTTCGGCTGCGCACCGAGTTCCGGTTCGTCATCGCTGTGCCAGCCCATGGCGTCGTCGCCGTTGCGGTACAGATTGGCGAGCACGCTGTTGAATCGCGCTTGGCACGCCTCTTCCACGCGTGCCCGCACCGACAGCAGCGACGGCGTCCATGGATGGGGCTCGAAGCGGCTGCGCGAATACATATAAGTAGCGCCGGGATCGCCGATCCAGCAGCTCAGGCGTGGCGCGTCGACCTCGCGCCCGAACATGCGCAGGCGGTGCCGTTCCCACGAAATTTCATCCTGCAGATGCTGGAGCAGCGCATCGGCTTCTTCGCGGGCGAGCCAGCAAGGCGCGTAGCGCACATCCGCATCGGCAAGAGGCAGACGTTCCCAGCGACTGCCGGCATGCTCAATCATCATCTCTGACATAGGTGTACACCTGCGCCGGCGGCAGGTTGCGCCACACCATGCCGGAGCGGTGGCAGCGCAGGCGCAGTTGCCGCTGTACGTCCGGATGCATGGGACTGCGCCAGCCGTAGGTGTATTGCACGAACACGCCGCCGGGACGCAGTACGGCGAGCGCCGCGGAGACGATGTCCTGCTGCAACTGCGGCGGCATGGCGAGCAAACCGAGGCTGCTGAGAATGGCATCCGCACCCGCAGGTGCCAGCACACCGGTGCGCCGGGCAAGTTCGTTGACGTGCCGCGCGTCGGCACACAGCACGTGCGCCTGCGGAAAGCGGCGGCGCAGCACGGCGTGCAACGTCTCGTTCATTTCCAGCACCAGCAGTTGCGCCATCGACACGCCGTGCTGCAGCAGCGCCTCGGTGATCACACCGGTGCCTGCGCCCAGCTCGATCACGCAATTGGCGCGCGCGGGCATGGCCGCCACCATCATGCGCGCCAATGGCCGGCCGGAGGGTAGCACCGATGCCATCTGCAGCGGATGCTTGATCCACTCGCGGAAGAACGTGAGCTGTTGGGTATAGGCAGACATGGGCAAAACCTGGGGACTCTCCGCCACTTTACCGGGCGAGATGTAACAAAACGTTGTCGAAACCAATCATCAGGCGATCACCGGATACTCCGGCGCCGCATCGAGCGTGGCCGACCACACGGCCGCCAGCTCAAGCAGGCGCAGATCCGATCCACGCGCGCCGATCAACTGCATGCCGATCGGCAGACCGTTCGGCAGCGTGCCCATAGGAATGCTCACCGCCGGACACCCTGCCAGATTGGCGAAGCTGGTGAGATCAGCTTGCGTGTCCGGCACGGGGCCATCCAGCGGAAACGCACCCTGCGGCGTGGTGGGCGTGACCAACACGTCGATCTGCGCGAAGAGGCGGCGCATTTTCAGCGTGGCGGCGTCGAGCACGCGATCCGCGGCAGCGTAGTCGGCGGCGCTTTTGCGCGCGGCGTAATCGAGCAGATGGCGAAACTGCGGCGAGACGGGATGTTCGGTATCCGCAAGCTGCGTGGCGAACGTGCCGAGCATCTCCGCTTCCATCAGCAGGAAGCCGGCGCGACGCGCACGGGCGAAATGCCAATCGTCGAAATCCACTTTGCGGCATTCGCCCAGTTCGCGATCGAGCTTGGCCAACGCCGCTTCGAACACGTCGACCACGTCCTGCTGCACGCCGAGCGCAGGGAGATCCGGCAACATGCCGCAGCGCAGTTTGCCGGGTTCCCAATCCGGCGGCGACAAAGCCACGCGGCGGCGACGCGAGCGCGGATCATCCGCGTCGTAACCGGCGAGCACCTGCAACAACACGGTGAGATCATCCACACCACGCGCGAGCAGGCCGACCGTATCCAGCCGCCGCGCCGCGGGCGTCATGCCGCGCGCGGAAATCTCGCCTTGCGTGGGTTTGAGCGCGAACACGCCGCAATAGCTGGCGGGAATGCGCACGGAACCCAGGCTATCGGAACCGATCGCCGCCACCGCCAGACCCGTCGCCACGGCCGCCGCCGCGCCGCCGGACGAACCACCCGCGGTGTAGCCGTGCCGATGCGGATGATGTGTGGCCCCGTAATGCGGATTGCGAGTAACGGCGCCAAGCGCGCCTTCATCCATGTTGGTTTTGCCGATCAGCACGGCGCCGGATGCGCGCAGCCGCGCCACCACGTGCGAATCGTGCGTGGCCGGCACACCTGGCCCCGGCAGGCCGGCGCGGGTGGGCCAGCCGGCGATGTCGAAATTGTCCTTGAGCGCGATGGGAACGCCATCCAGCCGGCCGATCACGCCATCACGCCGGCGCAACTCGGCACTGCGCGCCTGTTCAAGCGTGAGCGGCGGGCTCAGGCCCACATAGGCGTTCAGCCCGGGATTGATGCGCTCGATGGCTTGCAGGTGCACCTCGGCCAATCGGCCTGCCTGCACTCGGCCAGAGGCCAGCCAGTGCAGAAGCTGGCATAGCGTGGCGCGGCGCAGGTCGACGTCGGCGATCGGCGGTAGGGAACTCATGCACGCTCCTGCGTAGGTGAAACACGATTATGTCCGACCATTGCGACTCACCCGCAAGCAGCCCCCGGTTTGCCGCGCAGTAGGCGAATCCGGAGAATACCCGTCCGGACCGCCACGGAAACCCTCCGTGCGGCTACTCTCAGCCACCCCTGCCACGCCGGAGCCCAGTCCCCCATGACCGAACGCGAGACGATGGAATACGACGTGATCGTCGTCGGCGCGGGGCCAGCCGGGCTTTCGTTCGCGATCCGCCTGAAGCAGCTCAAGCCGGACGCGACGGTGTGCGTGATCGAAAAAGCCTCCACCATCGGCGCGCACATCCTCTCCGGCGCAGTGATCGAACCGCAGCCGCTGGACGCCCTGCTGCCCGGCTGGCGTAACAACCCGCCGCCGATCTGCGTGCCAGCCAGCGAAGACGAATTCTGGCTGCTGACCAAGACCGGCGGCCGCAAGCTGCCGGTGCCGGGCACGATGAACAATCACGGCAACTTCATCGTCTCCCTCGGTGCCATGTGCGCGTGGCTGGCGCCGCAGGCCGAAGCGCTCGGCGTGGATGTGTTCCCCGGCTTCGCCGCCGCCGACACCATCTATAACGAGGATGGCTCGGTCGCCGGTGTGCGCATCGGCGACATGGGCGTGGCGAAGGACGGCTCGCACAAGAGCGGCTACACGCAGGGCATCGACATCAAGGCCAAAGTCACCGTGCTCGCCGAAGGCGCACGCGGCAGCCTTACCAAGCAACTCATCAAACGTTTCAAGCTGGATCAGAATAGCGACCCCCAAGGCTATTCGATCGGCATCAAGGAACTGTGGCAGGTGCCGGAAGGGCGCGTCACGCCCGGCAAGATCTTCCACAGCTTCGGCTGGCCGGCCGACAACCATATCTACGGCGGCGCTTTCCTCTACCACCTGGACAAGGACCGCATTGCACTCGGCTACGTCAGCGGCCTCGACTACAGCGACCCCAACTACCAGCCATGGGAAGCCTTCCAGCAATGGAAGAACCATCCCATGATCAAGCCGCTGCTCGAAGGCGGCAGCATTCTATCGGCCGGCGCACGCGCCATCGTCACCGGCGGTTACCAGTCGCTACCCAAAGTCGAACTGCCCGGCGCCCTGCTGATCGGCGACACCGCTGGCCTGCTCAACGTGCCCAAGATCAAAGGCACCCACCAGGCCATCAAGAGCGGCATGCTCGCCGCCGAACACCTCGCCGCAAATGAGCTGAAGCCCGCAGGCTTCGACGCCAAGCTACGCGGCTCCGACGTCATGGCGGAACTGAAAAAGGTGCGCAACATCAAACCCGGCTTCAAGAAAGGCCTGTGGTTCGGCATGTTCAACGCCGCCTGGGAAACCGCCATCGGCGGCAAATCACCCTGGACGATGAAGAACAAACCCGACTGGAACGCGCTGCACAAACTCAGCCAGCACGAAGAACCCAAGCGCGACTACGTGCAACGTGAGCTTCCACCACGTGATCGTCTGGCCGGCGTGTACTTTGCCGCTACCGAACACGATGAAGATCAGCCCGTCCACCTACACGTTTCCGATACGTCCATTTGCGTGACGAAGTGCGCACAGGAATACGGCAACCCATGTACTCGTTTCTGTCCGGCGAACGTTTACGAAATCGTCGATGATGAAGCGGGCAAGCGGCTGCAGATTAACGCCGCGAACTGCGTGCATTGCAAGACGTGTGATATCAAAGATCCTTACGAAATCATCAACTGGGTTCCGCCTGAGGGTGGGTCGGGGCCGAATTACCAGAATTTGTAATTTCTGATCACGCCACTCGGAGTTGGCTTTGAGCAATGCTTTGACTTGGCGCGTGAGGCGTCTGTACTACTTGATGCAACGCGTGACTGGAAGCATGGCGCAGCGAGGCCTATCGGGCACATTTGAGCGTATCGCACAGGAACTCAAGCAGCACGTAGTGCGACCACCCGCGCTTGCGCTGGAATCATTGGAAGATTCCACCCTACCCTTCGCCCTGCCTACCAGCGACGAGCCCCAAGTTTCGGTGATTATTCCCGTTCACGGGAAATTGAATTACACACTGGCGTGTCTTCGATCCATCGCTCATCACGGTTCACAAGCACCGTTTGAAGTCATCGTAGTAGATGACGCCTCTCCCGACGAAACGGCTTCGGTCCTGAGTGGTATACAAGGCCTTCGAGTGCTGCGCAACTCCGACAATCTGGGCTTCATCGGTAGCTGCAATGCTGGCGCTGCGGCGGCTCGCGGATCGCATCTGTTGTTCTTGAACAACGACACGCAGGTCACCCCTGGCTGGCTCGATCACCTGCTGGTCTGCTTCAAGGAGGAAACAGATTGCGGTATTGCGGGCAGTCAGTTGGTATACCCAGACGGACGCCTGCAGGAAGCTGGCGGGATCGTCTTTTCCAACGCTGATGGTTGGAACTACGGCCGCTTCGAATTGCCGGAAGACCCTCGATTCCGCTATCGACGCGATGTCGATTACGTGTCCGGCGCTTCCCTCATGATTCCTGCAGCGTTGTTCAATGAACTGAATGGTTTCGACAGTCGCTACGCTCCGGCTTATTACGAGGACACCGACCTGGCTTTTGCCGTTCGCGCAGCAGGCAAGCGTGTCATTTATCAGCCTGAAAGTGTCGTGGTGCATTTCGAGGGCATCAGCTCAGGCACTGATCTGCAAGCGGGTGTAAAGCAATACCAGCTCATCAATAAAGAAAAATTTGCGGAAAAGTGGACCGAAGCGCTGGAACACCAGCCTCTGCCCGGATCCCCCATCGAATCGGCCATCCATCATCATGGGCGTCCGCATATCCTGATCATGGATGCGCTCGCGCCCGATCCGTCTCGCGACTCCGGTTCGTTGCGCATGGTCAATATCATGCGCCTGCTGCGCGAACTAGGCTGGCGCGTTACCTTCATGGCCGATAACCGCGCAGCCAGCAGCGAGGAAATATCCCAGCTTGGTCGCGTAGGCGCACAGACGCTATGCAAACCGTGGTCGCCATCGCTGGTGCGCTGGCTCGCACGCGAGAAACAGACGTTACAAGCAGTAATGCTATCGCGGCATTACATTGCCGCACCCAATATAGGGCTGATACGGCGAGCCGCTCCGCACGCGAAAATAATCTTCGATACAGTCGACTTGCATTTCTTGCGCGAGCTGCGTGCTGCCCAGCACATGGGAAATCGCGCCATGATCCGCCAGGCGCAAGCGTCTCGTCGTCGGGAGTTGGCGTTGATTCGCCGCAGCGATGTCACGCTTGTAGTAAGCCCGGTCGAGAAGACATTACTTTCGGAAGAAGCGCCTGAAGCTAAGGTGGAGCTGGTTTCCAATGTGCATGAGATATTCGGTCGTCGCACTAGCTTCTCTCAACGCAAAGATCTTGTTTTTGTAGGCGGCTTCGGCCATCCGCCAAACATCGATGCGATCGAATGGTTAGTGGTCGATATTTATCCTCGTATTCGTGCCGCTCGCCCGGACATTGCCTTGCACCTTATTGGCGACATGCCGGAATCAGCCAGGACCAAGCTGACATCACCAGGGATACATATCCACGGGAAGGTGGAGGATTTGGCGCCTTGGATGGATGGGTGCCGCATTGCTTTGGCTCCTCTGCGCTATGGAGCGGGAGTCAAGGGCAAAGTCAACATGGCCATGAGCTACGGCTTGCCTGTAGTGGCGACCACTATCGCTGCGGAAGGCATGCAGCTGAGCGACGGCGAAGACATTCTAGTCGCCGACAATGCGGAGACTTTCGCAGCCGCAACCTTGCGACTGTACGACGACGAAGTATTGTGGCTCCGCCTCTCCGATGGCGGCCTCGACAATATTCGTGAACATTTCTCCTTTGAGGCCGCCCGGAAAGGCCTGCGCAGGGCATTGTCGGGATTGGCTTCGGTTTAAACGTCCGCTCCGCTTCCCAGCCGCGCTCCATTCGTTCCCGGATGGAGCATCGGTTAGAATGATGGTTTTCATAAGCTATTAGGCCCTGACGGCACCCGGTTGAAGGAACCAAAATGAAGATTCTGGTCGGCTACAAGCGCGTGGTGGACTACAACGTCCGCATCCAGGTCAAACCCGACGGCACCGGCGTGGTGACTGACGGCGTAAAACTTTCCGCCAATCCTTTCGACGACATTGCCTTGGAAGAGGCGCTTCGTCTGCGTGAAAAAGGCGTGGCTGAAGAGGTGATCGTCGTTGGCATTGGCCCTGCCGACCTGACTGCACATTTGCGTAATGGCTTGGCGATGGGCGCCAATCGCGCTATCCATGTCCTATCAGCAGATGCAGTGCAGCCTCTCACCGCTGCGCGCGTATTCCTGAAGCTCGTGGAAAAGGAGCAGCCCGGCCTGGTCATTCTCGGCAAACAGGCGATTGATGACGACGCCAATCAGACGGGCCAGATGCTGGCTGCACTATGGGACCGTCCGCAGGCAACCTTCGCCAGCAAGGTCGAGATCGCTGATGGCAAAGCTACGGTAACGCGCGAAGTCGACGCGGGCTTGGAAGTGATCGAGGCCGAACTGCCGGCAGTGATCACTACCGACCTGCGCTTGAACGAACCACGCTTCATCAAGCTGCCGGACATCATGAAGGCCAAATCCAAGCCCATCGACACGATCGAATTCGCTTCGCTCGGCGTGGATGCGCATGATCAACTCAAGACCACGCACTATGCCGCTCCGGCCAAACGCAGCAAGGGCGTGATGGTGAAGGACGCCGCCGAACTTGTATCGGCTCTGAAGCAAAAAGGGCTGCTGTAAGCAGCCGGCCAGCACTGAGGAGACATCCATGAGCAAGATCCTGGTTATCGCCGAGCACCTGGGCGGCAAACTCAACCCCGCCACTGCGCGCGCCGTCAGCGCCGCGGTGGCTATCAAGCCCGAAGCGATCGACGTATTGGTATTGAGTGACATAGCGGAAGCCATTGCCGCAGAAGCCGCCAAGATTCAAGGCGTGAGCCGCGTATTGACGGTCGAGCGCCCGGAAAACGCGCATCCTCTCGCTGCTGTGCTGGCGCCACAAATCGCCAAGGCGGCGGCTGGCTACAGCCACGTGCTCGCCCCCTCCACGACTTTTGGCAAAGATGTTGCTCCACGCGTAGCCGCTCTACTGGGTGTAGCGCAAGTTAGTGACGTGATGAGCGTAGAAGGCAGCCACACCTTCAAGCGCCCGATCTACGCCGGCAACGCCATCATCACAGTGGAAGCTGACCCTTCGCATACCATCGTTGCGACCATCCGCACCGCTTCCTGGCCTGCTGCAACCGGCGGCAGCGGCACCAACAGCGCTTCGGTTGAAACGCTGAGCTTGGATGTCGCGCTGCCTTCGCATACCCGCTTCATTGAGCTAAAACAGGGCAAGAGCGACCGCCCGGATCTGCAGAGCGCCAACAAGGTAGTTTCCGGCGGACGCGGCGTGGGTTCGAAGGAAAACTTCGAGATCATCTACAAGTTCGCCGACAAGATTGGCGCTGCCGTAGGCGCCTCCCGCGCAGCAGTGGATGCCGGCTATGTGCCGAACGAGCTGCAGGTCGGCCAGACGGGCAAGATCATCGCACCCGAGCTGTACATCGCCATCGGCATTTCCGGCGCCATCCAGCATCTGACTGGCATCAAGGATGCTGGCACGATCGTGGCCATCAACAAAGATGGGGAGGCGCCGATTTTTGAAATCGCCGACATAGGCTTGGTGGGCGATTTGTTCAAGATGATTCCGGAATTGGAGACGGCTTTAAGCTAAGCCAAGCGTTCCTAGCTTGCCAGGAAGCTAGGACTATTGGGAACAATCGGCCGTTCACCGAAATTCCGCAGCTTTATAACGGATCGGATCAACGGCCAAAGATTCGCTGTAGTAACATTTGCGGTCGGGGTTCGTCATGTCTGAAAGTGGCCGCCCCATGTGGGGAAAATGGATGACTACTCAATGCCAGAATTCGAAGGTGGCCGATGCTATGGTGGATCATTCTGGCGTACCGCTTTGTGTCGACCTTGACGGCACGTTGATTCAATCGGATTTGCTCATTGAATCAATACTGATGTTGCTCTCGCAAAACCCGTTGATGATTTTCGCATTATTGACATGGCTGCTGCGCGGCAAGGCATTCATGAAGCGGGAAATCGCCCTGCGCGTGGAATTGAACCCGGCCACCCTCCCCTATAACGAGCCGTTGTTGCGCTGGCTCGAACAGCAGAACGGGACACGAAAAATCGTATTGTGCACAGCTTCGGATACCTCGCTGGCCCGCAGCGTCGCGAACCACATAAACATCTTCACGGAAGTGGTAGCCAGCGACGGCGTACGGAACTTGTCGGGGGAGCGCAAGGCAGGCGAATTGATTAAAAGGTTTGGCGATCGCGGGTTCGACTATGCTGGAAATGCCAGGGTCGACCTGCATGTGTGGAAGCATTCGCGTTCGGCCATTGTGGTGGAGACGGGTTCCTCGCTATCCAAGGCTGCAGCAAAACATACCTCGATCGAGCGCCGCTTCATTCTTCCCAGCGCGGGCGTGCGTACATGGTTGAAAGCGCTTCGCATTCACCAATGGGTGAAGAATATACTCGTTTTTTTGCCTATCCTCGCATCTCATCGCCTGCTCGAAGCCGACGCGCTGTTCCAATCGATGCTCTCCTTCCTTTGCTTTGGCATGTGTGCATCGAGCGTCTACCTTACCAACGACTTACTTGACCTCGCCGCCGATCGCCAGCATCGTCGCAAACGCCATCGTCCTTTTGCCGCCGGAACACTCCCTCTCATAGCCGGGCCGGTCGTCGCCGCTCTGCTGCTCATCGCAGGAATGGCGCTAGCATATTTTGTATCCAGCGTTTTTCTTGCCGTACTTGTGGGTTATTACATACTTACGTCTGCGTATTCCTTGCGACTCAAGCGCATCGTAATGCTGGATGTCATAGTGCTTGCCACGCTCTACACGACACGAATCCTTGGCGGCACAGCGGCCATCCACAGTAAACCTTCATTTTGGTTGCTGGCATTTTCGATGTTTATATTTTTGAGCCTCGCCATGGTAAAACGCTACACCGAGCTACTGGCACTTCAGCACAGCGGAAAGGTCAAAATTAGCGGGCGTGGCTACGATGTGGGCGATATCCCGCTTATCCAGTCGCTGGGAGGCTCCAGCGGCTATCTGGCTGTACTCGTGCTCGCTTTGTATGTCGACAGCACCGCAAGCATTGCTCTTTACCGTCACCCGCACTATCTATGGATGCTATGTCCACTGTTGCTTTATTGGATCAGTCGCATCTGGGCCATTGCCCATCGAGGTGTCATGCATGACGACCCCGTCATCTTTGCAGTCACGGACAAGGTAAGCCAAGCCGTGCTCTTGATCGCCACCGCTATCGTCATATCTGCGATCTGATGAGTAAAGCTGGCCAATCCTGGGGGCGATATCCCCACACAACACAACAGATACTGGCTGTTGCGGATCGGCACCGGTCACTGCAGACAAATAATGCACCCTGCCTCCCCTACGGCAATGGAAGAAGCTATGGCGACAGTTGCCTCAACGATGGCGGTGTCCTGCTGCATACCAGAACCCTCGATCGCTTTATAGCGTTCGATCCGGCCACCGGAATAGTGCGCTGCGAGGCAGGTGTTCTTTTCGCCGAAATCCTCGACATTTCCGTGCCACAGGGATGGTTCTTACCAGTTACCCCTGGAACGCGTTATGTGACCGTAGGCGGAGCAATTGCCAACGATGTGCATGGAAAAAATCATCATCGTGCAGGAACCATCGGACATTACGTCGAAGAGTTGGAGCTCTTGCGCACAGACGGCCAGCGTCTACGTTGCTCGGATAAGCAAAACGCAGACTGGTTTGCGGCAACCGTCGGCGGGCTGGGATTAACCGGCCTAATCACCTGGGCCACGCTTCAACTGCGGCGCATCAAAGGGCCGTGGCTAATAGTCGAAAACCATCGCCTACACAACCTGGCTGATTTCTTTTCGCTTTCTGCAGAATCAGATCGCGACTATGAATACACCGTCGCCTGGGTGGATTGCGCCGCAAAAGGCACCAAACTTGGACGCGGGCTATTGAGCCGTGCTAACCATGCGCCCGCATGTCCTGACAAACAACCTCACAAACCGTCGCGCCGCTTGCGGGTTCCCATTGCGCCGCCGATGTCGCTGGTCAATCCGCTTAGCCTGCGCGTCTTCAACTCTTTTTACTATCATCGGCAGCGCAAAAATATCGTTCACACAGTGTCGCACTATGAGCCGTTTTTTTATCCACTTGATGCGATCGGAGACTGGAATCGTCTTTACGGCCCTCGCGGATTCCTGCAGTACCAATGCGTGGTTCCCCTGGATACGGCCAACGAAACCATCCTTGAGCTACTGAGAATTATCTCCTGCCATGGCGAAGGCTCGTTCCTCGCCGTGCTCAAACAGTTCGGTGCACGGCCGTCCATCGGGCTGCTGTCGTTTGCACGCCCAGGAGTAACGCTCGCCTTGGATTTTCCGCACCGTGGCAAGAGCACATTCAATCTGCTCGATCAGCTGGACAGGGTCGTCACAGCCGCACAGGGGGCCGTGTATCCGGCAAAGGATGCACACATGTCCGGACAATCCTTCCGCCAATACTTTCCACGTTGGGATGTGTTCCGGACATTTATTGATCCGGGTTTTTCTTCGAGCTTTTGGCGCCGGGTTATGGAGTAAATATGCAGAAAATTCTGATCATCGGTGCAACCTCCGCCATCGCAGAAGCTACAGCGAGGCGCTATGCGTCACGTGGCGCTCGCCTATACTTGGTCGCGCGCAATGCCCAGCGTCTGCAGGACATGCAAGCCGACCTGCTCGTCCGTGGCGCTAAATCCGTTCAGACATCCATTCTGGACGTCAACGATATCGCGTCGCACGAAGGTATGCTTCAAAACGCCTGGGCGTTGTTTGGAAATATAGACGTTGCATTGATCGCACATGGCACGCTGCCCGACCAGGAGGCCTGTACGCAGTCCGTCACAACGGCCGGCCATGAATTTTCAACGAATGCAGGCTCGACGATAGCCTTGCTTATTCCCATTGCAAATCGGATGCAAGCGGCACGGCGCGGAACCATTGCAGTCATTTCCTCCGTAGCGGGAGACCGGGGAAGGGCCAGCAATTATCTTTATGGCGCATCCAAGGCGGCAGTCTCGACGTTCTTGAGCGGTCTCCGGCAGAGTTTATTTAAAGACGGTGTCGGCGTGCTCACCATCAAACCGGGCTTCGTAGACACACCCATGACGCAGGGCTTCAAGAAGGGCGCACTATGGGCAACTCCGAATGCAGTGGCCAAAGGTATCGTCAGGGCCATCGATCGGAATAAATCCGTGGTTTACCTTCCCTGGTTCTGGCAAGGCATCATGCTTGTCATAAGAACGATTCCTGAATTTTTATTCAGACGTATCCGGCTTTGAAATCAACGGCATGAACAGAAAACAGAGCAAAATCGTCATTACGGGCGCAGCGGGTCTCGTAGGACAAAACCTTTTGGTGGAGCTCAAACGCCAGGGTTATGGCAATCTCGTTGCGATCGACAAGCACAAATACAATCTTGGCATCCTGCATCAGCTTCATCCTGACGTGACTGTCATTCACACGGACCTCGCCGAGAACGGCCACTGGGCCGAAGCATTCGCCGATGCCGAATGCTGCATACAGCTGCATGCGCAGATTACTGGCAAACACAGTGAGCTGTTCATCCGCAACAATATTGATGCAACACGAAATGTTTTGGCAGCCATCAGGCAGCATCATGTACCTTACTTGGTACATGTCAGCTCTTCGGTAGTGAACTCCGTTGCGGATGACGATTACACCAATACAAAAAAAAAGCAGGAGAAAATGGTGATCGAAAGCGGCATTCAGCATTGCGTCCTACGCCCTACCTTGATGTTTGGTTGGTTTGATCCAAAACATTTGGGATGGCTTTCACGATTCATGGCAAAGACACCGGTGTTTCCGATTCCAGGTGACGGCCGCTACATGCGCCAACCTTTGTATGAACGCGATTTTTGCCGCTGCATTGCGAGCTGTCTGGAAAATCGGCCTCACGGAACGATCTACGATGTAGTTGGTGACACTCGCGTCGATTACGTGGATATCATCAAAGAGATCAAGAGGGCCAAAGGTTTACGCACCTTGATCGTGCACGTACCCTACGGTCTTTTTTACCTCCTTCTTCGGCTATATGCGTTGTTCAGCAAAAAACCTCCGTTCACGGCAGACCAGCTGAAAGCACTTACCGCCGGTGACGAATTCCACGGCGTCGATACGTTCCAGGCTTTTGGTGTACGCCAGACGCCTTTCCCCGACGCAGTCAGGGAAAGCTATTGCGACCCGAACTACAGCGCTATTGTCTTGAAGCGCTAGAATTCAACGTTTTGAGCGCCCGTCCGCAAACAATTAGGAACGTACAATGAAATGCACAGTTCTCGGCGCCGGCCCTATGGGACTCATGGCCGCCATGGAATTGCTAAAGCACGGCCATGAGGTAGACATCTACGAGCGCGACGATCGTATAGGCGGCATGTCCGCAAGCTTTGATTTTGATGGGCTGGAAATCGAGCGCTACTATCATTTCATCTGTAAGACTGATTACCCCCTCTTCGATCTACTCGGTGAGTTTGGCCTTATGGACAAGCTACGTTGGGTGGATACCAAAATGGGTTTTTTTTATAACGGCAAGCTCTATAAGTGGGGCACGCCGCTAGCGTTGCTGGCATTCGACGGGCTCGGGCTGATCAGCAAATTTCGCTATGGATTGCACGCCATGCGCGCAAAAGGAATTAAGGACTGGCGCCCCTATGATCGGCTGGTAGCTACGCACTGGATCCGAAAATGGATTGGCCGACGGGCCTATGATGTTCTCTGGAAGAGCCTGTTTGACCTGAAATTGTTTGAATATGCGGAAAACATCTCCGCGGCGTGGATCGGCACCCGAATCAAGCGCGTCGCGTTGTCGCGTCGCAATGTGATGCAGGAGACCATGGGGCATCTCGAAGGCGGGTCCGCAACGCTCCTGAAGAAAATGGAAGACTTCATCCTCAGCAGAGGTGGCCGCATCCATCTTCGCTCGGGCATAGACAAGATCGTGACTTCGCAGAGCAAGGTTCAAGGCATCATGGTCAATGGGCAAATGCTTACCTGCGACACCATACTCAGCACCGCCCCGATTCAATTTCTTCCTCGGCTAGCACCGGACTTGCCGGCCGACTTCACCACTCAGATCGAGGCCATCCACAATATTCCAGTAGCTTGCGTGATCCTCAAGCTCAAGCAGCCCTTATCCGAAAACTTCTGGACTAACATCAACGATCCCGCCATCGAAATTCCGGGCGTCATCGAATATTCGAATCTCAACAAAATGTCGCCATCGGTGCTCTATGCACCCTTCTATATGCCGAAGAATCATCCAAAATGGGCGCGCAGCAACGATGACCTGATCGAAGAGACCATTGGGTATCTCAAACGTATCAATCCCACGTTTTCGTCCGATTGGGTCATGGCTCGGCATTGCCATCGGTACGAATTTGCGCAAACCATTTGCCCACCGGGTTTCTACGAAATGATGCCTTCGATGAAAACACCCATCGAAGGCCTTTACATGGCAGACACTAGCTATTACTACCCGGAAGATCGTTCCATCAATGAGAGCATCCATACCGCCAAACAATTGGCGGCCGCGGTGCTCATGGGATCGGCGTAGGGTCGACGCGGTACTTGCATGCTCAGTCAGCGAAAGCAATTTGTATATTTCATGATCGCCGGTGGGATCGCTGCGGCGGTCAACTTTCTCTCGCGGATAGTGATCAACGCATGGGTGCCCTACGGCACTGCGATTGTCTTTGCCTATCTTCTTGGCATGCTTACGGCATTTGTTCTCAATCGAGCATTTGTGTTCCGTGGAGCAACCAATCCAATACACCATCAAGCAATTTGGTTCACGATCATTAACCTGTTGGCAGTACTGCAAACACTTGCGGTCAGTCTTCTGCTGGCCCGTGAAATATTCCCTCTGCTTGGCTTCGACTGGCATCGTGAACTTGTCGCTCATGCGATTGGCGTAGTCACGCCAATAGTTACAAGCTACATCGGACATAAGCACTTATCTTTTAAAACCGCCTGAGCCATCAAGGATCGTCATTCATGTTCCCTGAGAAAAGCACAACTCTTGCGCCAATGACGCACCGTGCTCCCAAGTGGCCATGGCTGCTGGTTCCCGCATTCTTGACAATTTTTCTGATGATCTTGATCCGGCGTGCTGCGGTATCGGTGCCTTTTGCGGACGAGCTTCACTTCAACACGCTCTACAGATACCTGGTGGAAGGCAGAATTCCTCCTGTTTCAGAACTTCTTGCCACTCACAACGGTCATCCTTACCTGTTTCTCAAGCTAATAATTACGGCGATTTTTTCGCTCCATTTACCATGGAAATTGCTGATGTATGCGCAGCCTCTTTTCCTGGCATGGACGTTCTTCATCGTTGCGCGGGCAGCTTGCCTCGGAGTCAATACCTTGCGCGATGCGCTCACCTATATTGCGTTAGCCGCGTGCATCATCTCACCTAGGATCTGGGAAGATCTATATTGGGGAATGCAACTGTCGGCCCAAATGTGCCTAGCATTCTCGCTACTGTCCTTTTCCCTGACTGCCAATTATATAAGCGACCGGTCGAACCGTAATCTCATACTTGTCTTTATATCTGCAGTTGCTGCAGCGATGAGCGCAGGGGCAGGCATAATCGTTCCACCAATGGTCGTAGCTGCGATTTGCTTCGTGCCAGGCAACCACCAGCGTAGTCATGTAATTGCGAGCTGCATCTTTCTAGCCTTAAGCTCCGCACTGACATTCTTATGCTTCAGGCTGTCAACCGAACCTGGAGTGGGAGGGAAGGCGCTGCAATTGGGTCTTGGCGGCGAACATGTACTGCGCATGCTGGCTCATCTCTATATCGACCTTCCCGTCCGCTCGATGGCCGCTCTCTGGCTCGGCGTTTCCACCGGACTTATTCTTACCTACGTTGGCTTTAAACTGCTTTCGGTATGGCCGCAGCATATATTCGCGATCCTTTGTGCGCTACTGGGCGCTGGACTGATTGTCATGATCACTTATGCGCGAATAAAGGTAGGCCTATTTCAACCCAACGCCCCCCGATACGTACCTGCCGTACTTCCACTCAGCATCGGCTTGCTATTACTGCTTAGGTCGCTTGAACAAAAACTATTACTTGTCGCCCTCGCCTCTTTGGCCTGCATCGGTTTCATGCAGGCAGCCACGAGCCAGTGGATCATTTCGCCGTATTATAAGGCAAACTTGAATGCCTTGAAGACGGGCCTATGCCAGGAAGGTAAAGCGGCAGATTCAAGCACGACCGAACAAATCGCCGACATGCGCAAACTATTCTGCGAATCACACAAATAGCACTGGGCATCTTTCAAAGCCTGCGCACTATTGCGGTGACTGAATCAATGACGCGTTCGACATCTCCATCGGACATCGCCGCCGATAATGGTAGGCTTACGGTTTCGCGCCCAAGCTTCATGGCATGCGGCCATTGATCCGCGCGCCAACCGAACCGGTGTTGGTAATAGGGGTGTTCTGCAATGGACAGGTAGTGCACTCCAGTACCTACCCTGGCTTCGTTCATGGCATGCAGGAAGTTATCGCGCGTTACCCCGCAGCGAACAGGATCAATTATTACAGTGTAAAGGTGGCGGCCGTGAAGTGATTCGGCGCTCTCTGGAACGGGCAAGATAATGGGCAAGTCCGCGAATGCTGCGTCATAACGTTGCCAAATCTGGTTCCGGCGCTGCCAGTTACGCGCAACTCGGCGTAGCTGGTGTAAACCAAGCGCCGCCTGGATATCCATCATGTTGTACTTGAAACCGCATTCCACGACCTGATAGTGCTTGTAGCCGCTGTCTCCGAAACGGTGCCAAGCGTCTTTGCTCATGCCGTGCAAAGCCAGTACACGCGCACGAGCTATCTGCTCTTCGCTGCGGCCCACGATCATCCCGCCTTCTCCAGTCACTACGTTCTTGGTGACGTAAAAACTGAAGCACCCGAAATGGCCGAACGTACCTACCGGCCTGCCAAGATAAGATGCCTCCACCGCATGAGCACAATCTTCGATCACGACCAAGTCGTACTTGTGCGCGATCGCCATGATCGCATCCATCTGACAAGGCCGCCCGGCGAAATGCACCGGCAAAATGGCGCGTGTTCGCGGAGTGATTGCCGCCTCAACCGCGGCCGGGGCAATGTTTTGTGTCTCCTTATCCACATCAGCAAGCACTGGCTGCAAGCCTGCATGCAGAATGGCGTTGACGGTGGCACAGAACGTCAACGGAGTGGTGATGACCTCGCCGCCAGGCTCGATACCCGCCGCGAGCATGCTAACGTGCAACGCAGCAGTGCACGAATTAACTGCCGCCACCTGGGTCGGCCTTACACGGCAATGTGTAGCGAATTCGGCTTCAAAACGCGCAACCCGCGGCCCCGTACCCAGCCAGCCGGAACGCAAGCACTGCACGACCTCATCGATATCTTCCTCTTCAATTGATGGTGCGCCAAAGGTGAGAAAGGGAGGCTGACAGGTATCGGAGGAATTCATCGAATATCGCAATGGGCTAATGAATGTGAAAAAACCTTAATGCATGGACCAATTGCTCGACCATTTCCTCAACGGACTGGGCACCTCCGTGCAAATGCACGTTTGGCGCTGCGGGCAATTCGTAAGGTGAGTCGATGCCGGTGAAATTCTGGATCTCCCCGTTTCGCGCTTTACGGTACAGCCCCTTCGGATCACGTCGTTCGCATTCCACAAGCGGGGTGTCTACAAAAATTTCCATAAACTCGCCATCTTCGAACAAGCTACGCGCAAAATCGCGCTCGCTCTGGTACGGAGAAATTACGCATACCAGCACGATCAGTCCGGCATCCACCATGAGATGCGCCACCTCCGCCACGCGCCGTACGTTTTCAACGCGCGCTTCCGGCGTGAAGCCAAGATCCCGGTTAAGTCCATGACGGAGGTTATCGCCATCGAGCAGATACGTATGATGCCCAAGCGCGCTGAGCCGCCGCTCAAGCAGATTAGCAATCGTGGATTTACCTGCGCCTGACAGACCTGTAAACCACACACAGCACGGTTGTTGGCCCTTGCTCCTTGCACGCACCTGCTTGTCAATATCCAAATGCTGCCAATGTACGTTGGTAGCACGTCGCAGCGCGAAATCCAGCATGCCGCAAGCAACGGTAGCCTGCGTCTGTCGATCGATCAAAATAAACCCGCCGAGGGCCGGATTAACCGTATAACTTTCGAACGCAATAGTATGGTCTACATCGATATTGCAGTATGCCACTTCGTTCAGTTCCAACCGGTGAGCAGCAAGCCGCGCCTGCGTATTCACGTCCACCTTGTGCTTGATGGTTGTGACGCGCGCATTAACGGTACGGCTGCCGATTTTCATCCAGTAGCTGCGATTAGGTAGTAACGGCGCGTCTCCCATCCACAGAACATGCGCTGCGAACTGATCAGCCTCCGGTGCAGGCTTGGCAGCGTCCGCAAGGATGTCGCCACGGCTGGCGTCAAGCTCGCGATCCAGTTCCAGCGTCACCGCCTGCCCTGCCGTCGCGCTTGGAATATCACCGTCAGCCGTAACTATGCGAGCGATCTTTGCACGGTGTAACCCCGGCTGCACGATTACTTCTTCACCTACCGCGACACGGCCGCCGCAAATTGTGCCGGAATAGCCACGAAATGATTGGTCCGGACGGCAGACCCATTGCACCGGCATGCGAAAGTCAGCCGCGGGCGCTGGATTGAGCTGTACAGTTTCCAACAACTCCAGCAAACTCGGCCCCTGGTACCATGGCATGCGCGAAGAGCGCTTGCCCACATTGTCGCCAAGTAGTGCAGCCACTGGCAGGGCATGCACCTTGGATACACCGAGGTCTTGAGCCAGGGCGGCATAGCTATCGCGGATGCGCTCGTAGGTTGAGTGACTGTATTCAACCAAGTCCATTTTATTGACTGCCAGCACTACATCGCGTATCCCGAGCAGAGCGCAGATATATGTATGCCGGCGCGTCTGTGTGAGAAGGCCCTTGCGCGCATCGATCAATACGACGGCAAGCTCCGCGTGCGAAGCACCAGTTGCCATGTTGCGCGTGTACTGCTCATGCCCGGGGCAATCAGCTACGATGAAATGACGGCGCGCGGTGTGGAAGTAGCGATAGGCAACATCAATCGTTATGCCCTGCTCGCGTTCCGCATCCAGGCCGTCGGTCAACAGCGAAAAATCCAGCACATTTCCGGTGGGATCGCGGCGAAGGCTATCGTGGCGCAATGCGGCAACCTGATCATCAGGAAGCATGTCCGCGTCATAAAGCAGACGGCCTAACAAAGTGCTTTTGCCGTCGTCCACGCTTCCGCAGGTGATGAAGCGAAGACGGCTTAGAGCGGCTACTTGCTTCCCAGCCATCAGAAATAGCCCTCGATTTTTTTGCGTTCCATCGATGCCGACGAATCATGATCGATCATCCGCCCCTGACGTTCGGAAGTGCGCGAGGACACCATCTCATCGATGACCTTATCAAGCGTATCAGCTTCCGACGCCACGGCGCTTGTGAGTGGATAGCAGCCCAAGGTGCGAAAACGCACCATGCGCTGTTCGATCACCTCTCCTTCGCGCAGAACGTACCGATCGTCATCCACCACGATCAACGCTCCATCTCGCTCTACGATCGGCCGCAATCTGGCAAAATACAGTGGCACCACTGGAATGTGCTCGCGCTGGATGTAACGCCAAACGTCCATTTCTGTCCAGTTCGACAGGGGAAACACGCGTACACTTTCGCCCTTGGTAGTGTGCGTGTTGTAAAGGTTCCAAAGTTCGGGGCGCTGGCGCTTGGGATCCCAGCAATGCTGCGCGTTGCGAAGCGAGAATACACGCTCCTTGGCGCGGGATTTCTCCTCATCACGCCGCGCTCCGCCAATGGCAGCATCGAAACCGTATTTATCCAACGCCTGCTTTAGAGCTGCCGTTTTCATTACATCGGTATGCACTACGGCCCCATGCGTTAGTGGTGAGATCCCCTGCTGCACTCCCTCCTCATTGACATATACCAGCATTTGCACGCCACCTGACGCGGCCAATTGATCGCGAAACGCGATCATCTCGCGAAACTTCCAGGTAGTGTCCACATGTAGCAGCGGGAACGGCGGCCGTCCTGGATGGAAGGACTTACGCAGCAGATGCAACAGTACGGAAGAATCTTTGCCAATCGAGTAAAGCATTACGGGCTGGCGGAAGCTTGCCGCCACCTCGCGGAAAATATGAATGCTTTCCGCTTCAAGGGCATCAAGATGGGATAAGGAAGAAAGCATGTTGGAGGCCAGCGTCGATGGATATGGCAATTTTGCCACTTCCAAACTATCCCACAAATTGGGAAGGACGCCCGCAACGGCCGGCACCCCAGCCTACGGATGGGAATCGAGACCCCAGGCTTGTCAAGCCCACCCAGCTCCGGATTTCCCCCATACACGCGCCACCCAAAATATCCATTCTCTCAATCAGCTGGCGGCTACTTGAACTGTCCCTGTCGGCTTTATCAGCTCGCCAGGACGCAAGAGTGGCGGGCTACCGCGCCATGAACAACCACAGGCGGCATTAACGGGCTATATTTTTTTTATCTCAAGCCCCTGTGCACGCAAAGGACGGCTTGCATCGCCCGCAGAAACTGGCGGCTTGAACGAGTTATGCCCATGATAACGCCGGAGCATTCTAATGCCATAACCTCTCAAACCCGCCCAGCGGATCGCCAGGTATCCAATGATCCCGATGCTTGATGACAAAAACCACGTGGCGATTGCACTTGTTCCGGACCAACTTCCCATCCATAAAGTATAAAGTGCAATAGACGACAGTAAGAAATTCGTAGCTAGCCCGACACCGCATCTGTTTAATCGCTTCGTCAGCGTCGTAACCTTACGTTGCGCGGCTGCATACATAACGCCAAGCTCTGCAATAAAAGCGACGCGCTTACTGAACGTTTCCTCAAGTAGGGCGAATGTCTCGTTTGTGTCGTACGAAACTGGTTTTGATTGCTGCAGCTGATCGCTTAAGTGCCAAGCTCGTTCGAGCACATGCATATCACTATGGGACTCTCGCGCATCGAACCCGGCTTGCACCTGCGAGCTATTGATCTTGCTCGCCAAAGGTTGCAGACAGGCGTCCATATATGTCTCGTTCAAGAAGCAAAGCACGCTTCGAATCGTCTGTTCTGGACGATGCAGGAGATCCTCATAACGCAGCCTATGAACTACTTCAGGCCCATAAGCACTCTCGGCATGAACGCATGGCTGAACGGTACCTAGCCAATATTCATAAGCTTGCTGTTCGGTTTCAACTAGCTTGCGACCATCACTCATCCTGAAATTGAGCATGGAATCTACCACGCTACGAACATCGCGTACGATATGCACAAATTTTGCATCTGGAAAAAGCTTTCTTAACCCAGCGATATAATACGAATACTCCGGAGTGCCATCGACCCAGCGTAACTTAGGTTCTTCAGCCGAACGGGACACACGAAACGCCGGATTGATTTGCGAGGGATCGGTTCTGCCCAACTCTCTAGACATATCTTCTTGCCGAAACCGATGATTGAGAATCATCGTGTTGACGCAGTTGCCGAAGGTTCGGAAGAAATTTGCGTCATCGATACCTAACGAAGTGAGCTGTGAACGGGCCCCACACGCGGTGCCGGTCCTGAAGTGAACACCAAGACTTACCGCAAATTCTCCCAACCAGCCGGATTCCTCCTGAGGAAGAATGTTGGCATGCTGCCCCAAGCACCAAGTCAATATGCTGGTCCCTGATCGGGGGCTACCCACTACAAAGATTGGCCCATCGCTACGCTTTGCACACATTTTAGGTACCTGCCTGCTAGAACTTTAGAGTCCGTTCGATAGCTAAGCCAATGGGATGCCCCTGTTTTCATCCCCGTTTCGCAAGCTGATTGCGCTTACCAAGTCAGCTTCACGTAAGGTTATATAACCATAAGATCTGTCTGTGTGCCATGATGGCCGTTAAAGCCGTTCTGACTGGCGTCTTCTCACCATGGGGACGCGACGGCGTCGCGGTATTGCCCGTGTCCATTCGCGAAAAGTTACGCCGTAGCGTGACGTCGCCGCCGAGCGACGCATTGCACACGTCTTCCTGCCACGCGGATATCCGGCTTAGGAGTTTTGTTGCTGCGCCAGAGCAGTCGAAGAATCGTGCACCTGACCATGGCGCTTGAGTCGGTGCAGTGGCCGCTCAACTCCCACCGCCATCAAAATCGAAAAAGCCAAGGCGACGGCAAACGAAATTGCGAAGAATCCGAATGATCGCCCGTACCCGAAGTACATCAGGAAACACGCTGCGACCGTGGTGTGAATCAGGTACATCGGATAAGACACGTCACCAAGCAAGGTATCAAGCTTGCTCGATTTATATGCCGTGAGCGACAGTGTAACCCATGCGGATAACAGCAACGATGTGTATAAACCATAGGTCCAGGGCCAGGAATCATAGACTACCCATAGAGCGCCATGAATCGTCCACACAACGAAGCTAACTTTAGGCATCACAAAGGTCAGCAAGCGCTCACGGTAGTGACACAGTAGGCTACCAACAGCAAAGCTCATCAAGCACGGCAAGAACAGCACGTAACGATCAGCGAACGAGGTGACGGCGAACCCTAGGTTCGATGTCGCAACGGCGGAAAGGACCAACCCCAGCCACGCCGTGGAACGCGAGCGCGCGAACAACGGCATAAGAAAGTACGCGCCAATTTCCACGGACAACGCGTTGGAGACAGCCACGGGAAGGCCATTACGTGAAAACACTGGTAGCAGGGTAAGCGGATTAAGCCACCCCCATCCATAAGGCATGTAGAACTCAGGATTGAGCTTCGAACCGGCGATACAATAATTATTGAGAATGACGATAACGATCAAGCCGAAGATCAACGTCAGATAGTAGCTTGGATAAATGCGGATGAAGCGGTTGAATGCGAAGTCCTTCAGTCCCTGAACACCCAGGCCATATTTGTGCATCAACACATAGGTCATCAAATAACCGCTGAGCACGAAGAACGCCCATACCGCATAGGCCGCATAGCCTTGCAGCATGTGCGCCCACAAGTGCGAGGCCGCCACCAGCGTGGCCAGCAACAAACGCCATGATCCCACACCAAATAGCAGATTGCTTCTGGATGCAGATGTCATGGTCTATCCACGATAATATCGACGCTTTTGCTCGTGGTCACATTGGTGCCGTTCACCTTATCAATTACAATAGTGATACGCCCTTCGGATGCATACAAATCTTTGGGCACACGAACTGTCACCATGGGGCCAGATATATCACCCTTGAGGACGACACTATTCAAGTGCACGTGGACCAAGCTGCCCTCCATACTTTCGTTGAGGCGGAACCAGGCCGCCGCCGAGCCATCAGGTTGACGATTAAATGGCTGCCCGACCTTCGCCACATGCGGCCCGAAGTCATCTATGCGCAAACTGCTCGCAACATTTTCCTGCGCATTTCCTGTTGTCGGAATCTCGCATTTGCCATTGCCGCAACCAGCCAGCACCATCAACAAGGCAGGCGCCACCATCACGCAGGGCAACCGCAGCCAACAATACCTCCGTTCCGATCCGGCCGCCGCCCTCACTGTAGCCCCTCATTGCTTGAATCAGACTCATTATTTCGCATTGTTATGTGTTCAAGATCCAATGCACGCCAGAGCGTCGCCTCGGAAAAATGTTCAGCGATGACCGCCTGCCCAGCGGCCGATGCTCGGAGCCATTCGTCGTCGTCGCGCAATAACGTGATAACAGCCTCGGCGAAGTCCTCAGGACTATCCGCCATTGTCGCGAATGGAGAGCAGCGATCCAATCCCTGAAGACCGACTGACGTCGTGACAAAGGGAACGCCAAAGTGCATCGCTTCCAGCACCTTGCCCTTCATACCACCGCCAAAGCGTAGTGGTACCACCACAACGCGTGATCGCTCGTAATAGGAGGCAAGCTCTTCATCCGTCACATATCCGGTGACAGTCACGTGCTTACCGGCTAGCGCCAGGACCTCAGAAGTAGGATTGGACCCAACCAAATTGATTCGAACACCTGACACCTTAGCTTGAATGCGCGGGAGAATCTCTCTCACCAACCACTGCGCACCATCAACGTTTGGTGCATGGGCAAAGCCTGCAACAAACAGTAGGTCCGAGCGGCTTGGCAAATCCTCTACATCCAATGATGGCAGGCTGTTAAAGGCATAGAGTGGAATCGTTCTAACTTCGATGCCGCGGATTCCAGCCCGCTCCAACCAGTTCCCGACGAATTGGGTTTCCAATTCGGACGGATAGTAGATTCGATCGGCCTTGCACCAGATGCTCTCTTCCATAACTTTGAATCGCTTCTGCTCGGCTTGTACGGCATCTGATGGCAGCACCTTCAATTGTTCAGCGAGCCTCAAATGATGGATGTCGTGCCCGTAATACAAGCAAGGGCCTTGCACGTGCCGCTTCACTGCGTCGATCACGCTAACACTGATATGCGGGCGACTCAGGATAACGGCGTCAATCATATAACCATTTTCGGCGATCCACGTGTCGAACTTGCCGACGTACTCGTCGCCATAGATCACGTCAACCCCTTGGCTCTGTAGAGCCCGCGCATAGGTCGCATCGTGCCAGAGGTTCTCTGGCCAGAACTTCACGGAGAAGCCACGGTGTACTAGCAAGCTCACTAACTGAAACATCGCGCGCGAGCCTGCGTCACGATCAGGCTGTGGAATGTAATGATCGACGACTAAAACTACGCGCTTAAGCTGGCTGCGGTCACGCGCCAGAAAAGGTCGATCGGCATTGATCAATTGTTCTCGCTGTAGAGCGTCCTGCCAGCGTTCAGCAAATTTTTTCTGGTTCTCAATCTGATAAGCCTTGATCCCGCTATCGGTATCAGTTCCATGTGAAATTCCTTCGTGATGAACCACCGTCGATGTGGGCTCATACACGACCTTCAGGCCTGCGGCGCGCACACGAAAAGCTAGATCGGTGTCTTCAAAATACGCGGGTGAGTAATGCTCGTCAAAACCGCCGAACGACGAGAATAGATCGCGCGAAATCATTATGGACGCGCCGGAAATGTAATCGACCTCTCTCGTGTAGTTGTAAATGCTGCGGTTGGGATTATCCAAGCGACCATAGTTCCAAGCCGATGCGTCCTTCCACACAACGCCACCGGCCTCCTGCAGCCGCCCATCGGGATATACCAACTTGGACCCAACCAGCCCACACTTAGGCCAACGTTTCATTGTATTTACTAAAGCATCAAGCCAGCCCAGAGTTACTTCCGTATCGTTGTTGAGGAAATAGACATACTCTCCACGCGCCAACGAGGCAGCACGATTGCAAGATCTGATAAAACCTAGGTTCTGCGGATTTACCTCGAAGCGAAGTCCGGGCACATCGGCGAGATGAAGGATGTCTTGATCGCCCGATGCATCCTCCATGACTATTATCTCAATCGACACGCTGGGCATGTTGGCCTGGATCGAACGCAAACACTTCGCTGTATAGTCCAAGCGCCCATACGCAGGAATGACGACGCTAACGACGGGCTGGGTCGTTTCGGGAAAAGCAAAATCGGCCAGCATTCGAATCGATTCCGAGATGCTAGGAATTTCGACTAAGGCAGGTGTTAGTTGTGCCTCTTCTATCTTACGCGCAAGCCACTTCTTGGCTCGGTTTTTAACCGGACTCAGCAGCTTCGAACGAGCCAAACTACTGTCACGAAGCGATGCAGCCACGCTGCGCCACTCCCCACGTACTACGCGACTGGCAAATCGAAGCGGCCGAGTTATCCGCCATGAGCGAGAATGCACCAATGCATCGTTCTGTAGATGGAATCGCCGGATTTCGTCTTGGAGGTTACGGATAATCTCGCACGAACCCTGATCCTGCTGCTTACGAGACTCAATTGACGCAAGCTTCTGCTCCAGTGAGACAACCCGCTCCTTTAGCTGTTGGCTCTCTTCATCCAGCCCTTTCGCTCGAGTGACAGCATTTTCGCGGTCGGACGCCATATCGGCGTGAGCTGCACGCAAAGTTATCAGTTCCTGATCGAGCTTCCTCGCCCAACCAATAGTCTCCTCCTTTTCCAACGTCAGCCGTTTGACATGTTGACCCATAACAGCCAATTCCTCATCAAGCGACTTGGCCCAGCTTATTGTTTCATCATGTTCTTTCGTCAGTTGCCCGTGTCTCTCATGTAACGCCAGCAGCTCGGCATCAAGCGCCATTGCCCAACGTGCCACTTCGCGATGATGGGTATAAAGATCCTCGGCTTCGGAAAACAGCACCGATGGGTGCAACCGCCCCGCGAAGCCTTCAAGTGCGCCGGCCACAGCAATGAAGTAGACGGGGTTAGCCAATGATGGAGCGCGCTCGACGACTTCTGAACCCGTGTCTGTCAATGCGTCGAGGTGTCGAATGCTGCTGTTGCAGGATAGGCCAAAAATCGAGGAACCGACCGCGAGCCTTTGCCCGAAATACATTACGTCCTCAAACTGCTCCTTCAACACTGTATCGAATTCGTTGAAGTCGAGTTCTTTGACGTGAAACTCGTTGTGATGGCCAGCGAGTTCGGTATAAACAACTCGGTTCGGAGAAGAAATAACCAAAAATCCATGAGGACTCAGAACCCGACGGATTTCGGCGATCATCTCGCTATGTCTGTTATGGTGCTCTATGGTTTCGAACGAAATTACAACATCGACACTGCCGTCTGGCAAAGGTATCTGCGCAGCATCGCCGCACCGAAATTCGAGACCCGGAATATCGCGATATTTAGCTTTGGCATGTTGAATTGCCTCGTCCGAAATATCCATCCCCGTCACGTTGCGCGCCGTACGCGCCAGCATAGCGCTGCCATAGCCTTCGCCACAGGCGATGTCTAGTACGATCTTTCCCTTGACTAGGGAAGTACACCAAGCGTACCGATGAAGATGTTCATGCCTAATCTCGCCTGCCTCCGTTGGGACAAAGCGCTCGCCCGTGAATTTCATTCGCCCCCCTCGATACGCTCAATTCCAATTGCATGCATGGGAATGCCAACAAGCCCGTGCCTCATCGTACTCTCGCGTGCCTTGAAAGTAAGAGCATCGTGAATCCAATGCTGCTGGGTATGGTCATCCTGCGTGCCGGTCGCAACTGCCACGTCTATCGAATAGTCACCTGTGGGCAATATCGGCATACGAAAGCGGAAACGCGCAAGCAGCTTTTCTCCAGGCTCCCCCTCAATTGGCTCATCGAGATAGCTGACATAAGTGTTGTCTCCAAATAACCGCTGACCCAGGCGGTCTTTTACAAAGAAACCAAATATCGGACTCTTCACAGGTTCGAACACTCGTGCCTCGATCTCCAGATCGACAAGCTCTCCGCCATGAGCCATGTGACAAATAGCACCGCTTTCTTCGCGTAGCCGCACATCTTGGATGCGTAACGCTCCTGCCCCGAATTCAGAATTGATGTTCACGGCGTCAAACTCGAAAACTTCAACCAGATTGCGCATTGCCGTACCGTTGAGGATGCCCATTCTTGAATCGACGATGTCAGTTGGTACCCCGTGATCGCCCACATCTGACTTAGCCGTGGAACGTCCTTTCGAAGCAACAGGCCCTAGAGCGACGTTTTCCCCCAGGGATTTTCGATCCGCGGCATGTTGCGCGGCAAGGTATTGCTCCACCACCTCTCTGGCAGCTCCATCCATAATCATGCGACCAGAATCCAGCCAAATCACTCGACTACATAGATTGATCACTGCCGTCGTGTCATGACTGACAAAGAGAAGCGTGCCGCGCTGCTGAAACTCCCGTAAATATCGCATACATTTCTGCGTAAATCGCACGTCGCCGACACTGAGCGCCTCGTCGATAATGAGAGTATCCGCATCCACATGTGCCGCAATCGCAAAAGCGAGTCGGACATACATACCGCTGGAATACGTTTTAACGGGCTGATCGATGAAATTACCTATATCGGCAAAATCGACTATAGCTTTGAAGCGCTTACGCAACTCGCCCTCTGGGATGCCATACAAAAGTCCACTAAGATAAACATTCTCTCTTCCTGTAAATTCACGATTGAAACCAGCGCCTAGTTCAAGCAGGGCAGCGATCCGTCCCCGAACACGCACGGAACCCTTGGTCGGATGCAGCGTGCTGCACACCATTTGCAATAGAGTGGATTTACCTGATCCGTTGCGCCCGATAATGCCGACGGTCTCTCCGCGCATTACGCTGAAGCTCACGTCGCGAAGAGCCCAAAACTCACGAAAATATTTTTGCTCTCCGCCACCTACCGCGCGCAACAGACGCGGCAAAAGCATTTGCTTGAGTCGGTCTGCGGGCTGTGCATAAATTTCATACCGCTTGCTCAGGCAATCAGCATAGATGCTCAAGTCTTCCGGAAACATCTCAGAGGACATCAGCGAACCCCTTTCGAGAGCGCTCGAACCATGCAAACGCAAGCCATGCAAACAAGCACGAACAAAGCAAGTACAACCCGAGCAGACCCCACTGAGGCTGCCTGCCCCAGACCAGGACGTCTTGCGACGACTCCACGATCACAGTTAGAGGATTAAGAAGCATAAGGCTTTGGTACTGTGTTGGAATCATGGTCCGTGGATACATGATCGGTGCCAGGAACATCAAGGCTGTTGTAATGATTCCGACGGCCTGCTTGAGGTCTCTCAGGAAGACACCCAGCGACGCAAACAACCACATGGTTCCGACTAGGAAAGGAATGAAACAGAGCATTACGATCGGAAACAGAACCACTGTCCAGTGTATATAGCCGTTTGCAGAAACGGAAATGGCCAGTAGCACTACGGTGGACACGATTAGGTGAAACAACGCCGATCCGAGAGTACTCCAGGGCAACGTGTCCAGAGGGAAAACGACCTTCTTGACATAATTAGGGTTCTCAACAATCAAAGTGGCCGCGCGCGTGACGCATTCGCTAAACATGGCGTTGATATTCAGACCAGCGAACAGAATTACTGCAAATGAGACATGCCCACCCGTCAGCCCAACCCAGCGGGATTTAAAAATATAGCCGAACACGAATGTGTAAATGATTAACATTAGGAGAGGATTGAAGAACGACCACAGCAGGCCAATAAAGGCTCCCCGATATCGGCCAACCACATCACGTTTCGCCATTTGCCATATCAGTGCAAAATGGCGGCATAACGACCGGTATGGGGATGTCGGATCAATGAGGCGATAAGCTGAAAACATGTAAATTGTTTACTCCCTAGGTGGGCCGTCTCACCACGAGGGATCGCCCAACTGCTATAACGTATGTGAAATGACGATTTGAATATGCGGCCCGTGACAGATGAGCCAAAATTTCGCTGAAAGCTTCAATCGAGGTCATACTGAAAGCATTTTGTCGCTCGTATGGCGTCCTCGGCGCAACGTGCGTTTATGCCAAGACTTTCCCGAGTTCGTTGCGCAGATCTATTGCATCCTCGACACCGACAGAAAGCCTAATCAACCCGTCGCTAATGCCTAATCGTTTACGGTTTAAGGGAGGCACTGAGGCATGCGTCATAATCGCAGGGTGTTCGATCAAACTTTCGACGCCACCCAACGATTCGGCCAGCGCAAACAGTTCGCAACGCTCCAGCATACGCTTAGCCTTCTTTAAGCCACCCTTAACCTCAATGCTTATGATGCCGCCAAAGCCGGCCATCTGATACCGCGCCAATGCGTGCTGTGGATGGCTCTTGAGACCCGGATAGATCACCCGTTTGATCGCAGGATGCTTCTCCAGCCACTTGGCTAGCTCCATGGCGTTGTTGCAATGCTGGCACATACGCAGATGCAAGGTCTTCAGACCACGCATGCCGAGAAAAGCATCAAACGGACCGGCCACTGCGCCGACGGAGTTCTGCAAAAAAGCCATGCGTTCGGCAAGATCGGCGCTGCCGGCTACGACGATGCCACCAACCATATCGGAATGACCATTGAGGTACTTAGTGGCCGAATGAAGCACCAGATCCGCTCCGTGCTCCAGGGGCCGTTGCAGCATCGGCGAGCAGAAGGTGTTGTCCACCACCAGGATTAGATGATGCTTCCTCGCGAAGGCGGCCACCTTGCCTAAGTTGACCAGCTTGAGCATGGGATTGGTAGGTGTTTCTGCCCAAATCATTCGAGTATTAGGCTTCAGAGCGGCCTTTAGCATCTGCATGTCGTTGAGATCAATGAAGCTGAAATCCAGCCCCGCTGAACGACGCCGGACACGCTCAAACAGACGATAGCTGCCACCATAAAGGTCATCCATCGCAATGACATGGCTACCTGAATCAAGAAGATCTAGAACCGTTGCCGCGGCAGCCAAACCCGACGCGAAAGCAAAGCCTGCGTGCCCCCCCTCAAGCTCAGCCACGCAGCACTCATAAGCCATCCGGGTCGGATTCTGTGTACGCGAATACTCGTAACCTTTGTGGACGCCCGGGCTTTCCTGCACGTAGGTGGAGGTTGCATAGATCGGTGTCATGATGGCGCCAGTAGCGGGGTCAGGGTGCTGTCCAGCATGGATCGCGAGGGTTCCAAGGCCCAATTTCGCTTGTCTCGTGACAACCCTAGTCGACTTGCTCATATCCATTGCACCCCGTCTAACTCAGTCAAAACGCCAATCTTACTCGGCCACACCCGCTTAGCAGAAATCCATAGTGGGCCACGTTCATAAAGCACGAAATGTTCAGCACCCATACTCCGGGTTTATCTCGTTCGCAGATGACGCCCTGCAGCAACCGAATGGCTTTTCCGAGCCGTACGAGCAATACGGCCCATTCGCCCAAGCAGGAGCCTCCACGGATGGCAACTTTTTGCCAAGGTCATCACAAAACTTACATTCTATAGACTGTCCTTCGTTAACAGTCGAACTCAACTGAGTAAGTTCCAAAAGATATCACTTCCTTTTACCGGCCCCCCCATGAACGAGCAGCATGTACTGATCCACTATCATATCTTTAAGAACGCCGGCACCAGCGTGGATGTCAGTCTGAAACATTCCTTCCGTGATCGCTGGGGTACCTTTGAAGGTTCTCACGCGCATGCCGTTCAATCGAGCGATAAGTTAGGTGAATTCATTTCAGCCAATCGCCATCTAGTGGCCGTGTCCAGTCACCTTGCTCGCCCGCCTGTCCCTCATCCCGGATGCTTACCGGTAGTGTTTCTCAGGCACCCTTTGTTGCGGGCCTATTCCGTTTACAACTTCACACGAACTGATTCTTCTCAACCTTTTTCACAAATAACCCAAGATCTTAAGTTTGCGGATTACATCATCTGGGCCCTGCGAAAAGGACGAGGAAGTATCGTCATCCGCAACTATCAGGTCGTACACCTTTCCGAAGCCTCTTGGCGCACCGGTCACATCCTTGATGCATCCGCCACCTTCAGTGACCTGAAACAAGCTTGCCAGCTATTAGACGACTGGGGGATTGCTGGTGTCGTGGAGGAGTTCGAGCTTTCTGCAAGAACCATCCAAACTAGATACAGTGCCAGATTGCCAGGTTTAGAGTTCTTGCCACGATGGGAGAATGCAACACAAAAGGAACGTGTCTCGGTGGAAGACAGAATAGGCCAACTTAAGGACTTATTAGGGGAAACGTTGTATTCGGACTTCATGGAAGCCAATCACCTTGACCTGGCCTTACATGCTCATGCCAAGTCAGTTCTAAACAAGGCCGTCCAGGCCATCGACTTGATACCCTAGGTGATTTCGAAGTAGCAGCGTTACGGCAAGACGACGAAAACTACCGGCTCATCTTTATCCTAGGCAGGTTGCAAGATTACCGCACAGGCAACTCCTATGACAAAATAGAGGATCAGTCCGGAGTTATGCATGAAGACACTGCTCGTAACCGGTGGCGCCGGCTTTATCGGCGCCAACTTCGTATTGCAGGCTGCTGCCGATGGCCTGCGCGTGGTGAACCTGGACAAGCTCACCTATGCCGGCAACCTCGATACGCTCGAGTCTCTGAATGGCAACGACAAGCATATCTTCGTGCAGGGCGACATCGGCGATCGCGCCCTTGTCGGCACGTTGCTGCAGCAATATCGCCCTTCCGCGATCGTGAATTTCGCCGCCGAATCGCACGTCGACCGCTCCATTGACGGTCCTGCCGCATTCGTCGAGACCAACGTGGTCGGCACCTTGGGCCTGCTGGAAACCGCAAGAGATTACTGGCGCAGCCTGGCCGGTTCCGACAGGGACGCCTTCCGCTTTCTGCACGTCTCCACCGACGAGGTCTACGGCTCGCTCGGGGAGGACGGCAAGTTCACCGAGACCACGCCGTACGCGCCGAATTCCCCCTATTCCGCCTCCAAGGCCGCCTCGGATCATTTGGTCCGCGCTTTCCATCACACCTACGGTCTACCCACCCTCACCACCAACTGCTCGAACAACTATGGGCCTTATCAGTTTCCCGAAAAGCTGATCCCGCTGGTGATCCAGAAGGCCATGGCTGGAGAACCGCTTCCGGTGTATGGCGATGGCTTGAACATCCGCGATTGGCTGTTTGTCGGTGACCATTGCAGCGCCATCCGCCGCGTGCTGGAAGGTGGCCGGGTGGGCGAAACGTACAACGTGGGTGGCAATGCCGAGCGCAACAACATCACGGTAGTGAAGACGATCTGCGCCTTGCTCGATGCCAGGAAGCCGCTGCCCGATGGACGCAAGCACGAGTCGCTTATTACCTATGTGAAGGATCGCCCCGGCCACGATCGCCGCTACGCGATCGATGCCAGCAAGCTGCAACGCGAACTGGGCTGGCAGCCTTCGCATAGTTTCGAGGGCGGCATCGAAGCCACCGTCGATTGGTATATCGCCAACCGCCCATGGGTACAACGTGTGCTCGACGGCAGCTACCGCATGGAGCGCCTGGGCGTATGAGCGCACGCAAGGGTATCATCCTGGCCGGCGGCTCCGGCACGCGCCTTTATCCGATCACCCAGGCGGTCAGCAAGCAGCTGTTGCCGGTCTACGACAAGCCGATGATCTTCTACCCGCTGGCGACGCTGATGCTGGCGGGTATTCGCGAAATCCTGGTGATCAATACGCCGCACGAGCAGGCGTTGTTTCAGCGCTTGCTCGGTGACGGTTCGCAATGGGGCATCGATATCCGCTATGCCGTGCAACCTTCGCCGGATGGTTTGGCGCAGGCGTTCCTGATCGGCCGCGACTTCGTCGGTAACGACCCGAGCTGCCTGGTGCTGGGCGACAACATTTTCTATGGCGTGGGCCTGACGGAGCGACTGAAGCGCGCCGACGCGCGCCAGGAAGGTGCGACGGTGTTCGGTTATTTCGTGCGGGACCCGGAGCGCTATGGCGTGGCCGAGTTCGATGCCAGCGGCCGCGTGATCGGGCTGGAGGAAAAGCCCGCCAAGCCCAAGTCGCATTACGCAGTGACCGGCCTCTATTTCTACGATTCGCGCGTGTGCGACTACGCGGCGGAGCTCAAGCCATCGCCACGCGGCGAGCTGGAAATCACCGATCTCAACCGCCGTTATCTCGAAGACAACTCGCTGCATTTGGAGCAGCTCGGCCGCGGCTACGCCTGGCTCGATACCGGCACACACGAATCGCTGATGGAAGCGGGCAACTACATCGAAACGATCGAGAACCGCCAAGGCCTGAAGGTGTGCTGTCCGGAAGAAGTGGCGTACAACAACGGCTGGATCGATGCCGAGCAGGTCAAGCGTCTGGCGGCGCCGCTGCTCAAGACCGGTTACGGCCAATACCTTATGCATCTTGTTGATCAGGGTCTCGTCAAATGAAGGTCATCCAGACCTCCTTGCCCGGTGCGGTCGTCATCGAACCACAGGTTTTTGGCGACGCTCGCGGTTTTTTCTACGAAAGCTATAACCAGGCGAAATACGCTGACGCCGGGATCACCGCCAAGTTCGTGCAGAGCAACGTTTCACACTCCAGCAAAGGCGTCCTGCGCGGCCTGCATTACCAGTGGCCCAATCCGCAAGGCAAGCTCGTCAGCGTGCTCGAGGGTGAGGTGTATGACGTGGCGGTGGATATCCGCCATGGTTCGTCTACGTTCGGCCAGTGGGCAGGCGTCATGCTCACTGCCGACAATCATCGGCACTTCTGGATTCCGGAAGGCTTTGCCCACGGTTTCTGCGTGCTGTCCGAGTACGCCACGTTTTCGTATCAATGCACGGCGCTGTACGACGCGAAAGCCGATGCGGGCGTTCGCTGGAACGACGACGCCCTTGGCATCGATTGGCCGATCAGCAACCCGCAGCTTTCCGAGAAAGATCTCAAGGCGCCGCTGCTGGCGGACATTCCCGCGGAAAGATTGCCCGTATTCACCGCATGAACAACATCCTGTTGCTTGGTGCCAACGGCCAGCTTGGCCGAAGTTTTCTTGAACATGGTGCGCTGTCGACGCTGGGCAACGTTGTAGCGGCCAGCCGCGATGGCACGCGTTTCGATGGCGTCCCTGCCGAAGTGGCCGATCTTTCCGCACCCGCCACGTTGCCGGCATTTTTGGACAAGGTGCGCCCCAGCATCATCGTCAATACGGCGGCTTATACCGCCGTCGACCGTGCCGAGCAGGAAGAGCCTTTGGCCACGACGGTGAATGGCGAAGCGGTAGGCGTCATCGCGCGCTGGGCGGCGGAAAATCATGCACTGGTCGTGCATTACTCCACCGACTATGTCTTCGACGGAAACGCCACCGCGCCCTATGCCGTCGACGCCACCACTTCTCCGCTGGGGGCGTACGGTCGCAGCAAACTAGTCGGTGAACATGCGTTGCGTGCTAGCGGCGCAGACCATCTTTTGCTGCGCACGGCGTGGGTCTATGCAGCGCATGGTCATAACTTTCTGCGCACCATGCTGCGGCTCGGGGCCGAGCGTGATGAACTGCGCGTGGTGGCCGACCAATACGGCGCGCCCACCAGCACCGACATCATCGTTGAGGCGACATGCGCCGCCCTGGCCGCCTGGCAGCATGCCGGCGCCACCCAGCGTACGGTGATGCAGGGCACCCATCATCTGGTCGCCAATGGCCACACCAGCTGGCACGGCTTCGCCAACGCCATCTTCGATAAAGCCCTGTCGCGGGGACTGATTCCGTGTACACCACGGGTGCTGCCGATCACCACCGCCGACTATCCCACCCCGGCCAAGCGTCCCGCCTGGTCGGTGCTGGACAACCAGAGCTTCCAACAACGCTTCGGCTATGCTCTGGCCGATTGGCAGGCAGGCCTGAACCATGTCATCGACACTCTCGCAAAGCAGACTCATTGAACCATGCTGATTCCCTTAATCCTCAGCGGCGGCAGCGGCACGCGCCTGTGGCCGGTTTCGCGCCGAAATCTCCCCAAGCAGTTTCTTTCCCTGAGCGGCGACGGCACGCTGTTCCAGCAAACCGTTGCCCGTACGCAAAAGCTGCCTGACGTGACGGCGCCGATCGTGGTCGCCAGCGAAGATCACCGCTTTCTGGCCGCCGATCAGCTGCTGGAGGGCGGCGTCAGCGGCGCCACCATCTTGCTGGAACCGGTCGCCCGCAATACCGCCCCGGCCATCGCCCTCGGCGCCTTGAAGGCCATCGAGCGCGACCCGCAAGCGCTGCTGCTGGTGCTGCCCGCCGATCATCTCATCGGCGATACGGAAAGCTTCGTCGCTGCGGTGCAGCAAGCCTTGCCTGCAGCGCGGGACGGTTGGCTGGTAACGTTCGGCATCCGCCCGGATCGCCCTGAAACCGGCTTTGGCTACATCCGCCGCGGCGAATCGATTGGCGGCAACGCGTTTCGGGTCGAGCGCTTCGTGGAGAAGCCGGACCTGGCTACCGCCGAAGGCTATGTGAAGGACGGCAGTTACGACTGGAATTCGGGCATGTTCCTGTTCAAGGCGGCCCGCTACCTGGAAGAGCTGGGCCAGCATGCGCCGGAGATGCTGGAGGTGGTGCGCAAGGCTTATTCCACCGGGCATGGTGATCTGGATTTCGTGCGCGTGGATGCCGAGGCGTTCGCCAAGGTGCCGGACAACTCCATCGATTACGCGGTGATGGAAAAAACCACGCGCGCTGCGGTGATCCCGGTGAGCTGCGCGTGGAGCGATATCGGCTCCTGGTCCGCGCTGTGGCTGTCGGGCCGGCACGATGAACAAGGCAATCAGCGCGAGGGCGACACGCTCACCGTCAACACGCGCAATTCGCTGCTGCGCTCGCACGATCGCCACATGATCGCCACCGTCGGCGTGGACGATCTCATCGTGGTGAGCACGCCGGACGCCACCCTGGTGGCGCATCGCGATGCCGCGCAGGATGTGAAGAAGGTGGTCGATCAGCTCAAGGCTTCCGGCCGCACCGAGCATTCGTTCCATCGCGTGGTGCACCGGCCGTGGGGCAGCTACGACTCGCTCGAAGAGGGCGGGCGCTTCCAGGTGAAGCGCATTGTGGTGAAGCCCGGCGCCAGCCTCAGCCTGCAGAAGCATCACCACCGCGCGGAACACTGGATCGTGGTGTCGGGCACCGCCGAAGTCACCTGCGATGAGAAGGTGTTCCTGCTGGCGGAAAATCAGAGCACCTACATTCCGCTGGGCAGCGTGCATCGCCTGCGCAATCCCGGGAAGGTGCCGCTGGAGTTGATCGAGGTGCAGTCCGGCAGTTATCTGGGCGAGGACGATATCGTGCGCTTTGATGACGTGTATGGGCGTGCTTGAGCGACGCTGTCACCTAAATTTTTCGCGATGCTTGATCGCTCGTCGTCCCGGCGAAAGCCGGGACCCAGCGACTTGAAGCACGTCGTTTAAAGGCACTGGGCCCCGGCTTTCGCCGGGGTGACGAACCGTCGGGCTTGAACTTAACAGCGAAAAACCCGAACGAAAGCGCGGTCCACTATCGACCTGCTATCGCATCGAAATCCATACACCTTGATCCTGCCGGCCAAGCCGGTTGCAATAGCGTGGCGTCATACGTCTTGGCTCAAGGAATCCGCATGCTTTTTTCTTCGCTCCGCTCCGCTCTACGCCATATATTGACGCGAGCCCGCTTGCCTCTTTTCGCGCTGTGCCTCCCGGCGATCGGCCTGGCCGGCTCCCCGCCTGCGCAACCGCCCATCAAGCACGTCTTCATCATCATGCTGGAGAACGAGTCCTACCCGGTCACGTTCGGCGCGCAGTCGATCGCGCCGTATCTCGCACGCGAGCTGCCCAAGCAAGGTGCGATGCTGCCGAACTACTACGGTATCGGCCATTACAGTCTGGACAACTACATCGCCATGATCAGCGGCCAGGCCCCCAATCCCGCTACCCAGGGCGATTGCGTGACCTTCAGCGAATTCGTGCCGACTGGAAAACCCGATAAAAACGGCCAGTTTCCAGGCACCGGCTGCGTCTATCCCAAGAACGTCCCCACCCTTGCCAACCAGCTGACCGATGCAGGCTTCACCTGGAAGGCGTACATGGAAGACATGGGCAAGGACCCCGCGCGCGAATCGGCGACCTGCGCGCACCCAGCGATCGGCGCACCCGACATCACCGAACATGCGACGCCGAATGATCAATACGCAGCCAAACATAATCCGTTCGTGTACTTCCATTCCATCATCGACAAGCAGAAGTACTGCGACAGCCGCGTGGTGAATCTCGATCACCTCACCAGTGATCTCGCCAAGACCGACAGCACGGCGAACTTCGTCTACATCACGCCAAATCTCTGCCACGACGGCCACGACGCACCGTGCAAGAACGGCGAACCCGGCGGACTGATTTCCGCCGATGCGTTCCTGCGCACCTGGGTGCCGCGCATCCTCGATGCACCGGCGTTCAAGAAAGATGGTTTGCTGATCATCACCTTCGACGAAGGCAATGACGGCAAAGCCTGCTGCGACGAAAAACCACTGCCCGGCGGTCCGCAACCGGGCGGACAGATCGGCCCGGGCGGCGGGCAGATCGGTGCGGTGATGGTTTCACCTTTCATCGCGCCGGGCACGCAGTCGGATGTGGAATACAACCACTACAGCCTGTTGCGGAGCCTGGAAGACATGTTTGGGTTATCGCATCTTGGTTATGCGCAAGGCGGTCAGTTGCATATCTTTGGCAACGACGTGTTTAACGCACATCCCGCATTTTCAAAATAATTATCACGCCTACATACCCAACTCGAAGCTCCGATCGCTCACCTTCGATATGGAGTAGGCATGATCTCAAGAAATTTCGGAACATCAGGTTCAGCAATGAGCTGGAGCGCCGGGTCAGATCGTTAATTTCAATGGATGTGCGGGCGTCTCAGTTGCCCGACATCAGCAAATTTAGTGGCTCATCCCCTGATCCACCGCGCCAACCCACATGGCGCCATTCCAATACCCTTCCCACAGATTTCTGTCCATACCCTGCCAGTAAACGTACGTTGCACCTGTGCCGTCCACCCCGGCGCCAGGAGCGGAACCCAATGGTCCCATGCCTCGCCACGCGGCGCTCAAATTTCCGGTTGCAGGGCCAAGTCCTTGCCAAAGGCTGCTATCGGCTCCCTTCCAAAAGATATAGGCCGCGCCGTTGCCCGTAATCGTCACCGCGGGGGCAGAGCCTAGCGGCCCCATCCCCCGGTTGAAGGGTCCGACCCAGGTGGAACCGTTCCAGTACCCTTCCCACAAATTATTGTCGGTACCCTTCCAGTAGACGTAAGGTGCGCCGTTGCTGTCCACGCCAACGCTAGGAGCGGACCCTAGCGGCCCCATCCCGTGAGCTTGGAGGCTTAAGCTGCCAGTCGCTTGGCCCAACGCCCCATAGAGGTTATTGTCGGCCCCCTTCCAGAACACATAGGCAAACCCAGTCGGAGTAATGGCTACCGTTGGAGGAGAGTTGAGCGGCCCCATCCCGCGATAGACAGGTCCGATCCAGGCAGAACCGTTCCAATAGGCCTCCCACAAGTTCCGGTCAGTGCCTTCCCAATAAACATAGATATTTCCATTACGGTCCACTCCGGCACATGGTGTAGAGCCCAGAGGGCCCATACCGAGATACAGGGGACCGCTAAGGGTACCGTTGGCATCACCCAACGCCTCGTAAAGATTGTTGTCAGCTCCCTTCCAGAAAACAAAAGCCGACCCATCGCTTGCAATGGCTACACCCGGCTTCGTCAATATCCTGCCGAAGCCTGGAGTCGCTTGAATGAAGTTGTTAAATGCCGCGATATCAAAACTGCCCCAACCGGTGGCGTTATCGCGGCTTGTCCTAGCTACGTAATAACCGTTATTGCCTGCCGTCACATCATGAAACGGAATCGAACTGGCATACATGTAAATGGCGGGTGCAGCGAAACCCAAGCCATTGTCATTGGCAGTCTCAAGACGAGCCCAAGCTCCTGCAAACAACGGTGCTGACAAGCTAGTGCCACCATTGGCATACCATCCGGATTGAGTCACGCCGGACGTCGTACTTGCTGTCAGGTATATGCCAATTGGGGAGTTCGTCCAGTCTGCATCAAACGCCAAATCCGGCACCTGACGTAAATAGGAACCAAAACCCGTTTGCCAGCTTGGTGCCGACTCATATGCGCTGACGCCGCCACCACTGTACGCCCAGGACGATTCTGAGATGTAACTGTCACCGGATGTTGTATTGAGCGTAGTACCGCCGAGGGCGACCACATACGGTGAACTGGCGGGATAATTCAATGACAGTTGAGACGAACTGCTATAAGAGCCACCGGGTGGAGCTTGACCATTTACATCACATGGATAGCTGCCATTATCGCCCGATGACGATACAAAGGTTTGGCCTTGAGCCACGCCGATTTGCAGCACGGAATCTGCGAAACCAACTGCGCCTGGTCCGTTACACTCGGCAAGACCCCATGACATATTGACAACCTTGGCCGCGTTGTCGCTTACCGCCTTGTTGATAACTTGCAATAGGTTACCGTCCGTGTCGCCGCTGCCGCCGGAAGAGGAATATGTTCCGCCATCGGTATAAAAAATCAATTTCTGCACGCTGCCGGCAATACCAACAATGGCTTGCGCATCCATGCTCCACTCACCCTGGCCGCTATCATCGTCGCTAGCTTGAGAACTGGTCGATACAATTGATGTGGCTACAGGGGTAATGCCTTTGGCGCTTTCGAACTGGCCGAGGTCGTTGACCGCGTTGTCCATGCTGCCCCAGCCAATGATGGCCACAGTCGTGTTATGCGCCGTAGGCGTGTTACCCGCGTCATAAACTGTTGCGAATTCCTGCGGGTAGTACAGATGTACGCTCGAATTACCAGCAGCGCCGGCGATGGCATAAGCGGGAACGAGCTCATTTCGATTACGGGAAAAGGTACGCGCAGTAACAAGAGTCTGCAGGCCTAAGACCCTATCCACCACCGAGCCCAATGCAGCAGGAACGCGCGCATCGTTGACGTTTGCGATGCCGCGCTTTCCGTCACGCTGGAAGTGACCAATATTGACGTGGAACGCTTGACGTACTGCCCCAATTGTACCGTCCGCTGTCACCAGCAGACGGTTAGGTGCGATTTTTACGTTGGTGAAGCCATTCTGAGTCAAATAATCAACAACGCCTCGCGCCTGTTGAAGAGTAGGCGCGAAGCGATCAACGGCTTCCTCTTTGGTCATCCATTGATGATAAGAAAGGCTGTTTGGATTGAAGAGTTCGCGTGTAAAGCTTTCGAGCACATTCTTGTTTTGAAGCTTCAGAGGCACAGTGATCGAAATCACTTCTTGATCCGCCGCATAACCTTGGAACCTTGCCGCGCTGGTGTCCAACGCATGGGTTCGAGTGGAAACCCACTGTGGTGTTGCGGCAATAGTGGCGCATGGCAAGAACAACATAGAGAGCGCCAAGAGCGGAGCTATAGAACGTCGGGTCAGATCAGCGAACCGCAGAGACTTTCCATGACATTTCATGGCAATATTTTCCGTTTAATAGAATCTTCGACTTCCCCAAATCTATTCTGTCAAATAGATTCATGAGTTTGTCGTAGGCATTAATCCATGCGATCCCGCACTGCGGCATCCCCTAAATGCGTGCCCCAATGAAACAGGGGGCCAGCTGAAAAAGAAATCTACATCCAGTTCAAAGTACGGGCAAGGGCTGACAGAACGCTTGATAAAAAAAAGAGAATTTTCCATAGCCGCTTGTGGGAAGCTAATCAAAATCCACCACCCCGCTCAACATATACGCCCGATGCTCATCCACCGGCACGAACGTCTCATCGAACGTCGGGCTGTACAGCTTCCGGGCCAGCAGATTCTTCACGCCCAGCGTCACGCTCCAGCGCGCCGTTCGGTAGAACACGTTCATCGCCACGCTGGCCTGTCCTGGAACATTGATGTACTCGCTGCCGTCAGACATCTGCCCCAGGCTGCGGCTGCGCGCCAGCACGCCGCCGGCCATGCCGAAACCGCGCAACGACCCGCTCTGAAAGCTGTAGCTGGTCCACAGGTTGAATTGCTGACGTGATTGCCCGGTCGCGGGCGTGCCGTCGTTGTTGTGTACGGATGCGCGCGTGTAGGCGGTGCTTAGGTTGAGGCCCGGCGCGAGCTGTCCGTTGAATTCGATTTCGAAACCCTGGTTGGATTGGCCGGGGCCGTTGACGATGTAATACGGTGGCTGCAACGAGACCAGGTCGCTACTGTGATCGAGCATGATGCGGTATGCGGCCACGGTGAGCCGTGCGCGATCCTGGAATAAATCGAACTTTGCGCCCGCCTCCAGCTGTCGCGACAGCGAGGGCGGCAACGGGCGGTTATCTTTGCCGAGGTACGTATCGGGCTGGAATCCATTCGCCGTATTGGCGTACAGCGACATCTCCGGCGCCAGCTTGTAGACCACTCCAAAATTGGGCACCCAGTGCGATTTGCGCAGATCCCACGGCGTGCCGTCGGGATGCGTGGTTTCCAGTTCATAGCTGGTGCGCCGCCACGCCAACAGCACTTGCCATCGCGCGCCTAGGCTTATCTGGTCCTGAAGAAAGATGCCGCTGTCCGTGGTCCAAGACTGGCCAGGAAAATGACCGGTGGCGTAGTCATCCGGCAACAACGCGGAAGTCGGTGGAGGCAGCTGTCCGTCCGCAAAAATGTTGTACGCCATGCCGGCGCCGCCATTGCTGAAGGCATCGACACCGCTGCCGACCTGCACGCGCGAATAGTCGAAGCCGAGCACCACTGAGTGTTGCATCCAGCCATGCCCAAACGTGGCGGTTACATCGTTTTGCACCGTGTAGTAAGCATCGGACGAGCGATACTGCTCTGCAGTCGCCGTGGTATCGCCCAAAGGCTGGATATCGAACAGCGGCCAGTCCTGCAGGTCGATCGACTCGCGCACGTATTGCGCCCGGCTGCGAAACGACCACATGTCGTTGAAACGATGTTCCAGCATGTAGAACAAACGTCGCGTTTCGACCGAGGTGTGATCGTTGGGGTTATCCAGCAGCAACCCCCATGGCGATGCGGAACCAACAGTGTCGCCAAGCAAAATGACGTGATCGGGTATCGGCATGCGGTTCATCATCCAGGACGCGCCGGTGATGAAGGTCGTGTCGGGCGTCGACCAGCCAATCGACGGCGCGACATAACGGTTGCGCTGTCCACGCATGCCCTGCGGCGTGCGGTCGGCCATGTCGCCGTTGACGATCAAGCGATAAGTAAGTGACTTGCTGTCGTTCAACGGGCCGGCCAG
>Ga0207702_10000379_pt1 | contig 50639 bp, 43 predicted proteins | sample KBSCornC62_FD_184302 | JGI IMG/M metagenome (GOLD analysis project Ga0207702, IMG submission 184302) | Corn rhizosphere microbial communities from Kellogg Biological Station, Michigan, USA - KBS Corn C6-2 (SPAdes) (version 2) | ecosystem: Host-associated > Plants > Roots > Rhizosphere > Soil ... | reverse complement strand
CCCCTATATCGGCAAGTATCACTACAAGCTGCTGCCGCATAACGACACGTTCCGCATCCTGGAGCGGCGCGTCTTCCTCGACCTCGAGGCGCTCAGGCCCCACGGCAAGGTCTCCTTTATCGTCTAGAATATAACGAGCCCGTGATTTACGCGGGCCATGCGACCAGACTGAGAGCGGCCGGCTTTTCAGCCGGCTTATTTTTTATGCGGGCCTGTCGAGGTGCTGAATTCGTCTGTCGCCGGTACGACCCAAACGGCAAGGTCTCCTTCATCGTTTATCAGGCCCTAGTAAACTCTCGCTGGTCATTCCGGGCGCCGCGCAGCGGCGATCCAGAATCCAGGCCAAGAAAACCAATCTCCCGAAATTCTCTGGCGCCCTGGCTGATGTGTCTTTCAATCCGAATTTAAACGTTTATCTGAAAGTACAAAGGCGATAAGAAAGACCAAGAAAGAGTAGAGAAAGGTCCGACCAAAGCCCGCGCCCTAAAAAGCCCGCGCCCTAAAAAGTCCGGCTCACCGCATGGAAGCTGTTATTCCGCCACGCGGCCATCGCTGCCCCCATTGGCAGCCGGCCGTTTTGCGGCGGAGCCTACAGGTGGGCCTTCAAAGGGCAGAGGGATCGAAGGCCCGGGACCAGACTGAAGAGAACGGGAACCTTCGGGCTCCCGCACGGAGAATGAAATGAACGAAATTCGCAATGCTGCTGGCCTGGTTATGGACGATCGTGAAGATGGCATCTTCCGGGTGCATCGCAGCGCCTTTGTCGACAAGGAGATCTTCGAGGCCGAACGCCGGCTGATCTTCGACAAGTCGTGGCTGTTTGCCGGTCACGTCTCGGAATTCCCCAAGCCCGGTGATTTCATCACCCGACATGTCGGCGGCCGCCCGCTGATCCTGGTCCACAGCGACGATGGCCAGATCCGTGCCCTGCTCAACACCTGCCGCCATCGCGGCAATCTGGTGTGCCGGGAGCAAAGGGGGTCCAAGGCTGAAGTGTTCCGCTGCTTCTATCACGGCTGGATCTTCAACACCCGCGGCGAACTGAAGGGCATTCCGGGCGAAGCGGCTTATAGCGATGCCTTCGATCGGGATGCGCTCGGCCTCGAGCCAACGCCACGAATGCACAACCACCGCGGCTGCATCTTCATCTCCTACGACCCGGACATCGAGAGCTTCGAAGAGTACATGGGCGAAGCGCTCGAGATCTTCGACAACACGCTTAACCAGGGCGACATGGAGTTCGCCGAGGGTCAGTTCAAATATTCGATGCGGGCGAACTGGAAGCTGCTCGTCGAGAACTCCATGGACGGCTACCACGCCGCCCATACCCATGAGCGCTTCTTCACCCACTTCATGCCGACCATGGGGCTGGCTGATGCCGCGATCGCCAAGGCGGCAGGCGACAAGAACGACACCGTCGCAACGAACCCGATGCCGCTTAGCAACGGGCATGTCACATCGAATTTCCCGTCGGCAACGGGTCGTCGCGGGTCGGGCTACGAGTTTCGAAAGAAATACGCTCCGGAAGAACTCAAGGCCTATGAGGAACTGCTGGCCAAGCGGCACGGTCCGGACAAGGCCCGCATGATCGAAACGGGTTCGGGCAATTATCTGATCTTCCCGAACCTGATCGTGATCGATGGCTGGCACGTGTTCCGCACCTTTTATCCGAGCAGCCCCGATTATATGGAAATCAACGGCTGGGCTGCGGTGCCGAAGGAAGACGGACCGCAATTGCGAAAAGCACGCCTGGAATGGTATCTGGGGTTCCAGGGCCCAGGCGGTTTTGCCACGCCCGACGACGTCGAGGCACTCGAAGGCTGCCAGATGGGTTTCGCCACTCATAAGGAAGTCGAGTGGTCGGATATCTCCCGGGGTATGAAGGGCAACCAGGCCGGCCTCGGCGAATTGCAGATGCGGGTGTTTTGGCGCGAATGGGCCTCGCGGCTCGCAACTGGCAAGCACGCCGCCGAATGGGGCGATTAAGCGTTCGCCTTTGCGCATCAGAAGAGCAAAGCATTCGGACGGGCCGCCTCGAGGGGCGGCCCGAAACCATTCCGGGCCAGCGGGCCGGCACAATCAGGTGCTCTCTTCGCCGCATCTCACCTTCCCTCCTTGACAACCTGTCGCGATTGCCACGAACTGGTCGGACCAATCAGCCCGCACGACAGGGCGGGTAAGGAATTGGAGTTAGGACAGACGGCCTCCTTTGCGAATTCATCGTCGCCCTGTTGCTCCTGGTTTCGGTTGTAGAAACCCAAATTCCGGAGCTGGAAGAGCAAGCGGGCCCCTTGTCCGATAAAAAGGGAGAGACGTCGTTGAAGCGTCCTCCCTGAAAGGGAGGCAACGATGAGCGAAGTGCGCAACGCCGCCGGACTCGTTCTGGACGATCGTGAAGAAGGCATCTTCCGGGTGCATCGCAGCGCCCTTGTCGACAAAGACATTTTCGAGCTGGAGCGACGGCTGATCTTCGACAAGTCCTGGCTGTTCGCGGGCCATGTGTCGGAATTCCCCAAGCCCGGTGATTTCGTTTCGCGCAATGTCGGCGGTCGGCCGCTGATCCTGGTCAACGGCGATGATGGCCAGATCCGTGCGCTGCTCAACACCTGTCGCCATCGCGGCAATCTCGTCTGCCGGGAGCCGAAGGGCTCTGGAGCTGAAGTCTTCCGCTGTTTCTACCACGGCTGGATCTTCAATACCCGCGGCGAACTCAAGGGCATTCCGGGCGAAGCGGCTTATAGCGATGCCTTCGACCGTGAGGCGCTTGGTCTTGAGCCGACGCCGCGGATTCACAACCATCGCGGCTGCATCTTCATCTCCTACGATCCCGACATCGAAAGCTTCGAAGACTACATGAGCGACGCACTCAAGATCCTCGACAACACGCTGGATCAGGGGGACATGGAGTTCATCGACGGCCAGTACAAATATTCGATGCGCGCCAATTGGAAGCTGCTCGTCGAGAACAGCATGGACGGCTACCATCTCGTCCACACCCATGAGCGCTTCCTGAAGCACGTGCTGCCGTTCATGGGCATAGCCTCAGCCGCGGCCGGCCCCGAGAAGGATCCGGTGCCCGTCCCCACCGAAACGCGCTCGTTGGGCAATGGCCATGTCACCGTCTCCTACCCCGGTCCGGAGGCCAGAACGGGTGCCTCCCTCGGCTACGCCTATCGAAAGAAAGAGGCGCCGGAGGAGCTCAAGGCCTATGAGGAACAGCTTACCAAGCGTCACGGCGCGGAAAAAGCCCGCATCATCCAGAACGGTTCGGGCAACTACGTCATTTTCCCCAATCTCATCGTGATCGACGGCTGGCACGTGTTCCGCACTTTCTATCCTGTCAGCCCTGATTACATGGAAATCACCGGCTGGGGGGCGATGCCCAAGGAAGAGGGACCTGGATTGCGAAAAGCGCGCCTGGAGTGGTACCTCGGCTTCCAGGGTCCGGGCGGCTTTGCCACTCCCGACGACGTCGAGGCGCTTGAAGGCTGTCAATCGGGCTATGCGTCCCATAAGGAGGTCGAGTGGTCGGACATCTCGCGCAGCATGAAGGGCAACCAGAATGGCCCCACCGAATTGCAGATGCGCGTCATCTGGCGCGAGTGGCACGCCCGGCTGACCACCGGCAAGCACGCCGCCGAATGGGGGGACTGAGCATCGCGCGACAGGAGCGTGAAGGCTTTCCGGACCGCTTTTAACGGCAAGGCTCAAGCCTCTTAGCGGCAAGGCCCAAGCCTCTGATTCTCCCGATCACTTACCGGCCTGCGAGTCGGAATGTGACGCGTTTTCTTTGACCGATGCCTTGTTGCGTCCTTGACAATGCATTGCGATTTCAGGGAGATGGTTCGACCAAATGGCCCTCTCCGCACGGGTGGGTACGAGATCGGAGTTCGGTCAGTTGGTCTCGTTGCGACCATATCGCCGCCTCCCTTTGCTTCCGTTTTATCGGGCGCAGCTGGAGAACGGCCCGCGCTCCGGACCACCGATCGAATTGTAAATAGGATTTGTGATGCAGCAGAGTGAAGCCCAGTCACGACTTGCCGGCAAGGTCGCTATCATCACCGGCGCCAGCCGTGGGCTTGGCGAATATTGCGCCTTCGCCTATGCCTATTCCGGGGCGAAGGTGGCGTTGATCGGGCGCAACACCAAGGAAACCAACCTCCACCTGCCGGGCAACGTGTTCCTCACCGCCGAACACATTCAGGAACAGCTCGGCGCCGATGCACTGCCTCTGGTCGGCGACATCACCGACCCTGCTTCGGCGGAAAGCATGGTGGCCGAGGTGCTCAAACGTTTTGGCCGCGTGGACATCCTGCTCAACAATGCCGGCTATTCGATGCCGGAGGGTGAAAAGACCACCGAGATTTCGCTGCGACTATTCGAACAGATGCTGAGGGTCAACGTCCTCGGATCCTTCACCATGATCCGAAGCGTCATGCCGATCATGCAGGACCAGCGCAGCGGCAACATCATCAATGTTTCCGGACGCTCCCGCAAGCGCGGATCACCGCTGGAAGCCACCAAGGCAGCGATCGAGACCTATACGATCGGCATGGCCGAGGAATTGCGCCCGTACAATATCGCGGTCAATTGCCTGCGTCCGGTAGGTTTCGTTGATACGCCGGGCGTCCTGCTCAATGAAGACGTCAAACCTGACGACGTCACCCCGCCGAACAGCTATGTCGACGCCAGCATCATGCTGGCCATGCAGTCAGCGGACAAATACACAGGACAACTCAAGACTGACGCGGAAGTGCTGCGCGACCTCGGCGGCGAGGCCTACGTCAAACATTATGGCGACCTGAACCCGCCGGCCTGGCGCGAATCCCTGGCCAAGGCGTGAAGCGTTAACCCGAAACACCCGACGGGCTTCCCCTTTGGCCTCTAGCCGGGTAGGAAAATCCCATCTGTCCGCCAACCCTGGCGGAACCGACCCGCTGTAACCGAGACCGCACATGACCTGGCTGACTGAGAAACTAACGACCTTGATGCAGCAGAAAGGCCTGACCGCCGACAAATTGGCGCGCGATCTGGCGATCGAGCGCTCGCGGGTGAACAACATCGTGGCGGGCTCGGCAATTCCCAACGAGAACCTGACCAAACGCCTCGCCAATTATTTTGGCGAAGATACCGCGGACTGGTTGAAAAACGTCGCCAAGCGCGACGACGGCAAGCCGACGGTGGAGAGCATTCCGCCGGACTTCTTCAAGGTCGCCAAGACGTCCGAAATTCCTGACGGCGAGATGAAGATGGTGTTCAACGACCTCGTCGGCATTGCCAATGCCGAAGGACAATTTTACGCGTTCGGCAATGTCTGCCCCCATGCAGCTGGTCCGTTGGCCGACGGTTTCCTGGATGGTTGCGCCGTCGAATGCCCCTGGCATTCCGCCCAATGGGACGTTCGCACCGGCGCGCCGCTGTCGGGGCTCGCCACCACTGATATCCCGACCTTCGAACTGCGCGTCGTTGGCGATGACATCGAGATCAAGCTCAATGAAGCGGTGATCAAGCAAGGCGTCGTCGGCACGCAATGAACCCGCCGCGACACCCGCGGGCGTGTCGCGATGAACACCTGTTCACCTACATGACAAGCGACGCATGACAAGCGACGTCAGGCGCGGCCGGTGTTGAAACCCACCGGCGGCCTCCTATGTTTTTGCACAGGAGGTAGACCATGAAACAGTCGCAGCATTTCATTCAGAATGCGGAAAACTGCGCCCAGCTCGCCGAGCGCGCGGCCGACGAACCTTCCTATAATCGTTATAAACGCATGGAAGCCGCATGGCGGGCACTCGCCGAGGAACAGGATTGGCTTGACGGCGAAGTCCCTCCGGCCGCGATTGCAACGATGCAGGCGAGCCGCAAGGTCTCGATGGCGTGAGGGCGCTGCCCTGCCCCCGAGCCTTCACGTTCGCGTCTTTCCGTCCTCCCGCTTTTGACTGGCCCGCCGCAAGGCTTCGGCCAGCGCGCCGTCGCGTGCCTCGCCGGTGCGCTGATTTGACGTCAACGCTGGTGATGCTCGCAGCCGGGCAGGACTTGGCGAAGATGATCCGGCCCGATCCACCCGTTGGCCCGGCGCATCGTCCAGCCGGAGCGACAGCGCGATACGCTTGCGCGCGACTTCCACCTCCAGCACCTTGACCTTGACGATGTCGCCCGGTTTCACCACCGCGCGCGGATCTTTGATGAAGTTTTTCGACATCGCGGAAATATGCACCAGCCCGTCCTGATGCACGCCGATATCGACGAAGGCGCCAAACGCCGCGACATTGGTCACGGTACCTTCAAGCACCATTCCGGGCCTCAGGTCCTGCAATGTCTCGACGCCTTCCTGAAAGATGGCCGTCTTGAAAGCCGGGCGCGGATCGCGGCCGGGCTTTTCTAATTCGCGCAGGATGTCGGTGACCGTCGGCAGGCCAAAGATCTCATCGGCGAAATTCTGCGGCCGGACCTGACGCAGCATCTCGGCATTGCCGATCAGCGCCTTGATGTCGCTCTTGGTCGCCGCGAGAATGCGCCTCACCAACGGATAGGATTCCGGATGCACGCCGGACGCATCCAGCGGATCGTCGCCGTCCCTGATGCGCAGGAAGCCGGCGCATTGCTCGAACGCCTTGGGTCCTAACCGAGGCACCGCTTTCAGCGCCTGGCGCGACCTGAACGGGCCGTTGACGTTGCGATGCTGCACGATGCTCTGTGCGAGCCCTGCGCCGATGCCCGATACCCGCGCGAGCAGCGGCGCCGAGGCCGTATTGGCGTCAACCCCCACCGCATTGACGCAATCCTCCACCACCGCATCCAGCGAACGCGCCAGATGGGACTGGCCGAGGTCATGCTGATACTGGCCGACGCCGATCGCCTTGGGATCGATCTTCACCAGTTCGGCCAGCGGATCCTGCAGGCGGCGCGCGATCGACACCGCGCCGCGCAGCGTCACGTCCAGTTCAGGCAATTCCTCCGAGGCAAAGGCCGAGGCCGAATAGACCGACGCGCCGGCTTCCGACACCACGATCTTGGACACCTTCAGATCCGGCAACAGCTTGACCAGTTCGCCCGCAAGCTTGTCGGTCTCACGCGAGGCCGTGCCATTTCCGATGGCAATGAGATCGACGCGATGGGCGACGGCAAGTTTGCCGAGCACGGCGAGCGCCTCATCCCAACGCCGCGCCGGTTCATGCGGATAGATCGTCGTGGTCGCCACCACTTGCCCGGTGGCGTCGACGACGGCAACCTTGACGCCCGAGCGGTACCCGGGATCGAGCCCCATGGTCACGCGCGCGCCGGCGGGCGCGGCCAGCAGCAGGTCGCGCAGATTGGCGGCGAACACCTTCACGGCCTCGGCCTCGGCCTGTGTCCACAAGCGCATGCGAAGATCGATGCCAAGATGCACCTGGATCTTGGTGCGCCAGGCCCAGCGCACGGTCTCCAACAGCCAGCCGTCCCCCGGCCGTCCCTGCGCCGAAATGCCGAAGCGGTGCATGATCTTCAGTTCATAGCGCCCGGTGACCCCGGCGGCCGGCGGCGTCGCCTCCGGCTTCATCTGCAGGTCCAGCACCTCTTCTTTCTCGCCGCGAAACAGTGCGAGAATGCGATGCGAGGGCAGCTTGTGCAGCGGCTCGCTGAAGTCGAAATAGTCCTTGAACTTCTCGCCATCGTTTTGCTTGCCAGGGCGTACCGTGGCAGCGAGCAGACCGTTCGACCACATCTCCTCGCGCAAGGCCCCGATCAGGTCGGCATCTTCCGCGAAGCGCTCGACCAGAATGGCGCGCGCCCCCTCCAGCGCCGCGGCCTCGTCCCCCACGTTTTTTTCGGCGCTGACGAAACCGGCCGCCACGAGCTGGGGCTCATCCTGCGGACACTTCAACAGACGTTCGGCCAGCGGCGCCAGGCCAGCCTCGCGGGCGAGCTCTGCCTTGGTCCTGCGCTTGGGCTTGAAGGGCAGATAGATGTCCTCCAGCCGGCCCTTAGTGTCGGCGGCGAGAATGGCCTGCTCCAGCGCCGTGTCGAGCTTGCCTTGCTCGCGGATCGAACCGAGAATTGTGGAGCGACGGTCCTCGAGCTCGCGCAGATAGGTCAGCCGCTCCTGCAGCAGGCGCAATTGGGCATCGTCCAGCCCGCCGGTGATTTCTTTCCGGTAACGCGCCACGAAGGGCACGGTGGCGCCGCCATCCAGCAGATCCACGGTCGCCTTGACCTGATGCTCCCCGACACCCAATTCCGTCGCCAGCTTTCGGCTGATGCCTGCTTCGCGGGCCCGTTCCACATTCACTTCCAACGTCACGTCCGCTCCGTTTCCAGTTTGAGTTCCGCCCAACCAACCAGCCGGTGGCGCGCGGGACGCCGCTTATGGACCAGGCTCGTTCGATTCCTCAAGGTGCACCCGACCACAAATTGTTTTGTGGAAGGTCGCCGCAACGATCGCGCCAGCCTGATCGGCATCGCAACGCAGCATGACGCAATCAGAGGACTCAGGGCGGGATCGGGCTCCACAGAATCTTTAATCGAACGTCGACAATTTCAGCCGTAACCGTTATGGCTTTTTACAATCTCTGAAACTGGAACCATGACGATTTAGTTCAACCAAGGCCTCGCTCGGCACACGAAACAATCAGCCATGCTGTTGATGATCGCATTCCTGGCCGGCATCTTCCTTTATCCGCGATTTAACGCCTGGGGCCTGTCGCTCACCACCCTTGTCCTGATTGCGGCGCTGACGTTTTGGCACGTCGCGCAGGGTACGCCCGCCCTCCAGGCTTTCTGGACGATCATCGTGCAAGCCGTCCTGCTTCAGGTCGGCTATTTCTCCGGACTGCTGATCACCTATGGGCGAAGCCGCCTGCGCGATAGCCCGATCGCGGCACCCGGCGGCCGGACCAATATCGTCGAACTCACCAATAGCGCGGATAAGCTCGGGTTGAAGCCGGGCCTCTCAGAGCAGCCCAAGGATAACTGGGCGGATAAATAGGCGGACACCGGGCCTTTGGAAGCGCCGGCTCTTGGCAACGCAGCCATCGCCTGAAAATCGGATCAATGCTGCTGGCTGAAGGTCCGCGCGCTAGACCGCAAGCCGCAATTTCAGCGGTGCATCCAGTTCTACAAAATCCTGCACGCGCATTGGACGGCCGATCAGGTAACCTTGCGCGAAATCCACGCCGGCCTGGGTCAGTTCCCGCAACTGCTCCGCAGTCTCCACGCCTTCGGCGGTGACCATGATGTCGAGTCCCCGCGCCAGCGCCAGCGTCGAGGCCACGATGGCGGCGCTTTCACGTTGGGTCACCATGCCCTGCACGAACGTCTTGTCGATCTTGATCTTGTCGAAGGGATAAAGCGTGAGGTAGCGCGCTGATGAATAGCCCGTGCCAAAATCGTCAAGCACGATCGAAATTCCCAGATTACGCAACTGGCGCAGCGTTTCCAGATGGCCGGAATCATCGTCCAGCAGCGCGGATTCTGTGATCTCCAATTCCAGCCGCTCTGCGCTCAATCCGGATTCGATCAACGTGCGAAGCACGAGCTCGAAAAGATTGCCGCGCTTGAACTGATGGGCCGACAGGTTGATGGCCACTTTCATATGGCGCGGCCAGGACGCCGCATCGCGGCAGCCCCGCTTTAGTACCCATTCGCCGAGTTGGGCGATCAGCCCGGTCTCCTCGGCCAGCGGAATGAACTGGTCGGGCGCTAGCAGGCCGCGCTCGGGGTGATTCCAGCGGACAAGGGCTTCGGCCCCGACAACGGTCTGGGACCTGGTATCGAAAATCGGCTGATAGTGAAGCTCGAACTCACCCCGCTTCAAGGCGAGATTCAATTCAGCTTCCAATAGCTTCTGATTTTCAATCGCCGTCATCATCTCCGCGTCGTAGACGCGAAAATCGTTCCGCCCTTCCGCCTTGACCGCATAGAGCGCCAGGTCCGCCTTCCTCATCAATTCCGACCGATCCGTTCCCTGTTCGGGGCACAGCACAATTCCAATGCTGGCGCCGATCATGGCGACGCGTCCGTCGAGATGATAGGGCTTGGTCAGCGTAGCGATGAGGCGCCGTGCGAGCGCGGCGACCGGCTCGTGATCAGGCGAAGCGACTTTATGCAGGATGGCGAATTCATCACCGCCCAGCCTCGCAACCAAGCTTTCCGCGCCGACCTCCGCGCCCAGCCGTTGCGCCACTTGCTTGAGCACCAGATCGCCCGCCGCATGGCCGAGCGTATCGTTGATGATCTTGAAACGATCCAGGTCGAGCAGCAAGACCGCCCAATGGACACCGTCTTCGACCTCTTGCGTGACGTTTTCCAGTTCGTTGATAAAGGTCGTGCGGTTCGGGATTTCGGTGAGAGAATCATGAGCCGCGAGAAAAGCGAGCCGGCTTTCGTTTTTCCGCTGCTCTGTTACGTCCTCGTGGGTGCTGAGCCAGCCTCCGTCGGACAGATAACGCCGCAGGACCAGGACGGACCGACCGTCCCCCAGTTCCATGACCTCATGCACCTTGGTCTTGATATTGACGAAGGGATCGGTCGGAGTAGCGAACTGCGTTCCCCGCTGCCGGCGGAATTCCCAAATCTGCTCGATCGTCACGCCAGGCTCAACCTGATCATTCGTCAACCCGTAAATCGCCGCATAGCGCGAATTGGCCACCACGAGGCGGCCATCGGCATTGAACATCGAAATGCCTTGCGGCAAATTATTGATCATCGTTTCGAAATATTCATTGAGCTGTTGCAGTTCGGTGGTCTGCCTAGCGAGTTGCTGTTCGGCCAGCTTGCGTTCGGTGATATCCTCGTGAGTGCTGAGACAGCCACCGTCGGACAGGAAGCGTCGTAAAATCGATATCACGCGGCCATCCGGCAGTTCGAGGACCTCGTGCTCTTTCGTGATGTCTTTGCGGCTGACATAGGTGCCCTTCTGGCGTCGAAGTCTCGCGATGTCGCGCACCGAAATGCCCGGCCGGACCTGATCCGGCGTCAGGCGATAGAGTTCCGCATAGCGCAGATTGGCAACGATCAGGCGGCCATTTCCGTCCCAGAGACAGAGGCCCTGTGACATGTTGTTGATGGCGGTCTCGAAATACTCATTGACGCGGCGGAGCTCGAGCGCCTGCTCGGCGAGTTGCTTCTCGGCTTGTTTTTGCTCGGTGATGTCTTCATGGGTGGCAACCCAGCCGCCGCTCGATATCGGGCGCCGCATGATGGAAATGATCCGTCCACCAATTTCCAGGATGGTATTCTCCGGCTCTCCGGGAACGCTATCGATGGGTTGGAAGAGGCCAGTTTGCCTTGCACCGTTCGCCATCAGCCAGCGTGTGAACTCGGAAAGCGTGGTTCCTTTCTGCGTCAGCACCGCCGGAAAACCGAAGATTTCCCGAGCCCTGTCGTTCATCAACAACAGGCGCTTATCGGAATCGAACATCACCAACCCCTGGGCAATCGAGTTGATGGCCGTGCGCAATTGGATTCTTGCCGCAGCCCGTCGACTCGCGGTGTACCCCAGCAATAACCCACCCGCAGCGATAATGATCAGAAGCGCCGAAGTTTCGAGTAGCTCGTGAGTCATCTGCCGCTTCCACGGCGCCAGGACATCCTCAGTCGAGCGTGCCACCGCGATAACGATGGGATATTGCTCGCTTCGCAGGTAGCTATTGAGCCTCAGCCCGCCATCGGTCGAAGATTCAATTTCGAGATTGCCCGCGGGAGCCGCTTGCAATGCCTTGGCGATATGGCTCCCGGACATATCCCGACCGATGTTCTTTTCAAGAAACGGCCGTCTGACAAGCAATCTATTCTCGGTCGACATCAGCAGAATGGCACCGCTTTTGCCGATATCGAACTGCTCGTAGAATTTCTGGAAGAAATCGAGGTCGAGAAGGGCTATCGCGACGCCGCCGAATTCACCGTTCGACCCATAGCCCCGCGAGACCGGGATGACCCAGCGCGAGAGCGGCTTCCAGAAAATCGGCGCACCGATGAACAGGGTTCCGACATTTCCTCCGTTATGACGTTGGAAGAAGGGTTGATCATCAAGGCCGATAGTCGGCTGCATCTGCCTTGAACTGGCCAGGATGAGGCCATGGCGATCGGAAACCAGGAAGCACAAGACCTGCGGCAGCTGGGCGACTTCGTCACGGAGCAGGCGATTAAGCTGCGCCAGACCCGACGTCGATTGATATTCGATCGTGCCCAACCGCTCCACGATCTCGGTCAACATTGCCGCGGGCGCGCCGAGCGCCAGATTGGCATGCTGAGTGAGCGACATCGCCAGGTTGGATGTGTCGGTCTTGCCCGCCGCAAGAACGTTGGCGCGATGGGTCACGATCCTGTCGATCTGTAGGCCAAAGGTGACGGCGCTGACCACAAGCACAAAGATAGTAATCGCGGCTGCCACCGATAATTGCGGCAGGCCCGGTTTTTTATCTGTTATAGCCGAGGTCATCAATTGCTCGCGCCGTGTCCACCCTGGCGGCGAGCATTGACCTGTTGCTTTTTATTTAGGCCTAAGAGGCTTGGTTACCTGCAATTTAATTAGCTGCCGGGCCTTTTAGTCTATCGCTCCAAAACGGCGCATTGTGCCCAGCCAGCGCCAGACCAGGCCATCTTCCGACCGTTTCGGGAATGGCCTCCCATCACGCGCCGATTATGATGCTGAATGCGCAGAGAGGCCGAACGGTGGTTTCGGCCGTCGTCTCACGCATGAAGGCGGATTATGCACGGGCCATAGCGAATTCCCGTACAACGATTTGCGCGCCGGCGCATGAGTACCGGGTCGCTACCGCCGGCAATAATGGACCAGCTTTGTCGCAACTACCAACGCTATCGCGCCGAGACGGTCCATATCACCACGTCGCGTGCCAGCGCGTCGAATGCTTGGGAAAATGCCGCGGCCGCTTGCGTCGTGCTGAGCTTCTCAATCGGAACGGACCGTTCAAAGATGCGGGCTGCCGTGAGGTGGCCCGCGCCATCGACCAGCTTGGCTGACAGCGCAACCCGGGCACCCGGCTGCGGCGTGGTGAAGATTTCGAACTGGCGCAAATCGATCAGCAGCCGCGCAGCGCTCTCGCTCAGGGCATCTCCCCGCAGCGGTGCATGGGCAATGTCGTAGTTCTCGAAGCTTTGCAGGAGCCGGCTCTGCACCAGCGTCGGCAGCGCATCGCTCCACTGCGCATTGGTGAAATCCTCGTGCGCTTCCTCGTCGTTGGCAAACAGGAAGCGCTGGGTCTGTAATCGCGCGGTCGCGGTAGGCTCGGTGATCACCAGGCCCGGCGCCAATGGCGGGCGGGGCGCCGCAAAATCGCTGGCCGGTTTCAAATCATAATTGATCTTGCGCGGTGGCGTTGTGGCGCCCGTCATCCGCTCCAGTCCGGCGATGATACCGTCCAGCTTCGGGGTGTTACGCGCCAGACCCTCGCTGAAGGTACTGAGGTTGCTGATCGCATCATGCAGGGGCGCGGCATTCTCCGACAACACGTTATCGACCCTGCGCAGCGCATCACGCGCGGCCTGGGTCATGCTCTGGCCGGCGGCCTGCTCGGCGACGAGCGGGCCCGAAGGGGCCGGGGCGGATGTATTGTCCCCGCCCTCCAGTGCGACGACTGGCACGCCGGTCAGCCCCTGGAAATCCAATCCAACCCGGGTGTTGGAGTGCACGGGCGTGGCCTCGGCGACCGCAATCGTGGCATGAACCTCCCGTGGACGATCAGCCACGAGCTCGAGCGAGGTGACCTCGCCCACCCGGATGCCGTTGAACAGTACCGCCGCCCCTACCAGAAGCCCTGGCACGGGCCCGCTGAACACCACCGAATAGGTCGCGCGCTTTCCGATGCCGCCGGCATTGTTCAGCCAGTAGACAAAGCCGAACACGGCAACGATCGCGGCCAGCACAAAGGCTCCAACTATGACAAACGGTGCCCGGGTCTCCATCGATCTTCCTTTCAGATTCCAAGGTGCAGCATCTCGGCACGGGTGCCGTGGAAATAGGCTTTTACCCAGGGATGGGTTGATGCCAGCACGTCCGTCAGCGGACCGATTGCGGCGATCCTGCCATCGGCAAGCGCGGCCACACGATCGCAGACCGCCGCCAGCGAATGCAGATCATGGGTGATCATGAAGACGGTAAAGCCAAGCGTCCGCTGCAAGGTGCGGATCAGCGCATCGAATTCACCGGCGGCGATCGGATCGAGGCCCGACGTCGGCTCGTCAAGAAACAATAACGCGGGATCTAGTGCCAAAGCCCGCGCGAGCGCTACGCGCTTGGTCATGCCGCCCGATAATTCGGAGGGAAATTTGTCACCATCATCGATGCTCAACCCGACCATTTCGAGCTTGGCATTGGCGATCTCATCAAGCAGGTCGGGTGAAAGATGGGCGGCCTCACGAAGTGGAAATTGCACGTTCTGCCGGGCGTTGAGCGCCGAGAAAAGAGCCCCCTGCTGAAACAGGACGCCGCGACGCACGATTTCCTCGTTGTCGCTCGCAGGAAAAGTGATCTCGCCGCTTTGCTTCGGTAACAGAGCGATCAGCGTCCTCAGCAGCACCGATTTGCCACCGCCGGAGGCGCCGACCAGACCCAAAATTTCGCCTTTGCGGATATCGAGCGAGAGATGGTCCAGAACGATGCGGTCGCCGAAACCGACGACGAGATCCTTGACATGAACGGCAATGACTTCCGCATCCATGACTACATCCCGATCGATGCGAAGAAGACCGCAAACAACCCGTCGAGTACGATCACCAGGAAAATCGACTTCACCACGGAGGCGGTCGTCATCCGTCCCAGCGATTCGGCCGACCCCTTGACCTTGAATCCCTCGCAGGCTGCGACCAGCCCGATCACCAGTGCCATGAATGGAGCCTTGAGAAGGCCGACCTCGAAATGCGTGACAGAGACCGCCTCACGCAGCCGCGCCACGAAGATCGCCGGGCTCATGCCCCCATAGAGCCAGGCGATGAACCCGCCCCCATAAAGCGCCGCCATCGAGCCCAGAAACGCGAGGATCGGCAGCGCAATGATGAGCGCCAATAGTCTGGGCAGGATCAGCACGGAAATGGGATCGAGCCCCATGGTCCGAAGCGCATCGATCTCCTCGCGCATTTTCATGGAGCCGAGTTCGGCCGTGTAGGCGCTTCCCGACCGCCCGGCGACCATGATCGCCACGATCAGGACGCCGATCTCGCGAAGCACCAGGATGCCGACCATGTCGACCACGTAGGACTCGGCGCCGAATTTGCGAAAATGGAAGATACCCTGTTGGGCGATGATGGCGCCGATCAGGAAAGTGATGAGCGCCATGATCGGGATCGCCTGCCAGCCGACGCGGCCGAGCTGATAGACAGTCGATGTCAGGCGGAACGAAGCCGGGTGACGCAGCACACCTAAAAACGCGGTCCCCACCGCTCCCAGCATGTTCAGAAACGCAAGACTGTCGGCGGCAAAACCACGCGCGGTCTTGATCGCCACATCCATCAAGGCGAATGGCCTCGGTTTCTCCGCCGGCTTGCGGCGGTTTAATCCACGAACCTCCGCAAGCAACCCGGCATAATCCGCCGAGGCACCGAGAAAATCGGCTTCGCCCGATGGCCTACCATGCTGTCGCGCCAGTTTCTCAAACAGCCACGCGCCGACCGTATCGAGCGCGGTGACGCCGGAAACATCGATCGCGCCCGGCCGCCCGTGGGACACGCTCTGGCACAACCGTTCCAGGCGCTCGACATTGCCAAGCGTCCAGGCCCCGCCCGCTTGCAGCGAACACGGCCCGTCATCAATCGCGATCAGGCTGGGAAGATCGATCAAACCGCGGCTCCAATCCATCAAAGCCAGCTCTTATTAGATCGACACGCCGCGCCTTTGTTTGACCCAGCGCAAAGCTCGCGCCGGGGTATCGACAGGCCGCGTCGGCCGATGCTAAGGGAACGGCTGGAACCCGTGGCAGCCATGTCTCGCACTCAAAAATATCTGCCGATCCTGCTGCTGGCGCTCATGGTGCAGATTTTTGCGCCGGTCGCAGCTTGCTGGTCGGCGGCGACGGCGGCTGCCGATCCGCTCCAATCCGCATCGATCTGCCACAGCGCCCCCGATGGAAGCTCCGGGCAGGATAAGCAGGGCGGAGGCAACTCCACTCACGCGCTTTGCACGATCTGCTGCGTGGCGCAGGCGACCGGCTCCATCGACACGCCGCCGCAGATTGCGCTTTCCATTCCTGCACGGCAGGTCACACAGGTCGTCTGGACCTCCGCGACGCAGGACCATTCGCGGGCGCGATCCGGCTCCAACGCCCAAGCCCGCGCTCCGCCATTGTCGATATGAGCCACCGGCCCTTCCGGGCCACGTGATCATCATTATCGTCTTTGCGGAGAACCAGAATGTCGTTCGGTCTTTCGCGCGCAGGTCTTGCGGGACCCGGCGTCGTACTTGTTGTCTTACTTTCGTCTCACACCGGCCTTGCTCACGAAATCGTCGGAAACCGGTTTTTCCCGGCCACGCTTGGGGTGGATGACCCCGGCGTCAATGATGAGCTGGCGCTTCCAACGGTGGACAGCTTCAACACCGGCGACATGCCGCCGTTCCGGCAGCGCGACATTTCCGGCGAGTTCGCCAAGCGGATCACCGAAGATTTCGCAGTGTCGTTCGGGACCAGCTACACTTTTCTCGGTTCGGTCGATCGAACGGTGCCCGGCGCCAATGGATTTCAGAATCTGGAAACCGGCTTCAAGTACCGGCTGTTCAAAAATCCCGAACATGAATTCGTGATGTCCGTCGGTGTGAACATCGAATGGGGAGGCACCGGCTCGGCCTCGGTCGGCGCCGAACCCTTCAACGTCTACACGCCAACGCTCTATTTCGGCAAAGGCATGGGCGATCTGCCGGAGACAATGTCCTGGCTGCGGCCGGTCGCTATCACTGGCCAGGTCGGCTACGGCATTCCCGGCCGGAGCGCCACGACCACTCTTGGCATCGATCCGGACACCGCTACTCTGGTGGCCGATACCGAATTCAATCCGCGCGTCCTGAACTGGGGTGGCACGATCCAGTACAGCATGCCCTATCTGAAATCGGCGGTGATCGATCTCGGGCTTCCGGATTTCATCGATCATCTGGTCCCACTGGTCGAGGCCAATTTGCAGACGCCGGTGTCCAACACCCTGACGTCGGGAACGAGGACCACCGGTACCATCAATCCCGGCGTGATCTGGGTCACCAACAAGTTCCAGCTCGGGGTGGAGGCACTGATCCCGATCAACCGGGAAAGCGGCGGCAATGTCGGCATGATCGCGCAACTGCATCTCTATCTTGATGACATCGACCCCCGCGGGATTGGCAAGCCGCTGTTCGGCGGCACGTCCCAACCCTCAAGCCCCTTCCCGAGGTAATCCCATGCAACGATCAACGCTTGCTGCCACCATCGTTCTCCTGCTCGCTTTCGCAACCGGCTCGGCCCAAGCCCATGCCCTGCTGGACCATGCCGAACCGCGGGTCGGCAACAAGGTCGCCCAATTGCCGGCCGAGGTGAGCTTGTGGTTCACCCAGAATCTCGAACCCGCCTTCAGCAGCATCACCGTTACCAACGCCGCCGGCGAACGCGTCGACACCGGAAAAACCCGAGTCAGTGGCAGCCAGATGTCGATTTCGCTACGGGCGGGCGGCGCCGGCAGCTATCGCGTGAACTGGCGCGTACTGTCGGTGGACAGCCACAAATCGGAGGGCAATTTCGGCTTCCAGGTGGGGCCGTAATGCCCTCGCGCGACTGATCTCAGGAGGCGAGAGGTGCGATGTTCGGATTTTTAACCGGCGTCGACGATCTGATCGCGCTCGCGCGCGGTCTCCACTTCGCTGCCTGTGTCACGTTGACCGGCGCGCTGATTTTCCGGGAGCTGATTGCGGGGCCGGTCCTGGATCACCTACCGGAGGCGCGCGCGCTGTCCGGCCGCCAGGCACGCAGCCTTTCATGGACCGGCCTTTTTATCGCGCTGATCAGCGGCGGGGCGTGGCTATGGCTGCTCGCGATGTCGGTCAGCGACCAGGGCTTCCGTGAAGTCGCAGGCTCGGGCACATTGCGCGAAGTGCTGCAATCAACACAATTCGGTGTTGTCCTGCAAATCCGCACCGCGCTCGCTCTGCTGCTCGCGGCGTGTCTCTATTTTGAGATGTCGATAATCGCGCGCCGGCTCGCGTTGGTGCTGGCGATCCCGCTGATGATTTCCCTTGCCTGGACCGGACATGCCGGATCGTCGCCCGGCCATCTGCATCTTGGAAGTGACGTGGCGCATCTTGCCGCGGCCTCCGCATGGCTAGGTGGCCTCTTGCCGCTGGCGCTCTTGCTTGCATCGCTCTCGCGCCACGCCGACTGGAAGGCTGCTGCGATCCGGATCGTGCGCCGATTCTCGACGTTCGGCATGGTCAGCGTCGCCGTGCTGATTTTGTCGGGCGCTATCCATGCGTGGATATTGGTCGGCTCGTTTCGCGCACTGACGGAAACCGATTATGGCGAGGTCCTGATATTGAAGCTCATCGCCTTTGCCGTAATGCTCGCGCTTGCCGCCTGCAACCGGCTGATCCTGACGCCGCGTCTGGTCTCTCCGTCCGGGAAGGCGGCACGCGCGCTTCTTCGCAATACGCTGATCGAGGCAGTGCTCGGCCTTGTGATCCTGCTGCTGGTGGGGCTACTCGGCACGCTGCATCCGGCGGTGCATTTTTTGATCTAGAGGCTCCTGAAAAGCTCGCGCATTGTCATTTCCCGGCGCGGGCGATCGCAACGGCCAATTTTACGTAGCCGACCGACCGAGGACGCCTTTGATCCACTTCGCCGTCTCCTTGAGCGCGGGCAGATCGATGCCGGTGTCACAGCCCTGGCCTTCCAGGAGATAAACCACATGCTCGGTGGCGACATTGCCGGTCGCCCCCTTGGCGAACGGGCAACCGCCGAGACCGCCGACCGCCGCATCGAAGGTGCGGAGCCCGAACTGGTAGGACGCATAGATGTTGGCGACCGCCATGCCGTAAGTGTCGTGATAATGGCCAGCCAGCGCCTCGGCCGGCACCTTGCGCGCCACCGCCTCCAGCATCCGCAGCACCGAGGCCGGCGTACCCACCCCAATCGTATCGCCGAGCGAGATTTCGTAGCAGCCGATGTCCTTCAGTTGGGCGGCGACACTGGCCACGCTTTGCGGAGCCACCGGTCCGTCATAGGGGCAAGCGACCACGCAGGAGACGTAGCCGCGGACTTTCACACCGGCCTTCTTCGCCCCCGCCAGAACGGGCATAAAACGCTCGATCGATTCCGCAATCGAGCAGTTGATGTTCTTCTGGGAGAAGCCCTCGGAAGCCGAGGCAAAGACCGCCACTTCACGCGCGCCCGCCGCCAGCGCTGCTTCAAACCCCTTCAGATTGGGTGTCAGCACCGGATAATGGATGCCGCTGCTCCAGTCGAGCCCACGCACCACTTCGGCATGGTCGGCCATCTGCGGCACCCATTTCGGCGAGACGAATGCGGTCGCCTCGATGTCCCGCAGCCCCGTGGCGGCAAGCCGCCGGATCAGTTCGAGCTTGGCGGCCGTCGGAATGACCTGCTTTTCGTTTTGCAGCCCGTCGCGCGGGCCGACCTCGACAATACGAACCCTGCTCATGTCACGCTATCCTCGAATTCGACGAGTTCAGCCCCCTCACTGACCTGATCTCCGGCCGCCACGTGAAATCGCACCACCTGGCCCGTGCGCGGCGCGACGATCGTGTGCTCCATCTTCATGGCTTCCAGCACCAGAAGCGGCTTCCCTTTCTCAAGGGCCTGGCCAGGCTCCGCGATCAACGCAACCACCTTGCCCGGCATCGGCGCGCGCAGGCTCGCCTCGAAATGATCATCCTCCCCGCTGGCGTGAAGCGTATCGCGCAACATCAGGAGCCATGACTGACCTCCGTAAAAAACATAACGCTGCGCGCCGGCGAACACCATCTCCGCTCCCACGGCGCGACCATCCATTCGGGCGCGGAGCGCACCGGCATCACCGAGCGAGCCAGAAGCACGCACCTCTCGTCCATCCAGCGCCAGGCGATACGCGCCGCCTTCGGCGATCGCCTCTATTTCCTGCTCGGTTTCCTGATAGCGCAGCACAAGCTTTCGCGCCGAGACGCCGTTCAGCCGCCAGCCATCGCGCGGGCGCCAGGGTGAGTCCGGGTCAGCCGCCGCGGAGGCTTTCGCCCTTGTCTCGCTTTGGTCGTGCAGCAATTCGGCCAAAGCTGCGAGATACCAGATGTCGTCCGGAATATTGACCGTGGCCGGAAACAACCGCTTCTGCTCGCGCTCGATCAGGCCGGTATCTAACCTCGCCTCGACAAAAGAGGGCGCCGTCGCCAGCCGCGACAGGAAATTGATGTTGTTGGCGACGCCGACCACACGATAATCGGCCAGGGACTGCCGCAACTGCGCCAGCGCCGCGGCACGATCGCTTCCCCACACGATCAACTTGGCGATCATCGGATCGTAATGAGGCGTGATCTCGTCACCCTCCTCGACCCCTGTATCGACGCGCACCATTGCGCTCTCTGCTGGCGGCACGAGATGCACGAGCCGGCCCGTGGACGGCAGGAAGCCCTTGTCGGGATCCTCGGCATAGATCCGCGCCTCGATGGCATGGCCGTTGATTTCAAGCTCCGTCTGCGTCCGCGGCAAGGGCTCGCCACTGGCCACCCGCAATTGCCATTCGACGAGATCCTGCCCGGTGATCATCTCGGTGACGGGATGCTCGACCTGAAGGCGGGTGTTCATCTCCATGAAATAGAAACTGCCGTCCTGATGGGCGATGAACTCGACCGTTCCCGCGCCGACATAGCCGACAGCGCGGGCCGCATTCACCGCTGCCTCGCCCATCGCCGCGCGCCGCGTTGACGTCATGCCAGGCGCCGGCGCTTCTTCGAGCAACTTCTGGTGACGGCGCTGCACCGAGCAGTCGCGCTCGAACAGATAGACGCATTGGCCGTGCCGGTCGGCAAACACCTGGATTTCGATGTGACGGGGTTGCAGCACATATTTCTCGATCAGCACCCGGTCGTCGCCGAACGCATTGGCCGCCTCACGCCGACAGGAGAGAAGCGCGGCGGAAAAATCCCCGGCGACATCGACGCGGCGCATGCCCTTGCCGCCGCCGCCGGCACTCGCCTTGATCAGAACGGGATACCCGATCGCATCCGCTTGCTTGGCCAGAAAAGCCGGATCCTGATTGTCGCCGTGGTAGCCGGGCGTGAGCGGCACGCCGGCCTTTTCCATCAGCGCCTTGGCCGCCGATTTCGAACCCATCGCCCGGATGGAAGAGGCCGGCGGGCCGATGAATATTATGCCGGCGTTTTCGCAGGCCTCGGCGAATTCCGCGTTTTCCGACAGGAATCCGTAGCCCGGATGAATGCCCTCCGCACCCGTCTGCCTGGCCGCTTCTAGAATGCGCTCCCCCACCAGATAGGATTCCCGCGCAGGAGCCGCGCCGATCAGGATCGCTTCATCGGCGAGGCGAACATGCCGCGCATTGGCATCAGCCTCGGAATACACGGCGACGGTCGCGATCCCGAACCGCCGCGCGGTCTTGATCACCCGGCAGGCGATTTCACCGCGATTGGCGATGAGGATTTTCTTGAACATCCCGATCTCCCGAAAGTGGATAGCCGCTCGCCGCCTCAGGCGCCGTTCCAGCGTGGACCGCGCTTCTCCAGAAAAGCGCTGAGCCCTTCCTGTGCTTCTGCCGTGGAACGCAAATTCGCGATTCGTCGCGCAGTATCCTCGATCACTTCGGCATCCACAGGCCGGTTGGCGACGGCGCGGATCAAATCGGTCGCGGCCGATTGGGCGCGCGGACCGCCTGCGAGCAACTCGGCGATGATCTCCTCGATCATGGTATCGAGTTCAGCAGCCGGCACCACCTCATGCACAAGGCCGATCTCGTAGGCGCGCTCGGCGCTGATCCGTTCGGCGGTCTGGAAATAACGGTAGGCCTGCCTCTCGCCGATGGCACGCACGACATAAGGCGCAATCACCGCCGGGATGATGCCAAGCCGCACTTCGGAGGTTGCGAACTGCGCCGTCGTCGAGGCCACGCAGATATCGCAAGCTGCGGCAAGCCCCATGCCGCCGCCGAGCGCCGCGCCATGCACGCGCGCCAGGGTGGGCGTCTCACATTGGGCAATGGCGCGATAGAGTTCCGCAAGCCGCCGGGCGTCGGCGAGATTGTCCTCCAATGCCGCCGTGCCCTGTTGGCGCATCCAGTTGAGGTCGGCACCCGCCGAGAAGTTCTTGCCCTCACCGGCAAGAACGATCGCCCGCACTTCTGGATCGGCATCGGCCGCGGCAAAGGCCGCCGTGAGATCGTCTATCAAAGCCTCGTTGAAGGCGTTATGCACCTCGGGACGCGCCATCCAGATCCAGGTGGCCTGTCCGCGATACTCAAGTTGTAAGGTTGAAGTGCTCATGGTGGGCCCTCACATCCGGAAGATGCCGAACTTGGTCGGCAAGATCGGCGCGTTCAGCGCCGTGGCGAAAGAAAGGCCGAGCACCCGGCGGGCCTGGGCGGGATCGATCACGCCGTCATCCCACAGCCGCGCGGTCGCATAATAAGGATGGCCCTGGGCTTCATATTGCGAGCGGATCGGCGCCTTGAATTTCTCTTCTTCCTCCGGGCTCCATTGTTCACCTTTTAGCGTCAGCCCATCGCGGCGCACCGTGGCCAGCACGCTTGCGGCCTGCTCGCCTCCCATCACACTGATGCGGGCGTTCGGCCAGGTCCAGAGGAAGCGTGGCGAATAGGCCCGGCCGCACATGCCGTAATTTCCGGCGCCGAAACTGCCGCCGATCATCATGGTGACTTTGGGTACGGACGCGGTTGCGACCGCCGTCACCATCTTGGCGCCGTCCTTGGCAATCCCGCCATTCTCGTATTTTCGGCCTACCATGAAACCGGTGATGTTCTGCAGAAACAAGAGGGGAATGCCGCGCTGGGCGCAAAGCTCGATGAAATGCGCGCCCTTTTGCGCCGATTCCGAAAACAAGATGCCGTTGTTGGCAAGGATGCCGACCGGCATGCCAAAGAGCCGCGCAAATCCCGTGACGAGGGTCGCGCCATAGCGAGGCTTGAATTCGTCAAAGCGCGATCCATCGACCAAGCGGGCGATGACTTCGCGGACGTCATAGGGCTTGCGGGTGTCGTGCGGGATGATGCCGTAAAGCTCGGCGGGATCGTAAAGCGGCTCCTCGCTGCGCTCCAGGCTCACTTGCGCCTGCGGCATGCGGTTGAGATTGGCGACAATCCGGCGCGCCAGATGCAGCGCGTGCGCATCATTGTCGGCAAGTTGATCGGCAACACCGGAAACGCGGGTGTGAATGTCGCCGCCGCCAAGATCCTCGGCCGAGACTTCCTCGCCGGTCGCCGCCTTCACCAGCGGCGGACCGCCGAGAAAAATGGTGCCCTGGTTGCGCACGATCACGGTCTCGTCGCTCATCGCAGGCACATAGGCGCCGCCGGCGGTACACGATCCCATCACCACCGCGACCTGCGGAATGCCCTTGGCCGACATGTTCGCCTGATTGAAGAAGATGCGGCCGAAATGATCCCGATCCGGAAAGACCTCATCCTGCTTGGGCAGGAACGCGCCGCCGGAATCCGCCAGATAAATGCAGGGCAGATGGTTCTGCTCGGCGATCTCCTGCGCCCGCAAATGCTTCTTCACAGTGACCGGATAATAGGTGCCCCCCTTCACGGTGGCATCATTGGCGATGATCATGCAGGGCGTGCCCTGCACCGCGCCGACGCCCGCAATCAGCCCGGCTGAGGGCGCATCATTGTCGTACATACCGAACGCGGCAAGCTGGCCGATTTCCAGAAACGGCGCGCCGGGATCGAGCAATTGCGCGACGCGCTCGCGGGGCAACAGCTTTCCCCGCGCGGTGTGCCTGGCGCGGGCTTGCTCGCCGCCACCGTGCGCCGCCCCCGCCACTTTCGACCGGAGATCATCGACCAGCGCCTGCATGGCAGCCGCATTGGCGCGAAACTCCGGCGATTGCGGACTGATCCCGCTTTTCAGAGCCTGCATGAACTTTCCTCCCGACATCCCCTCGGCAGCGGCGCGACGATGCCGCTTGCCGCATGGATGCGTGTCACGTCGTTTCGGCGAACAATTCCCGACCGATCAACATGCGGCGGATTTCGCTGGTGCCGGCACCGATCTCGTAGAGCTTGGCATCACGCCACAGCCGGCCGGTCGGATATTCATTGATGTAACCATTGCCGCCGAGCACCTGGATCGCCTCGCCCGCCATCCAGGTCGCCTTTTCGGCGGCATAGAGAATGGCGCCGGCCGCGTCCTTGCGGAGCGTGCGCGCATGCTCGGCGCGGTCGCAGGCCTGGCCGACCGCATAGACATAGGCGCGGCAGGCCTGCCAGGTGGTGTACATGTCGGCGAGCTTGCCCTGCATCAGCTGAAACTCGCCGATCGCCTGACCGAACTGCTTGCGCTCATGCACATAGGGAACGACGACATCCATGCAGGCGGCCATGATGCCGAGCGGACCGCCGGAGAGAACCGCACGCTCGTAATCGAGGCCGCTCATCAGGATGCGCGCGCCATCGCCCACCTTGCCCAGCACGTTCTCCGCCGGGACTTCGCAATCCTCAAAGAATATCGGATAGGTGTTGGAGCCGCGCATGCCGAGCTTGTCGAGCTTGGTGCCAAAGCCAAGCCCCTTGAAGCCCTTCTCGATGATGAAAGCCGTCATGCCTTTCGGCCCGGCCTCGGGATCGGTCTTGGCATAAACGATCAGCGTATCGGCATCGCCGCCATTGGTGATCCACATCTTGGAGCCATTGAGGACATAGCGATCGCCCTTGCGTTCGGCGCGCAGCTTCATGCTGACGACATCCGATCCGGCATTCGGCTCGCTCATCGCGAGAGCGCCGACATGGGCACCGGCCACGAGCTTCGGCAAATATTTCGCCCGCTGCTCGGCACTGCCATTGCGATGGATTTGATTGATGCACAAATTCGAATGCGCGCCATAAGACAAACCAACCGCCGCCGAGGCGCGCGAAACCTCCTCCATCGCCACGATGTGGGCAAGATAGCCAAGCCGGGCGCCGCCATACTCTTCAGCGACCGTCAGGCCATGGATTCCGAGATCGCCAAGCTTCTTCCATAGCTCGCGCGGAAACTGGTTTTCCCGGTCGATGTCGGCTGCGCGAGGGGCGATCTCCTGGCTGGCGAATTTGCTGACGGTATCGCGCAGCATCTCGATCTCTTCGCCAAGCGAAAAGCTCATCGTCGCGAGCTGGCTCATGAAAGGCTCCCTAGACTTCTGCGGTGAGGATGCCACGCGCGCCTGCACAAGGGCTCCACCGCTTTTGGGATTTTGACGTTATCGCCTAGCGCCAGGCGAGGCATTTTTGTTGCCAATAAGGTTGCAAATTGTGCCATGATGGAAGGATGCCGCAGACCGCCGCCACGCCGGTTTCTTTCGTCAGAACCATGGTTCTTGCCTACCAAAAATATGGCAAAGACCCTACGGCGGCGTTGGCGCAGGCACAAATCCCGCCAGAATTGCTGCACCAGCACAATGGCCGGATCACTGCCGCCCAGATGGAGACGATCTCGGGTCTGGCGATGCAGGACCTCGACGACGAAGCGCTGGGCTGGTTCAGCCGGCGGCTGCCCTGGGGCAGCTATGGCATGCTCTGCCGCGCCTCGCTCACCGCGCCTGCGCTTGGGGTCGCGCTGAAACGCTGGTGCCGGCACCATCGGCTATTGACCGACGATCTCCTGTATCGGCTGACAGTCTCCGACGGGATTGCGGAATTATCGCTCGAAGAAAAGCGCGATCTCGGTCCGATGCGCGAATTTTGCCTGATCACCAGCCTGCGCTTCGTGCTGGGCTATGCCTGCTGGCTGATCGATTCCCGGATCGCACTCACTGAAACCGGTTTCGGATTCAAGGCTCCCGCGCATGCCGACGTCTACCCGCTGCTGTTCTCGCCGGGGCCGGTGCACTTCGAAAGTCCCTGGACCGGCATTCGCTTCGATGCGCGCTATCTGGACCTCGCGCCACGGCGCGACGAGTCCTCCATCACGCAAATGCTCAAACACGCGCTGCCTTTGACGGTGCTCAAATATCGCCGCGACCGGCTGCTCGCACAAAGGGTCCGCGAATGCTTTCGGCGCGAGATTCATTCCGCCTCTGCGCTGGCCGAGGAGCTCAATCTGTCGCTGCGCACGCTCTACCGGCAGCTTCACGAGGAAGGCACGACGCTGCAGGCCTTGAAGGATGAAGCGCGCCGCAACCGGGCCATCGAGCTGTTGCGCCGGACCGAGCGGCCGATCAAGCAAATCGCGCGAGCCGTCGGCTTTCGCAATGAAAAGAGCTTTGCCCGCGCCTTCCAGAGCTGGACCGGTTCGGCGCCGTCAACCTATCGGGCCGGCCGCAGGGTGCGGGAGTCCAGGGGGTAGCTGGTCGTCGGCTTATGACCATCTTTCCGGACGCCGCCCAAGCGGCGATCCGGAATATGAGCTACTCGGTTCTGATTGTATCACGTGCTCCAATTCCCTGGATTCCGGGTTCGTGCTTCGCACGCCCCGGAATGACAACAAATGGGACTTTCAACGGCCTGCCAGCGCTTTCCGTCGCTCAATGAACCGACGGCGGGATCGGTGCCCCGGAGAGGCGCTCGTGTTTTGACCTCGCCTCCTGAAGGGTGGCGGCGAGTTCTTCGATATTGTAGGGCTTCGGCAGGATCTGCAGGCCCTCCTTTTCAGCGTCCCGAAGCGTGGCTCCCGGATATCCGCTGGTCAGAAGCACGGGGATGTCGCTTCGTCGTTTCCTGATCTCGTGGGCCAGTTGGACGCCGTTCATGCCGCCGGGCATCATGACGTCGGAAAAAACGATGTCGATGGAGCGACCGTCGGCAAGCGCGCCGAGCGCGGCCACCGCGCTGGCGGCGCGGGTTACCTCGTAGCCCAGCTGCTCCAGCATGTCGCGGACGAGAGAGGCGACTTCGTTATCATCCTCCACCAGCAATATTCTACCCTGCCCCGCCTTTCTCGGCCGCCGCTTGCCTTGATCGATGACAGGAGGCTCGCTTGAGGGACGGTGTTGCGATCGCGGCAGATAAAGCTCGATGGTGGTGCCGCGGCCGGGTTGCGACTGAATACGAACCGTTCCTCCGGATTGCGTGGCGAACCCATGCACCTGCGCAAGCCCCAGACCCGAACCTTTGCCGACATCCTTGGTCGTGAAGAATGGTTCGAAAACCCGGGCGAGCACTTCGGGCGTCATGCCGGTGCCGCTATCGATGACGGAAACTCGCACATAGTCGCCGGTAATCTCTCCGTCTGCCAGATCAGCCAGGTTCTCGCCGCGGACCAGGAGGGCGCCTCCTTCGGGCATCGCGTCGCGCGCATTGACGGCCAGATTGAGGATCACAAGCTCAAGCTCTCCGGGATCGACCTGAACCGGCCAGAGCGCCTCGGGAAATTCGAACTCGATCTGAATGTCATCGCGAAGGCTGTGGTCGAGCAATTCGCGCATGCTACCGATCTGCGAGGCGACATCCACGGCCTGCGGCTGCAATTTCTGTCGCCGCGAGAACGCCAATAGCTGCTTGGTCAGGCTCGCGCCCCGCTGCGCGGCCTGAACCATCCCTTCCATCAGACGGCGGCGGCGGTTCGGATCGGTCTGGCGATCGAGCATGTCGAGCCCGCCGGAGATGACCATCAGCAGGTTGTTGAAGTCATGCGCCACGCCGCCGGTCAATTGGCCGATGGCCTCGATCTTCTGGGCCTGGCGGAGACTTTCCTCGACGCGTGCCCGCTCCTCCATTTCGATGCGCAGATTTCTGTTGGCTTCCGCGAGCGCGCGCGTCCGTTCGACCACGAGCCCTTCAAGCTCTTGGGCGGCGTCTTCTCGCGCCCGCAGCAGCGCGCGAAGTTCATATTGCCGGCGCCGCGCCCGCATCGCCGATTGGACGGCGCTGGTCAATGTCATCGGCTGGACCGGCCGCTCCAGCAGCGACACGTTCCGAAGCAAGGTGATGATACCCTCTCGCCAGGCGACCACCTTGGGCTCCTCGCGGTGGCTGGTGAGGATGATGAACGGCAGGTCCGACCAGGGCGGTTGGCTCTCGATCCATCCCGCGAGTGGTTGGGTATCCCGGCCAAACAGGCCTTCCTCGGCGACGAAGACCGCACCCACACCGGCGGCCATTTCCCCGACCAATTCGGAGAGGCTCGTGCAATGATACGCATCAAGATTGGAATGCTGCAAAAGCTCCGCCGACGCCGGCCCGTCTCGTCCCACCGGGGCAAGCACGAGAATGCGTTGGTCTCGATCGTTAGCCATCCAGTTCTACTCTTCCGGTATCGAAGAGCCGACGTACTGCGGATTTCCTGAAAAGATGCCGCTGAAGTCCTTTAATGGCGGGCCCAGCTTGATACCGGGGCTGCCGAGGCGAAATTCGCGAATGGTCTGCTCATGACGGCCGCTGCGCTTCTTGACCACGGAGAGCGCGCGCCGCACCGTGCCAGCGAACTCGAAGTAGCGCAACATCAGCACGGCGTCGCTCAGATAGCTGATGTCCAACGGGGTATCCATCGGCCCAACCAGTCCATGCTGGGCCAGGATCAGGATGGTCACGACGCCCTGTTGCCCGAGATAAGTCAGCAGCTCATGCATCTGCAGGATGAGAAACCGCTCGTCCGGCATGGCATTGAGATAGCCGTTCAGGCTGTCGATGATGACGATGCGCGCATTATCCGCCTCGACGCTCTTCCGCACGTTCGCTGCGAACTCGCCGGGGGATTGCTCGGCGGGATCGATTTGCTGGAACCGGATAAGCCCGGATTCGATGTAGCGGTCCAACGGCAGCCCGAGCGATTGGGCGCGGGCCCTGACCGTCCCGCCGCCTTCATCGAAAGCAAAGAACATCGCGTGCTCGCCCCGCTCAGCGGCGGCGATCGCATACAGAAGGGCCATGGAGGATTTTCCGACGCCGGCCGCCCCGATCAGAAGCGCGCTGGTGCCACGCTCGAGCCCGCCTCCGAGCAGTTGATCAAGTCCGGCGTTGCCGCTGGAGGTGAGATCTCCGGGAAACTCCCTGTGATGTTCGGCCGCCACGAGTCTCGGGTAGATATGCAGGCCACCTGCTTCGATGGTGAAATCATGATAGCCGCCGCGAAACTTCATACCACGCATCTTGATGACGCGAAGCCGACGACGTTCAGCCCCATAGTCGAGCGCCAATTGCTCGAGCATCACCACGCCATGAGCGATGGAATGAAGTTGCAAATCATCCTGCGACGAAGAGAGATCGTCGAGAAGCACGATGGTGCAGTTCCGGTTGGTAAAGAAATGCTTCAAGGCGAGAACCTGCCGACGATAGCGAAGCGGCGACTGCGCCAGCAGACGAAGCTCGGACAGGCTATCAAGCACCACGCGGGCGGGATTGATCCGCTCCACTTCCGCAAAGATCAGCCCGGTGGTTTCGCTGAGCTCCATCTCGGCCGGATGAAACACCGTCAATTCGCGTTCCGGATCGAGGGTCGTCTCCGGGGGGACCAGCTCAAAAATGTCGACGTTCTCAAGCGACCAGCCATGCCGCTCCGCCACCAGCATCAACTCGCGCTTGGTTTCAGAGAGGGTAATGTAAAGCACGCGCTCTCCACGGCGCACGCCCTCCAGCAGAAACTGGAGCGCCATGGTGGTCTTGCCCGTTCCGGGCCGACCTTCATAAAGATACATCCGGTTGGCATCGAAACCACCGCCCAGAATATTGTCGAGCCCCTCGCTTCCGGTGGATACGCGTCGCGTATCCTGGGCTCCAGACCCCGGCGCTACGCCCGAATTCCCCGCCATTCCGCTTCCCTCATGCTGCCATCGCAAGAAGGCCTCGCCCGTCTGCCTTTCAGCGATCGACGGACCCTGCCGCGATTAGAACGCCCAGGCGGGTTCCCGGTTCCCGGGATGCAACCTTTTCGAGGAGACTCCGGAGGGTCCGAGCCCGCGTCGAGTTCACGTCTGAGCATGAAGACGGGCCGTGGGTCACCGCGCAGCCTGACGGCATCCAGATATCCTGTGACCCAGGCGTCGCTGAACCGGCGCACGCGCCAGGCTTGTCAGGGGCCGAAGACGCTGGGCAAGCCCGGGACCCTCAGGAGTGGGCGCCGGCCGATTTTTCCTTGCCGGAGAGATCCCGCACCAGCGCCTCCAGCGCTGCGAGATACCCGTGTTGGCCGAAGCCCGCGCAATAGTAGCGGGAAATGTCAGCGAACCTTTCGGGCCCGAACGTGTTCCTGACGTCCTCTCGGGCAAACACATTCGAGAGATGAACGACGGCGAGCGGCAGATTGGATTCCTGAATGGCAAATCGAAGTGCGTCCCCGTTGTAGGATAGACCAGCCGGATTGATGATAATGGCATCCGCGGTGTCCTGGCGCTCCTGCAGCCAATCGATGATCGTTCCTTCAGTGTTGGACTGGAAATGCTCCACCTGAACACCGAGGGTCTTGGCACGCTCATCGATGAAGGATTGCAGTTCGGCCAGCGTTTGCGAGCCGTAATACTGTTGAGGACGGCGGCCCAACCTGTTCATGTTGGGTCCCTGCAATACCAGAATTCGAAAAGCCATTTGTCTCTCCCGCATTCCCTGAGGGTTGCATCGTGAAGATTGGCCCGGCGGCAAGAATGATGTCAACGCGGAGACAGGAGCGGCGCACAGCACGAGGATGATCGCCGTAAGAACAGAGAGCTCTACGCATGGGGATTTCCAGAGATTTGAGCGTTTCCGTCGTCGGCCTTGCGAAAGGATGGGCTGCTGCTGCCAGCAGCCCATCTGGATTGCGTTATCGGCAGACGCGCACGCGTGTCACGATCCGCTGGCCGTGATGACCCCGCCGGACAACGGTACGGAGCTTGCAAACCTGCATCGACCGATATCGATGATGATTGTGATACCGCGGATGAAAGCGGTACTGCGCCTGAACCACATCAGAGACTGTGGCCGGCCCGACAGGATTCGCCGGCGCCGCGTTAGCTGGAGCCCACAGGGTGCCGGCAACGAGCAGAAAGGCGATCGCGAGACCGTGCGTAAGTTGCTTCATGACATTTCCTTCAAATGACGCCCCGTTTGAAGTGTCACGGTCGCCAGTGAATGCGATATGAACGCCGAGCCGCGTGCGCCGATCGGCCGCACGATGATGGCGGCCGTTGTATTCGCAGCCTCCCTGTGGCTGATGCGGAGCGAGGATTAGCCAGCACGACCGGCAAATTGAGAGTGTCCGACGCAACCTCCCGACCGGACTATGTCGGCGAGGTCGGTGGAGAGATGACCTCATTGCCGAGACCGAGCCAGGCGATCGGCGCAATGCCGGATTCACGGTTCTTGATCCATTTCGCCGCGACAATGCGCTTGGCCGTGAAGTCGTCGGCATCGGCGGACACGATCCATTTCAGCGGCGGCCCCATCACGGACGGCGGGATCATCTTCGAACGATCCATGCCCGAGTCCAAGGGGAGCATGTCGGTGTCCGTCGGACCTCCGGGAACAAGCACGTTCACCGTGACGCCGGTCCCCGCCAGATCCGCCGCCATCACGGCGGCGGTTGCCTCCATGGCCGCCTTGGAAGGACCGTAAGGCAGACGTCCCTCGCGGATCATGCTGTAGAGGCTGGTGGTGACATTGACGATCCGGCCCCAGCGCCGATCCATCATGCCGCCCACCACCGCGCGCGACAGATAGAACTGGACGTCGGTATTGATCGAAAGCATCTCGCGCCATTGTTGCGGCGTGACCTGCCAGAACGGCACGGGATTCTTCAGGTAATCCTTTCGAACAATCGCATTGCCGACGCCCGCATTGTTCACGAGAATGTCGATGCGGCCGAACCTCTCGATGACGCGCGCGACCACCTGGTCGACAACGCCGGCTTCGGTGAGATCGCTGGCGATGGCGAGAAGGTTTTCGGTGCGCCCCTCGCACGCTCTCAGCAACGGCGCGATACCGCTTTCCCGCCGACCGACTGCGGCAACGGCCAGACCCTGTTCGAGCAGAGCCTGCACCATCGCAAGTCCAATCCCCCTCAATCCTCCCGTGATCAAAGCGACCTTGTTCTCAGGCTTGTTCATGGAGATTCTGTCCGCAAGATGTTCCGGCCTTTGGAAAATGAATGAAGAAGCCGGCCGCTGTGCGCCCGCGCGCAGCGAGGGCCGGCCTTTGGTAGCACCACAAAGCAAAAATTCAATCCTCGAACGAGACCAAGTGAACCCTCGAGTGAACCGTCAGGCGAACCGACAAATGAGCCTTTATCTGAGCCTTCAGGACCGCCGCAATCTTCCACGTCGCGCCTGGTCGAACGCAGACGATCTCGAATGCGAAATTTGGCTAAATCCCGCGCGGTTGTCCGCTTGACAGCGCCTCGGGCCCATGGATTTATCTCAGAGGAATCAGAAATTTAGATAGGTACGCCAAAATGAAACTGGCGGAGGATAACACCGGCTACGGCTGACCTCCGACGGCCAGATTGGCCCATTTACGCAGGACCCTACGGATATGACCGACGCTGGCGAGGACGACAAGATCGTACAGGCGCTCGAACGCGAGTGGACTCGATGCGTCAATGGCGGCGAGTGGAGCGAGATCTCGAAGCTCTATACCGTTGACGCGCTGTTCTTCGGCTCGAAAGAGCGGATGTATTGCGGGCACTCGGAGATCAGCGAATATTTCGCCGAGGTGCCGAAGGGCTACCTGCGGGATACGGTTTTCACCAATCGACGCGTCGTGCGACTCAAGAGCGACGTCATCCTCTCGGCAGCCTACGTGACGTTTCACGTCAATAATGCGGGTCGCGCCGAGGAGCGGCTGTTTCGGATTACTCTTGTTCTGGTCCGCACGCCCGACGGCTGGAAGATTGCCCAACATCATGCATCGCCACGGGAATTCTGAGCGGATAGGATAGGGTGTATCTGGCACTTCCCTTGGTCATCAAAGAGCCCATCGAGTGGCCAAAGAGCAATAATGCGATCGGCCGGGCCTGGCGTGATGCGCGCATCATGCGGATCTACGGTGGAAGCTCCGAGAGATGAAGGAGATCATCGCGCGGACGCTATGAGCGCACAGCCGTCCGGCCCTGGCGGGACAGCGGCAACGATGCAAGCAGAACATCAACGACACGATTTGGAGGAATTATGCTTAGTAACCTTCCGCTGACCTCTCCCGAGGAAGCCGCCCGTTATAGAAAGCTTGGGTTCTGGAAAGACGAGACGCTGATCACCAGCTTTCGGAAGGCGGCGGATCGCTTTCCGGACAAGATCGCAGTGATCGACGGGCAACGCCGCTTTACTTATTCGGAACTGAAAACGCTCGTCGACAATGTCGCGGGCAACCTTCTTGATCTCGGACTGCAGCAGGGAGACGTGGTGGCCCTGCAGAGCAGGAACGCGGTCGAGATGCCTCTGCTCCATCTCGCCTGCAACAGAATTGGCGTTCTTTACATGCCAATCCATGATGCCTGGCGGGAAACCGAGTTGGCGCATTTGCTCAAGGTCGCCAAGGTGAAGGCCATCGCCTTGCCCATTGTCTATCGCGATTTCAATCATCTGGAGATGCTGGAAAGCATTCGCGCGCAACTCCCCGATCTGAAGGCCGTCTTTACATTGGACGGCACCGCGCCCGGGTGTCGTCCGTTCTCGGATCTGACAAAGCCAACGAAGCACCCGGTCGCCGACCTCGATGCAAGGAGTCCCGACCCCGACCTGCCGGCGCATATCATGCTGTCGGGCGGCACGACGGCGTTGTCAAAGATCAGTCGTTACTCCAGCAATGACCTCCGAGCCATGCTTGCGCTGACCGAGGCCGGCGCCGGATTTGACGCAACAGCCATCATTGCCGCCCTGGCGCCTGCGGGAACAGGTGCAACCGGCTATGTCTACCCGGTGCTCATGCCGCTCCTGCATGGAGCGACATCCGTCATCCTTGATCGATGGGGTGACCCGGAACCCGCACTGCAACTCGTTCTCGACCACAAATGTACCCATGCGGTCGGCATCCCCACCCAGCTGACACGGCTAATTCCCTGTATCGAGCAACGAAAGCCCGAGGAGTTCGAACACTTCCGCTGCTTCATCGATGCTGGCGCGCCGATGACGTACGAAACCGGTCTGAAAGTCGAGACACTGATGGGCTGCGCCACCCACACGATCTACGGTGCGACTGACGGGGGCTCCCCGACCTGTACGTCGATTCACGATGCTCAGGAAAAACGGCTGCGTACAGTGGGTCGTGTCGCGCCAGGCGTTGAATGTGAGTTGAGAGATCCCAGCGGGAAGGCCGTGCCACAAGGAGAGAGCGGCGAAGTGGTCTGGCGCGCGCCTCACAAATCCTGGGGCTATCTTGGCGACGACGCTCAAACCGCGGCCGTCTTTACTGCCGACCATTTCTACAAGAGCGGCGATGTCGGCCGATTCGATCAGGACGGCTATCTGCAGATCGTCGGCCGGATCAAGGACATGATCCTGAGGGGCGGACGGAACATTTTTCCTGCACTGATCGAGGACATGTTGATGAAGCACCCAACCATCCTGGATGTTTCAGTGGCAGCGATGCCGGATCCCGAATTGGGTGAGCGAGCGTGCGCCTTTGTCATTTTGAAGAACGGGGCGTCGCTCGACTTCGCGACAATGACCGCCTTTCTCAAGGATCAGAAAATCGCGATCTGGCAGCTGCCGGAGAGGCTTGAAATCGTCACCGACCTTCCCAAGGGCGTCGGTGGGAAGGTGACAAAATCCGTATTGACGGAGATGATCGCCAAAAAGCTCAAGGCCGAAGGGAAGGCATGACAGAATCTCCCATCTGGGCGGAGCGGTAACCGCATTCACGCCCCGAACCGGATGACCTTGGACGCCCCTCGAGATCGTGCGGCCGCCGGAAGCGCAGCCTGTTGCTTGCGCTTCCGACGACCGCTGGCAACATCCCCTATGCCGCCGTCCGTCCGCCAGGATGTCAGCGAGATAGCCTCGCTGTCTTTCCTGACAAACATCGCCAGGGCATGGCGACCGTTCACGCCACGGTCTTAAGCTGCTTTCGCTGACTGTCTCTCACGTCATCCGCGTCTTCGCGCCCCGTTAGACGGCCATGCTGTCAAGGAAGGATCGAACGCGATTGGTAAAGGACTTTGGTGCCGAGAGCGGCGGAAAGTGCCCGGCATTTTCGATGCACTCAAATGTCGCCCCAGGAAGATGCTGCGCGGTCGCTTCGACTGTCGCCGGCTCCCACATGAAATCCTTGTCGCCCGCCAAACAAAGGCAAGGACAGCGGATGTCCGCAAGTCGCCCCCGATTTTCCCACGCGAGCAATGCTTCGGTCAGCGCAGCGTACGCGATCGGGTCATTCGCCAGGAAATTGGCTTCATACTCGCGACGAGCCTGTTCGACCGGAACTTCGGTTCCAACGGGAAACGAATTCACAGTACTCGTTTGCGAGACCGCCCGCATGCCGCGCTCACGCACGTCGCGGGCGCGCTGGCCCGCATATACCTTGGTTCTCTCCGGTATGTCCGGCGAAACCGAACAAAGGACGAGCGAGCGAACGGTCTCAGGCGATTGCAGCGCCAATTCCAACGATACGATCGAGCCCATTGCACAGCCGATCAAGTGCAGAGGACCGAGCTCTCGTAGCTTGATGAAGCGCAGGATGTCATCAACGATGACATCCATGCTGTAAGCGCCAAGCGGCTTCTCAGACAGTCCTGTACCGCGAATATCCGGCAATACCAGATGATAATTCTGCGACAATGGACCGACCACATGTCGCCAAGTGCGCGTGCTCCCGCCGAGCTCGGGCAGAAACAAGACCGTAGGCCCTGCTCCGTGCTCCTCGAAATACAGCGAGATGTTTCCCAGTTCAGTGAATGGCATGGTTGATCCAACCTGATGTGACTGTCCGGGCTATTTCTTGACCAGCGGACAAGCGCTTTCCGACAAAGGCCTGAAGGCCTTTTCAGCGGGAATTGTTCGAATAATTTCGATGTAATCCCAGGGATATCTGGATGTCCCGGCTTTACGGACACGACCAAGCTGAACGTCGCGCATGAACTGGCCGTCTTCGCGGACCCAACCGGTTTCAGTACCAAACTCCTTGACCTTCAACTCACGCATCTTGGGAGCGACAACAGACGCTTTATCGTCGCCGCCAGCTGCATCCACCGCGCGCAGATAGTGCGTCAACGCCACATAAATCGTCGCCTGATATTGGGTCGGCATCTTCTTGTGCTTTTCGAAGAACCGCTTGGCGAACGCACGGGTTTGATCGTTCTGATCCCAATAGAACGTCGTTGAAATGTACGTCCCCTGAGCAACGTCCAGACCGACACCATTGATGTCCGTGACATCGAACGAATACGTCGCCATGCGAAGACCCTTGTCGAGCAAGCCAAACTCTTTGGCTGCCTTCATCGCCGTGACCGTATCGTTGCCGCCCATGGCCAAGCCCAGCACGTCAGCTTGTGAGGCTTGCGCCTGTAGAATTTGCGACGAAAGATCTGTCGCTCCGATAGGGAATTTGACAGATCCGACGACTGTACCGCCCCCGTCTTTTACGGCAGCGGAAGAGTCTTCATACATCGAAACGCCACCGAGATTATCGACCTGGATATAGTACCACTTCTTGAATCCTTCCTGCACGAGGGCCAAGGAAACGGACCGCGCCGCAGCATAGGTGTTGAAAATGGCCTGCATGCTATTGGCTGTACAAGCCTTGCCCGTCAGGTCCGACGAAAAGCCGGCACTCATGATTACCATCTTGTCCGGGCGAGACTTTGCCATCGCCTGAACCGCGAGCGCCACCGAAGACGTCGGTAAGTCAAAGATGACAGCAACCCCATCAGAGTCGAACCACTTGCTCGCAATGGAGACGCCGACATCGGTTTTGTTTTGATGGTCGGCCGAAAGTAGCTCAATCTTGCGTCCCGCAACCTTTCCACCGAAATCGTCGATGGCCATTTGCGCGGCAATGACCGAGCCCGGCCCTGTGAGGTCGGCGTAAGCCGAGGACTGGTCGTTCAGAACGCCGACCTTGAGCGGTGGCTTGTCCTGCGCGTTTGCGTAAGCCGAAAAAAAGATACTTGTTACGACGGCGGCAGCGAATAAGGCGAGCTTACGCGGCCTGCAACTGAATGATACCTTCATTGTCACGCTCGTTTCCTCCGGATTGTTCCTGGTTTATTGACTAATGCGTCGAAAGAGTTCGTTTGAAGCAAGCCGCCTCGCGTCCCGCGGTCATGCCCGTTGTCAACGCCGCAGCGAGCCCGCCCATATAGTTCGTGTGGCTGATGTTGCCCGCATCACAACCGACGGCATAAAGACCGGGAATGACAGTTTGCCGATAATCATTCCCGATCGTCATACTCGTCGACTCGGTCGCGGCATAGGCGCGCTCCACCGGTATCGGAGCAAGTGGGGAAGTCGATCCCGAGCGCCTTAGAACGCGCGCGCGCTCATCAATCCGAATGCCACCCATTGTGAAGGTTATTCCCGCTTTCACTTTGATCGCGGTGAACGGCCCCCGGATCAAGGGATATCGGTTCTTTTCCCGAGACGGGAACGGCTGCTGTCCAGCCTGGATCGCCGAATTGTATGCCCTCAATTCCGCCGCAAGACGCTCCTTGTGCAAACCATGGGCAGCCAATGCTTCGCAAAGTCCATCCAACGTTTCGGTCGTAACAACCAACGCCCCGTAAGTCTTGGCGCGCTCAATCACGGCACCGGCGAGGACACCGACACCTTTCAATACTTCGCGCTCCAGGCCGTCGGCATCGACGATGAAAAAGCCGCCTCCGGGCTGGCGTGCCAGCGCCTGGTTCAGGCATTCTTCGCCCGTCCCCGCCGCTTCGTCGACGAAGCGCTCGCCTTTCATATTCACGGCAACGGAAATAAATCCGTGAAACTGACTGACTTCGCCCAGGTTAGAAAAATTGAAACGAGCCGGTTCTGCCGCTATGGCATGCCCGTAAAAGGCCTGCAGCCCCTGCGAAGCCTGTGCGCCAGCGTCCATCGCAGCAAGAAAACCATCTCCCGTGCTATAGGGATTGGATCGCAAAATAACGTTCGATGCATCCAGCAACGCGTATCGTGCGAGAAGTTCGGTATTTCCTTGGAAGCCTCCCGTCGCAAGAACGACCGCACCGGCAGATTCCCGGCCAATCCTGCCATTTCGCTCGACTTCAATTCCGACAACCGCGCCATCTTCAAGCACAAGTTTATGGAGCGCAGCATTGCATTCCAGCGTTCCACCGAGTGCCAGAAAGCGCTTGGTCAGCGCTTCGATCGCCTGTTGAGGCTGGATCTGTCGCCCTCGCCCATGCCCTAACATCCGCACTGGTGCACCGAGGCTCACCTTGTTACGAAGAAGGAAATCGTAGCCTGCCGGCAAGCTCTCATGCACCAACCATTGCAGATTGGGGTCTCCGGCCGGAATTTTTGCCCTTAGCTCCTCGTAATCTTCGAAAGTCCAGACAAAGCCGGTGGAGAGCAAAGTGGTGCCGCCAGGGTGCGGCGACTTCTCAAATAGCGTAACCTTCGATCCTTCTTCGAGCGCCACGATGCCAGCGCTCAGCCCAGCAAGGCCGGCCCCGAATATGACCACCCTGTCTGGTCGGCCATGCAGGTCCCGGCCCGCCTCAGTCATCGCTTCGTCGATCCATCGGAGAATGCCGTGTGGGGCTCGTTGACCTTGATGGGCAGGCTCTGGATAGGTGAGAACGAGACTGGCGACAGGATTCTATTTTCCATGTTCTGCAGCATGGGCCGCAGCTTCGGAAGCACGGCCAGCCATGCGGGATCTTTGTGAAGCAGCGCCCGACGGTGCTCCCGGTCGTTGAGGTCGCTGTAACCCCACCAGTGAACAACCTGGTTCAACGTCCCGAACACGGATGTGAAATATCCGATGAAACCCCCGAGAATGGGGCGCTGAACGACCAGACCTTCGGTTTCATAGATGCGGAGAAACTCGGACAACTCAGCGGCGGCGTAAAGCGTGTAGATCCGCTCTTCGATGATCATTCGATCCTCCGCAACGCTTCACCCACCCTAAGAACGGTCCGCTTTCAGCCTATTGTATTTGGCTACGACATTTAGAATAATCACAGAAGTGAGGCAAGCGCCTTCGCTTCATGTTCAATGCAGCGGAGGTGATCCTGTCCTGGGAGGAGAATGAAGTGCCCCAAGAGGCCCTATGGACCTGATTCTGGAAACCAGGGACCTCACCAAGCGATTTGACGGCTTTATCGCCGTCAATGGTGTCAATCTTCAGATCGAGCGCGGCACCATTCACGCGATGATCGGACCCAACGGCGCCGGAAAAACCACGACTTTCAACCTGCTCACGAAATTTATTCAGCCCACGTTCGGCCAGATTCTTTTCAACGGCCGCGACATAACCCGTGAGCAGCCGGAAAATCTTGCGAAAGCGGGAATAGTTCGCTCGTTCCAAATTTCGGCAATTTTCGGCGAGATGACCGTGGCGCAAAACGTCCGCGTCGCGCTGCAGAGGCCTCTTGCAACATACATGCATTTCTGGCGCCCGGTCTCCAGCCTTCGCAGTCTCAACGATCGCGTCGATTCATTGCTCGAAGCCGTAGGCCTGCTGGAATTCCGGTCGCTAAAAGCCAAAGAACTGTCCTATGGACGAAAGCGTGCTTTGGAAATCGCCACAACGTTCGCTTTGGACCCTGAACTCCTGTTGCTCGACGAGCCGACATCAGGTCTTGGCCACGAAGATGTCGACCGTATCTCATCGCTTATAAAGTCCTTTGCCAAAGGACGAACACTTCTGATGGTCGAGCACAATCTCTCCGTCGTCTCGTCACTATCCGACAAAATCACTGTTCTCACGCGCGGAAGCGTGTTGGTTGAAGGCGACTACGCGACAATCTCGCGCGATCCGAGGGTCATGGAGGCTTATCTTGGTACCGGCCATGGCTAGGTCCTCAGCAGCCCCTAGCAATCGAAGGAAAGAGTCATGACGCTGATATTCGGCGTTCCCATTCAGGCGCTGACCGGCCAGTTGATGATCGGCCTTATCAATGGAGCCTTTTACGCACTGCTCAGTCTCGGTGTCGCCATCATCTTTGGCATGTTGAGGATCGCCAATTTCGCTCATGGCGCCCAATATATGCTGGGCGCGTTTGTCGCGTGGTTCTTGTTGAGTATTCCGACGCTGTTTCCGAACTCTGGATTGCCGTCGATCGGTTATTGGGGCGCACTCGTCGTCGCACCGATCATCGTATTCGGCGTTGGCATCCTCATGGAAGTGCTGTTCATCCGCCGTGTTTACAGGCTGGACCACGCCTACGGCCTGCTTCTCACCATCGGGCTGACGATGATCCTTGAAGGTATCTTCCGGGTTCAGTTCGGCTCATCGGGACAGCCTTATCAAATTCCTGAATTGCTCCGTGGCGGGCAAAACCTCGGCTTCATGGTGCTGCCGTACTATCGGGTCTGGGTTATTCTGGTATCGCTGGTGGTGTGTTTCGCCACCTGGTTCATGATCGAGCGAACAAAATTCGGCTCATACTTGCGTGCCGCGACGGAAAACCCGGAGCTCGTTCAAGCTTTTGGTGTCAATGTTCCGTTGATGCTGATGCTGACATATGGCTTTGGGGTCGGCCTTGCTGGCTTCGCCGGAGTCATGGCGGCGCCGATCTATCAGGTTTCCCCTGCCATGGGCCAGAACCTGATCATCATCATTTTTGCAGTAGTGGTGATTGGCGGCATGGGTTCGATCCTCGGATCGATCATAAGCGGCTTTCTGTTGGGGATCATTGAAGGGCTCACAAAGGTGTTTCGTCCGGAGGCATCAACCACAATCATCTTTGTGATTATGGCCGTTGTCCTTCTCGTTCGACCCAGGGGACTTCTTGGAAAGGTGGCGAAATGACCGCTACAACCTTGACCACCGATCCAACCTCTACCCTGGCCACGCGAATTGGATGGGAGAAGATCGCGCTTTTGGTGCTGCTTTTGCTTGCCTTGATCGGACCCGCGTTTGTGTATCCGTTGTTTCTGGTTCGGATTCTCACATTCGTCCTCTTTGCCAGCGCCTACAATTTGATCTTCGGCTATGCCGGCCTGCTAGGGTTCGGTCACGCTGCCTTTTTTGGGCTGGCCAGTTACACGGTAGCGCAGAGCGCAAAAACGCTACCGATAACTCCCGAAATTTCGCTCATTCTGGGCGTCATGGTTTCGGCAGCGATCGGATCCGTTTTCGGATGGCTCGCGATTAAACGGCAGGGTCTTTATTTTGCAATGATCACGCTATCGCTTGCTCAGATTGTTTTCTTCTTCTTTGCGCAGGTTGGCTGGGCACATGGAGAAGACGGCATCCAATCTGTCCCCAGAGGCTATTTTCTTGGCCTTCTCAGCCTCAGCGATAACACCGTCATGTACTATTTCGTGCTTTGCGTATCCGTGCTGGGAGTTTGGTTTCTTTGGCGCGTTGTGGAATCTCCCTATGGAGAAATTCTCAAGGCTGTACGTGACAATGAACCGCGCGCGATTTCATTGGGCTATAACGCCAATCGGATAAAGCTAACGGCGTTCACCATTTCCGCTGGCGTTGCAGGTCTCGCCGGAGGGCTGAATGCCCTGAGCTTCCAACTCGCCTCACTCAGCGACGTGCATTACCTCTTGTCCGCGGAGGTAATCCTGATGGTGCTGATAGGCGGCGCCGCCACGACGCTTGGACCGGTGCTGGGCGCGATCGTGCTCGTAACGATGCAAAATTACCTAGCTTCGCTGGGGGCTTGGGTACTCATCGTGCAAGGTGTCATTTTCGTGCTTTGTGTTCTGGGCATGCGAAACGGAATTGTTGGAACGATAGAGAATTGGACACTTCGTCAACTCACGCGAAGTGAAGGCTAGAAATCAGATCAATCGGGGCCCGCGCGCCCTTAGAAAACCCACTCAGGACGATTTCCCAGCCGTGGACGACCTTACCGGGGTGGTTCGGAGCCCGCCGCGATCTGCCAGGCGCGGTCGGCGATGACGGTATAAATATCCGCGATTTTCAGCGCCCGCGCATCTGAGGCATTTCCTTCGATCGCGCGTCGGTGAATGCCAACTTGTATTGCTGCTGTCCGGAACATGGACAGCACAAGAAAGAACTCCCAAAATGGAGCGTCACCACGGCCGGTCCGGCGGCAATAGGCATCCACGTAGGCCTTTTCGCTGGGAATGCCGAGCGCAGCAAGGTCGACATCGCCGAAGCCTCGCCCTTCCAGATAAGGTAACCGGTAAGACAGGCAGTTATAGGCAAGATCAGCGAGCGGATGCCCAATGGTTGCAAGCTCCCAATCGAGCACGGCGATGACGCGAGGCTCCGTCGGGTGGATCATCAAATTCCCGAGGCGGAAATCGCCATGCGAAATGGCAGATTCATCCTCAGCAGGCGCGTGTTGTCGCAGCCACTCAATGAGCCGGTCCATTGCTGGAAGGTCGTTGATTTTCGCCGCAGCATATTGCTTCGACCAGCGCGCGATCTGGCGTGCAACGTATCCCTCGGGACGGCCGAAATCGCTCAAGCCCAACGCACGAAAATCAAGTCCGTGCAATACGGCGAGGACGCGGTTCATATCGTCGTAGATGGCCGCGCGTTCGGCTGGCGAACTCCCGGGCATCAGGCGGTCGGTGAATATGCGGCCATCAAGATGGTCCATAACGTAGAACATCTGGCCGATGACGCTCTCGTCCGTGCACAGCAGATGCACTTTCGGCACTGGCACACCGGAGTCAGCCAGTGCCCGCTGCACGGCGAATTCGCGATCGACTGCATGCGCCGAGGCCAGCAGGTTGCCCGACGGCTTCTTGCGCAGAACATACTCGTGTCCTGGCGTGGCGAGGTGGAAGGTCGGGTTGGACTGGCCACCCTGAAACTGACGGACGGTCATTGGACCGCGAAATCCCGGCAGTTCCTTCGATAGATAGCGAGCCAGTGCCGCCTCATCGAAACGGTGATTACTGAGAACAGGTACCAGCACCGCTTCGCCGGGCTTTGTCATCTTCATATCCTCCTAGGTGTTACTGAACTGACCGGCCCGCCGCGACGCGTCCTCCAGCCAGTCTGCCGCCATCGACGACCATGGTCTGTCCGGTCATGAACCGGCCCGCCGGCGATGCCAGGAAAACGGCTGCACCGGCAATATCGTCCGGCTCACCTATGCGCCCGAGCGGCGCCTGCGACTCCGCGCGGGCCCGGGTGTCCGGGTCCTCCCAGAGCGCCCTTGCGAACTCAGTCCGCACGAGACCGGGGGCGATGCAGTTGACCCGAATGCTGGCATGCCCCCATTCGAGCGCAAGGTTGCGCGCCAGCTGCATCTCCGCCGCCTTCGAGAGGGCGTATACACCCAGACGGTCGTTTCCCTGCAAGCCACCGACCGATGAAATGAGGATGATACTTCCGCCGCCAGCCGCTGCCATGTGTGGCAGCGCCATATTGCAGAGCCAGAAATTGCTGCGCACATTGTAGTTCATGATCCGGTCGAAGATGCCGTCGGAGACTTCGATCGACGGCCCGTAATGGGGATTGACTGCCGCATTGCAGACGAGGCAATCGATCCTGCCCCACTTCGCAAGCGAGGCGTCCACCAGCGCCTGAAGTTGCTCCTTGTGACCGATGTTACATGGCTGGACGAGGGCCTGCCCACCCCTGGCCTCGATCACCCCGGCCACCTCCTCGCAGGTCGCGCGGTCGCGGCTCGACACCACAACCTTGGCGCCGTGCTCCGCCATGCGCTCGGCAATCGCGCGACCAATGCCCTTGCTCGCGCCGGTAATGACAGCGACCTTATCGGTCAAGTCGAACAGCGACATTGCAATGCTCCAGGCTTCATGCGCGCGCGATTTGCGTGGGCGATCAGGTTCGCTGGCCCCTCTGTTCAGCTTGCCCGGCCTCAGGCTGGCTTCTCGGCGCGCGGTACTGGGCAAGCTCGAGCTTTGCGATCTGGTTGCGGTGAACTTCGTCCGGCCCGTCTGCGAACCGCGTATGACGAGCCCTCGCATAGGCGTAGGCCAAGCCGAAATCCTGGGTCAGGCCGCCGCCGCCATGCGCCTGGATCGCCCAGTCGATGACACGGCAGGCCATGTTAGGCGCGGCCACCTTGATCATGCCAATCTCGCGCCGGGCCACCTTGTTGCCGACCGTGTCCATTTTCCATGCGGCGTTCAACACCAGCAAGCGCGCCTGGTCGATCAGTATGCGCGATTCGGCGATGCGCTCTTGAGTCACCGTCTGGTCGGCAATGGCGCGTCCGAAAGCGCGCCGGTTGAGGGTTCGCCGGCACATCTTTTCCAATGCCACCTCGGCCATTCCGATCAGACGCATGCAGTGATGGATGCGCCCTGGTCCGAGGCGTCCCTGTGCAACTTCGAAGCCTCGCCCCTCGCCGAGAAGGATGTTGCTGACGGGCACGCGCACGTTGTCGTAGACGACTTCGGCGTGACCGTGCGGAGCGTCATCGTAGTTGAAGATCGAGAGATTGCGGATGAACTTGACGCCAGGGGTATCGCGCGGCACCAGGAGCATCGATTGTTGCTGGTATTTGTTGGGATTGTTCGGGTCCGTCTTGCCCATCAGGATCAGAAGCTTGCATTCTGTGTTGGCCGTTCCGGAAGAGAACCACTTGCGGCCGTTGATGATGTAGTGATCCCCCTGCCGCTCGATCCGACATTCGATATTGGTGGCATCGGATGACGCCACCTCCGGTTCCGTCATGGAAAAGCAGGAGCGGATCTTGCCTTCGAGCAAAGGCTCAAGCCACTGCTTCTTCTGCTCCGGCGTTCCGTAAAGCGCGAGCGTGTCCATGTTGCCCGTATCAGGTGCGGAGCAGTTGAACACTTCCGAAGACCAATGAACGCGCCCCATCATCTCGCAGAGCGGGGCGTATTCGAGATTGGTCAAACCCACGCCGGCCGATTTGTCATGGATCATGAACATGTTCCACAGCCCGGCCGCACGGGCCTTCGGCTTTAGCTCCTCGACGATAGGCACCGGCGCCCAGCGATTGGCCGCACTCTCCAGTTGCTGGTGATAAAGGGCGTCATTCGGATGAATATACTCATCAAAGAACGCGGTGAGCTCCTTGAGATATTTCTTCGTTTTATCGGAATATTCGAAATTCATTTTTGATCCCCTGAAGAATGGCTAACGGAGAGGAATTGCCACGGCGGCGCGTTCAGATTGCAGGTGAGATTACCTGCCCTTCGGTTCCAGCTTTCGGTCTTGTCGGGCGAGTTGCCGACCCGTTGCCGGAATTTTTCATTTACGCAGGGCGCGTCGCGCCACGGCAATCTCTTCAGTTCGCCACATAGCCGCCGTCGACAGGTAGCGTAACGCCAGTGACATAAGAGGAGGCGTCCGAACACAGCCAGACAGCCGCCGCCGCCACCTCCTCAGGATCGGCGATCTTCCTCATCGGCACGTGCGCCAGAATCGGCGCGAGCGTCTCCGGAGACGAAGCAGGACCCGCCTTGAACATTCCGGCCATGACAGTTCCGGGCGCCAATGCATTCACGCGAATGCCGCGCTCGGCATATTCCAGCGCCGCCACCTTGGTGAGACCGATGACACCGTGCTTGCTGGCGACATAGGGCGCGATGCGGGGCAATCCCACGAGCCCGGCGACTGACGTCATGTTCAGGATTACGCTGCCGCGACCCATTACGCCGAGCTCGTGCTTCATGGCGAGAAACACGCCTCGAAGGTTCAGATTGACGACCTGGTCGAACTGCTCTTCGGTCGTTTCCGTGAAGTCTATTCGCGGTATCTGCGTTCCGGCGTTGTTCACCGCTATGTCGAGTTTGCCGAAGGCGGCAACGGTTTCGGCCACTGCCTTCTCCACCTCCTTCGACTTGGTCATATCGACCTGGACATAGCGGACCTTGCTGCCGGTCGGATCGAGCTCGCGTGCGAGGGCTTCAAGCTCCCGAACATTGCGCGATCCGATCATGATCTGAGCACCGCTGGCGTGGAACGCCCTGACAATTGACTCTCCGATGCCGCGGCTTCCGCCGATGATCAGCGACGCCTTGCCGTGCAATGTCGAGCTGCGAAGGGCAGAGTTTGACCCTGCTGACGAACCGGGATCGAGAGTCATTCTATCGCCTTTCTATCGCCTTTGATACGAACAGCTCTCGCAGGGTTCTCCGGAGAGCTGGCGTCCAACTTGGTGCAGCGTTCGCAGCTCCTCCAGGGTTCGGACGTTTACGCAACCACTATATGCCGAAATCTGGAATGGCCGAGAGCGCCTCCTGCGAATGGTACGACCCTATCGATACGGCTTGAAATCGGGCTTTCGCTTTTCCAGAAAGGCGTTGGCGCCCTCCTGTTGTTCGCCGGTTTCGAAGTAGTTCGGGGAGACCTTGCGCAGGACGTCAGAAACGTTTTTGTCCATGTAGCTTTGCATGTGATTGCGGAACGATGCCTTCACCGTGCGCAAGACCGTCGGACTCAACGCCAGAAGCTCGTCGCACCAACGCGCGACTTCGGCGTCGAGTTCGGCGACCGGCACGGCAGCGTTGATGAGACCCCAGTCCAGTGCCTGCTTAGCGTTGTAGCGCCGGCACAGCATCCAGATTTCCCGCGCCCGCTTGTGCCCGACGATGCTGGCGAGGTGCGAGACGACGTAGCCGCCGGCCGGCGAGCCGACGCGCGGACCGTTCTGGCCGAAGATCGAATGGTCGGCGGCGATGGTGAAATCACAGAAATAAGCCAGGTGATGTCCGCCACCGATAGCGTAACCGCTGACCCGGGCGATCACTGGCTTAGGGCAATCGACGATTTCTTGACCGAGATGCCAGTCGTGGCCCTCGAGGCCTCCACTGGCCTCCCAATGAACGTCGCCTCCGGCAGAGAAGGCCCGGTCGCCGACCCCTGTCATCACGATGACACCCACGGCGCGATCTTGCGCCGCCATCGCTACCGCCCGGGAAAGTTCTTCGATCGTGTGCCCGGTGAACGCATTGAGACGGTCAGGCCGATTAATGGCAATCGTCGCCACGGCGTTGTCGACCTTGTAGAGAAGATCCGTAAAGTCCTTCGTGGGCGCCATGCTTCGTCCGCCTTTTTACACTCGCTCGCCGATCCAGAAGTGCCGTGCTCGAACGAACACCCGCCTCACCCATTCAGCAGAACGCGCCGCTTTCCTTGATGTATTTTCCTGCTCATCGTTACATTCCGTTGCGCCGCAAGGTCAAGGGCTTTCGGCTGCTACGGATGCGGAGCGCGGATGACATAACAGCACGCGCGCCTTTCGACCCCAAAAGCCACGATGGTCATCGCCTCCGCCCGACTCGCGAACCAAGGCTTTAGCCAAAGACGACCTTAAAATCCGCGCCATTAAAATCCGCGCCATTCGAAGCGCGGTCTGTTCGTTCAGCTTTTCCGGAATTTCGTCCGCAACTTCCGCATGCCCCGTAACCATCGATCGTAATCTGCCGTCTTGCGCTGAAGATATTCAAGCACCGTCGGATGCGGCAAGATCAGGAACTGTCCGCTGTCGAGCGCCTCCACCACGCTTGTCGCCAGCTCCTCTGGTTCGATCATTCCGTCCGCGAGGCTCGCCGAGCCGCTCAGGTTTTCCGTCATCGGAGTACGAACCCGCTGCGGACAAAGCACGGAAACTTGCACATTGCGCTCGCCATGCTCGATGGCGAGGTATTCCGCGAACGCGATCGCTGCGTTCTTGGTCACGGCGTAGGGAGCCGAACTGATGTGAGACAGAAGGCCGGCTGCCGAGGACGTAACGATGAACGCGCCGCTGCCACGCGCGGCCATCTTTGGCATCAAATCGCGCGCGGCATAGACATGCGCCATGAGGTGAAGGTTCCAGAGTCCCGTCCACAAATCGTCAGGCGCGTCCTCGTCGCCGGGAACATACGCGCCAGCGTTTGAAATGAAGATGTCTACTTGGCCAAAAGCATCCTCGGTTGCCGCGATGAGTGCGCGGACATCGGATTCGCGGGTTACATCGCAGGCGATCGCCAAGCCACCTGTAGCCGCGGCCGCTTCCGTCAAATCGTTGGTGGCGCGATCGGCCAGCACGACGCCTTTCGCGCCCTCCCTCACCAGGCGTCGTACCAATGCTCGCCCGATGCCCCCTGCAGCACCAGTCACGACGGCGACCTTCCCTTCTATCTTCATTTTTTTCACTCGCGCTGGAGGACGGTCAGGATCGAGCTGGCAGTTCGCCGCTGGCTTAGGATTATTGGGAAGATATCCATATACTTTTCCGCATCAAAGATGCTGACGCGGCGCAAGCGATATCGAGCCCCTGTCCTGATGGCGGAGCTTTTGAACCGCCATCCTGCCCAGCTAGACGGTCCCGACCGGAGTGGCCGGCGACCCGACAGCGCCCGGCAGGCGAAGCGGCGGCGCGGTCAAAAGGAAGCGCGAGCGTTTGTTCGCACGCAGCCACAGAGCCAGGTCCTTTAGCCACCAGAGTTCGCCGAGGTTGAGACCGAGCTTGAACAGGCAGTGGTTGTGCAGCGGCAGCCACGGATGCTCGACCCCTTCGGGACCTGGTAGCGCCGGCACGGCCTCCACGCCGAGATTATCCGAAGCCAGCACGGATATCTGGGTGTCGGTGATCCATTGCAGCAGCCGCGTGTCGCGACCATCAAGCACCGCGCACATGTTACGAAACCGCGCCGGATCGACCTTCTTGTTCATCTTGACGATCTCGTCGCTATAGCCGGTGTAAAGCAACACCATGTCACCCGGCTCGACCGCGACACTGTCAGCATTCAGCACATGCTTGAGGTCGTCATAGCCCACATATCTGTGGTCACGGCCGTAATGCTTTTCGAGATCGACCATGACGGCGCGGCCCTGGATCGCCTTGGCTGCCATGTTCTCCACGCCGAGCTTATGCGCATAACAAGAATGACCGCAGCCGTCGTGGGCAGCATCGGGCTCCGGCCCGACCACATCAGTGCCGGCCTTGAAGCCGTTGTAGTAAACGGGCTCGGGCACGCCATCGCCATCGGCGTCGAACATGCCGCCGAAATGAGCAAGGGCATCCCACTGGGTGGAATATTGCAGGGTCAATAGCACCCGGTCATCGCTCAACAGGTCCCGGAACATCGGGTTGATCGTGTCGGTCGGCATGTTGAAGCGCCAGCTGCTCTCGTCGCCGGTCGGCGACAGCACGGGCGGGTAGCGGCGCGGACTGAGCACGTTACCGCCGGGAAAATCGAGCGGAAGGCTGAGGCAGAAGCTTTGGCCCTCCTTTACCTCGGCGATGCCTTCCAGCACCTTCTTGGGCGTAATCAGGTTCAACCGCCCGAGCTGATCGTCCTCGCCCCAGTCACCCCATGTCGAGCCGTCGGGACGATGTTTCCAGCGTTTCATTTTGCGTCTCTCCCTTTCATGCATTGCACCGGCAACAAGGCGCTTGCAGGAAAGAGCGCATCTCGCTCAGACCGGCGACTTCACGCCTGTCAGCTTCTCACTGAGCACCCAGAGGCGGTCCGCCAGTTCCCGGTCGATGGCATGCGCGCGTACACCACCGGGCGTCGTGCGCTCAGGCGGCGAAATCTCGGCCACTTCGGTATTTTCGCAATAAAGACCGCCCTTGCCTGCCAGCGCCGGCGAAGTCGCGCACCACACACTTGTCGAGGCGCCCTGCGCAATAGTCTTTGGCGCAGACAGGGTAGCGCGCCTCGGGGAGCCGGTGGATTGGCTTGCCAGGGGGGTCTCCGGAACGACCCCGGGATTCGCCGCGAAGGCGCGAATTCCCTGCGGCGCGCCGCGCGCATCGAGGCCCACCGTGAAAAGCACGTTTGCAGCCTTCGATTGCCCGTAGGCCTTGATGCTCTCGTATTGGCCGCGCTCGAAATTGACATCGTCGAGCGGCAGCGGGTTGGTGCGATGCGCGCCGGAGCTGAGCGTGACGACGCGCGCCCCCTTCGCCTTCGCCAGCGCAGGCCAAAGCCGCACGGTGAGATGGTAGTGTCCGAGGTGGTTGGTTGCGAAGTGGAGCTCGTATCCCCGGGGATCGCGGCGCAACTCGGGACTCGACACGCCGGCATTGTTGATCAGGATGTCCAGGGGACGACCCGTCGCATTGAAGCGTTCGGCGAACGCATCGATCGAAGCGGGATCCGTCAGGTCCAGTTGCCCGATCTCCACCCGGTCCAGTCCCTTCAGGGCTTCGCGTGCTCGCTCAGGCGAGCGCACGGCGACGATCACCTTCGCTCCGGCACCTGAAAGGACGCGCGTTGTCTCGAGCCCGATGCCGGAGGCACCACCCGTGACGATCACGGTCTTGCCCGTGAGATCGGCGCCGCCCAGCGCTTCCTTGGCCGTCGTATCCCTGTTGAATCCCGAGCCGATCGGCGCCTGCTGCGCGTCCATGCGCTTCTCCTGCATCTTGCCGCCCTATGCACAGTCTAACACGGGCGGCGAAATCCTAAAAAAACTATACCGAGAACAACAAAGAGTCCTCCTCGGAATCTCATCAAGTAGCTTGGCTACACTCATGGCGCTCAGACCGGCGACTTCACGCCTGTCAGCTTCTCGCTGAGCACCCAGAGGCGGTCGGCCAATTCCCGATTGATGGCGTGTTCGCGCACGCCACCGGGCGTCGCGCGGTCAGGCGGCGAAAT
>Ga0207702_10000378_pt1 | contig 50862 bp, 36 predicted proteins | sample KBSCornC62_FD_184302 | JGI IMG/M metagenome (GOLD analysis project Ga0207702, IMG submission 184302) | Corn rhizosphere microbial communities from Kellogg Biological Station, Michigan, USA - KBS Corn C6-2 (SPAdes) (version 2) | ecosystem: Host-associated > Plants > Roots > Rhizosphere > Soil ... | reverse complement strand
GACCCAGCATGCGACCGCGAGCGGCGTGCCGCAGATGTTTTTCGACGAGCCGACGAAGAAGAAATTCACGCCGCATGTGATCGAGCCGGCGGTCGGCGTGGACCGCATTTTCCTCGCGGTGCTCTGTTCTGCTTACGCGGAAGAAGAAGTCGCGGACGAAAAAGGAAACAAAGAAAAGCGCACGGTTCTTCGGTTGAGTCCGCGCATTGCGCCGCTGAAAATGGCGGTGTTTCCGCTGTTGAAGAACAAGCCCGAACTCGTCGCTCGCGCTGAGGCGCTTTATAAAAAACTGAAGCGCAAGTACGCGGTGTTTTACGACGAGACCGGCGCGATTGGGAAACGCTATCGCCGCCAAGACGAAATCGGCACGCCCTGGTGCGTCACGATCGATTTCGAAACGATTGAAAAGGATGGCAGCTTCACCCTGCGCGAGCGCGACTCGATGCAGCAGAAACGCGTGACCGAAGCCGACCTTTTCGCCCTGCTCGACGAACAGATTTATTAAGCGGTTTGGAGAAGGCGCCTTTGCGCAATTGAAGCGCAGCCGCCTTCAAGAACGCGGTCCCTAGCGAGTAGGCCATTCGTCCGCGCTCCACTCTCCTCCGACAAGGAGTGCGGTGACTGGGGCACCGCCTTGGACGGCCAATTTATTGGCCGCAGTCATCCTTAACCGCGTTCGACCTCGTCCGAAGGCGAAATGAATTTCGCCTTCGACGGCGGTGCCCTCGTCACCGCAGTCCTTCAAACCGATCAACGCGCGATCTCGTCACTCCAAGACCCTGCGCTAAATTAAATAATAAAACATTGACAACCTATTACATTTAAAACTTATTTTCGCACATGGCGGAAGGAGTGGAGAGTTTGGCGGTGCGAGCAACGGCGCGTGAAGAGGCTGGCGGACGACCGCTTCCTTCTTTCACGCCGTCGCGATTTCTTCTGAGCCAACATCAGCGGAGTCTGCGCGACAAAAACATCACCATCGCTGTTCTCTTTGCCGGATTGATCGTCGTCTGGTTTTGCCTGCATGCGGCTTCGGTCGAGCCGAAAATCATGGTGATCGATCCGGTGGGTAGTCTGATCCAGGGTCCCGTCGAATCGCTCGCGACCAGCAAAGGATTTTTCGCGATCACGAGCATCAATGCGGCTCAAGCTGCCTTGCAACGCTCGACCGTCGGTTGCGACTTGCAGGAATTGTTGCCGCTCTATTTTTCGGCAAAGGCGCGGCACACCATCGAAGACGATATCACGGCGCGGTCCGCGGATGTACGACGGCGCAAGTTGAGCACCAAGCCGCTGATCGACAGCATCACTCCGCCCGATGTCGCAGGCGAAAAACGGGTGGTGAAGGTGGCTGGCCGTCTGCAGACCACAGGCGCGGTCAACGGGCACGTGTTCATCGACGAGCCTCCCTTTGAGCTCGTGCTCGTTTTCAAAGTGAACGCCGACCTCGCCAACAAAGCTGCGATGCCATGGGTAGTGGACGAAATTGATCTCGCGATTGGCAGCACGGAAGTGTCCTCGCGCCGTGCGAAGAATCGCCCGCGACCATGAACGGGAGACGTCTTGTCATGCTCATCGCCACCTTCACCTCGCTCGGTCGCGTCATCGTGATCGGTCAGCCGTCGACCGCGTTCGCAACGCTCGCTCCGGCCGTCATCCGGCACGCGGAACTCAATCCAGACGTGCCGATTTTCGTGCCCGTGCATCCGCGGATCGCAACCACGATCTCATTTCCGCGGTCCATCGGAGAGCCGCTCGGGACCGGCTTCATCGATGCCGAAGCGATCGGAAAAACCGACGGTGCAAACGCGAAAACATCGGCTGCGGTAAAAGGTGAATACGTGATCGACTTCGAGCAGGGCGACGCGTTCTTCACGGTCCAACCCACAGCGAGGAGCGAATTACTCAACCTCAACGTTCCGTTCGAAGGAGCGACCATCGTTTTCTATTTTTATCCGGTAGAGAATCCGCTCTCGGCGCTGGCGAGTCTGATTTTGCAGGACAAGCTGCCGTCCGGGTCGAACGCGGGTATGGCGCACGGCGAGAGCGCACAACGTGCGGAAATAGGATCGCCCACTGGCATCAATCCGACCACGAGGGCTATGGCCGCCGCGGATCTACCTCTGCCGACCAAAACCGGGTCTGCGAAAAACCATTTCGTTTCAGATCAAAATGGCCGAACTGATCCAACGGCGGTCGCTGGTATTCAAAAAACGGACACGCTGCCACCCAGCCATTTTCTGCCAGCGACGCCAGCTCGTCTCGATGGGTTTCTGCGCAAATTGCGGATGGTGCACGCGGCGCAACTCGGCCCTGAGTTGGACGAGTTATCGAAGGCCTTGAAGGTCAGTGTCGCCGTCTCGACCGCGGAATCCGCCAGCGACACGTCGTTGGCGCATCCGGTTAACGACTCGGGATTGTATCAACTTGTCCTGCTACGGGCGGTGCGTGAGCCGGTGTTGGACGCGGTCGGGTTCGTCGTTTTGATGCGAAACACATCGGATCAGGCGCTGGTCTTTGATCCTCGAACTTTTTGTGCGCGCTGTGGAGTAGCTCGGTACACCGCCCAGGTGATAGACGCGCCGGCGGCATTGAAGCCACGGGAAACGTTAGCTGCGTATTTTGCGATCGTCGGCGCGGGAGACGGACGCCCGGGTTTCTTGCAGGCCGATAATGATTGGCGCATTTCGGTCGCACTGGTTTCGCCGCGCGTCGCGCCCGGCGAGAGCCTGACCGCGGAAACACGCGCGGCTTCGAAGGCGGAGGCTTCGCGATGATCCTGTCTCTTCTCGGCAGCAAAGTGGGGGTGGTCTTGATCGCGTTGGCCATCTGCGGCGCGTTTCTTGGTTTTTCCAAACTGAAACACCACGCGCCTTCGAAGGATCCGGTCATCCGAATTGCGCGCACGGCCGCCAAACGCGCTAACGAACAGTCGTCGCTCGCGTCTCGCGCGCAGGAAAACGCGATCGCGCGTGCGGACGACGTGCGCACGGACCGCCGCCAAGGGATGGTGAAAGGCGAGAGCTTCGATGAAGCGGGCAACGTCTACCGTCGCCGCGCCGTGCCCGAGCCAATGGCAACCACAGGTAACTCTTCAACGGGTGCCAATGCCGATTCGTCGACGGGCGATGACGCCGCGGCGGTTGTAACCGGTTTACGAATACATGGACGCGCGGCGAAAGCACCGTTGGAGGAATCTTTGAAATGGGCGAACCCGCTGAACGCACTGGTCCCTAAGGCGCTTCGGTCGAGCGAGACGCTTGCCATGGCACCTGCGTCGTCGGCGAAACCGGCTCGACCTAGTCGCTTCGTGCCCTTCGGGCGGCTGATCAAGGCGGAGCTGGTGATCACACTGGAGTCGACTCAGGATGAGATGCCTTTGATTGGATTGATCACCGAGCCGGTTTATAACAATGGGCGGTTAGTCATCCCGGCTGGAACGGAACTCCATTCTATGGCGCGGCCGGATCGGGTGCGGGATCGAATCGTTTCCACCACAATCTGGCGGCTCATTTTTCCGCGCGAAGGCAGTAAGCCCAACGGACGCCAACTGGTTTTTGATGGTATAGCGTTGGACCGAGAAGATCGCGACGGCACTGGGCTTACCTGGGGTCTGACCGACGGTTCCTTCGGCCTGCGAGGCCGTGCCATCCACAACGGGCAAACCACCGAGGCCCTCATGCTTTTTGCGGCCGAGGCGATCAAGGCGTCGAGTGCGTCCTTGATGGACCGGCAAGAAACGCTGCTCGGTACGCAGGTCGCCGAGAACGCCCGGAACGCGAGCTTGGCTGGCGGACAGGCGGTGCTTTCCCATTTTGCGGGCTCGATCGCCAAGGAACTCGAGCGTAACGGCACCTATATCCAGGTCCCGGCGGGAAAAGAATTTTATGTTTATCCGCGACAAGTCATCGATCCCGATCGGGCGGACATTCCCGATAATATCGCGAAAGTGGAGTAGTGCCTTGATGAATACGAAAACGCGAAGAACGATTCCTTGGGTTGGAATACTCGCCAGTTGTCTCCTGGCCGGCTGTGCGGGGTCATCCATTTCTCGCCCCGGACCTTACGTGAAACCCGGATTGGTCATGGTGCCGGCTGATCAGGCGAAGTACTATGGACTGGGCGCTCAGTCTGAATTCAAACCCGAGGTTTCCGCTCCATTCGCGCCGACCGATCTACGGAGCGTGCAGACAGATTCTGAGGTCACGGCCATTCAGTATAATCGCTACGCGGACCCGGCCCATCCGACGGAGCTCATGCACGAAGCGCATATTGTTTACCGGCGCGATACGCCGCCGCGTTGGCGGTTAAACGCGCCATCCGCGGCGCAACAAATCCTGGTTGGCCCGCAAATCACCGACGGGCGCGGCGAAGTGAAATGCCTCGCCGCCCCTGAGCTCGATGCCTACTTGCGCGAACAGCGAACCACCCTGCGACGCCAGGAGGAGACGCTGACCAAGATCACCGACACGATGCGGCAAATGGCTGAGCAGCAAAAGCTGTTCGCCGAACAATTAGCACGAGTCGACGCGGGCCGTCATGATACGGGAACGACCAGTGATACAGCGACTCCCCCTCCATCATCAAATCAGGCTCCAAACACCGCGTCCCATTTTCCTCACGAGAAAACTCCGGCTGCGCCGGAAAAAGAAGTCACTGAAATTCCTGAACGATAAAAACGATGTTCACCACCAAACCCATTGAATCACTGCCGAACCCATCGCCCTTGCCAAATCCGACGATCGATCCGCTGCCATCCTTCCGCCAGCCTGTGATGGTTGAGCTCGAAGACATGGCAGGTCGAGCGGTCGAAGAGGCGAGGGCTCACTTGCCAGGACCGAAGGAGGCGGCGGCAGAGCTTTGGAATAGATTACCTGATCATGAACAGGGCATGCTGTCGCATTTAGCGAAATCGGCCGAAGCGCTTTGTACCTCGGAGAATTTGGCAAAGTTGGGGAAGGGCGCGCAGGCGCTCGGCAGTTTATTGACGAAAGGCCTCATTGCGCAAAGCCCGCTCGGCGCTTTTCACATTCTCGACCCCTTGCTGAAAGATTTGGCGGCAGATTCCTCCATGCATCTCGAAGCATCCGGCTCCGTCGCGGAGGGAGGGCCGAAAACGTTTCAGTTCAATTTCGGCATGACCGCCAATCTGCGAAAAGTGTTACCTTCTCATTGAGAAAAGTCATTGACAGAGATAAGGCGTCTTTAATCATAGCTGCGTGGGGAGGAGATTCTATTTCGTGGGCTTAGCAGTCGGCATAAAAACGCATCGTGAAAAACGAGGGCGGCCATTTGCCGTGCGGTTCCCATTCATCTGGGTGCAGCGAATCTGTCAGCTTTGGCTCTTGTTGTTGTTCTGCGGTTTCTGCGGGCAATGGTTGCACGCTGACGAGCCGACCTCGCCCGGTTGGTCGCAGGATTTGCTCGATCGTCTGATCGCTGCGCCCGTCGTCACCGATTCAGGCGATTCGTCGGGTTCGCGGCTGAAAGAGGGTTTTGTTTTGCGTTCGTATCAACTGCGAAATCTCCATCTCGGTGATCCGGGAGCGGGGACAAACGTTGTCGATATTTTGCGCCGTATGCTGCCGTCCGAGAGTCAGGTCACCGAGGACCGTGCGGCCAACACCGTTCATGTATTGACCGATCGATCGGCGCAGGACGCGGTGCTCGAGTTGATCTCCGCCATGGATGGAGGGAGCGAACATACCGGCCTGGCTACGGCAGAGAGCATAGCCGTTCCGGAAGAGGTTCGAAAGGCTTTGGAGACTTTGGCTGCCACTCAGCCTGATTCTCAGCGCCTCATCAAGCTGATCGAAGACTCATCACGGCGGTTAGAAACAAGGATGTCGGATACCGTGCGGCTTTCCGAGGCCGAAGCGCGCAGTGATCTGCATCGTGAATTGATTCATTTCGGAATGGTTGGCGCGACCATCCTGGTCGTTTCGGGGGGAGTTTTTTGGGGTTTCCTACGTCGATCGAAAAATAGGGAAGATGCGCGACGTCGTGAACAGGATCGTTCCTTGGCTCTTCTGCCAGCGCAAGGGATGGAGTTGTTGACCAACGCCGCGCTCGAACAGCAGCAGAGAACGAAGGAGCTTCAAACTTTGATGGAGAGTTTCAGCATCGCGTACCAAGCCGATCGTCAGCGTGGCACGGTGGTACTTGAAGCGGTTGCACAAAAACACGACGAGGTGAGTTCGACTCTCGCGGAAGTTCAGCGATGGCGGCAGGAAATGTCGGAAAATGCGGGACGGCTTTTCATCGATGTGAATCGAGCCGCGATTGAGCAGATCATCGACCAAGCCTCACGAGCATTGGCCAACCGTGCGGAAGAGGTCGGTTTGCGGGCAGAAAATGCGACGCGCAAAATGGAAGAGACGGCTGGTCGACTCGAAGTGCAGCACGCGAAAGCGGAAGCTTTGGCGAGCGAACTGGAACGGACGCAGCGCGAGGTGGATTCTCTTTTTGATAAGCTACGCGAGTCTCAGCAACACGCCCGGCAGGCCGAAATCGAGGCCGAGGCCCAACGCAAAATCGCCTACGAGAAAGCCGCCGCGTTGGCGAAGAAGGAGGCAGCGTTGGCTGGGCTCTCCCTGCTCATGCAGGAACCGATTGCTGATATTCTCGACACCGTTAACCAGGGCGAAATTCCTCTCGCCGAAACCGTGCCATTTCCGAATACAACGGATGCAGATCGAGCAGACCGTTCCGCGAGAATGGAGTCAGCTCCGCAGGATGATGGACATCCTGCCGACATGATGGTCGCCGAAGGTGCAGCAGGGAATAGTGCGACCTTCGGTAAAGCCACGCCCCTCGATGCAGATCCGTCCACGCCGCCTTCGCTGCCGAGTGGCGAAAACTTTGTATGCCCAACTCGCCCTCTCTCTTTTCGGATTCTGCCAATTCCTTAGGCAGCCAACATTTTCTCCAGCAGTTAAAGCGACTTGAATCGCTCCAGACGTTGATGACCCAAGGAAGCTCGGTCGTAAACGAGGTGGTGGAATTTATGGCCAAAGCTCGCGCTGAATTGGAAACGCTGCGTCAGGGCCAAGTCGCGGCGACGCACTTTCAAGAAGAAGCCGAAGCGGAAGCGACAGCCATGCGGAGTCGCATCGGCGACCTGGAACAACAAGTCGCCGCCGCGGAAGTCCGCGCAAAAGAACAGGATCTCACCATCGTTCGTCTGCGTTCCGAACTGGCTATCGCAGCCAACGCACCATCGGTGGACGAGCTGACTGCGCTAAATAGCAAGATCGCTTTATTGGAACGGCAGCTCGCAGCCGAGCACGAACGCCGAGTGCGATTGATGCAGGTGCTCAAAACGCACGACGTCACGATCGCACCGGTCCTTTCGAAAACAGCGATATCAGTTCCCGCGACGCAGCCGACATGAAGCGTCTCGGATTGATTTTTGCTCTGTTGAGTTTTTGGTGCAGCGCACTCGGTTCCTTCGCTGAAGCAGACATAACAGTCGGCTCTCGAGGTTCTGTTGAAAACAAGTCTGCGCGGGCATCGGCAAAGATTGAGGTTCCCAAGATTTCTGCAGAGGGAGAGACGTTCGTCCTGCGTTCGAGCAGCCGTGCAGCGGGGGTCGAAACGGAGGAGTACGGATTGGAAGGGCAGACTGAGGATCGCTGGACCGAACTGATTACGTGCCAGCGGGTCGTCTTATCTGAAGCGTTGAACGCCGATGAATACGTCGACGTTCTGAAGCAGCGTTTGCAGGCGTCCAACCCGACAGCGCATCTTCGCGTACTCCAAAGGAATCCGCGCGCCGCCGTCTTCGGCGTTGAATATCGATCGGAAAATCCTCGGGAAACCCAGTTGGCATTTGTCCTGGTCACGGCCTTGGGGGCCAATCGCTCGCGGGAAATTCAATTGGTGCAGTACGCGATGCATCCCGGGAATATGGATTCTCAGCAAATCCACGTGCGTGCGAAAAAATGGCAGGCTCGTTTCCAAAGTCAGGCGCTGCTCGCGCAAACGAAGGAAACGGCTTTGGGCGAATCATCCGTTCATTGACGCTCCTCACTGCGCTCACGATGGATCGTCGCGGTCGGCATCGCATCACGCGGCAAGCGCGCCCTGTTGGGTTAGTCTACCGTAAGAACCCTTTGGCCTAACCTGTGGTTGATCTTTCTCGGTCTGTTTGCATCGGTCTAGTGATGAATTCTCGGATCCTCGGAAAAACAGGGCGATCGGTCGGCGAAATCGGTTTAGGCACGTGGCAGATCGGTGGAAACTGGGGCGAGGTGACAGAGCAAGATGCTCTCGCCGTTCTGCGCACGGCAGCGGAGCTGGGGGTCAATTTCTTCGACACCGCCGATGTCTACGGTGAAGGCCGCAGTGAAACGATCATCGGGCGTTTTTTGAAGGAAACGCGCGACCCAATTTTCGTCGCGACCAAGCTGGGCCGTTTCCCGAATCCGGGCTGGCCGAAAAATTTCACGCGCGAAAGCGTGCGCCAGCATACAGAAGCTTCCTTGAAACGGCTTGGCGTCGACGCGCTCGACCTGACTCAACTTCATTGCATTCCTGAAGAGATCCTCAAGCGCGGTGAAATGTTCACCTGGTTGGATGAGCTTCGCCGCGAAGGTAAAATAAAAGCATACGGCGCCAGTGTCGAATCGATGGATCAAGGGCTTTGGTGCATCGAACACGGCGGATGCGCAGCTCTTCAGATCATCTTTAATATTTTCCGTCAGAAACCGATCGAACAGCTTTTTGCGCGCGCCAAAGAAAAGAATGTCGCACTCATCGTGCGCTTGCCCCTCGCGAGTGGCTTGCTCAGTGGCCGGATGACCAAGGCGACTCAGTTCCCCGCCGACGATCACCGGAATTTCAACCGCGATGGCCAAGCCTTCAATGTGGGTGAAACCTTCGCGGGGTTGCCATTCGAAAAAGGGGTCGAACTCGCCGATGAGTTGAAAACATACGTCCCGGCAGGACAGACCTCCGCCGAATTCGCGATCCGCTGGTGCCTCGATTATGACGCTGTGTCCGTCATTATTCCCGGCGCCCGAAATCCCGATCAGGTTCGCTCCAACTTGCGTCCATCCGCTCAGACGCCCCTAACCGCAGACCTGCACCACAAGCTGGCTCATTTCTATCAGGACAAAGTTACGAGCCACATTCGCGGTCCATATTAATCGCAAGGGGCGATGCTACAACACGGGGGGATGCCGCGTTTGTGAGAACGCGGCCTTTGAATATCTCTCTATACACGAACCGCCTGCCTCGCACGGGTGGCGTGCTTGAAGCATCCGCGGTGGCCTAGGCTACTGTCATCCCGTTGGTGCTAAGCGTTACGGCTCGGGGGATATCGCTCTGTTTAAGGATTTCCACGACCTGCGGCCAGCTCGGCTTTAGCTTCCGCAAGATCGTGCTGAAAAGCGGCATTCTGGAGGAGGGCGTGAGCCAAGCTCAGACCCAGTATCCGGCCTGCGAATACGTCCTCAGGAAAGTGACAGCCGGCTTCGACCCTCAACCAGCCGATTTGTTTGCCTTGAGAGAGGATCGCGTCTCGTTTCTCCGGGACCAATTCGGCGAAGATGGTTCCGAACAACATGCCCCGCGTCGAATGGCCGCTGGGATAACTATAATCGGTTTTGGGGTTGTGCTCGACGGAATCAGGAAAACGGTCGGGAAATGCATTATACGGACGCAGCCGCTGCCAGTGGCCTTTGGCCTGATTTGTTACTTTCCGCGCCTCCACTTCTACCTTCGCAAATAGAGCTTCCGTTTTCGGAAACTTTCCTTTCACGAACCATGGCCCGAGCGATTGAGAGAAATGGAAAATGGTCAGAACGTTTTCTTCTTTCGCGAGCGCCAAGTCGGCGGCCGTTCGCGTGGTGTAAACGTGTTCGGCCGAATAAGCGTCCGCGTTCGCTTCCTCCGAACCGAACACCGGCGGATCGGGGAGCAGTGTTAGCGGATCTGGCGCCGTTTGCTCGGTCAGATAGACGGAGTGATCAGCAAAAACCGCAAGGGGCGCACTCAGCAGAAGCGCCACCGCCAAAGAGCGAATCGTACGAAGGGAAACCATAGCGGTTTGATAAAGGGTCGCCATGGAAGTGACCAGTTTGTTTTTGGAGAGGCAAAGGTCAGGGCTCGGGCGCTTCGACCCGAGCGCGTTTTAATAAAACGGTGCCGTACGATAAGCCTTCTCCTCGGCACGGATGTAATGCCCTCCTCCGGCGACCTCAGAGCGAACGGACCTTAGGCGATCACCATGTTCGCAATCAGTTCCTCTCAACAAACGAATCGCGGACGGAATGTCCGTGCGGCCGGGCAGAGGCTTAAGAGGGGTTATTTTTTAATATAGACCGCCAGGAGTCCATTGCGTGAGGGCGAGAGTTGCGTCCACTCCGTTGCGCTAAGGCCAAGGTCTCGCGCTGCGTTTCCACCGCGATCATTAATCAAAATCATATGCGCGTGCTCTGTCCGGATGGAGTATTGTGCAAACAGGTTCGCTTCATCGCTAGCATTGTTGATGAATACCTCGGTGACGCCCCGCGTCCCGTGACGCCAGTGCGCACAAAACGAAGTCTTGTCGTCGCCGACCAATTGCCAGCTCTGGCGCTCAGCTCCTTCCATCAGCAATTCGCCGGTCACCAAACGCGTGGCGAGATAAGTCGTAGTCAGAATTGTTGCGTCGTCGCGCCGCGTCAGTTCGGCGATTCGCTCACACTCGGCGACGGCCGCTTCCTTTTCGCGATGCCAGACGCGCCCGCCAAAATACCATCCCGTGCGCAAGCGAAACGCATCGTCTGTCCCAATCACCTCACCTTCGCTGAAAACAAAACGAAACGGTCGAAGCCGCGATGGAACGTGAAATTGCACCCATGTTTTCGCCGGCTCGACAGAAAAACGCCGGAACGCATCGCTCGATGTGCGCACGCCAACCACGCCTTCCAGCACGGTGGCAGCGACGCCCAAGCCGACGCCGAGGCGAGGCCACTTCAGTGGGGATTGCGCGCTTTTCATTGCCGCGCTCAGCACGATGAACACGATAAATGGAAGCGGATAATAGAGATATTTTGTCGTCGTAAACGTGTGGCCGTACACGAGCACGGCGGGGAGTGTCGCCACGAATGCCGTCACGATCGGTAGTCTATCTCGAGTCAATAGAAGCACCACGGTCGCGATGAACGCCACCCGGCGTGCCTTGACGCTGGGCCGTGCTCGTCTTAGCCGTTGCGTATGGGCGCGCTCCAAGCTCGAGATCGCAATGTGCTGCGTGTAGTGTTGGCCGGTGGCCTCATCCGGGGACGCGATATTTTGCGCCGCACTGGCTTAAAAGCCGACGATGTGCGCTCTTCGCTGCAGGCGTTGAAAAGCGAAAATTTCATCACGCTGCACAATGGCTCCAGCACAGGGCACGAGAGCCTCGATGCCTACGTCGCGGCTTTGCCTTCCCGTCGCGCCGAGGCGGAGTACGAGGCTTCGCAGGATCCGAAGGCCTGACGTCCCTGTCGCCATGCTCGAAATTTCTCCCGATCTCGATGCACGGCTCTGTTACGCGATCGTTCTGCTTTGCGCTTTAATCAGCGCGCGCGTTCAGGTTTATGGGCGCCTTCGCGGTCTCAAAGAGCGGGCGATTTACGCGTGGAGCCTGCCTTCCACGTGGGGCGTTTTTCTCACTTACGTCGCGATTCCGCTCGGGCTCTTTTGGTTTCTCGATCGCACCGGCGCTTTGCGCGATACGTCGTTTTTTGCCGCGCTTTTGGTCGGCCTCGCCTATCCATCGATCATCTCCGGCAGCACGGGCGTGAAACCCGTGCAGGGCTTGGCCGGTGTGATGGGCTGGCTCGATAAAGCGACCGATTCGCTCATCACGAAAATCGTCGAGTGCGTTTCAATCGATGCGCACCGCTTTCAGAAAAGAGTGCTCGATCGCATGGGCGACGCGACGTTTCGAGAGGCCGTTCTGTCCGTCGCTCAAGAATACGGCGACACAACCGCGATGGACCAAGAGCTCGCTGCTGAAACCGATGCAAAGAAACGAGATTTGATCCTGTACGATTACGCGACGCAGTCGGCGTTGGGACTCTATCCTTTGACGGAAAAGTTGAATAAATTTGGGCTCAAAAAAAGCGACTCGCCGTATTTTCGCGCGCGATTGGCTTTGGTCTGTTGGGTGGTTCTTCAACTCGCGCTCGTAATTGGAGTGGGTGCGGCATGCTTCAGTCGCGGAGGCGAAGAGCGTTTTGAACTCTGGCGTTTGTCTAAACCCGGTATCTCGCAAAACGATCTGAATCGCGCGCGCCATCGGCTCAGTCATTTTTTGGCGGAAGGTGGGGACACCTCGAACCGCACCCGTGCCAGACTCGCTCATGCGTTGGACCGCCCTGGGCTGGAAGTGCAGCGTGCGGATGAAATCATCCGGTTGTTGCTGCAGTATCGTGGCGCCAATGGATCGCCGTTGTTCTATTTAACCGCGGAAGCATTAACCAATTCGCTCCGCGTAAGCTCCGTCGACGTTCGCGCTCGCGTGCAACACGCGCTGCTGCTGTTGGCTAAGGAGACGGCTCAACGCGAAAAAATGCCGCCTTTGCCTGAGACGCTGAATAAGTGGCAGCCCTTGGCGACCGATTCACCGATCGATTTGGAAGAAATTTGGCGAACCTGGGACGAGTGGTGGCATCAAGCAATCGCAGCCAGTCCCTGAGGTTTTCTTGTACGATGGCGTTCATTCCTCGGGCCGAAACCCGATGCGACGTGTAGCCGAGGTAGTTCATCACGATCGATGAGATCGCGACTACGCTGCCGACGCACGTTGAATGGTGGGCCCACTGGGATTCGAACCCAGAACCAAAGGATTATGCTTACCACGTCGGCTTTCGCCGCTTTCGCGAAGTTGCGAAATGTGTGGTCTGGACCATGCCTTCACCGTGATGCTCGGTTAAAACCCTCGCATGTTAGGTGGGTGATTATGGTCTCTACACCTTCACGTAGTGCGCGAAGCACTACATGCTTGGCTCGGCGTTGGGTCGCCCCGCGCGTTCGCGAAACAGGCCGTTCACCGAATTTACACCTGACTAACGGCGCGTTTCCACGCCGCCGACCCATGATCAAGTCCTCTGCTCTAACCGTTGAGCTATAGGCCCATCAAAGAACAGTCCGACCGTGCAGGAAGCCGGGGACATCGCAACTGGATTATTCGGTGGATCCTGGTTGAAATTAACGGCGGGGGCTCGTTTTTGCATCCCGTGACGGAGGTTTTCAGGCGGCTGAAACCCGCGCCTTTCACAGAGTATCGCCCGCTAGATCGGAGCGAGGTACCGTCAAAGTCGTCCGCATCGTCAGATTTGAAGCCACGTTTTGTCCAATGAATCCACTGACCCCAAGGCGATGGCTCCTCCGCCGTGAACTCTTGCTTCGGCCCAGCCTATGCGCTGTATCCAGAAACCCGTGACGCGTTACGGCGCGCCTTTTGCGCACATCTGCTCGGAGAGTTCGTAGAGCCGCTTCGCATTTGCCGGATCGAGGGCGTAGGGAGCGACTCCGCGAATGGCCCCGGCCCCGGGGGTGCGGCGGAATACGACATCGGCTTCGTTGCAATCCTCGAAGTAGCGACCGCCGATGCCTTCCAGTTCGGGCCAAGTCGCGAGGAGCACAGATGTGGCAGCGCCTTGCTGTGGCGTTTTGAGTCGGCTGCCCGCGTTCCGAAAGCGTTCCTCCGCCGCCGCCATGTACGCCGCGCCACCGACATGGCGTTGAAGGTTGGTCGCAATCCCGCCGGGCATGAGAGCGTTGGCGGTGATGCCGTCAGCGGACCACTGCGAAGTCACGCTCACGGCGAAAAGCACATTCGCGGTTTTCGACTGCCCATAGGCCGACCAGGGATTATAGTCGCGGAAGGCAAAATCGATGTCATCGAACACGACGGGCGAAAGTAAGTGCCCTGACGAGCTAACGGAGACGATTCGAGCACCTCCGGCAGACGCGAGTGCAGCACGCAGGCCGCAGCTCAGCGCGAAGTGTCCGAGATGATTCGTGGCAAACTGAACCTCGTGTCCCGCCGGAGAAAGCTGCAACTCCGGGAGAGCCATGACGCCAGCGTTGTTAACTAGAATGTGAAGCGCGCCCCGCCACCGAGCTGTGAACGCGTCGATGGATGCACGCTCGAGCAATTCGAGCTGCTCGACGTGGACGCGCGAGTTGCCCGTCGTTTTAATGATGTCTGCTGCTGCGGCGTTGCCAGCGGCGAGGTTGCGCACCGCCAAAGTCACCTCCGCGCCGGCCAGTGCCAAGGCGCGCGCGGTCTCGAGACCGATGCCAGACGCTGCGCCGGTGACGATCGCGCGTTTTCCATGGAGATCGAGGTCGCGTACTACCTCGGCGGCCGTGCTGAGCTCGTTGAAGGGAGTGTTGATCCGTGAGGCGGATTGCATGCGGAATTCTACGAGATACCTCCGTGAGCGCCACTGGTGCGGCGATTTCTCGAAGGAGATTTAAATCCGAATCAGATTTATCTGTTGGGCTAATTGTTTGGCTTCGATAGGCGCGAGAACGACGCGAAAAAAAGCCGCAGGCGCTTCATTCGGCGAAAACTCGAGCATGTTTCGCAGACCGCTTTTTGCCCCGCGGCCTTCGTCAACCAGCTCAATCAAAATCAAGCTTCCGCCCGCTCTTGCGCCTCGCGCAGCCAAGCGAAGTCAGGCGCTCTTTGCCGAAGCGCGGCATCCGCCGGGATCGTGACGTGGCGGCATTTACCTCAGCCGTGGTTTGCTCCGGCCGTGGCATGGAGTTTTAACTTGGTTAAGCGAGCCAGGATCGGAGCACGTTTAGGTCCCGTCGCATGTGCTCTGCCATTTCCGTTTCGTTGCCGAGTTCGTACTCATGGTGCTGGCAAATCGGTCCGTCGAAAGAGGAGCTCTTTAACCGCTCGATAAACTCTCGATTGACCATCCCGCTTCCGAGCGGAACCCAGTCTTCACGCCAGCGCCCACCCTCTTTTTTCCAAACAAAGTCTTTCACGTAAACGGCCGTATAGAACGGTTCCATCAATCGCGCTTGGATCGGCCAGGAGAGTCCACCCTCGATGGTGGCGTGACCGATATCGAAACACATGCCGAAGCGACGTGGATCGATGTCCTTGATTAATGAATACACGTCCCAGACCGGTGCGCCGACGAGATTGCTTCCGGAATGATTCTCAATTCCAGCCTGAAGGTCGAGGTCGTGACAGGCGTCGGCGATGTCTTTGATCACGGGCCGCAGTTCTTCGAGATACTGTTGGGGAGAACGAGTTGGATCGTATTTGAAAAATCCGAGACGGAGCCGCTTGATCCCGGTCTTCGAGATCGCTCTTAAAACGTCCTCGGTGTGTTTCTGGCGTAAGCTCGTGATGTCGGTTGCGACGATGAAAATGTCCTGCCCATGCTTGCGAAAAATCTCCGCGATCGCCGGCAGTTTATCCACGGCCTGTTCAGGTTCGATCTGACCCTTTTCGCGGACGGGGCATTCGATGCCGTCCCAACCAATGGCGGAAACGAAGTCCGCCATTCTGGTCGGCTCCATCGCTTGAAACGGCTTGGAGAATCCGATGATTGGGCGGCGCTTGGCTGGCGACTCCGCTGAACGTGCGATTGAGTTCAAGGCTAGGGCGGCTCCGGCCATGGCTGAGGCGGCGAGAAAGTCCCGTCGGCGCATGGTCTTCGAATCGAATTGCGGGTTCATTGGGTGCATGAAGCTCGGGGATCCGTGTAGTGCGAAAGGCACTACTCCGCGATCAGAGGCTGCCCTGTTTCATTTGGTTGAGAATAAAATCGGCATTCCGCCAGGCGAGCGCCATGATCGTGAGCGTTGGATTTTTGTCGGGGCTGGAGCAAAAAACGGCGCCGTCGGCGACGAAGAGATTTCGCACCTCCCACACCTGCCCCCAGGAGTTGGTGACCGATGCGTTGGGGTTGACTCCCATTCTCGCGCCACCGACTTCGTGTGTGATGCTCGGGAGGGTGATCGGGTCGTCTTTTGGTTTTTTAACCACACCGCCCATGGCTTCGATCAACGCAGCGAAGGTGCGGTGCATGTGTTTGGCCTGTTGGATTTCGTGATCCGACCAGTGCCAATGAAATTTCAGCGCAGGCACACCCCAACGGTCTTTCAAATCGGGATCGATTTGACAGAAGGTTTTGTCGTTTGGAATCATTTCTCCGCGGCCGACAAAGGTCACTTGGGAACCGTAAAAGCGGCGGATCTCTGCTTTGTATTTTTGGCCATAACCGTGCTCCATCCGCCAGTGCAGATCATCTGCAGTTCCGGCGCTCGGCATCTGTCGTCCGGTGCTAAACTCGATGTGATAGCCGCGGGGAAATGCGAGCTTCCCCGCGCGCTGCTCCGGGTAGAGCCACCAGGGTGCGTAAACATGCCCGCCCCCGGCACCGTCCTCGTTGTGGGCGGGTACATTTTCCAATGCAGGAATTTGCCCCGTCACTCCGTGACCGACTGTATTCATAATGTGGCGACCGACGAGGCCGGCGGAATTTCCGAGACCGTCGGGGAAAAGGGCGGATTTTGAATTGAGTAGCAGTCGAACCGATTCGAAGGAGCTTGCGGCCAGTACGACGACTCGTGCGCGGACGTGGTGTTCGCTACCGCGAAGCGTATCGATAAAAACAACGCCTCTCGCCTTGCCGTCGGGACCGGTCGGGACTTCGCGGGCTCGCGCATGCGGCAGCAGGTCCAGCTTTCCCGTCGCCATCGCTGGCGGAAGGTGAACGGTGCCCGACTGGTAATTCGCTTTGATGCTGCAACCGCGCTCGCACGGCGTGGCCCAGAAACAGGCGGCCCGAGAGACCATGGCTTCGGATAAAATTCTCTGCGCGTCCGGATTGCCAGGATGGAGCAGCGGTGGAATCGCACGATGATCGAGACGTCTGGTCAGCACGGCGCGGTGAATCGGAACGATCGGAATTCCAAGTGTCTTTGCGCGGCGCTGTGCGAGGAGCTCACCGACCCGAGGTTTCGGCGGCGGCAAAAGGATGCCGGGAGGCGAGTCGGGACTGTTTTCCAAACCCTCGCTTTCGCCGAAGACACCTATGAGCCGCTCAACCCGATCATAATAGGGCGCGAGATCTTCGTACTCGATCGGCCAATCGACGCCCAGTCCGTCGCGGCGGTGCGGCTTGAAGTCGTAAGGCCCAAACCGAAAACTATTTCGTTCCCAATGATTGGTGCGACCTCCGAGCATTCGCGACCGCCACCAAGCGAACGTTTCGTTGGTTTGATTGGAGGCGTTGGAGTAAGGTTCGCCGGCGATTTTCCAACCGCCGTCGACCGTCGCATTATAGAAGCCGCGAGGTTTATCCGGGGTACTTGCGGCCCGCAGCGGCGCTTGCGCGGGAATTTGAAACATTGGCGTCTCGATCGCCGGTTCGTAATTGCGCCCCGCTTCCAACATGAGCACCGAAGCTCCCGCCAGGGTGAGCGCGTACGCCATTTGCCCTCCTGCAGCCCCCGAGCCGATCACGACGACGTCGTAAGCGGGCTTCAATTGCTGAGGGGTGATGATAGACATGAAGGAGTGAAGCTCTCGTTCACATTCTAAGGACAAGGCAAACGCGCAACTTGCTCACGTTTTTTTGAGCCTCGGTGGAAGCCGATCCGAATGCATAGCAGGCAACCAGAGGCATTGGCGGCCAATGGTGTTAGAAGCCGTGCGCTACCAACCCAACTTCTTCCGAAAAAGCGGTTCGAGTTCGTCGGCGATGGCGACGTGATCGGCGGCGGCGGGGTGGCCGTTGTGGGGAACGCCTGCGTAGTGCTTAACGGGTGCGAGGAACACGTGCGGGTCGTTGAAGCGGCTGATGACCAGAGCCAGGTAGCTGTTGAGGACCGTGCGCTTTGGCGGCTGTCCTGGGTCGTTGTCGACTATGGGCGACTCGATCAGAAAAATTAACGCGTGAGGTGAGTCACGACGGACGATCTCGAGAAATTGGACGAAACCGTTTACGAAATCGGTTTGGTCGGGGATGCCTCGGCTAAAATCGTTTGTGCCGAGGCAAATGCCGATCGCGTCCGGGACGTAGGATGATTGATCCCACCTCGCCTTGGGATCGTCGGGCAGGGCCAGTTCGTAGAATTGAGGGGCGTTGTTGGTTTCGTGGATGCCCTGCCAGTCGCGGATCACTCCGCGGCCACCGTAACTGACAAGGTGGCATTCGGCTTGGAAGCGCTGGGCGAGAATCTTGGCAAAGGTGGCGCTGGCGTTGGAGGTGTGAGCGCCGTCCTTGGTTTTCCCGTTCAGCGGATCGTCGGGTCTCGAATCGGCAGCGGCGCCACAGGTGATGGAGTCGCCGATGAATTGGAGTTTCCGCTCGTGCGCGGGCGGCGGTGGGAGGAAGCGATCGCCTTCGGCCGTCGTGAAGCCGAGGATCTCGCAGGTGCCTTCCCAGCTCTCGGAGCGGCGAACAAGGTCGATCCGATGGTCGCCTGCGGCATCAGCTTGAAAGATCGGATACACGCCGTCGCCCTCGTGCGCGCGGAGGCGCATAAGAGGCCGATCGTCGACGAAAACGTTGAAATAAACTTCGTCACTGCTGCCGTTGAGATGGAGATTCAACGCCGAGCCGTGAAAATTCAGATGTAACACGACTCCCGGAAACCCGAGCCGGATGCTGTCGTTCGCCCCGCGCGCCGAACGGCCTTCAATTCGCACCGGCACTTGCGCGATAGGCCAGTCGTGTGTCGCAGGTTGGGTCGGTGTCACGGCGCGGGCGATGTTGGGGTGGAAAAGCAAGGAGCCAAGGAATGCGGCGAGAACGGGGGTTTTCATTCAGCGAAAAGCTTGCCGGGAAACGGCCTGCGTTTCGACCGAAATGAATTCAAGGGAGCAAATTTTAACGCGGCTTAATGAGCTGGAGTAAAACCGTAGCGGGCAAAGACGGCGCGCGCTTCGGAAGATTCGAGATACACTACGAATTCGCGGGCTGCGGGATCGTGAGGCGCGTGCTTCATCACCGCGAGAGGGTAGGAAATTTTCGGGCCCGTGTCGGCGGCGATTTCAAGCGCGACATGAACCTCTTTAGCAATGAGCGCATCGGTTTTATAGACGATGCCGGCGTCGACATTGTCGGTGGCAACCGCGGCGAGGGCGGCGCGAACGTTTTCGGTTTCGACGACTTTGGGTTGAACCGATTCCCACAGGCCGGCGGTTATCAGAAATGTTTTCGCATAGATTCCGGCGGGAACGGTGTCGGTCTGCGCGAGCGCGATTTTGGTGATTTCGGCGCTGTTGCCGAGGTCGCCGATCCGATTCAGCGCCGCAGGTTTTTTTGCATTCACGATCACGACGAGCGTGTTTGAAAGCAGGCTTTTGCGCGTAGTGCCATCGATGAGGCCCGCCCGAGCGAGGTCGTCCATCTTCTGTTCGTCAGCGGAGAAAAACACATCGGCGGGTGCGCCTTCTTTGATCTGCCGGGCGAGTTGGCTGGATCCGGCCAGATTGAAATGAACTTGGCCACCATGCCTCGCTTCGAAATTGTGGCCCAGCTCCTTCATCGCATCGGACAGGCTTGCTGCGGCGAAGACCGTGAGGTCGGAATTTTCCGCGCGGGCGTTGAACCCGAGGGCGCCAAAAACGGCGAGAGCCAGCAAGGTGCGGATCGAAACGAGTGAGCGCATGGATCGTACGACTAGCGGAGCAGGATGCGAAATGAAAGCAATGTGCTATGTCTGGAAGGCGAGTTGTGCCTCGCCTTAAAAAGCGGTGTCGTGCCACCGCACTCCACGCGCATCCGGTGGAATTCGAATCTGCCGCTAGCGGTATCTCGATTGCTCAGCTAATGCACGGCTGGTGGTTATTGGACTTACTCGGCCGTGGGATTCTGGCGATAACATTCAGAAAACTCGTTGCTGGCGTGCAGCCTGCTTATGAATAAAGTGAATCATGGCACGCGTTCGAATTTCCCATCTCTATGTGTCCCCCGGACACAACTATTTTGGCCATCATGGCAAGCCCGCCGGAACCGCTGAAACCATCGCGTGCGAGCGGGTGACCTGCGTCGAAAACCGCGGCATCGAAGGGGATCGATTCTTTGACTATAAAGAAAACTACAAAGGCCAGATCACGTTTTTCGACGAAGCTGTTTACCAACGCCTTTGTCGGGAACTCAACGTCAGCGATAAAGAGCCGGATGTGTTTCGCCGCAATGTCATCATTGGAGGGCTCGATCTGAATGAACTCATCGGAAAAGAGTTTACGCTCCAAGGCGTCCGTTTTCGAGGGACGGTGGAGTGCAAACCGTGCTATTGGATGGACGGCGCCTTTAATGCTGGGGCGGAAGAGAAACTCCGCGGCTTCGGCGGCTTGCGTGCTCAGATTTTGAATACCGGTGAGTTGACCCTGACGGAAGGCACCGAGCTGGTCGTGCACGAGCAAGCGATGCCAGGTTGAGTGCGCCGCTCGCCGCAGGCTCTTATCGCATAGGCAGAGTCATTCCGCCGCAAACGGAGACGAGCACGATAGCGTTAAAACCGACACCGAGGAGCATCCCGAGGCCACAGCGCGCAGATCGGGATCGGGTCGTCAACGATCGTGCTGCCTACGGACGCGCAAAACCGCGTCACGGATTAGCTCGCGATTGGTGGGACTTACACCGGGGCCTCGGCACTGACCCATCGTGCGACGATTGGGTGACCGAGGCCGCATAATATCGCTGAGCCAGAATGTGCTCGATTGCGCGAGACGTTCGAGGTGCACGCCGGGCAGAGCGACTCAATTGCGCGGGAGCGAAATGACCCGCACGCGGGGTCCGACGATTCGGCTGCTTTCGAGCTAGCGGTGCGAGAAGAAAAGAACGGGGCCGTTGCTCAGGCTCACGATCACGGCGTCCACTTCGGGTATCGCCCGGGAACCGTTTTTTCCCTCGTGGGTGATCACGCTGACATTCCGAGTGTCGCCCGGTGCGACGAGGCCGCTTCGAGTAAAAGGAACGGGTTGAAATCCGCCCCGTCCGTCGCCTTTCAAGAGGAGCGTGATGCCGCCGTCGAAATGTCCCGTGCTCGGCTCCGGGCCAAAATTATTACCGACGCAATAGAGATCGAGAATTCCATCGCCGTCGAAATCCGCGGCGGCGATGCCGTTGATCGGCGAAATTTGCGCGAGTCGAGGTAATGGGTTAAACACGAATGTGCCGTCGGCTTGTTGCAAATAGATGCCGCTGGCGAGTTCAGTGGCCTCCAGGCGGCGAGCTTTGGCCAATGCTTCCGGCGCGAAGATCTCGTTCAAAGTCGCATGGCTATACGCGGCATACGTCGGGTATTTTTTGATCAACCACGGAAACGCGGCCGCGAGTCGTGAACGTCCGCGAGTCGGATAGATTTTTCCGTTTTCCGTTTCTGCTTCGACGATGTTTTGGTGTCCCCGGCCGTCGAAATCGCCGACGTAGACGTAGGTTGGTTCTTCCGCCGAGGCGCGGTACTTTGTATTCAGACCGACATTACCGACGATCAAATCGGCCCGGCCGTCGCCATTGACATCCGCCACCGCAAGCGCGCTCCACCAGCCGGTGCGCGCGGCGAGACCGGCGGCGCGAGTGCGATTTTCGAAGCCCTGTCCGGTGTTGTGAAACAACACGACTGGGCCGAATTCCAGGGTGAGCACCAGGTCGGGTCGGCCATCTCCGTCGATATCTTGAAAGGCGGCCGCGGTGACCATGCCGATTTCGCGAAGGCCCGGCGCCGCTTCATCGGTCACATCAGTCAACTGCCCGTTAACCGCACGGAAGAGAAAGCTCTTGGGCGTATTGGGCCAATGTCCGGGCACGAGTCGGCCGCCAACGAAAATTTCCGGTGCTCCATCGACAATCGCGCTGGCCAGCGCAGAGCAACTCTCGTGATTTTCCGGCATCGCCTCGGGTCCGGCGGCAGAAAATTTCCCGTCTCCACGATTCAAATACAAACGAGCGCCGAGCATCTGGCTGCCCGCCGCATGTTCGTCTCCGCCGCCAGCCACGATCAGATCGGGTAAACCGTCGCCATTGAGGTCGACGAAAAGAGCAGCGGTGTTATCCGCATCTCTGGCGTCCGCCCACGGTTGATCCGCGGCAGCGGTGAAATGACCATCGGGTTGGGCGAGAAAAAGTTTTCCGGACAAACCACCGATGCCGCCGATAAAGATGTCTGGCCGGCCGTCGCGGTTCACATCTGCAACGGCGAGAGCGGAGCCATTGAGGTTCAAGCGGCGCGGCAACAAGCGCTGGCGCACGAATTCATCGTAGATTTTTTGGCGATCGAGATACTCCACTCCGCGCTCCGCGCCATTTTCGACAAAGAGGGCATTCGGCGCGTTCTGTTTGCGTATGGCCGGGGGTGGGGGCGTGGATGGCTCAGGCGGCTCGGCAATGACTAGCCGCTGATCGACGGGTAAATGAGTTAACGTCTGCACTTGCCCCCGCGGCCAGTGAATTGTGAGCGATTCGATCGCGGTGTCATCGCCCAAACCGAAATACAGCAAAGGCGGTTCGCTTGAGACGATGCCTCGCTCAGTGTAGAGCTGGCGCATTTGCGAGCCGGATGCCGTGGTGAGATGGACTTCGGCGCCGATGCCATTTAAATTCGGCGCCCGGCCGGCAAGCTCGATCACGACCCGATGCCCATGAGCGGAGTGATTGTGGATGACGGTCGGCGGCGCGTCGTAGTTGGCGTAGACCAAATCGAGCACCCCATCTCCATCGAGATCGGCGAGCGCACAACCGAATGAAATCCCTTCGTGGTCGAGTCCCCACTCCTTGGATACGTCCTGAAATTCGAGGTTTCCAAGATTTCGATACGCTACGGTGCGTTCGCGGCGGAGCGGCGTGTTTTTCCAAATCGCGGCGCGGGCGGAGAGCGAAGGCGCGGCGTTTTGTTTTTCCACCAAGTCGGCATCGACGAAGTTACGGACCATGCCTGAGGTGAAAAAAGCATCCAGTTTGCCGTCGTTATCCAGGTCGGCGAAGCGTGCGCTCCACGTCCATCCGGTTGCTTCCATTCCGGTGAGGTGAGCCACTTCTTGAAAATGATCCGTGCCGGTGCCGAGGTAGACGGCGTTCCACATGTATTGCGGAACGAGTTCGGTGACGCGATCGACATCCCAGAGACCCCGGCTGACCTCCTCCATGCCGGTGATATATTTCGCGCGGGTTCGGTCGCGCATGTCGGCGACCATGAAGTCGATCAGGCCGTCGTTATTGATGTCGCCGGAGTCGGCGCCCATCGAAAAATACGTGACGTGTGGCAAGCGCTCATCGACCACATCGGTGAAGGTGCCGTCGCCGTTGTTGAGATAGAAACGATCGGGCGTTTCGAAGTCGTTGGCGATATAGAGATCGGGCCAGCCATCTTGGTTGGCGTCGAACCAGATGGCGGTATGGCCTTGGGCAATGCCGCTGATCCCGGCTTGCTTCGAAACATCGGTGAAAGTCCCGTTCCGATTATTGTGCATCAAATAATCGCGGCGACCCTGCGGCGACTTTTCGAAATCGAGGATGTTGGTGACGATGAAACAATCGAGATAGCCATCACGATCGTAGTCGGCAAAGACGGCGTGGACGGACGAGTCGCGGATATCGAGGCCGTATTCGTGAGCGCGCTCGGTGAATGTCCCGTCGTGATTGTTGATGAAGAGAAGATTGGGCGCGTCGTAGCGACAAACGTAGATATCGGGCCAGCCGTCTTGGTTGATATCGACGATCGTGGCGCCGGTTTTTGGCGCAGGGTCGTTGTTGCATTCGACACCGGCCTGGGCGGCGACATTGACGAATTTAAAAGGCGCGACTTGCCGATAAAGGGCGCAGGGACCGTTTTTCGAAACGACGAAAACATCCGGGCGGCCGTCGCGATCGAAATCGCCGATCGCGATGCCTGTCTCTAGCGCGCCGAGGGTGAATTCGCGAAAGTGATCGGCCCACATCCGCGCATCGCTGAACTCGTTTTTCGCGGTGATCCCGGTGCTTTCCGGTGAAAGTTCTTCAAACGGCTTCGCGGGCGATACGCTGTCGCGCGGTTGAAGAGGGAACGCGGAATAGGCGGGGTCGGCGTGGACGATGGCGCATAGCCAGAGCGCGGGGAGCAGGAAGGTGAGAGGCTTTTTCACGCGAGACGGAGAGACGATGCTTCACCGATCTCCCGAGTCGATCACTCATCTGTGGCGAGTTGCTGTTTTTGAAGGGAAAAAAGCCGGAAATAGCGAGCGGTTCGGCGCCTCTCCAGAAAGCCGACGAGCAGCCCCCTGGGAGCGCGGACATTCTTGTCCGCTGCTTTTGAAAGCGAGCGAAGCTCGGCGCTCTCTAAAAGAGTGAGCGTGAGCTTCGCTCAAAATAAATGGGTTGGCGGACAAGAATGTCCACGCTCCCAGGGGAGAGGCCGCTGGTTGAATCGAATCTGTTGCCTTACTTCTCCGCTCTCAGCACCGCGAAGCTGTGAGGGAGCAGGTGGACTACGCCGAACTCACGGGGCGGCAGCGGCGGGAACCCGGGAAAATCGAAGCCTTTGATTTTTTCGGACTGAATCGGGACGATTTCGCCGGTCAAGACGTTGCGCAGTTTCGTGTATCCGGTTCCCAACGACACCCTCGCGTCAGTCTCACCGTCGAGATAGGACTCAACCACGAACGTCGCGTTGTCATAGGCGAAGAGGGCGACGTGAGCTTCGGCATTCACGTGAATGGGGCTGTCCGGAAGAAGAATGTCTTTGATCGCACTGAGCACTTCGCGCGGAAGCTCGTACAGATCGCGCGGATCATCCGGAATCGTGAGGACGTATAAAATGCCTTTCGAGTAGCGATCGGAGAGAAGAATAGGGAAGCCGTTACCCTGCGTTTCCCCACGGACTTCCATCCACGCGTCGTTGGTGAGAAAATTGACTTCGGGAATCAGGATCGGGTGTTGACCGCTTTGTAGATTCACGCCCCAACCGGCTTTGATGCCCCAGTTGAAACCGTAGCCGTTGATCAACGCTTTCTGATCGGTGACGGTCGCTTCCACGATGTCCTGCGAGCCTTTATCCTGAATCGCTTTCAGCAAGCCCGTGGTGATCACGACGTTTTTGCCGGCGTCGAGCTGCCCTTTGATTTTCGCGACGATGTCTGGATCGTATTTCGCCGACTCGGTCAGAAGAATGACAGAGGCGTCTTTCGGAAACTCCGGCGAGAGATCGATCGGAATACCGATATTGCCGAGGAAATTGTGGAGGAAGTCTTCGCCCTTCGATTGATACGGCTTGTAGCTCTTCACGCCGACCGGTTGCCCGAGTTGGCTGAGGACACGGTCGGCTTGTTCGAGCGAGGCACCGGCCGCGCCCGCCCAGATCACGTCTTTGGCGCCGCGCTTTTTCAGGGCGCTTTCGATTTCGTTATAGTTATAGCTCGTCGCCTGGTTGGCCCAAGGGCGCTCACCTGCGATAGCGGGGCGAAGCATATCGGACCATTGAAACAGAGTGATCTCGTGCGGCTTGGCGAAAGCCGTGTTCCAGAGCTGCTCGGCGTAGCGGTCGATGTAGCGGATGCCGTAGGTGTCGACCCAGCCGCCGCCGTTGCGACCGGGTGCGATATTGTCAAAAAAGCGAACGATTTGGTAGCTCTCGTACTGTTGAAGATGCTGGTCGGTCGTAATGGGATCACGCGTTTCGGTGCCGGTGTAGATGCCGTCGAAAATCTTCGGCTCCTTATCGAGGTCGAAGCCCATGCCTTGGAAGTGTTCGTACCAGTTGGGAAACTTGATCACGAACTTCAGGTGGGGATTGATCGCCTTCGCGGGACCAACGAGAAGGTTTTGCGCCACGTCATCCATTTCTTGGAGGCGGAATTCCGTCCACGACTTGCTGCCTTTGGCGGCGATGTCGGAGGGAAACTTGGTCGTGACGAAAAAGAAGTCGTCGAGAATGATTTCTTCGAAGTGATGCGCGGTGAATTCGACGATATTTTTGACGAACTCGCGGTCCTTCGGATCCGTGTAGCAGTAAGATTGGATCACGGCGGCGCCGCCCGCTTCGAAGGTCATGCCGCCGGCGATCTTCACGCCATGGCTGACGAAGAACGCTTTCACTTTTTCGATCAACTCGGCGTCGGCCGTGACTCGTCCGCGAGTCGTTTCAATGTAAACCTTGTCAACCTTCGCTTGCTCGGAAATCGCTTTCCATTGCTCCTCCAGCACGCCCGGTTTGGCGAACTCGCGCACCACCTGGACGGGGATGTAAACGGAAACGTCGAAGTTTTGATAGTGGCCGGCGGTCAGGCGCGAGCAGCACGCGGCGAACGCCAGACAAGCGAGGGCCAAGTGACGGAGCAGGGTAGTGGGTTTCATGATACGCTTTGCGGAAATCCGAAAGCGCATCGATGGGCGAGCTGCCCACTGCGCATTCGTTAGATTGTGGCGGAAGGCACGGCTCGTCCGATCGTCGCGAGCAGATCTTTCAACATGGACGGCGTCGGCGGCTTCACGAGATAGGCGGCGGCGCCGAGCTCACGCGCTCGGCTGCGATCGCGCTCTTCCGGTGAAGAGGTTAAAATCACCACCTGCGTATGGGCGAGCGTGCCTTGCTTGCGCATCGCCTCGAGCACCTCGAATCCGGTGCAATAGGGCAGCTTCAAATCCAGAAAAACCAAGCTCGGCATGGGGTACCGCGAGCGGTCGGAGTAAGCGCCCACCCCGGTGAGATAATCAGAGGCGCTTTGACCGTCGGTCATCACGTGCACACGGGCCGTGATGCCTGCGCCTTTGAGCGCGCGACGCATGAAAAAGACGTCGTCCTCGTTGTCTTCGACTAGGCCAATGAGCTCGTCAGACATTGAATCAGGGGAGAAATTCAAAGAGAGCACACGATGGCTTTGCGGAGCGAGCTGATTCGCGCCGTCGACGCCAAAAGCGCTCGGATGTGGGGAAATGCGAAGCAATTGGGGTTCAATGCGTCGGTGGGCTGGAGGCGATCGCGATCGATGAACGGGGCGAGTATTCAGACAAAGGTTGGCCCGATGCCAGCGGAGAATGATTTGCGTGCATAGGGGAATTCCCGGTTCCGCTCCTACGCAAAATCCGTGGTGCAAATTTTACACGCCTACAGAAATTTTCCTGACGCCCGGGTGGGGCAGAGTAGTGCCCTCCCAAGCTTCTCATTTCTCGGGGCCGACGCTGTGATAGGCCACCCCAGTTGCCCAAAATTTCTGGACGCACGCGTCCACGTCTTTAAAATCCTATGGTCTCTCTGACTCGTTTTTCCCGGTCTCGGCGTATCAACAAATCTCAGCTACGCGACGCACTCTTCGAGTTGAGAAGTGGCAATTTCGCGGTGCAGCTCGACGAGGGAGGCGACGAACTCGATGCGGAGATCGCTCGCGAGTTCAACGAGCTCGTGAACATGAATCAGCGTCTCGCGCGCGAACTCGAGCGCATGAGTCAAGTTGTCGGTAAAGGCGGTCAGATCACGCAACGCGCCTCGCTCGGGGCTGTGACCGGCGCTTGGGCCGACTCGATCAATTCCGTTAACACACTGATCAACGATCTCGTTCACCCGACGAGCGAAACGGCGCGCGTGATCGGCGCGGTGGCCAAGGGCGATCTCTCGCAGTCGATGGCCCTCGCCATCGAAGGCCGACCGCTCGAGGGAGAATTTCTTCGCACTGCAAAAACGGTTAACACCATGGTGGATCAGCTCTCGTCGTTCGCGGCGGAAGTGACTCGCGTGGCCCGCGAAGTTGGTACCGAAGGTAAGCTCGGCGGTCAGGCCGATGTCCCGGGTGTCGCCGGCACGTGGAAGGATTTGACGGACTCGGTGAACTCGATGGCGGGTAACTTGACCTCGCAGGTGCGTAATATTGCGGCAGTGACAACGGCGGTGGCGAACGGCGACTTGTCGAAGAAGATCACCGTCGATGTGCGCGGCGAAATTTTGGAATTGAAGGACACCATCAATACGATGGTGGACCAGTTGAACTCCTTCGCTTCGGAAGTGACGCGCGTGGCTCGCGAAGTCGGTACGGAAGGTAAGCTCGGCGGTCAGGCCGATGTGCGCGGTGTGGCCGGTACGTGGAAAGATTTGACCGATTCGGTGAATTCGATGGCGGGTAACTTGACCTCGCAGGTGCGTAACATCGCGGACGTGACCAAGGCGGTGGCGAACGGCGATTTGTCGAAAAAGATCACCGTGGATGTGAAGGGCGAAATCTTGGAGTTGAAAAACACGGTTAACACGATGGTGGATCAACTCTCGTCCTTCGCGGCGGAAGTGACTCGCGTGGCGCGCGAAGTCGGCACCGAAGGTAAACTCGGCGGCCAGGCGGACGTGCGCGGGGTGTCGGGCACGTGGAAGGATTTGACGGACTCGGTGAACTCGATGGCGGGTAACTTGACCTCGCAAGTGCGTAACATCGCGGCGGTGACGACCGCGGTGGCGAACGGCGATTTGTCGAAGAAGATCACCGTCGACGTGCGCGGCGAAATTTTGGAGCTGAAAGACACCATCAACACGATGGTGGACCAATTAAATTCCTTTGCTGCGGAAGTGACTCGTGTGGCCCGCGAAGTCGGCACCGAAGGAAAACTGGGCGGTCAGGCTGTCGTGCGAGGCATTGCCGGCACGTGGAAGGATTTGACCGATAACGTGAATTTCATGGCCGGAAATTTGACCGGCCAAGTGCGTAACATCGCGGACGTGACCAAGGCGGTGGCGAATGGCGATTTGTCGAAGAAGATCACTGTGGACGTGAAGGGCGAAATCTTGGAGTTGAAAAACACCGTTAACACGATGGTGGACCAGCTCTCGTCGTTCGCGGCGGAAGTGACTCGTGTGGCGCGCGAAGTCGGTACGGAAGGTAAACTCGGTGGTCAGGCGGATGTGCGCGGAGTGGCCGGGACCTGGAAGGATCTCACGGATAACGTGAACTTCATGGCCGGTAATTTGACTTCGCAGGTGCGTAACATCGCGGACGTGACCAAGGCGGTGGCGAACGGTGATTTGTCGAAGAAGATCACCGTGGACGTGAAGGGCGAAATCTTGGAGTTGAAAAACACGGTTAACACCATGGTGGATCAGCTCTCGTCGTTCGCGGCGGAAGTGACGCGTGTGGCGCGCGAAGTCGGTACCGAAGGAAAACTCGGCGGTCAGGCGATTGTGCGAGGCGTTGCCGGTACGTGGAAGGATTTGACCGATAATGTGAATTTCATGGCGGGTAATTTGACCGGCCAAGTGCGTAACATCGCGGCCGTGACCACCGCGGTGGCGAATGGCGACTTGTCGAAGAAGATCACCGTCGACGTGAAAGGCGAAATCTTGGAGTTGAAAGACACCATCAACACGATGGTGGACCAACTGAACTCGTTCGCTTCCGAAGTGACTCGCGTGGCGCGCGAAGTCGGTACGGAAGGTAAACTGGGCGGTCAGGCCGACGTGCGCGGTGTGTCGGGCACGTGGAAGGATTTGACCGACAACGTGAATTTCATGGCGGGAAATTTGACCGGCCAAGTGCGTAACATCGCGACGGTGACGACCGCGGTGGCGAACGGTGACTTGTCGAAGAAGATCACCGTCGACGTGCGCGGCGAAATCTTGGAGTTGAAAGACACCATCAACACGATGGTGGACCAACTGAACTCCTTCGCTTCCGAAGTCACTCGCGTGGCGCGTGAAGTCGGTACCGAAGGTAAACTGGGCGGTCAGGCCCAAGTGCGCGGCGTCTCCGGCACGTGGAAAGATTTGACCGACAACGTGAATTTCATGGCGGGTAATTTGACCGGCCAAGTCCGCGGTATCGCCAAGGTCGTGACCGCCGTCGCGAATGGTGATCTCAAACGGAAACTCACCGTCGATGCGAAAGGCGAAATCGCCGAACTCGCCGACACGATCAACAACATGATCGACACCCTCGCGACCTTCGCCGCGCAGGTGACGACGGTGGCGCGCGAAGTCGGTGTCGAAGGAAAACTCGGTGGCCAGGCGCTCGTGCCGGGCGCGGCCGGTACGTGGAAGGACTTGACCGATAACGTGAATCAGCTCGCGGCGAATTTGACCACGCAGGTGCGCGCGATCGCGGAAGTGGCCACGGCCGTGACGAAGGGCGACTTGACCCGTTCGATCAAGGTCGAGGCGTCCGGCGAAGTCGCGGCGCTGAAGGACAACATCAACGAGATGATCCGAAACCTGAAGGACACGACGATTAAGAACAACGAACAGGATTGGCTGAAAACCAATCTGGCGAAGTTCACGCGCATGCTTCAGGGCCAAAAGGATCTGCTCACCGTCGGTAAGCTCATCTTGTCCGAACTCGCCCCCGTTGTCTCCGCGCAACATGGCGTGTTCTACACCATGGACCTCGGCGGCAAGGAGCCGAACCTGCGTCTGCTCTCGAGTTACGCGTTCCGCCGGCGCAAGCATTCAATTAACGAATACAAGCTCGGTGAATCGCTCGTCGGTCAGGCGGCGCTGGAAAAAGAGCGCATCTTGCTGACCAATGTGCCGGGCGATTATATTCAGATTTCTTCAGGGCTCGGAGAAGCGAATCCGCGCAACCTGATCGTGATCCCGGTCGTGTTCGAAGGCCAGGTGAAGGCTGTCATCGAGCTCGCGTCCTTCGACGAGTTTAGCCCCACGCACTTGATCTTCCTGGATCAATTAACCGAATCGATCGGCATCGTGCTCAACACGATCGAGGCGAATATGCGAACGGAAGACTTGCTCAAGCAGTCGCAGTCGCTCGCGAAAGAGCTGCAGAGCCAGCAGGAAGAATTGCAGAACACGAACTTGGAGCTCGAAGAAAAAGCCAAGCTGCTCGCCCACCAAAACGTGGAAGTCGAAAAGAAGAACATGGAAGTCGAGCAGGCTCGCCAAGCGCTCGAAGAAAAGGCCGCTCAGCTCGCGCTCACCTCGAAGTACAAGTCCGAGTTCCTCGCGAACATGTCGCACGAATTGCGCACGCCGCTGAACAGCTTGCTCATCCTTTCGGATCAGCTCTGCGGCAATCGCGAAGGCAATTTGATGCCGAAGCAGGTCGAGTTCGCGAAGACGATTCACTCGTCCGGCCAGGACTTGCTGCGCTTGATCAACGACATTCTCGATCTCGCGAAGATCGAGTCCGGCACGGTCTCGGTCGAAGTGGGCGAACTCAAACTCAACGACCTCCGCGACTACGTCGAACGCACCTTCCGCCCGATCGCCGAGCACAAGCGTTTGGACTATGTCGTTTCGCTCTCCGCCGGTTTGCCGCGGGTGATGCGAACGGACTCGAAGCGGTTGCAGCAGATCATCAAGAATCTGCTTTCGAACGCCTTCAAGTTCACCGAAAAAGGCGAAGTCTCGCTCACGATCGAATTGGCGACGAGCGGATGGAGCCGAGAAAACACGATTCTCGACGGCGCTTCGCAGGTGCTCGCGTTCCGCGTGCACGATACAGGCATCGGCATCCCGCTCGACAAACAACAAATCATCTTCGAAGCGTTCCAGCAGGCCGACGGTTCGACCAATCGCAAATACGGCGGCACTGGTCTCGGCCTCGCGATCAGTCGCGAAATCGCGCGTCTCCTCGGCGGCGAAATCAAGCTCATCAGTCTTTCCGGTCAGGGCAGCACTTTCATCCTGTATGTGCCGCTCAACTACACCCGTCCGGAAGTGCGCAAAGAAATCACCACGGATCGGTCGCCGATTTCTATGCCCGCCTTCATCACCCGGGATCAGGCGGCGGAGCTCGAGGCCGCGCCGATCGCGGAAGTTCAAGATGACCGGGAGTACATTCAGGATGAAGATCGAGTACTGCTGATCGTTGAAGACGATCCGGCGTTTTCTTCGGTCTTGCTGCAAGCGGCGCACGAGAAAAACTTCAAAGGCATCGTCGCATCCCGCGGCTCGGATGCGCTCGAGCTGGCGCGGCGTCACCGCATCGATGCGATTACGCTCGACCTGCGTTTGCCGGACATCGACGGCTGGCGCGTGCTGAACCGGTTGAAAGACGATCCGGCGACGCGGCACATTCCAGTGCAAATTCTCTCTGCCGATGAAACCACTGACCTCGGCCTGAAGAACGGCGCCCTCTCGCACTTGATGAAACCGATTCAGCCCGAGCGCCTCGAGGAGATGCTCAGTTCGCTGATCAACTTCGTTTCGCGCCCGGTGAAGAATCTCTTGGTCGTCGAGGATAACGACCTCCAGCGGCAAAACACGGTCGACCTGATTGGAGGCGAAGGCGTGAACACCTGGGCCGTCGGTACGGGTCGTGAGGGCTTGGAGGCGTTGCACGAGCATCATTTCGATTGCGTTGTGCTCGACCTCGGATTGCCCGACATGACGGGTGCCGAGTTCATCGACGAAGTGAAGAAAGCCGGGTACACCAATCTCCCCATTGTGGTCCACACGGCGAAAGATTTGCATCGCGAGGAAGCGCAGGAGATCAAGCGCATCGCTCGCACGGTCATCCTCAAAGATGTGCAATCGCCAGAGCGTCTATTCGATGAAACCGCGCTCTTCTTGCACCGCCCGGTCGCAACGTTGAGCGACGAAAAGAAGAAGTTGGTTGAAAGCCTGCACCGCAACGACGACGTCCTCGCGGGCAAGAAAGTGCTCATCGTCGACGACGACATGCGAAACATCTTCGCGATGACGAGCTTCCTCGAGCGGTACTCGATGGAAATTCTGTCGACCGAGAGCGGAGCCGAAGCGATCGAGATGCTGAAACAGGATTCCGAAATCGATGTGGTGTTGATGGACATCATGATGCCGGACCTCGACGGCTACGAAACGATGCGGCGGATCCGTTTGCAGGATACCTTCGCCGATCTGCCGATCATCGCCTTGACTGCGAAAGCGATGAAGGGGGACCGGGAAAAATGCATTGAAGCCGGCGCTTCCGATTACATCGCGAAGCCGGTGGATACAGAGCACTTGCTCTCGTTACTCCGGATTTGGCTGCATCGCTAAATCGCACGTCATTCCAAAATGAATGCGGTCCCTCGCGAACTCGAATGCGGTGTTGAGGTCCACGCGACCTCGCGCCGCGGTTTTTCCTCGGTAAACGTCTTCAGGAAACTTCCGGCGTTTCAGGTATCGGAAACTGCGACGACCTTCCTTCGCTGATTATCTGACCCACTCTTGCCGTGATTGCCATGCCGTCTTCTACGTCTCTCGCCGTGAACAATCTATCGTCCACCGAAGACATGAGTGCGGGAACGGCTACGCAGCAGGAGCACGAGCGCAATCGGATCAACATTCTGATCGTCGACGACTCGCCGGACAAACTCCTGGCTCTCGAGACGGTCTTGACTGACCTTCGGCAGAATGTGGTTTGCGTGAATTCGGGGAGCGAGGCTCTGCGCGTCCTTCTTCGCCAAGAGTTCGCGGTCATCTTGCTCGACGTGAACATGCCGTTGATGGACGGTTTCGAAACGGCGCAACTGATCCGTCAGCGCAAGTCGACGGAACATGTGCCGATCATTTTTGTGACGTCGTTCAGCACGGCGGATACGGAAGTTTTCCGCGGGTATTCGCTGGGTGCCGTGGATTATATTTTCACGCCCGTCGTCCCCGACGTGTTACGCGCGAAAGTGAATGTGTTCATCGCACTCTCCCAGCAGAAGCGCGAGATCCAGCAGCAAGCCGAACAACTCCGGCGGCTGCAGGAAGAGCGGCACATGCGGCAGCTAAGTGATGCCGCGGAACGCATCGAATGGGAGACACGGAGGAATCGTTTCTTCAACCTCTCGATCGAACTTCTCGCCATCGTGAATTATCAGGGCGAATTCGTGCAGGCCAATCCAACCTGGCGGGGCGTACTCGGGTTTGAAGAGGAGGAATTGAAATCGGAACGCCTTCGGAACCTCGTGCACGCCGATGATCGGGCGACGATTGCGAGCGAGGTGGACAAGCTGACGAAGACGAATGAAGCGGCTTATTTTGAGTGCCGCGTACGCACCAAGGCGGGAGGTTATCGTTGGCTCGGCTGGACGATGGCGCCGTTTGCGGCGGAGCAATTGCTCTATGTTTTTGCGCGCGACATCACGGAACGAATTGAACGCGAAGCGGAAGTTCTACAATTGAATCGCACGCTCGAAAAGCACGCGGCGGATCTGCAATCCGCGAATCGCGAACTGGAAGAGTTCTCGTATTCAATTTCCCATGACTTGCGCGGGCCGTTGCGCGCGATCACAGGTTACGCGGAGATTTTGTTGGAAGAATACGCGGCGAATTTCTCCGGCGAGTCGCAGCAGATGATCGAGGCGGTCAATCGCAATAGCGCGCACCTGACCAAACTGATCGACGACTTTTTGGCTTTTTTCCGTTTTGGGCGGTCGCAAGTGAACGTGCTTCCGTTCGACATGCGGGCGCTCGCGCAAACCGCGATCGACGTCGTTCGTCCGGTCAACACGAGTCGCCAAATCGAATTCAAAATCGGGGTTCTACCTGCCGCATACGGCGACCGCGCGATGTTGCGGCAAGTGTTGATCAATCTGCTTTCGAACGCGGTAAAGTTTACCGCGCGAGCTCCCGTGGCGCAGATCGAAATCGGTGCGGAGCAGAACGATCAACGTGGCACGATCTACTACATCCGCGACAACGGTGTAGGCTTCAACATGAAGTACTACGACAAGCTTTTCGGCGTCTTCCAGAGCCTGCACAAAGACGAGGGCTTCGACGGCACCGGCATCGGTTTGGCGCTCGTTTATAAAATCATCCGTCGCCACGGTGGAGAAATCTGGGCCGAAGGCAAAGAAGGCGACGGCGCGACGTTTTATTTTACGCTGAGCGAGAAGGCGGAGTAGTTTTGGGAGCGCCCCAACAGTGGCCGGGCTCGAATAGTTGAAGGGTTGTACATAGCGGTTGAATCTACCCGTACGGTATGGCGAGCAACCGAGGATTCGCCTAAAAATGTTGGGAGAGGTCGTTGCTACGATGAATGGCGAACCGGGCTAGAAAGCATCTCAGCAGGGGTGCCCTCAATATAGACAGGCCTTCATAGGCGGCGCAGGCATAGCCAGTCTACTTACAACCTTACGTGCTGGAATAGGTGTCTTTAGCACGCCTTTTGCTTCCGCGCCCCATAGCTTCCTTATGACACTAGCTCCGTAATTGCGAAACCCGTTAACCAAATAACCTTTTTTTGAGTCGAGTGGGCGAGAAAGATGAAAGTACAGATTTTGGTGCGAAATCCTCCATCGTTCTCTTCACTGCCGGAAGGTAGCGGAGAATTCCTCTATCTTCGGTTTGGTTCCATTCGCGTGCCCAAGTCTCCCACTGTGCAAGCGAATGTTCTGTCACTTTACCACTGTCTGCCCGGGGCCGCGCACGGCGCATCCGCAATTCTTCGATCGACTTAGTTACATAATGATTTACTCGGAGAAAGTCTCCAGAGTGGGTGGCCGTTTCGGGGCCGGATACAGGCTTTTCATATTCGTCTACTATCTGAAAACCAGGGACACAAGTGAAGGCATGGCCCACGTGAAGAGGCGCAATTACTCGTTCAGGACGGACCACGCATTTGAAATGTGAAGCAACGGGGGGGAACGTTCGCCATGTATAGTTTTCTATGACTAACCCGGAAGGCGGGGTTTCATGGAATGACGAGCCATATAGATGCCAGCATGCCGCGACCCCAGCGTATTTTTCATACCTGCGCATCGCTATTTTTAAATCAAGATCGACAACAGGCCACAGGAATTCGTCATCATCCATAAACGCTATCCATTTGCACGTCCCCCTCGCGCGATGCAGACAGTTTACGTAGGCTTCTGCTTGTTGGCCGACTCCGGGCCATTCGATTACCTCCGCGACCCTTCTTTGCTCATATGGGCGCGTTATTTTTCTGTAATGGTCCTTCGACCCATTGTCGTACAGATAGAAATAATCCGCCCCGAGGGCTCGATAAAAGGCCAACCATTCGGCCAAATACCGGGCTGAATCCTTAAAACAAAGACATACGGCAAATTCTCGCACGAAGGCTTACTAATCTTGGGAAGCGCAATGTCCAGCAGACCCTAGTGTTTTGCAGGTCACTAAAGGTCTCCACGAATTTTCAAAGTGTGCATTTGGGCAGCTACATTCGCCAAAGTCCCTGAAATAAGATAGGAGGAATAACCGTTCCAACCCGCGTTAAAAGGTCCAAACGCAAAAGCATTGAGCTTCACACAGCTGTTGTTGTCTGGCCCTGTGGCACCACCGTCTATAATATTAAATATCGTGAACCCGCTGTCAGTTCCGCCAGCACTGGTAGATACGGCATAAATACCAAAGGCAAAGTTTCCGTCAGACGTTGCTGCTATCACCCCTCCGTGCGCTGGATATGCATATTGGTAAGTATTGGCATTCGGTAAGGATATCTCCACTAACGCTCCTGCGCCCCCATTTTGATCGGCATCGTAGGAGTAAAACTTTACGAAATCCCCATTGAGATAGACTGTCGGAATCTCAATTATTTCACCTCCGGAAAATGATTGATACGTTTTGGTCTGATAATGCGCGACGGCGCCTAATCCGGCATAATTAACGGTGATGGTTTTACCCATTTGCATGTCCCTCCAGATAACCGGATTTTCATTCCCCCCTCCCCAGACGCCTGGATTAAAATCTAACGGAACTGAACTTGTAACCTGTGAAGTGCCAGAATTATAAAAGTCTAGGATTGGCGAGCCTTGCGCGAATGGACCTTTGCCGGCAATCGTTGCAACATTTGATCCTGCTTCCGTAGGGTTTGCACGCGTGTTGTTCTGAAGTAACGAAGAAAACATAGAGGTTTGTCCAAGACGTCCGTAATCTGCATGATTGATAAATTCTTTCCCGTTCCAATACCACTCCCATAGAGCACCGCCTGCATTCTTATTTGAAGTAATGGTTACGCCGCCACCGCTGTTACTTAGCAAAATTTCGTTGTTGAGGCCAAACCGAGGATAACCATATAACGCGAAATTCTCGTCGTAATAACCCGAAATCGCTTCTCCAGGGGCAGCCAAAGCATGATCGCCGGTACTTGGATTATATTTCCTTATCAGCTGTGCGGTACCCATAACTTGTGACGTAAACGGATATCCGAGATCGCCCTCTCCAATGTATCCAGCTTCCGAAGAACTCGTTGAGTCCATGTGGTCGAAAGAATTGTGAACCCGCCATAAAAGCTGGCAGCCGGTTTGAGACGCGTTGGGCAGATAAAATATCGCACCGTCGAAATTATGCTGGAGCGCTTCAGACGAAAAATGGGTTTCGAATTTATCTCCACTTCCTGTCGTGGACCGCCAAGTAAACCTTAGAATCAAAGGTGTGCCTGGCAGTTGCCCCCGAGATTTATAGGTCCCCAACGCCAGTAATAGTATATAAAGAAACACAGAACGCACTCGCGATAGACGTGTATTATACATTTTAGTAATACGGCAGGCCCAAAAATAGAGCCGTTCTCCCGTTCCTTGAGCATTGCGGCTTGCTACTGTGCCGTCAAGAGGTAAAGACAATTTCGGCTGGTCCATCCCTCCGCGCTGCCGCATTTCATCAATTACTAACATCTATGAGTAATATTTAGAACCTTATATTATATCATTTTTGCTGGAGCAGCCCCCTGGCTCTCTAAGCTCTGGTTAATATAAGTCCGGAGCAGGTAAGCATACAATCAAGCGCGTGAAAGTGACCGGGCATGCACTCTTTCACCCTCTTCACTGACTATGTTAAGCCAGGGCCATCAAATCTAGCGTACCCACAAACGAGCGTATAAACGTGCAGGATGCTCCGGCATACCCAATCTTACACATGCGTCGGCAATAATTAAATTTACTCATGATTCGCCCGGATAATTTTCAATTACACTGGTTCGCACTATCTATTCCAGTCTTAGACAGTCTCTGAATCGTGGCACTCCAAATTGGTGGCCCCGCGAGCGACGAGAAGGGGCTCTAACATGACTTTTGCTATCGCGAGCGATAGCGTCAGCTGTTTACCTCTGCTTTTTCTCCATGGCCAAATCCCGCGCTTCCACCGCCGCTGCAGCTCCTGTCGAAACCACCTCCGCGATTCCGAACGTCCTCGCGGATCGTTATGCTTCAGCGGAGTTAAAACAGATTTGGTCACCGCGCGGACGCATTGCGATCGAGCGCGATTACTGGATCGCAGTGATGAAAGCACAGCGCGATCTCGGTGTAGCCATCTCGGCCGAAGCCATTGCCGCCTACGAAGCCGTCAAAAATCAAATCGACGTCGCCGCGATTTCCGCGCGCGAACGCAAAACGCTCCACGACGTCAAAGCGCGCATCGAAGAATTTTCCGAACTCGCGGGTCACCAAAGTATCCACTTAGGCCTTACAAGTCGCGATCTGACCGAGAACGTCGAGCAACTGCAAGTTTTTCGCTCACTCGAAGTTGTCCGCGTCAAAGCCGCGGCCGCGCTGCTCGGCCTTGCGAAACGAGCGAAGACGCACCGCAACTTGATGCTCACAGGCCGCACCCATAATGTGCCCGCGCAGCCGACCACACTGGGCAAACGCATCGCCATGTTCGGCCAGGAGCTCCTGCTCGCGTTTCAACGCCTCGATGAACTCATCGCGCGCTACCCCGTGCGGGGTTTGAAAGGCGCGGTCGGCACCCAGCTCGATCAATTGACGCTGCTTGGCGGAAAACCGGAAAAGGTAGCGAAGCTCGAAGCCCGCGTGCTCAAGCACCTCGGCTTTAAAGTCGCGTTCAATGCTGTCGGCCAAGTCTATCCGCGCTCCCTCGATTTCGACACGGTCTCCGCGCTGCATCAAATCGGTGCGGCCGCCGCGAGTTTCGCGACCACTCTCCGCTTGATGGCAGGGCAGGGGCTTTTGACCGAAGGTTTTCAAGAGGGACAAGTCGGTTCGTCCGCTATGCCGCACAAGGTCAATGCGCGAAACTGCGAGCGCATCTGCGGTTTTTCCACCATCCTCAGCGGCTACGTGACGATGACCGGCGCGTTGTCGGGCCATCAATGGAACGAGGGCGACGTGTCGTGCTCCGTGGTTCGTCGCGTCGCGTTGCCGGACGCATTTTACGCGATCGATGGACTGTTGGAAACATTCAACACCGTGCTCCGTCAGATGGATGTTTTCCCGTCGGCGATCGCGGCCGAAAGCACCCGCAATCTGCCGTTTTTGGCCACGACCACCATTTTAATGGAGGCCGTGAAAGCCGGCGCGGGTCGCGAGACGGCGCACGAGGCGATCAAGGAACATGCGCTCGCTGCCGCGAAGGAGCTGCGCTCCGGCAGTGGCCAGGCCGACTTGGTTGGCCGCCTTTCCAGCGACGCGCGGCTCGGTCTCACGCGCAAGCATTTGGAAGCCGTTTTGGCCGATAGCGCGCGTTTTGTCGGGGCCTCACCGCAGCAAGTGGACACCTTCGTCGCCGAGGCCCAGCGCGTGGCGAAGAAGGTGGCTGGCGCGGCGACTTTCGCTCCGGCGAAGTTGCTGTAAGAAATGGATATTGCGCGACTTGGAGTGCGGGGACTCGTCACCGCCTTCAAAGGCGAAATTTATTTCGCCTTCCGGCGATCTCGGCCCGCGTGGGGATCGGCGCTCATTGCGGGCCAATGAATTGACCCGACCAAGGCGGCGACGAGTCGCCGCACTCCAAATCGGTCTCGGCTCTGGGCGCTTCCGTGTTACCGAATCCTCCCTAAACCGCTACGAGGGAATCCCGTCTTTGCGCTTTCCCAGGAAATTTGGGTTTGCCACCGTGTGTGCCCCTTCGCTTTTCTCTTACCTCACGTTGTTTCCAACCCTTTACACACCTTTGTCATGGCTGAACTCGTAGGAAATGTCTTGGTGGGCCAGTCCGGCGGTCCCACCGCCGTCATCAACGCCAGCGTTGCCGGCGTGGTCGCCGAAGCACTCAACCATAGCTGCATCGAAGAAATCTACGGATGTCTCAATGGTGTACTCGGGATCCTGCAAGAAGACCTGATCGATCTCGCGTCTGAATCGCAGCAAACGATCCGCGGTCTCCGCCACACTCCTGGCGCCGCTCTCGGCACCTGCCGCTACAAGCTCAAGAAACAACAAGATTTCGAACGCGTGCTCGAGGTTTTCAAGGCGCACAACATTCGCTACTTCTTCTACGCGGGTGGTAACGACTCCCAGGACACCGCCGACAAAATTTCCAAGCTCGCTCAGCAGCAAAACTACGAGCTCCGCGTCATCGGTGTGCCGAAGACGATCGATAACGATCTCCCCGTCACGGATCACTGCCCAGGGTATGGCAGCGTGATCAAGTTCGTCAGCACCACGGTGCGCGAACTCGCCTGCGACAACGAAGCGATGGGCCAAAACGATCTCGTTTCCATTCTCGAAGTCATGGGTCGCAATGCGGGTTGGATCGCTGCTGGCGCCGCTCTCGCGAAGCGCCGCGATCACCCACACGATCCTCCGCACCTGATCTATTTGCCCGAAGTCGCGTTCAGCACCGAAAAATTTGTTGAGGATGTTAAACGCGTTCTAAAGCGCGAAAAGTACTGCTTGATCGTCGTGGGCGAGGGCTTGATCGACGCCGACGGTAACTACGTTTCCGCCGCCGAAGCGACCGATGCTTTCGGTCATGCTCAACTCGGTGGCGCTGGCGATTATCTCAAGAGCCTCGTCGAACAAAATCTTCCGGGGATCAAGGCGCGTGTCGCCCGTCTCGGGATTGCGCAGCGCGCGGCGTCCCACGCCGGTTCGAAAACCGACTCCGATGAAGCCTTCCTGGCTGGTCAGGCTGCAGTTCGCGCCGCCATCAATGGCGAGACGGACAAGATGGTCACGCTGCTCCGTGGCGAAAACGATCACTACACCGTTGAAACCGGTCTGGCTCCGCTCAGCGATATCGCGAATGGCGTGAAGAAGCTGCCCCGCGAATGGATCAACGAAGATGGCGTCAGCATGAACTTCCAGTTCCTTCGCTATGCCCAGCCGCTGATCCAGGGCGAAACGGTGGTGCCATACGAGAACGGTCTGCCTATCTTTGCTAAGCTCGAAAAGAGCCGCATCGACAAGGTCCTGGGCGAATACGAACTTGGCCGTTAAGCGGTCTCGATCTTTTTAACGAAAACCGACGGCTTACCCCGTCGGTTTTTTTGTGACCGAGCTGCGATCTCGGCACCACATCCTGCAAATATCGCACGACTTGTTGCGTGTAGGGAGTGCGGTGGCACGACACCGCTTTTGAAGCGAGGCACGACTCGCCTCCAGAGACGCCGTTGTACGTTTCAAGTGTCGGCGTAATTTGCCTTCGGGTTCTTTTCCCGGGCCGTCGCGCCAGCCCGCCAAAAGCGGTGTCGTGCCACCGCACTCCCTACGCGCCGATCATCAGTCCTTTGATAGGCGGGAGCTGATGGCTCGGATTGTCTTTAAACCTCGGGCTTGCACGCTGCGCATGAGGCTGCGATGACGTTTTCCTTATGGCCAATCTTCCGACTCAATTCGCCAATGTGACCGTCACGACCAAAGCCAATGTTTATTTCAGCGGCAACGTGGTCAGCCACACCGTGCTCTTCGCCGATGGAACGAAAAAGACGCTCGGCCTCATTTATCCCGGCTCGTACCACTTCGGCACCGACGCCGCGGAACGCATGGAAATCGTCGCGGGCAGCAGCGCGGTGATCCTCGACGGAAAAACAGAAGAGAAGACATATTCGGCCGGAGAATACTTCGACGTCCCCGCGAAAAGCGGCTTCACCATCAAGGTGAGCGCATTGACGGAGTATATTTGCTCTTTTCTCGCCTGATTCGGAGGTCAATCAGGCTAACGAAGAATGATGAGTGAGGAATGCAGAATGGGCCGGCATTCTGCATTCCTCACTCATCATTCCTAACTAGTCCCGCGAAAGCGGGACGCCTTCGGCTCCCGATGGTAGCGGGAGTTCCAGTACGTGGGTGGTTCCGCGACCCGGTTCGCTCTGCGACCAGAGCCAACCTTCCATGGCTTTAACCAAATTATGCGCCATGGCTAAATTAACCGCCGAAGATGCGCCAGCGGTCATGCCGAAGGGTGGACGACTATCCCCGCTCTGCGCCAGCACCTGGGCTTGATCGGCTGAAACCGCCCCCGGACCCTCGTCGCTCACCGTAATGAGCACGCGATCCTCCGTTTGATAAAACGAGAGGGAGACCGCCGTCGCGATGGGTGAAACTTCGATCGCTTGAAACACAAGCGACGAAAGAACCTTTCGCAAAATCGTCGCGTCACCCCGTGCGAGCGAAACTTTGGTGGGCGAAGGGATGGAAATGCGAATCGCCTTTTTCTCTGCAGCCTCTCGCGCCGACGCTGCTGCTTCCATCACGACCGTGTTTACATTGATCGTGCCGAGTGAAACAGAGCGGCTGCGGTCATCGAGCGTTTGGATTTCGGTGAGCGACGCCACGCCCCGATCGATGCGCGCGGCTTGCTCCGCGGCGGTTTTGAGCGAATCCAACAGGGTGCTGCCGGCCATGATTTCCGAAGCATGGGAGCTGGCGTGATCGAGCTGCTCTTTCAGCGCATGCATCGGCCCGGCGATCTCCTGCTGCACGATTTTCAAGACATGTCCTTTTTCCCCGCGCACACTAGCCGCACGCTCATTCGCGCGCACGTATTCGCCGCGCAAACGTTTGAGATCCGCCCGAGTCAAAACGTAGCGACGATGTTCGATCACCGCATAAGCCGCCGCTCCCGCTGTGCCCGCCAGCAAAATGACGACGCCGATCGATGAAGCTAAGTCGCTCAGACCGAAAATTGCTCCGTGAACAAACAAACTCATTTCCAAAATTTCCGAAAACTCCCTGGGATAATTTCCTTACCGTGAGCAGTCCTTGACCACAAATCAAGGAGCGCGTTCGGTTTGCACAAATTTTTTTCCGCGGATTGATTGCGAGTGATCGAGGGTAGCTGCGCGTCTTAACGCGCGGACCTCGGGCACGAGCGGTGGCAGTGATGGCTTTTGGTGCGCCGAGGAGGCGGAAGTAGTCGCCAATGGGAAATCCGACTCGCGCCTCCTTCGGGAATCGAACTTCCGCCGCGCGTTAAGGCACGCAGCTACGGGGAAACGCGTAGAGCCGTTGGTTTTATGTAGCGAGGATGAGAAGGGCATTCCCTCACTCGCAGCGACGCGGCCCCGAAAATTCAGCGTCGGCATCAACTCGCCGCTCTAGCTGCCGGATCTTTCCCGGCCGCTCGATGGCTCAGCAAAATTTTATCCACGCGGTGGCGATCCATATCCACCACTTCGAACCGCCATTCGCCGAAATCGAAATACTCGCCGGTGGTCGGAATATGTCCAAGGCGCGTGACGACAAATCCGCCGACCGTTTGAAACGCTGCTCGATCTTCGTCGGGCAAAACATCGACCTTGATCAGATTTTTCAACTCGCCGGCTGAGAGCGTCGCGTCGATCAGCCAAGATCCATCTTCACGCTGTTTCGCCGCCGGAGAACTGCCGGGACCCATCGAGGGGATGTCGCCCACAATTGCCTCGAGCACGTCGATCAGCGTGGTCAGGCCCTGAATCGCGCCGAATTCGTCGGTGACCAGCGCGATGTGTTTCCCGGCTTTTTTGAAAGCCTCCAGCAAGTGGATCGCGCTCATGGTCTCCGGCACGACCAGCGGAGACACGAGTAAGTTTTTTAAGGTGGTTGGCAGGCTGATCGCCGAGTGCGCCCAGAGCGCCTTGACCGCAACCATCCCGAGCACCTGGTCGCGATTGCCTTGGTAAACGGGGAAGTACGAGTGACCGCTCGCGACGATTTTGCGCCAATTGACCTCATCGGGATCATCGACGTTGAGAAAGACAATTTTAGGCCGCGGGGTCATCAAGGCCGTCACTGGCAGTTTATCCAATTCCAACACCCCCGCGACCATCTCTTTCTCGGCCTTATTGAATACTCCCACGGTCATTCCTTCTTCGAGCAGACGATTCACCTCATCATCGGAAACCAGCGCTTCGGTCTTCGGCCGACTGATCCCGAATACGCGCAAAAACCGCTCGAGTGAACCGCTCAGCAAGCGGAGAATGGGCGAAATAACGGCGGAAGTCCGCTTAACCGTCGGTGTGAGCCACAGAGCGATTCTTTCCGGGTAGGCGATGGCAATGCGTCGGGGAATCAGTTCGCCAAAGATCAGCAGGGCCGCGCTCAACACGATTGCGGCGGCGATCGCCGCAAGAACATGGCCCCAGCCAGCTCCGTGGGTAAATGGAATGAAAAGCTCGGCGAATTTTTCGCTCAGCCATGCGCCGGGAACGGCGCCGAGAAAGATGCACCACGTCGTACACGCAACGCGGAGGGCTTGGAGGTGCGCCGGTAAATCGTGAGCAAAATTGGCCGTGTCCTTGGCGCGCTTGCTCTCGTCTTCCGAGAGTGCGTCGAGCCGACTCTTCGGGATTGAAATGAGTGCAACCTCAGCCAGCGCGAGGACCGCGTTGGCGAAAAGAATCACAATCAGAATCAGAATTTCGTAATTGGTTTCGGGCACGGCAGGCCTGATGGAAAGGAGGAGTGCTGAGCGCAGAATGACGAATGTCGCTCAAAGCGAAAGGTTTTCCTTTGCAAAGCCTTCCTGTCCTGGGAGCGCGGACATCTGTCGCCGCCCGTCCCCTTATCGAGCGAAGCTCCTCGCTTCTGTCGATTGAGAAACGTCGCGGCTATCGACCGAGAAAGAGCCCGGCTTCGCCGCAATCTTTATTGTTGCGGACCGGATGGCCGCGCACCGCAGGGTGCCCTTAGCTCTTCACCCGCCGCTGATCCTGATAAATGACTTCCGCGCTGCGGTTGATATGGTGAAACAGCGCCTGGCCGCTGCCGCTCGCGGAAATGTAGGCCGGCCGCGTGGTGTCAGGCTGGCCGAATGATTTGAAAAAAACATCACCTTGCGCCGTTGAAATTTCCGCCATTCCGCCGATCAGCCGTATCGACTGTCTTAATACAATGGAAAAACGCTGTAGGGCGGCTTCGTTGCGATCCACTTCAGCGTACGCAACGAAGTTTTCCGTCGGCACGCGCCCGATCGTGTTTTTCTTCAAAGGGATTTCGAAACGGACGCGTTTCCCGTCTTCTTCCGCGATGGTTGCCTTTGGCAGATCGAGCAAGTCGACCATGGCGCGCCCGTCTGTTTGCGGTCCGGCTTGCTCGCGCTTCGCGCACCATTTTTGGGATTCGGCAGCGGTAGGGATACGACCATGAAGTTTGACCAACTCCCATTGGTCCTTCGCCGGCTTGGACGGATCAAAACGGGCCACGGTGTCTTCGCCCGTGCGGTCGGTCCGTCGAAAAATTTGCGTGTAGGCCCATTGATCGTCGCCCGCAACGAGCTTGGTCATGGCCTTGTCCAACAAGACAGGCGTATCCGCACTCGCATTACAGACGATACCGACAAAGCCCCCAGTGAGAGCGGAAACCAGCAACCAAGGAGCAAACCGATTTATCATGCGCGCTGTTACTATGCGAGAATAGCTCGCACTCGCAAGGGCGGCTGGAAACGCGTGGCGGAATTCTACAGAAGCGCCTTAAGTGCTTGATAACCCGCGGATGCCTCTTCAGCGCATTCTTGCGCGGAAGCAGTTGTAATATCCAGGGCGCGGAGCGTTGTTTCACTCAGCCCATCTTGGTCACGTTCACCGATCAGGCCGAAACCCTGCTGCGCGGCGAGCGCGCGGCTCACTTGAAGCAGGAGGGCGATTTTGCCGTGGCCTGCTGTGGTGAGCGTCGTGGAATACTGCTGGCGCAGCGGTTCCGTGATGGTGTTTGGAAAACGCCACGCAGTGAGAATGGTTTGAGCGGCCTCGGGATTTGTGATCCCGAAACTGTTTTGCTCCCAGAGTTCGAGTTCGGAGGTGCCCGACGAGAAAAAGGGACGGGTGGCCGGCGCGTGTTTTTTCGCGTAACGATCGAGAATGATTTTGCCAGTAGACCGAAGCAGGCCCGCTGTGTAGGCGATGCGGGGGTCCGTATCCGTGCGACTGGCCAGCGCTTCGCAGGCGAGGGCAATGATCAAGGTGTTATCACGTAGTTGAACGCCTGTGATACCGTAGAAAGAAAGATGGTGGTCGGCCAACTGCGCCGCAGTTGCCAAGCCGGTAAGGCGGTAAATCTCTGCGTAGCCAACCCGGTTAACCGCGTCTTCGATCGTCGCAATCTGCGCGCCGCCGCCGAACATAACGCTGTTGCTGATGCGGATAATGCGCGCGGCGAGACCGGTATCGCGACGGAGCAACTGCGCGATGTCGTCGAGTCCCGAGTTTACGTCGGTGAGCAATTCGGCCAACTGGCCGAGGATCTGGCAGGATCCAGGAATTTGATTGGCGATCTGCAGAAGCGCGTCGCGATTGGGGAGGACTGCGAGCATGGAGTCAGTCGAGCATCGTCTTCGACGGGACTAGGTAAAGCCCGCCAACCGCAATGGCCGGTGAGGAAAACGTAAAAGTGATGAGCAAGCGGTTGATGTTGCCATCCATTTTCTCAAAGCCGGCAGATCAACAGCTCTCGCTCATAAATCATTTCCTTCGGCAGATGATCGTGCAGCCCGAGGAAAAGCTCCTCGTGCTCCATCACTTCGCGGTGCCACGCGGTTCGGTCCACTGACATCAGTTCGGCCCAACGGGCGCGGTCGAAATCGAGACCCGTCCAATCGATTGCCTCGTAGGGCGGCATCCAACCGAGAGGCGATTCCTGCGCGGCGGCCCGCCCGCGGGCGCGCTCGATGACCCATTTCAAAATGCGCAGGTTCTCCCCGAATCCAGGCCAAAGAAAATGGCCTTCGGCATCTTTGCGAAACCAGTTCACATGGAAAACGCGGGGCGTCTCCGCGAGGTTTCGCTGCATCTTCATCCAATGGCGGAAATAATCGCCCATGTGATAGCCGCAAAATGGCAGCATAGCCATGGGGTCGCGCCGCACTTGGCCCACTTTGCCGGAGGCAGCCGCGGTCGTCTCGGAACCCATGGTGGCGCCGAGATAGACGCCTCCGGACCAATTGAAAGCCTGGTAAATTAATGGGAGTGTGGTTGCTCGACGTCCTCCGAAAATGATCGCGCTGATCGGCACGCCTTCCGGTTTTTCCCAGGCGGGATCGATCGTCGGGCACTGCGATGCCGGGGCGGTGAAACGCGAATTGGGATGCGCCGCTTTCGCGCCCGTGCGCTGTGCGATCTCGGGGGTCCACGGATTGCCCTGCCAATCGAGACACGAGGCCGGCGGCGTGGGCGTCATGCCTTCCCACCAAACGCCGCCATCAGGGGTGAGAGCGACATTGGTGAAGATGGTATTTCGCGACAAGGTCGCCATCGCGTTCGGATTGGTTTTCACCGAGGTGCCGGGCGCGACGCCGAAAAAGCCAGCCTCTGGATTGATCGCGTAGAGCCGTCCATCCGGGCCTGGCTTCAGCCATGCGATGTCGTCGCCGACCGTCCACACCTTCCAGCCTTTTTCCTGCAGAGCGCGGGGCGGCACCATCATCGCGAAATTGGTTTTACCGCACGCGCTCGGAAAGGCCGCGGCCACGTAGGTTTTTTCGCCGTGAGGATCTTCCACGCCGACAATCAACATGTGCTCCGCAAGCCAGCCTTCATCGCGGGCGAGATTCGAAGCGATGCGGAGCGCGAAACATTTTTTCCCGAGCAGCGCATTGCCGCCGTAGCCCGAGCCGTAGGACCAGATTTCCCGTGTTTCGGGGAAATGCACGATATACTTTTCGGAGTTGCACGGCCATGGCACATCAGGCGCGTTAGGCGAGAGCGGTGCCCCGACGGAGTGGATGCAGGGCACGACACGGATATTCGCTTCGTCGATTTCTCGAAAAACGGGCAGACCGATCCGGGCCATGATCCGCATGCTGACGACGACGTAAGGCGAATCGGTCAATTCCACGCCAATTTTCGCCATCGACGATCCGATGGGCCCCATGCTGAACGGTAGCACATACATCGTGCGTCCGGCCATCGCACCGTCGAAGAGTTTGCGCAGTTTCCGTTTCATTTGAAACGGTTCGACCCAATTGTTCGTTGGCCCGGCGTTGTCTTTGGACAAGGAGCAGATGAAGGTGCGCTCTTCGACGCGCGCGACATCGCTCGGATCGGAGCGCGCGTAGAAACAGCCCGGCCAAAGTTTTTCGTTCAGTTTGGTGAACGTTCCCTGCTGCACGAGCCGTTCACAGAGCTGCATGTTTTCTTCGGGTGAACCATCCACCCAATGGATTGCCGCGGGCTTGGTGAGCGCAGCGATTTTCTCGACCCATTTCAGCAAATGTTCGTTACGGCTGAGAGGGGATGAGTGATCGGTCATGGAGAGGAGGTGGAAGCGGTGATGCGTAATCTGGGCCTGATCCGCGGAATTTTCGAAGAGCCGAAACAGATTTGTGGAAAGGAAGTGTTTTTCCTGGGAGCGCGGACATTCTTGTCCTCGTCTATCACCTCGAGCGAAGCGCGGCACTTAGAAAACATGTGAGCTTCGCTCACAGCAATAAGTAGGCGGACAAGAATGGCCGCGCTCCCAGGGCGGAGGGCACCGATCGATCGAAGACGCGGGAAAAAGATGACGTTTTTGTCGAAGTAGGTAGCCTGCAGTATGCGCCTCGATCTCACCACGCTTTCTCCTCGCGATGCTTACCAATGGCTCACGCATACGATTCTGCCGCGGCCGATTGCTTGGGTGTCGACAATTTCGGCTGAGGGGCGAACGAACCTCGCGCCTTTTTCCTTTTTCCAGGGAGTCACTGGACATCCGCCGTCCCTGCTTTTTGTGCCTGTAAACGACCGCCACGGGGAGGCAAAGGACACCGTGAAGAGCATTCAGCAGATTCCTGAGTTTGTGGTGAACATCGTTCCGAACGCGCTCGTCGAAACGATGAACGCGACCTCGGCCGAGTTGCCATACGGGGAAAGTGAATTCGAAAAATGTGGCGTGGAGTCGGTTCCCTCCGTGCTCGTGCGACCCCCGCGCATCGCGCGAGCCCCCGTGAGTTTCGAATGCGTGCTCCACCAAATCGTTCAAGTCGGACAAGGCCCGCTTGCTGGAAACATAGTGATCGGCCTGATAAAAATGGTGCACGCCGACGACGCCGTGATTGCGGCTAACGGTTTCCCCGATCCCGGTAAACTCGATCTCGTCGGCCGCATCGGAGGAGACGGCTACGCGCGCACGCGAGAACGGTTTGATTTGAAGAGACCAAGCGGCGCGACACGCTAGTGATGAATGATGAATGAAGAGTGAAGAGTGACGGACCATCGAGCGAAACAGACCGTGCGTGTCTAAAAGACGCGTTTACGTTTTCCATTCTGCATTTTTCATTCATAAGTCTTCATTAGCCCCGCTTTTGCGGGGCGATCTTATGGCTTCCCCGCGGATCGCGGCCCTCCCCAGCCTTTCGGATTTCAAGCCCGGCTCCTTACGCGGGCAAGCGGGTTTCGTGCGCGTCGGTCAGACGCGCGCCGGCCAATGGTGGCTGCTCGATCCGCACGACCAGCCTTTTATCAGCAAGGGCGTCGCTGCGGTGAGCCGCACGGGTTGGGCCGATGGCCGGTCGTTGCGCCCGGGCCGTTATCTGCAGGCCGTCAATCAGCTCTATGGCGTCGAGGCGCCGGAGCCTTTTGTGCGGAGCGTGATTCAACGCGCGCGTAAGTGGAACATGAATACGGTCGGCGCGTGGACTTCGCCGGAATTTTACGATCAAGGCATTTACTACACGGAGCTGATCGAGTTTCGCAAAGTCGGTCCTTGTTTTCATTCGGGCGCGGCGCTTTTACCGGACGTCTTCGATCCGGCTTGGCGCGACGCGGCGGATGCGTGGGCGCGCCAGATTTGCGAGCCGCGCAAAGAAAGCCGCGAACTGATCGGTTATTTCACCGATCACGAACTCGGCTGGGCTCAGCCGCACGTGGATGCGAACACCGGTATTGTTCCCGCGGATACGAAAGTGGAATCACCGTCGCTGCTGCAGATCTGCCTTAGCCTCGAACCGGGCTTTCGCGCTTACCACGCCGCTTGGGAATTCGTGCTCGCGCCCCGACAGGGAGACCTCGCTCGCCTCGGCGCGGATTGGCGCATCACTCTCGCGACGCGCGAGCAAATTCGCCAACTGACGCAGAGCGAGACTCCGTTGAAAAGCGAGGGCTACCTGCACGATCAACACCGTTTCGCCAGGGAGTTTGCCCGGCGCTATTTTTCGATTACCGCATCCGTGGTGCGCGCGTATGATCCCCATCACCTTGTGCTTGGGTGTCGATTCGCGGAAAACCCAGGCGCCTCGATTCTTGCGGAGTGCATGCAGCCCCATGTCGACGTCGTGTCGCTCCGACCCGAGCGTGATGCCTGGGAACGCGCGGCGCTGCTCAGCGCCGCGAACATGCCGACTTTGTTAACGGAGGTGAGCTGGGCTGATCCGAATTTCCTGCGCTTACCGCTTCGTCCGGAAAAGCGCCGTTTGACCACATTGGAACGGATGCTCGGCCGCGGGCGCTTGGGCTTGGAAAGAATTTTCGCGCAGCGCGCCATCGTCGGCTACGAATGGGCGCGGTGGGTCGATGGAGAGGACGATGAACCGCCGTTTGGGACCGGCCTCGTTCATCTCGATGATCGCGAGGCACGCGAGCACACCGAGTTGTTGACCGATCTCAATGGGCGCGCCGAAACGATCCGACTTAAATCACGGTAAGGGAAGAGGCGCGTCGGGCGCCTTGTCATCCGAGTTGGCCGGGACGAAACGCTGATAAAGAAACGAGGAAATTAGCGCGACCAAAGCGACTCCGACGAGGGCGCCGATGAGGTAAATTCGACTGAGCTGCGCGAGGTCGAAGAAGAAGAGTTTCACCAACGTGGCCACGAGCAGGCCGACCGCAGCGTAACGACAGCCCCTCGCTTTCTTCCAAATGCCGATGAGCAACAGGACCAATGCGTACAGCGCCCACGCGACGGTCACCGTCATCTGCCGTGCGAAATCGCCGGTCAGCGCAAAACGGAGCGGATAGCCCTGGTA
>Ga0207702_10000373_pt1 | contig 51177 bp, 37 predicted proteins | sample KBSCornC62_FD_184302 | JGI IMG/M metagenome (GOLD analysis project Ga0207702, IMG submission 184302) | Corn rhizosphere microbial communities from Kellogg Biological Station, Michigan, USA - KBS Corn C6-2 (SPAdes) (version 2) | ecosystem: Host-associated > Plants > Roots > Rhizosphere > Soil ... | reverse complement strand
TATCTAAAGCCCAAATACAAAAGTGTCAGCGATGATCGTGCAGAGTCTGTCAACCCCAGTGTGCGCACCGCCCTCGTCACCGCCTTCAAAGGCGAAATTCATTTCGCCTTCGGGGCGCGCGGCCACGCACTCGCAGTTTTTGCGGGCAAATGAATTTGCCCGTCCAAGGCGGCGACGAGTCGCCGCACTCCAAACGGACGGGGGGGCTCGGCCATTTGCCCCACGCCTCAGTGCTGAGGCGTACTCGGCGCAGGAGTCCCCGGCTTCGGGCGGTGCTTCTTATCACCGCCGGTCAGTTTCTCCACGAGGTAGAACATCACCGGGATCAAAAAGATCGCCAGCAAGGTGGCCGACAACATACCGCCGATCACCGCGGTGCCCATCACGCGGCGCGCGACCGCGCCCGAGCCGGCTGCAGTCCATAACGGCACGCAACCCAGCACGAACGCGAACGACGTCATCAAGATTGGACGCAACCGGGTCTGCGCGCCTTGCAGAGCGGCATCGATCAACGACTCGCCATGCTCCAATCGCGTGCGTGCAAATTCCACGATGAGGATCGCGTTCTTCGCCGCCAAACCAATCAGCATCACGAGTCCAATTTGCGCGAACACGTTGTTTTCCATGTTGCGCGACAAGAGCGCGGCAAAGGCGCCGAAGACTGCGACAGGAACGGTCAACAACACACTGAATGGGAGAGTCCAGCTCTCATAGAGCGCGGAGAGCACGAGGAAAACGAAGAGCAACGAGAGGCCGAAAATGGCCATCGGCGAAACGCCTTCCTGTGCTTTCTTTTCCTGAAAGGACATGGCCATGTAATCGTAGCCCATGCCCGGCGGCATCGTTTCCTTGAAGGTAGCCTCGAGTGCCGCCATGGCCTGGGCCGAGCTGAAACCCGGCTTCGCTGCGATATTCAACTGTGCAGCGCGGTAGAGATTGTAGCGCATCGTGAATTCCGGACCCGGGCGGGGGACGATTTTCGCAAACGTCGAGAGCGGCACCATCGCGCCGTCTTTGTTCCGCACTTGGTACTGACCGAGATCGTCAGCGCTATTGCGGTACTGGCCTTCGGCTTCGAGGTAGACCTGCCACTGGCGGCCGAATCGGTTAAAATAATTCACGAACACACCCCCCATGAAACACTGCAGGGTCTTGTAGACATCATCCACGGCGACGCCTTGCTTCAGCACTTTGTCGCGATCGACTTGGACGAAATCCTGCGGGACCGTCGGCAAATAGGTGGTGGTAACAGACGCGAGCTCGGGTCGCTTCTTGGCCGCGGCAACGAATTTGCTGAGGTTGTCGGCGAAGAATGCCGGATCCTTGCCGCTGCGATCTTCCAACGCCATCGTGACACCTCCAGCGGTACCGACGCCCGGAATCGCTGGCGGGGCGAAAGAGAACGCAATTCCCTCCGGAACTTTGCCGAGTTCTTTCGTGAGGTGCGCGCGAATCGCGGCGTACTGCTCTTCCGGCTTCGTGCGTTCACTCCACTCCTTGAAAGTGACGAAGAAAAACGCGCTGTAAGTATTATATACCGTGCTTAACAAACTGAAGCCGACAATCCCGGTGCAGTTCTCCACTCCCGGCGTGCGCCGGATGATGTCCTCGACCTTGCGCGCGGCCACGTCCGTGCGCTGCAGCGAAGCCGCGTTGGGCAGTTGCATACCGACAAAGACATAGCCTTGGTCCTCGTCGGGCAGAAAGGCCGAAGGTAACCGTTTTCCGAATACAACCGCGAAAAAGGTGAAGACCGCGAGGAGCAAGATCGCGATCACGCTCTTGCGAATCAGCGCGCGAGAAATCCCGACATAGCTCGAAGATACTTTGCCAAAGACTTTATTGAACCCGCGGTAGAAAAAACCGAGCGGCCCGCCGGTCTTCGATTTCGGGCGCAGCAACATGGCGCAAAGGGCCGGTGAGAGCGACAGCGCGTTGAAGGCCGAGATCATCACCGAAATCGCGATGGTTAGCGCAAACTGTTGATACAAACGGCCGGTGATCCCGGGAATAAACGCCGTCGGAATAAACACCGCCGCCAAGATGATCGCGATCGCCACCACGGGGCCCGCAACCTCCTCCATCGCCTTCAAGGTCGCGTCGCGCGGCGCCATGCCTTGCTCAATGTGATGCTCCACCGCCTCGACCACCACGATCGCGTCGTCGACCACGAGACCGATCGCCAGCACGAGACCGAAGAGCGAAAGCGTGTTCACCGAAAATCCGAAGGCCGGGAAAAAGATAAACGTGCCGATCAGCGAAACCGGCACGGCCAGCAATGGAATGATCGTCGCCCGCCAGCCTTGCAGAAAAATGAAGACCACGATGATCACGAGGACCAGCGCCTGCCAAAGCGTCTGACCGATTTCCCTCACGCCTTCCGAAACAGAACGGGTGGTATCGAGCGCGATGTTGTAAGAAAGATCGTTGGGAAAACTGCTCTTCATATCCTCGAGCGCCTTCTTCACGCCGTTGGCGGCATCAAGCGCGTTCGAGCCCGGCAATTGATAAATCGCCATGATCGCGGACGGCTTTCCGTTCATCCGCGACCGAAGATTGTAGAGCTGCGCGCCGAGCTCGACGCGGGCGACGTCTTTCAAGCGGACCACGCCGCCGTTCGGCGTTTCGCGCAGAACGATGTTTCCGAATTCTTCCGGCGAACTGAGGCGGCCCTGCGCGCGGACTGAATACGTGAATTGTTGACCCGCTGGCGCTGGCTCCGCGCCGATCTGACCGGCGGGGTTAACGGTGTTTTGCGTTTTGATCGCCGCGAGCACATCGGGGACGGTGAGATTCAATTTGGCCAACTGGTCCGGCTTGATCCAAAACCGCATCGCGTACTGCCCCGCCCCGAACACCGTCACACTCGCGATGCCGGGAACGCGCGTGAGCTTGTCGTTGATATTAATATAAGCGTAGTTCGCCAAAAAGGTGCCGTCGTAAGTCCCGTTGGGAGAATTTAACGACACCAGCATGAGCGGCGCAGAGAGCGACTTCTGCACGGTCACACCGTAGGCTGCTACGTCCGAGGGCAATTGCGGCGACGCCTGCGTGACGCGCATCTGCGAGAGAATCAGGTCCGTGTTCGGATCGGTCGCGATATCGAAGTTCGTCGTCAACCGGAACGAGCCGTCGCTCCCGTTGATCGAGTACATATAGTTGAGATTATCGACACCGCTCAATTGCTGCTCGATTGGCGCGGCGACGGATTGCTCGACGGTCTGCGCGTCGGCCCCGACGTAACTCGACGTGATGCGAACTTCGGGCGGCGCGATTTTGGGAAACTGGGCGATCGGCAGGCCCAGAAATGAAACGACGCCGATGATGACCGTCAGGATCGAAATGACGATCGCGACGATCGGACGATTAATGAAAAACTTCGACATGGCGCGGGCTCACTGAGCGACTGGCGTGGTAGCGGCGGCGACGGGACTGGCTGGCTTGATCGTGACGGTCGAACCGTCGCGCACTTTAAGCAGGCCTTCGACGATGACGCGGTCATCGGCTTTCAATCCCGAGGTAATGACCCAATTTTCTCCCACTCGCGGGCCCACATGCACCGACACGAGGTGAACTTTATTTTCATTGTCGACCGTATAAACTTGGTAGGTTCCTTGCAGTTCGTTGACCGCGCGTTGCGGTACTTCAATCGCGTTTTTCAGTGTGCGAACCACCGCGCGGATGCGCGCGTATTGACCCGGGCGGAGCACGAGATTCGCGTTCGGAAACGAACCGGCGATCCGAATGGTGCCGGTGTTGGCATCGATGCCGCGATCAAGCGCGATGACTTTCCCTTTTTCCGGATAAACCGAACCATCGGCCAAGATTAATTGCAGGACGAGGCCGCCAGGAAAATCGGTCGCGTTGTCCCGGTGAGCCTGAAAATCGAGGTACTCGCCTTCGCTGATCGGAAAATAGGCCTTGATCGGATCGAGCGTTGAAACCGTCGTCAGGATGCCACTCGACGGACCGACGAGGTCCCCGATTTGCGCGGTTGCAATCGAGGGCACGCCATCGATCGGGGAGGTGACTTGCGTGAACTCGAGATTGAGTTTCGCGGTCTCCAAGGCCGCTTTAGCCGCAAGATTCGCGGCGAGCGCATTGTCGTAGTCCTGCTGTGAAATGGCCTCTTTCTTCAACAAGTCCTCTTCGCGTTTGAGATCCGTTTCGGATTTATTGAAATTGGCTGTGACTTGATCGACCGTCGCTTGGAACGTCCGCGGATCGATCGTGAAGAGAAGATCTCCCTTCTTCACGGTTTGTCCCTCGGTGTAATTTTGTTTCAACAGATAACCCGTCACCTGCGCGCGAATCTGGGCGTTGACCATGCCGTCGAGCACCCCGATCCACTCGGCGGAGATCGGTTCATCCTTTTGTATCACCGAAGCCACGACAACGTCGGGCGGCGGAGGCGGCGGCGCGGTTTCAGCTTTTTTTTCCGCGCAACCCGTGATGAGGGCAGCGGAAAGGCTGAGCAAGAAGCCGGTGGAGGTGGCGCGGCGAAGGGTGGATGGTTTCATCGGACGTGAAAGGGGGAAGGGAGCCGCAAGCGCGCAGAGCGTCAAACGGCTTCGGATGAATGAACGCACAATCGTCTAAAAAGATGCGCTAAAAAGCATGTTTGTTTCCAGACCGCGCGCGTTTCCTGAACAAGCGGCATGCAAGCAAGTGCCACCGCGGATGATTTCCCCATGCGCCTCCTCCGTGCCTCCCGCAATGGCCCAACGGAAAGGGAAGCGACCTTCGCCGCGAACGGAGTCTCCGGAAGACGAAATGAATTCGCTTTCGAAAATGGCGGCAAATCAAAGCACCGAAATCGAAGATCTGTCTCTAGACTACGGTTTCGGCTTTCCCCTCCATCATCTGCAGCAAGGCCCGGTGATCCGTTTTCCCTGTGCCGAGCTTCGGGATGCTTTGCACGACGCGTAGCTCGCGGGGTGCGCTGAGATTGGTCAATCCCTTCGCTTTGATCGTCGCGCGCAAATCAGCCAGCGTGAGGCGAGACTCGTTTGTGACCGCGATGAGTTTCTCGCCTTTGTCCTCGTCGGGCACCGCGACGACCGCGATCTGACAGCGCGCTCCATAAATTGGATACGCGCCGGCAAGCGCGTCTTCGACAGCGGTGAGGCTGACCATTTCGCCGCTGATTTTTGCAAAACGCTTCATGCGGCCTTTGATTGAAACGAAACCCTCGTCGTCCACCTCGACGACGTCGCCGGTGTCATACCAACCGCCCTGAGCGGCGAACTTTGCCTGCGGCTCCGGATTCAAATAGCCCTTCATGACATTCGGTCCGCGCACCCAAAGGCGGCCACCCTCGGTCACCCCGGGAACGGGTTCCAGCTTCCATTCCATGCCCGGCAGAAAGCGACCCGCGGTGCCCAGCTTCGGATTGACGCGACTGTTGATGCAAATCGCCGGACTGCATTCCGTCGCCCCGTAACCCTCGAGGATGCGAACGCCGAAACGTTTCGCCCAAGTGTCGAACGTGGCCGTCTGCACTTTTTCTGCGCCGGCCACGAGGAGGCGGAGGGTGTTGAAATCGTATGCGTTGGCTTTGCGCGCGTAGCCGTTGAGAAACGTGTTCGTGCCCAACATCACGGTGCAGCATTTATCGTAAACAATCACGGGTACGATCCGGTAATGCAGCGGCGACGGGTAGAGAAACGTGTAGCATCCGCGGAGCAGCGGAAAGAGCAGGCCGCCCACCAGCCCCAAGCTGTGGAAAAGAGGCAACGCACTGAAAAAGCGCTCGTCGTCGGTAATATCCATGACCGCATCGATCTGACGCGCGTTGGATATCAAATTCCGATGCGTCAGTTCCACGCCCTTCGGAACGCCCTCGGAGCCGCTGGTGAAAAGAATGATCGCCGTATCGGATTCCTCGATACGCGCCGAGCGCAGCCGGCGTCCCGGGGCGAACCGATTGCGGAACGCTGCAATTAATTTCGAACCGAGACCAATGGTTGCACGAACGTCCTCGAGAAAATGCAATTGCAAGCCGGCTTTCTCCAGAGCTGGCGCGTCGATTTTAGCTTGCTCGATGAAACGGCGTGACGTGATGACGTGCTTGATTTCCGCCAGTTGCGAACAGAGCGCCATGGTCGGAACGCCAGTGGAGAAATTCAACATCGCCGGCGTTTTTCCCGCGAGCCACAAACTCGCGATCGTGAGTGGCGTAGCATTGGCGTTAGGGAGCAGCACGCCTACGCGCTCGCCTGGCGCGCCCGCGAGGCGGCGCGTCCACACGCCGGCGAGCACATCCACGCCCGTGGCGAGCTTGCGGTAACTCAGCCGGGTATTGGACACGTCTTCCAAGGCGATTCGATTCGGCACCGCGCGAACGATCGAACCCAAGACGGCAGTTACTGTGTTGGGACCCAGCTTCAGATCCACCGCCACCTGCTGCGCCACCATGCGATCCCGCAGCCACAACGTGACGCGCTGACGCGCCACCGTCGCCGAAAGATTCGGGAACGACGGAGCGGGCGCCGGCTCGGCAAAATGGGCCGACACGCGTGGACGCCATTGGGTCCAGCCGGGATGCGAAACCCACGGAGTACGGTTCGCTCCCTTCAAATAAACAGTGATGACGCGGGCGCCGCTGCGTTGCAGCAGGAACGAAATGCCATCGTACACCTTCATCAAGCCACCGGTCCGGGACAGCCGCCCTTCGGGAAACAAAACCAGTTTGCCACCTTTTTCCAAAAACGCCGCCATGTCGCGGACGGCGTAGGAAGAGGACGGATCGACGGGAAACGTGCGGCTGTTGACCATGATGCGGCGATGAAACCAAGAGGTTTGCGCTGTCGTGCTGGACGTGACGAATTTCCAATCGGAATCGAGCAGCACACCGAGGAAGAGCCAGTCGAGCCATGATACGTGATTGGGCGCGAGGACGAGCGGACCTTTTTCCCGCAAAGCGGCTTCGCCTTCCCAGCGAAAGTGAAACCAGACACGCAACAAACAACGCAGCAGAGTTCTCATCGAAAAAATTTAACGCGACATGGTCTCCGGGATCACAACCGGAAGGGCGGCGGGCGGGCGCCGGGTTTGGGTCGCCACGTAGGCCATCGCGAGTCCTAAAATCGCCGCGAGTCCCACGAAGACACCGCTCGCAGAAATATGAGCCAGCGTGACCAAAAACGTATAGCCGCTGGCCAGACACATGCCGATGTTGTCCGATAAATTCTGCACCGCGATCGTCTTGCCCAGTTTTGTCGGATCGCTCTCCGCCTGGAGCGCGGCGTTCAGCGGAATCAAGAACAACCCTGCGGCCACCCCCGCGCCGATCAACACGGCGACGACAGGCACTGGCACCCGAATCGGACCGAGCGCAAAGGCCGGATGCAGCCAAAGCGGGGAAGGTGAGACCCAAAACAGCAAGGCGAGCACCGCCGCAAGGCCCAGTCCATAAAAAGGCGTCGCGCGCAAATCGCCGACGGCGTGTATCCGTCCGGCCACGACACTGCCGATCATCACGCCTACGCTCAACCAAAGTCCGAGCAACGCAATCGCGGTGTTGTTGGTGAAGCCGAGGGTCTGCAGCCCCCAGGGTTGAAAATTGATCTTCATCGTCGCCCCGCAGAACCAGAACAGCGCCGTGCCGAGCAAAACGCTGCGCAGGCGCGGTTGGCCGAACAACGACCTCAGATGCCCGCTGAACGCGCCCACACTTTCCGGCAGCGTGACCTGGGGGTCGCCCGGTTGGTGGCGAATGCCCAGGCTGATGAGCAAGGCAAATCCATAAATCGCGGCGACAATGATGAACGCAACGAAAGGCCGCGTGTGAAGGGCGTCCGACAGCGCGGCGCCTCCGATTGCGCCGGTGAGGATGGCGAGAAGCGTGAGCAGCTCGACCATGCCGTTAGCGTGAACCAGTCTTTCGCGGGGAAGAATTTCGGGCAAGATGCCGTATTTGGCTGGGCCATACACGCAGGCGCCGATGCCGACGATGAAGTAGCCCACGGCCTCGCCGACGGGTCCGCCCCAGAACATCGACGCGCCGCAAATCAACGTGCCGAGGAGCTTGAGCGCATTGCCGCCGGCGAGCCACGAGGCCTTGCTGTATCGATCGTTCAAATACCCGGCGAGCGGCGCGAGCAGGACGTACGGCACGAACAAGAGGCTGGTGAACAACGTGCTCATCGTGCGGAGTTGCCCGGAGGAGATAGCGCCGTCTTGTTGAAGGTAGGTTAGCTGCCCGACGATCACGAACAAAACGGCATTATCGCCGAAGGCGCTGAGGAACTGGCTCGCGAGGAGCAGGGAGTAGTCGCGGGTGCGTCGCATGGTAACGGAGGGAAGTGGTTCGGGGTGAGTTGAAATTCGACGCACCCATTTTACCAGGGGCCTTCCAAGACCGTTCATTCAAAATTCCAATTGGAGCTATTGATTTCGTCAATAGGCTGACTTCGCCTTTTCGAGGGCGGTGACGTTCGTGAACGCGGGTTTTAGAACGCGAAATCCCATGGATTGGCTCCTCTCCCGTAGCTGCGCGTCTTGACGCGCGGATCTTGCGTCGTCGTTTGTTATACGACGGGAATTCTGTTTTCCCAACGCAAAGTCCGCGCGCTAAGGCGCGCAGCTACAAGCTAGCGCGAGGGTGAGAATCCGCGGACAAGGCCGCGGCGGTGTTTCGTAGCCGCGTTTGTGAAAACGCGGGCCCTGCACGCTGCTATGTCGCACGCCCGCGTTCTTACGAACGCTGCTACGTGGTACACCAGACTGATACGCGGTTATACCGACTGAATTTACGCGAGGACCAGATTATTTGGCCGCGAATAGAGCGCTTGCACCACCGTGATATTGCGCAAGGCAAAGGCGGCTTCGCAGTATGAAAGATAGTACTGCCACTTGCGGATGAAACGATCGTCGAACCCAAGTTTGCGCACCTCCATCAGGTGATCGTTGAACCGGTCGCGCCACGCTCGCAAGGTGCGCGCGTAGTCGTGCCCCAGATCGGTCAAACCGTGAAGGCTGAATCCGCCTTTTTCCGCCAACAATTGACTCACGCGGTTGAGGGAAAGCAGCAAGGAGCCCGGGAAAATATGCTTTTGAATAAAATCGACGCCCTTGCGCAGCTCTTCATAGCGCGCGTCGGGACAAGCGATGTATTGCAGAGCCATTAACCCAGTGGGCTTGAGTCGCTGGCTGACCGCCTGGCAAAACTCCGGCAGGTACTGGTGACCAATCGCCTCCATCATCTCGATGGAAACAATCTTGTCATATTCACCTTGGACGTGCCGGTAATCTTCTAGACGCACTTCGATGCGGTCCGCCAATCCTGCCTGCTGAATTCGCTCCACCGCGAGCGCGCGCTGCTCGGTCGATAACGTGAGTGTCGTGACGCGACATCCATACTCGCGCACCGCCTGAATGCTCCAGCCGCCCCAGCCCGTTCCGATTTCCAGCACATGATCGGTCGATTTCAACTGCAACGCCTGACAGAGCGCCTCGTTTTTTTGGCGCTGCGCCTCCGCCAAGCTCAGGTCGGGCGAGGTGTATTTTGCGGACGAATACATCATGCTCTCGTCCAAGAACAGCGCGAAGAAATCGTTCGAAAGGTCGTAGTGCTCTCCAATGTTGCGGCGAGCCGTGCTCGGAGAATTTTTCCGTAGCCAATGGCCCACTCGATGGGCGAAACGCAGGCTGTTGAACAGCAACCCTCGTCCGACGCCGCTGTGCGATCCCGACATGGTGGGCGCATGGTCGATGTTGTGAATAAACCACGCAATCACCGCCGTGAGATCAGGTGTTTCCCAGTCTCCATCCATGTACGCCTCGGCAAAACCGATGTCGCCGCCGAGAACGCAGCGTCGAAAAAAGCGCTCGCGCCGCACGCGCAAGCTGGCGACCGCCGGGATCCCTAACGGAAGCGATGAGTCATCCGGGTTCGGATGATCCAAACATCCGAAAACGACTTTCTCTCCTTCGGGCAGCTCGATTTCAAGACGCCCTCGAATCATCGGAGCAAAGGCGCCAAGCAGCCAGCGGCGCCACAGAGACCGATGAGCGGCAGAGGACTCGAGCACCGAGGAGGCGCTTGGATTAAAGGTCAAATCGCGATGCATGGCTTTTGCTTGGGTCAGAGCGGTTATTTCGCGAGTCGTCGACGGGCATGAGCCGGCGCGCGCCTGAAAGCAAAGATGAGTGCTTTCGATAAAGCCGCAAAGGAGCGCAGAGCATTCATGAGAGACAACGTTCGCTAATCGCTCGATGGACTCAGGGGCTTTCGCTCCGTTCCGCCGGCCACAAAAAAGCCCGGCGGTCTGATAAGTCATTCCGGGTTTTTCCGACGGGTATCCCCTCCGCTTTTTCGAGTGCCAGGCTTTTCCCCGTACCTGTGCTCATCCGCGTTAGCGCAAAAGGGTGGTTGATTTTGCACGGTAGCTCGATTCCGTCGCCTTAGCCCCGCCTCCTCCCCCGATGGCTCGCATCGTTAACCAGACCCTGTTTCGGCGCGTACTCTACCGGACGTTGATTGTTCCGCTCGTGCTCTTGGCCACGCTGCCGACGCTGCTATCGTATCTGGGGCAAGATTTAGTCAACGCGAGCGCGTCCGAGCACCAAACGATCGAAACGATCTCCGCAGCGCACGAAACGGAGAAGCTCATCATCGACTCCGAAACGGGGCTTCGCGGCTATCAGTTAACCGGCAATATCTCGTTTCTTGAGCCGTATCAGTGGGCCGAGAGCTCCCTGCCCTCGCGTTGGGAACACCTTCATCAACTCGTCCGCAACAACCCGGACCGCATTCTCATTCTCGACCGGCTCGAACACGCTTACAATCAGTGGAAGGCGTTTGCGACCCGAGCGATCGAAGGCCGGCGCCTCGGCGGAACGGGCAGCACGGAATTCAATCTCGAAGGCCGAACGCTGATGGACGAAGCGCGGCAGAATCTATTGCAGTTCAATGCGGCCGAAGACAAAGAACTCGCCGAGAATTCCGCGTCCGTCGACGCGATGCGCCGAGTCGTTCACCGCTTCCGCTACGCGGCCGCCGCGTTGATTTTTTTGGTTACGGGGATTTGGACTTGGCGGCAGCTCCGTTTTCTCGCGAAAAATTACGAGGCGTCGCTCGAGGAACTCACCGAGCAAAAGGAGTGGTTTCGCGTCACGCTCACGAGCATCGGCGACGCCGTTATCGTGACGAATCGCGACGGCAAAGTCTCGTTCATCAATCCCGAGGCGGAGCGCCTCACCGGTTGGGAATGGAAAGACGCGCAGGACAAATCCCTCCGCGCCATTTTCCGCATCGTCAACGAGCAGACGCGTCACCCCGCGGACGATCCGGTGGAAAAGGTATTCCGTGATCAGCGCGTCGTCGGGCTGGCGAATCACACGCTCCTCATTTCCAAGCATGGTGTCGAGTGGCCGATCGAGGACAGCGCTTCTCCGATCTATGGAAACACCGGCGAGATCATGGGCGTGGTACTCGTGTTTCACGATGCCACGGAACTCCGGCGCGCGGAAAAATTGCTGAAAAACTACTCGAACGATTTGGAGAAAAAAGTGCTCGAGCGCACCATCGAGCTGCACCGGACAATCAACGATCTCCAGGCATTTTCGTATTCAGTTTCCCATGACTTACGCGCGCCGTTGCGGGCGATGCAGGCTTATGCGCAGGTGCTGCAGGACGACTATGGAGACAAACTCGATGGAACAGGACGCGACTACCTGGCGCGCGTCGCCAGCTCGGCGCAACGGCTCGACGCTCTCATTCAAGATATTCTGACCTACAGCCGTCTCGGCGGCGAGCAGCAGGCGATCCAGCCGGTCAATCTCGACCAGCTCATGACCGACATCGTGGAGCAATATCCGTCGATCAAGGAAGCCAGTGCGGCCATTGACGTGCGTCGGCCACTCGCGCCCGTGATGGGTCACGAGCCTGCCTTGACGCAGGTGATCTCGAATCTGTTGGGCAACGCGCTCAAATTCGTGCCACCCGATCGAACGGCTCGCATCATCGTCGCGACCGAGGTGAAAGAAAATACGGTGATCCTTTCGATCAGCGACAACGGCATCGGCATCCGTCCTGAAGATCACGCGCGCATTTTCAAAATGTTCGAGCAGGTCGACGGAAAGAAATACACCGGCACGGGAATCGGACTAGCGATCGTGAAACGCGCGGTCGAACAAATGCAGGGAACTGTGGGTCTGGAGTCGGCAGTCGGTGAAGGCAGCCGTTTCTGGATAGAGCTGCTCAAGCCGCGGCCCGCATGAACCAAGAACACTCCATCTTGATCGTCGAAGACAACGAGGATGATTTTTTCATTTTGCAGCGCGCCTTCACGAACGCGGGGATCAAAACTCAGCTATGCCAAGCCCTGGATGGCGAAGAGGCCATCCACTACCTCGGCGGCGTCGGCAAGTACGCCGACCGCGCCGCGTACCCCATGCCGGCGATGGTGCTGCTCGATCTCAAACTGCCCAAAATCCCTGGGCACGATGTGCTCGCATGGATCCGACAGCGCAGCGAATTGAATGGGCTCGTCGTGATCGTGCTCAGCTCTTCGCGAGAAAGCACAGACATCGAAAAAGCGTATCAGCTCGGAACCAACGCTTACATGGTCAAACCATCCGCGCTGAACGAGCTGGTTGATGCCATCAAAGCGCTGCAAACGTTCTGGCTGCGCTACAACGTCTTTCAGTCCCAATCTCACTGAGCGCAGCCGGGGCCGCCAACTCATCGAATACTCCTTGCATGGAACTGGTCCGCGAATGGAAAACGCTGAACCGATCCCAACGCGCCGCGATCGTCGCGAGCGTGCTCGGATGGACGCTCGACGCGTTCGATTACTTTCTCGTCGTTTTTATCCTCAAGACGATCGCGACGGATTTTCACTCCGAGATTAAAGATGTTACGTATGCGTTGACGCTGACTCTCATGTTCCGCCCGCTCGGGGCACTGGTCTTCGGCTGGCTCGCGGACCGTTTTGGACGACGCCCGATCCTCATGCTGGACGTGGTTTTGTTTTCGCTTTGCGAACTCGCGTCCGCCTTTGCGCCTTCGTTGACCACCTTCCTGATCCTCCGCGCGCTGTTCGGTTTTGCGATGGGCGGCGAATGGGGCATCGGCTCTTCGCTGGTGATGGAATCCATTCCGGTCAAAACGCGGGGGATGGTTTCCGGCATTTTGCAGCAAGGTTATACGCTGGGTTATCTCGTCGCGTCGGTCGCCTACGGTTTGTTTTTCGACACGATTCACTGGCGCGGTTTGCTCATCGTCGGCGTGGCGCCCGCTGTATTGGTTTTGTACATACGATTGGCGGTGGAGGAATCGCCGAGCTGGAAGGAACAGCGCGCGAAGCCGAAATCGATCGGGCTGGGTCAATCGCTGCGGATGCACTGGAAACTGTTCCTCTTCGTCATCCTGCTGATGGCGTGTTTCAACTCTTTCAGTCACGGCACGCAGGATCTGTTTCCCACGTTCTTGCAGGTCCAGCGCCATTTTTCGACACACGTGGTCAGCGCCATCTCCATTGCGGCGAATCTCGGTGCGATTATCGGTGGCATTTATTTTGGCCAGTGGTCACAGAAAGTCGGTCGCCGCCGCGCCATCATCACGGCCTCGCTGCTCGTGCTTCCCGTGCTCCCATTTTGGGCTTTCGCCACCAGCCCGCTGCTGCTCGGCGCGGGAGCGTTTTTGCTGCAAGTGATGGTGCAGGGTGCTTGGGGTGTGATTCCCGCGCACTTAAACGAACTCTCGCCGGCGGCCGTGCGAGGGACATTCCCCGGATTTGCTTATCAACTGGGCAACTTGCTCGCATCGAAAAACGGCGTTTTCCAAGCGCAGATCGCGGAAGCACAGAACGGAAATTACGCACTCGCGCTCGCGCTGTTCGGAGGCGTTTTTGCCGTCCTCGTGGCTGCGCTAACCGCATTCGGCCCGGAAGCGCGTGAGACGGTGATGGTCGAGAGCGGGACCAGCGCGGAACGCACAACCTAGACGCATCGCTTCGCCAGGTTTCGCCGTAGCGAGGTTTCTTGACGCGCGGATTTGATGTTTGCGTGAGGTTATAGAATTCGAACGTTTTCCGGAGGAGACGTTCGCGGGAGCGCGGGTTTGTCGCCGTCTTGGGCACGCCTGCGTTCGGGAATGCGATGATCCAATCCTCCACATGTCTCGTTTTCTTCGCAAATGAACTGGCTCAGCTCGGGGCGTTGATTAGTGATTTAATCATGCTCGCGCGCCCCCGCTGCGTCTTGATGTTCAATCTCGTGTTGCTGGTTGCCTCGGTCCTCCACGCACAGGTGCCCTCGCCTAACGATTCGTCCACCGCGTCGAATCCGCCGGCGGTTGCTGCCGCCAACCTCACGCCATCGCAAACACCCCCGCCCAAACTCGTGCCCCTGCCGCCGACACTGAATATCGGCGTGGCCGAGTCGCCTCCTTTTGCCACGAAAGTCGGCGATCACTGGGAAGGGTTGAGCATCGATCTTTGGAATGAAATCGCCGCGCGCAAAAATGTGCACGTAGTCTTCACCCAAACAACGTGGCGGGAGCTGAACTCATCTTTCGCCAGCGGCAAGCTCGACGTCGGTCCGATCAATGCGATCACGGCGCACGGAGTCGGGCTCTATTCGTTCTCTGTGCCGATTATTTCCTCGAATCTTTCTCTCGTTACGCTCCAGCAATCGCACGCGACGTGGAAGGCGACGTTTCGCCAATTCAAAAACAGCGGGGTGATCGGGGTGCTGTTGGCCATCCTCGCCCTCAACTTTTTCGTGGGCCTTCTTCTTTGGTTGATCGAGCGGAAGAGGAACCAACAATTCGGAGGTGAAACGGCACAGGGCATCGGGTCCGCGATTTGGTGTGCAATCACGACGATGACGACCGTGGGCTATGGTGATAAAGTCCCAGTGACGTGGGCAGGTCGCTTGCTCTGCTTCGTCGTCATGCTCACCGGCGTGGTCATCATCTCGATCTTCACCGCCACAGCCGGTTCCGCGATGACCGTGGCGCGCCTCGAAACCGAAGTAAACAGCGCCGCGGATTTGCGCAACGTCACGTGCGTCGCGCTCAATCATTCTCCGGGGGGCGATTATATTCGCTCGAATGGGCTGCGCGGAATTTTCGTGCGATCGCTCGACGACGCCTTCGATAAACTGATGCACGGCGAAGCGGCCGTATTGATTCACGATAAAATCCGCGTCGAAAGCAGCCTGAAAAAAGAAGCGCGCGGCGCGGTCGTGCTACCTCTGAATCTAAAAGAAGACTACTTCGCTTTCGCACTCCCTTTGAACAGTCCGTTGAAACCAACGATCGATACAGCGATCGAAGAGACTCTCGATTCCGATGCCTGGGCTCACGCGCAGACCAATTCGCTGGGCCAATAAACCCGTAGATCACTATGAAACTTCTCCGTCTTGCGTTTTGTTTCGCCGCGACCGCGAGTGCCGTTTGGGCAGCCGCGTTGCCGCCGATCCCCGATACGCCCAAGAAACCCGTCGTCGAAGTGTACCACGGCGTAAGTGTTACCGACAACTATCGCTGGCTGGAAAGCAACACCTCGCCGGAAGTGAAAACGTGGATCGACGCTCAGAATCTCCGGACGCGAGCGTACCTCGACAACGTTCCGCATCGTGCCGAAATCAGCGCGCGCATCTCCGAACTCGTTCACTCGAACTCCGTTCAATACGTGCTCGAAGTGCACCGCGCGGGCACCTATTTCGGATTGAAAATCGATCCGCAGCAGCAGCAGCCGACGTTGATCGCATTGAAATCGCTCGATGATCCGGCATCGGCGCGCACCATTCTGGATCCCAATAAACTGGACGCGAAAGGCGCGATCGCGATCGATTGGTTCGTTGTTTCGCTCGACGGCAAAACCGTCGGGGTGTCGCTCTCCTCGGGTGGCAGCGAAATGGGGGACCTGCACCTGTATGACGTCGCGACCGGAGAATCGCGAGGCGAGGTGATTCCTCACGTCCAGAACGGCACGGCCGGAGGCAGCGTCGCCTTCAACCCCGACAACTCTGGTTTTTGGTACACCCGCTACCCCCGCGGCCAAGAGCATGCGCCCGAAGACGCCGGTTTGTATCAACAAATTTGGTACCATCGCCTCGGCACGAAAACCGAGGACGATACGTATGAACTCGGTCGCGAACTGCCGAAGATCGCTGAAATCGCCTTCCAGACGAAGGAAGACGGCAAGTACATCCTCGCCGAAGTGAAAAACGGCGACGGCGGAGAAGTCGCTTTCTATCTGCGCAACACCTCTGCGAAGGGCACGTGGCATCAAGTCAGCAGCTTCGCGGATAAAGTTTTCCTCGCTGAATTCGGGCGCGACGAAGCGCTCTATCTCGTCTCACGCACCAACGCTCCGCGAGGAAAAGTGCTGCGCCTCCCGCTCAGCGACGACGCCACGCTCGCGCAAGCCAAAGAAATTATTCCGCAAAGCGACGGCGCGATCCAAGAGATCGTCGCGACAGATCATCAACTCTATTTGACCGATTTGCTCGGCGGCCCCTCGCGCGTGCGCGTGACCGACCTCGCGGGCAAGAGTCTGGGCGAACTACCGATTCTCCCCGTCTCCTCGGTTTACGGCATTGTCCGGACCCATGGCGACGACGTGGTGTTCTCGAACGGCAGCTACTTGTATCCGCCGGCCTGGTACAGCTATAGCTCCACCTCGAAAAAAGCGGCCAAGACGGCGCTCGCGGTGACGTCGATCGCCGACTACAGCGACTCCGAGGTGGTTCGCGACTACGCCACGTCGAAAGACGGCACGCGCGTCCCGCTCAACATCATCGAGAAGAAAGGCACGAAGCTCAATGGCCACAACGCGACCATTCTGTATGCCTACGGCGGATACGGTGTGAGCATGACGCCGTCATTCTCCGCTTCACGCCGTGCCTGGCTCGATCAAGGGGGCGTTTACGTCATCGCGAACATTCGCGGCGGTGGAGAATACGGAGACGAGTGGCACTTGAACGGCAACTTGCTGAAGAAGCAGAACGACTACGACGACTTCTATGCCTGCGCGCAGTGGCTGGTCTCGCATCACTACACTTCGCCGGATCGGCTCGCCATCATGGGCGGAAGCAATGGCGGATTGTTAATGGGCGCCGCATTGACCCAGCATCCCGAAGAATATCGCGCCGTCGCCTCGATGGTGGGCGTTTACGATATGCTTCGCGTCGAACTGACGCCGAACGGACGTTTCAATGTCACCGAGTACGGCTCGGTCAAAGACGAGGCGCAGTTCAAAGCGTTGTACGGATATTCACCGTATCATCACGTCATCGACGGCACAAAATATCCCGCGATCATCCTGACCACAGGAGCAAACGATCCACGCGTCGATCCTTGGCATTCGCGGAAATTTGCGGCTCGCCTCCAAGCCGCGAACGCCTCGGATCATCCGATCTTATTGCGGACGAGCTTCAGCGCCGGCCACGGCATCGGGAGTTCGCTGAACGAGACCATCGCGCTCCTCACCGATGTGTATACGTTTCTGTTTAACGAATTGAGTGTGCCTTACCAACCCGTATCAGGCGCGGCTAAATAGGTCTTCATCTCTCACTATCCCAAAGGCGAATCGCTCGAGCAATCAACGATCGCCTCTGGGATAGATTCCTCGGCGCGAGCAAAACGCTCATGCTCCCAGCGCCGCGTCTTGATTAAAAAACGCCGACGGCGCGGCAGTCAGCGACTGCCAAACGCTTTAGTGCGTGCGGAGTCCTGGAGCTTTTTCGAACACCCGTGTTTTCACGAGTGGTCGAGGCTCCGGCGGCTTCTTAGTAAAGGCGCGCTTGACGTGAAGCGGCGCCTGTTCGTTCCGAACCGCTGCAGCCGCTACGGTTCGGCGGCGCAGAATGGTCAACAGTGAAAAGGCGTGAGTCATGGTGTAGTCAGTTAACGATCGAAGCCCAAAGTTTGCCTCGCTCGGAGTCAGTGCATCCAAAATACCCGATCCACCGAAAATTTAGTATTCGGAATTTCCCGACACAAGAGATCAGGGCAAACAGTGGGCCTCTCTGCGAGGGAAAACACTTTCGCATCGCAGAAAAAAATCACGGCGACGCACGACTACGGTAACGGGAAGCTGTCCGAACTTCGCATCGCGATGGCCATCTGAACGTTGGCGTTCCCAGAAGCACGGGCCGCTAACAAAAATCTGATCCCGAGCTCTCTATCCGGCTCACGCGCTTTGAAATAAAAAGGCGCCGTCCAAAGAACGGCGCCTATTCAGCAGGTCCTGCGATCTGCGGGCTAACTACTTCTGCGGCTGATTCGGCGAATCGTCTTTTTGCTTTTGAGGCGGAGGTGGTGCGACGACTTTGGGATGAGGCTGTTGCGGAGGCGGCGTGCGCGGATTCGTCGCGGTGTGTTCAGGCACATGAACCGGAGGACTTTGCTGGCCCACCCCACCGCGCGCTGGACCAACGGGTTCAGCATTATGGTGAGGAACCAAAACCGGATTTTGATTTGGTGGAAGCTGAGGCCGCTGCTGAGGAACGGTTTCGTGCGGCTCACGCGTCGTCGTGCGTGGGTCGACGGTCTGTGGACGCGGCGGGATAATCGGAGCGTGGGTCGGATGCGCGACTGGGACGGGAGTTCGATTTTCGAGCGGCTTCATGGTCGGCGCCGCGTGAAAATCATTCAGCTTCTTGTCAGGCTGCAACGGCTTCATCGTCGGACGCGCGTTGAGTTCGCGGTTCACCTCATGATTGAGATGAACCGGTGGTGTCGTCGGGCGCGCGGTTGGATGCGGAATCCCGGTCGGGTAAGCGCGGGTTGGCTGCACGCCATGGGGCTCATTTTGCGAATGAGTCTGAACCTGATTCTGGGTGTGGGGTTGTTGGTGGTTTTGATTTTGGGGAGCGCCACCATAAGGCTGCGAATTATGCGCGGGATTGCCCACCGGCTCCCGAGGACCGCCCGTTTGATTAGCCGCATTATTGTTACCGTGAGTATTGGCCGGATTCGCGTGCGGATGCGTCAGCACCGGATGTTTGATCGCGACCGGCCTCTCGATCTGATGGCGGAGTTGCACGGCTTGCTCTGCATGAAAGGTGTGTCCAGTCGCCTTCGAGATGACTTCAGGGCGAGGGCCGCCGTCGTGAACGCGATTGTTCACTATCGTGATATTGGTGATGTTGGTCGTTTGATGGATGATGGTGGTGTTGTTCACCACCACGTCCGAACGATGGACGTGTTGATCGAAATGGTTTTCATGCACGAAGACGAAATTGCGGTCAGGCGCCTGCACATTTCGAAAATCGTGCCCCTTGTTGAACCGAGCACCGGGCGGCAGCGGAGCCCAACCCACATAACCGCCGCCGCTGCGCCACGCAACCCACGCGGGTGCCCAACGAGTGCGAGGAATCCAAACCCATCCATACCGGTCATCCAGATCCCACCGGCCATAGTGATAGGTTGCCCAGCCCCAAGGCTCATCGCTCTGCCAATACCAACCCCGGTCGGTTTCTACCCAATTGCCATTGCAATAGGGACGCCAGTCGGACGCCACGCGGCGAGGCCGCCAGCAGCGGCCGTACGATCCCACGACGACCCAATCGCCATAGGGTTGAAGCGGTTCGTCGAAATCGTCGACCGACTGCACTTCCACTTCGCCCTCGTCCGGAACGGGCGCACCGTCATCCTCGTAGTCATCCTGCGAATACGTCGGAGCCGTCGCGTACGTTCCAGGCGGGACATAAGTCGTTTCCGCAGGCAAGGTGCCGCCGTTATCGGCGGGTGGCGGGGGCGGTGCGGGCTGGTCGGCATAAACCACAGCCGGAGGCGGTGGACTATAGTCATCGGGTCCGGCGCACCCCGACAGCGCCAAAAGACCAACGGCAGCACCCAAAGGCAGATAGAGTTTCATTGGTGGTATCCTCCTTTAGACCTGGAAAACAGCCGTCGGTATTTCGCAATGACAATCTTTCTGTTTGATGCCGACTCGGCATCAAACCGCGCAAAGAAGGTCATTTCAGGAACCAGGCGTTTTTGTTAATCTCGTTCGATGAACTCTTCGGCCAAATCCTCCGTGGACGAAATCCGACAGCGCTTCGACCAGGACGTCGAACGGTTTTCCAATCTCGCCACTGGCCAGACCGCCACGATCGACGCTGCAGCCTGCATGGATTTGGTCGCAGCGACCGCTGCGGCAGTGACGCCTGACATCAGATCCGTCTTGGACGTCGGTTGCGGCGCAGGCAATTACTCGCTGAAGCTTCGCGAATTCGCTCCGGAAGCCACCTTTACTTTGAACGATCTGAGCGAGCCAATGTTGAGGCGCGCGCGTGAGCGACTGGCGCCCTCCCCCACGACGCTTCTTCAACAGGATGTGCGAGAACTCGATTGGCCCGAACCCCAGTTTGACGTGATCCTCGCAGCCGCGGTCTTGCACCATCTGCGCTCACCCGCCGAATGGACGACGACGTTTCAAAAGTTCTATCGGTGGCTCCGCCCAGGCGGCAGCATCTGGATTTTCGATTTGGTTTCCCACGAAAACGACTCGGTTCAAAAGCTAATGTGGACTCGTTATGGAAACTACTTGGAAAAACTCGGGGGCTCAGCCTACCGAGAAAAAGTCTTCGCCTATGTCGAACACGAAGACACTCCTGCCCCCCTGACGTCGCAGTTGGAATGGTTACGCGCGGCTGGCTTTCAGCAAATCGACGTGCTGCACAAGAACGCCACATTCGCCGCGTTCGGCGCGGTTAAATCAGCGCGTTGACGGGCCTGTTTCCGAGCAGGAAAAAAGCTCCGGCCGCAGCGGTAGGTTAAGGTTCGAGCTCCGTCATCCGGAGTTTTCTGGTGTGCGCGCCGAGCGCGGAACACCGCGTTCCTCACTCGGTCACCGCCTCAGGTGTCGCGACTCCGTTGCGCACCTCGTGCCCGTATGAACGCCTCTTCCAGCTCTGCTTCGACTGCCACCGATCCGTCGTTGGCTCCTGTAACTCCGCCGCTTGCGACCATCCCTCCGCCTTCGCCGATTTCCTCGGAAGATGCGAAAGCCTGGGATCAGGCCTTCTTGCGGGTGCAAAGTTATCTCCACGCTTACCGCCTCGAAAGCGTGCAGCAACTCACGCAACTCACCACGGAAATCATCGCGCAAGCCCGCGCGACCGCCCCCGATTTTCCCGGCATCCCCCCGGTCACGCTCGCAATGCATTTGGTCCAACGCCGCATGGGCGAATGGTTTCAGTCGAACATCGAAGGCGGCAACTGGCTCGACGACCGCTTTCGCGCCCGCGGACGCCTCGCTGTGCTGCTGTCCGGCATCGTCACGGTTTGGCCCGAGCAATTTCTCTCCCTTCAGCCCGCCACCGAGGAGACCAAGTCGACGCTGCAGATCTCCGAACTCCAGCCGGGGCCGGAAGTCCGCTTGAGTAAAATGCCTCCGGCCGAACTGGAATTCGGTTTTGGCGACCACGACGAAGCGCCCGAAGTCAACCGCTGGGCAGTCCACCCAGCCGTGGGCATGTGCGTCGTCCTCGTCAGCGCGATGGGGGCGGCTTGGGCCGCGACGCATTGAACGGTTCTGTATTCGGTTTCCGGTTACTTAACGCTTCCGCTCGCTGATCATGACTGTTTCCGATTTCAATCCCGCTCGACTCGATCCGCGTCTAGTGGCCCGCCGCCGGGCGCTCGTCGTCACGCTGCTGCTCGTTTTCACCGGGCCGGCCGCGTTGCTTATGGCTGATCTCCACTGGCGCACCGGTTACGACCCGCTCAAGTGGCTCCATCTGCTTCTATTCACCGGCCTTTTTGGTCTGGTTTCATTCGGCGCGGTCCAAGCATTGATCGGATTCGTCGTCCGGCGGCGCGGGGGAGATGGTTGCTCGATTTTGCGTAGTGTGAATTTCGATACAGACACGGCACCGATGACCGTGCCGGTCGCCGTCGTCATGCCGATCTGCAACGAGGAGGTTCGCCGAGTGATCGAGGGTTTTCGCACGGCCTATGAGTCCGTCGTGGCCACACAAAAATTGCCCGAGTGCGATTTCTTCCTACTCAGTGATTCAACCAATCCGAATAACTGGATCGAAGAAGAATCTGCGTGGTTGGCCTTGACCCAACAGCTTCGCGCCCACGGCCGCATTTTCTATCGCAAGCGCCGCGTTGGGATTAATAAAAAAGCAGGCAACATCGCCGACTTCTGCCGCCGCTGGGGTAAAAGCTATCGCTACATGGTCGTGCTCGATGCCGATAGCATCGTGACGGGTGAAGCGATTATAAAGTTGGTCCGCTTGATGGAACGCAATCGACGTGCGGGCCTGATCCAAGGCGTGCCATTGCTCGTGAACGGCGAGACGATTCTGGCCCGGCTTCAGCAGTTTGCCAACCGGCTCTACGGACCGATCTTTTCGACCGGTCTCAATTTCTGGCAGCTCAGCGAAGCGAACTATTGGGGCCACAACGCGATCATCCGGCTCGCCCCCTTTATCCGTCACTGCTCGCTGCCCGAGTTGCCGGGAGACGGTCCTTTCGGCGGACGCATTCTCAGTCACGATTATGTGGAGGCCGCTCTGATGCGTCGCGCCGGTTGGCAAGTGTGGCTCGCGACTGATCTCGAGGGCAATTACGAGGAGTGTCCGGCCAACGTCATCGATCTGGCAAAGCGCGACCGCCGCTGGCTGCAGGGAAATCTGCAGCACGCAAAATTGATCATCGCGCGTGGTTTTCACGCCATCAACCGCATTCATTTCTCTCTCGGAATTCTCTCCTATTTGGCCTCACCCCTTTGGCTCGCGTTTCTAGTTTTGTCGGCGCTGATTGCTTGGCGCGCGGTCGGTCAACCGGCTCCGCTCCATCACGTCGCCGGTTTTGCGGGGCTCTTTCGTTGGAGTTATGAAACGCAGGCTCTCATGCTTTTTGCGTTCACGACAGTGCTGCTTTTTTTACCGAAAGTGATCGCGCTTTTCGATCTGCGCTTGCGCCCCGGGGAGGAGAAATATTTCGGCGGCTGGCCGAAGATTATCGCGAGCGTGTTTTTGGAAACGGGAATTTTCACGCTGCTCGCGCCGGTGCTGATGGTGTTTCACACCAAGTTCGTCCTGCTGACGCTTTGCCGCCAAAGTGTTTCGTGGGGCTCTCAGCGTCGTGGGCGCGATGGCGCATCGGCCTGGAGCGAAGCCTTCGCCGGACACTGGGCGCATACACTGGGAGGCGTCGTAGCCGCCGCGCTGGTGTGGCACATCAATCCCATTCTCGCCGCGTGGATGTCGCCCGTTTTGGCCGGACTGATTTTTTCCATTCCGCTCTCTTATTGGACGGGTTCGCTGGAGAGCGGCGACGTTTTGCGACGCCGTCAGATTTTCCAAACGCCGGAGGAATCCGCGCCGTTACCGGAGGTGGTTAACTTGAACGCGCGCCTTGCGGCTGAAACAGCCGCTCCAGTGCCGCCCGACCTCGCTTCGGACTACGGTCTATTGCAAGCCGCCTTAGATCCTTTCGTGAATGCGGCTCATCTCGCACTCTTGCGGGCGAAAGACGAACTTCCGGTAGCGAGCGAAAATCACTTTGCAGAATTGCGCGCGAACCTGTTGAGCAAAGGACCCCAGTCGATGACAGCGCGCGACAAGATTTCTCTGCTCATGGATGCGGCCTCGATGACGGCGCTCCACGAGGAGATTTGGTCGAGCCCGTCGGAAAATTTGGCCGACTGGTGGCAGCGCGCGCTTGATCATTACAACGTCGTCGCGCCGGCCCCAGCGACGGCCTTTTCACGCGCGGCAGCTTAAGCGAATTGCACCCACCGCGTCGTTCAAACGAGTGCGACTAGATTTCTACGCGGCTTTGACGTCCCGGGCTTGCGGTCGCATTTGGCGCACACAGGATTGAGTTCCCCCCTCAATCTCGATCGTCTTCGCCAGTGCATGCCTGCGCTGACGCCCCGCGACGGTCTCCTTATCGCCATGGCTTTTGTCACGCACGACACACTCAAGGAGAGCTACGATGTCATCGTGGTCGGTTCCGGCGCTGCCGGCGGCCAAACTGCTTACACCTTAACGATGGAAGGCGCATCGGTCCTTATGATCGAAGCGGGCCGCAAGTACGTTCCGGAAATCGAAACAGCCATGTTTCAAACCGGATTGAACGCTCCCCTGCGCGGCACAGCGACGACAGACAAACCGTTCGGCTTCTACGATGCCACGGTTGATGGCGGCTGGAACGTTCCCGGTGAGCCTTTCACCAATGCCTCGACAGAACCGGGCCGAAAATTCACCTGGTGGCGCGCACGCATGCTCGGCGGCCGCTCAAATCATTGGGCGCGCAATTCGCTGCGCAACGGCCCCTACGATTTCAAACCCTACTCGCGCGATGGCCTCGGCTTCGACTGGCCGATCAACTACGAAGACGTGGCTCCGTACTACGACAAAGTCGAAATGCTGATCGGTGTCTACGGCACCAACGAAGGCTTGGAAAACACGCCGGACTCGCCCGAAGGCGTGCTGCTGCCGGCGCCGAAATTACGCGTGGGCGAATTGCTCGCCCAAAAACACGGCAAACAAAAAGTCGGCGTACCCATTATCCCAATACATCGCGCCGTTCTTTCCACGCGCCAAGACGATCAAACGCTCCCCGCCAAGATCCATCCCAACAATCCCAAGGCGCAGCGTATTCTCGCGAAAAGCATGCAGAGCCGCTCCGCCTGCCTTTGGGCGACATCATGCGGCCGCGGCTGCTCGGTGCGGGCCAATTATCAGTCGACCACGGTGCACATCCCACCCGCGATGGAAACCGGGAACCTCGATATTATCGTCAACGCGATGGTCCGCGAGGTGGTCGTAAACGACGCCGGCAAAGCGGAAGGGGTTAACTATATCGACAAGGCGACCGGAACGGAGCGCCACGTCCGCGCTAAGGTCGTAGTCCTCGCCGCCAGCGCCTGCGAGACGGCACGCGTGTTGCTCAATTCGAAATCGACCCGCTTTCCCAATGGCGTCGCCAACTCGAGCGGCCGCGTCGGTCGTTACATTATGGATACGGTGGGAGCATCGGTCTACGGCCAAGTGCCCGCCCTCGAAGACATGCCGCCGCACAACGAGGACGGAGCTGGCGAACACGCCTATGCCCCGTGGTGGTTATATAAGGAACAGCTCGCCGGGAAATTGAACTTCGCCCGCGGCTATCACATCGAATTCGGCAGTGGTCGCGGCATGCCCGGCATGTACACGGGCGCTGGCCTCGACGGCCTGACCAAGGGAAGCTACGGCCGCCAATACAAGAAAGACGTCCGCCGCTATTACGGTTCGTTCATGGGCTTTAGCGGTCGCGGCGAGATGATTCCGAACGTGAACTCGTACTGCGAAATCGATCCAACCGTGAAAGACCGTTACGGGATTCCGGTGCTTCGCTTTCATTGGAAATGGTCGGAGCACGAACTCAACCAAACCGTTCACATGCAGCAGACGTTTGCCGCTCTTCTCGAAAGCATGGGCGGAAAAGCGTACTCCCCGATCCAAACGGACGGCGCGAAAGCGATCAACCCGGGCGGAAATATTATTCACGAAGTCGGCGGCGCAATGATGGGCGCCGACGCGAAAAAATCCGTGACCAATCAGTGGGGCCAAACCTGGGACGTGAAAAATCTCTTCATCACCGACGGCGCGATCTTTTGTTCGAACGCCGATAAAAATCCGACGCTCACCATCATGGCTCTCGCTTGGCGGTGCTCCGATTACCTCCTGCAGGAATTGAAAAAAGGAAATCTTTAACGTCATGGAAACGCCTCAACCAACTCGCATCAGCCGCCGCGACGCGCTCCGTTGGATCGTCACCGCCACCGCCTCCGTTTCGGTGCTCAAGTACGGTGCCTTCGCCGATGGCGTGGTGCCGGTCAAAGGCCAACCGTCCACACCCACTTTCCGGCAGCCGGTCGTCCAACCTGGCGCAGTGACCGGAATGGGTTACGGGACCGATCCAGACCTTCAGAAAGACTACAAACCTGGCGACGTCTGGCCGCTTACGATGACCGAAGAGCAGCGCCGCACGGCTGCCGCGCTCAGCGATGTGATTATTCCAGCAGATGAGGAGTCCCCATCGGCATCGCAACTTCACGTGGAAGATTTCATCGATGAGTGGATTAGCGCGCCGTACGAAGGCCACGCCGAAGACCGCGCGATCGTCATCGGTGGACTCGCGTGGATCGACACGGAAAGTGAAAAGCGTTTTTCGAAAAAATTCGTCGAACTCAGCGACGGGCAGAAGACCGACATCTGCGACGACATCGCGTGGACCGCAGTCGCGAAGCCGGAATTCATGGAGCCCGCGAAGTTTTTCAACAAGTTCCGCAACCTCACCTCGGGCGGTTTCTATACGACACCCGAGGGTATGAAGGATGTGAAATACATGGGTAACGTGCCCCTGGCCAAGTTCGACGGCCCACCACCGGAGGCGCTGCGGAAGGTAGGCTTGATATAAGCAGCCGTTCTGGCCCCCTGGGAGCGCGGACATTCTTGTCCGCCCCGAATCCACCGCGCGAAGCGCTCACCTAAAAAGCGCGAGCAAAAAAAAGCGGCGAGCTTTGCTCGCAACCTTAAGAGCGGACAAGAATGTCCGCGCTCCCACGGAGGGGGAGGCGTGCTTCAGCTTCATCCAAAAAATGCTCTTCGCCTGCGAAGAGGCGGCCTCGGCTTCATTCAAAATAGTCCGGTGCGCGAATCTCGAAGCCACAACTTCATTCAAAGCTTTAGCGGCAACACGTCGTGAGAATGCGGAATCCCATGGATGCGCCGCTCGCCCCGTAGCTGCGCGTCTTGACGCGCGGACCGCAACGTCGTCTTTCGCGTGCGACGAGGATTCTGTTCCCCCGTCCAGCGACAATTTTATTCTCGCACTCCAAATCCGCGCGCTCAGCCGCGCAGCTACAAAGCAGCCGTTCTAGCCCCCTGGGAGCGCGGACATTCTTGTCCGCCCCGAATCCGCCGCGCGAAGCGCTCAATTAAAAAGGCCCGCGTCCGTGATAAAACGAGCCGCGTTCGTGAGAACGCGGGCGTTCCACGTTGCGGCGCGCGGTTCAGCTTACTTCGTCGCGGGCGTCCACTGATGCTCTTGAAACACCGCTTCGAGCGGTGGCTGCGAAACGTTGCTGACGTAGTTCGTGATCGCCGACGCTGCAACAATCGCGATCGTCTCCAGCACCTGATCGGATCGGTAGCCCGCGGCATAGAATGCCTCCAACACGCGCGGGTCAGCGTGACCACGCGTTTCGATCAAGTGACGTGCCAATATCGAAAGCGGTGCGAGTCGCCGATCCTGAGGCGCGCGGCCGCCGTCGCGGATCGCCTGCACATCGTCCGCGCTGACCCCCTGCTTGAGCGCTAACGCGGTATGAAACGCGACTGGCCACGAGGAGCGGTTCACCACGGCATCGGTTAACAGCACGGTTTGAATCTCGGCCTCGTTGAAAGTACCCGCATGCACGCGCTGAAAAAGTCCGATGAAACCTTGGATGAGTGTTGGCGAATTCGCCATCGCACCGGCAATGTTCGGAACGAAACCGAAGTTCTCCTGCAGTGATTGCAAAACAGGCCGAGAATCTTGCGGCGCAGATTCGATGCTGTGGATTGAGAAAGAGTTCATGATGATCGATGCTTCGTTGGTTTCGTTGAGGTTTGTTGTGCTGGTTGGCCAAGAATACCGGATCGCCAGGCCCCTCTCAATTACCTCACAGGTAAAATCGATCTTACTCCGCAATGCCCCCACCGCTGATCTCGCCATCCAATCGCTCAACGTTTTCCGTCCGGAAGTCGTCGGGCGACTTGGGCTCGTTGCTGCGTTACTGGCGCGAGGTACGAGCGAAAAACCAACTTCAACTTTCGCTCGATACCGGCATCTCCCAAAAGCAGATCAGCTTTATTGAAAATGGCCGCAGCACGCCCGCGCGCGAAACGCTCACCTGTCTCGCGGAAGCCCTCGATGTGCCTTTGCGCGAACGCAACGCGCTATTTCTCGCTGCAGGCTACGCGCCGATTTACTCCGAGGAAGCGTGGAACGCGGCCGAAATGGCAACGATCACCAACGCCATCACGCGAATCTTGCGCCAGCATGAGCCGCTTCCCGCGGTCGTGCTGGATCGCCACTGGAATGTACTCGTGGCGAACGACGCCGCGCCCCGCTTCTTCGGAAAGTTCATCGACATGGCTGCGCGCAAAGGCCCGCGCAATATCTTGCACCTCGCATTCGATCCCGCCGGCATGCGCCCATTCATCGTCGACTGGGAAATCGCCGCCAAAAGCCTTCTCCAACGTGTCTGCCGCGAATCCACGCGCGGCGTGCGAGATCAAAAAACTCAAGAGCTTCTCGACGCCCTGCTCGACTATCCCGGCGTACGCGAGGATTGGAAGAAGCCCAGCGTTTTTGAAGTCGATGCACCGTCGCGCAATCATCCGCTGATCCCGCTCAGTTTCCGCAAAGGCGGAAAAGTCCTGCGCTACTTCTCCATGGTCACGACCGTCGGTACGCCTCAGACCGTTTCGGCGCAAGAACTCCGCATCGAAACCATGTTTCCGGCAGACGAAGCCACGGAGAAGCTGCATCTCAAACTGATGCGCTTGCTTTGACATCGGGTTTAAAGGCGGTGCCACGCACGTTTCCTTTTGATATCGCACCTGGCTGCCGTCTAGGGCGAACGAGGCGACTCCGTCATGGTCTGCGGCGACTCATCACCGACTTTCAAACCGAAATTCATTTGGCTTCGGCGATCTACAGAGAAAACACATCGTATTTGATTTACGGATACATGATCGAGTCAAGCCTGACCCAATTCGTGATCGGCGCATCGCTCTGAAATCACTGATCGGATAAACTCACGCCCTTGAACGAGGAAACCCGTCGGCTTTGGAACTCACTGAGGCGACGACGAGTTGCCGGACTCCATGAACGACATTGGCAAAGAAGCGCAACCTTCGCTTCATAAACGTGAGGGAGTCACTTTCTCGAAATTCGCTGGCCAGCTTTGGTGCAGCCGATCTTGATTCAGCGATGCGTACCGATTCGCGAACCGAAAGCGCCGCTCCTCAGGACCGCGAGGCGGACCTCTGGACATTGCCGCTAGAGTTGAGGTGCTCCACGGCAATCGGCGTTTCGACTTTCGCCGTAGTGATCCTCACCCTCGCCCTTTGTTGGACGCTGTTCGGCGGTGCATATTATGCCAGGGTTCTCCCCTATTACGATTCGCTCTCGTATCAGGAACAGTATTTGGCGGTCATGCAGCAAAATACAAGTGAGGGCATAAAGGCCACTCTCGGCGCGACTTGGCGGGAAAATGGAAACACGGCCCTCAACCGCTTCGCACCGGCAATTCTGGGCGGAATCTGGCCAGATGCGAAAGAAGGGCTCTATGTCTATCTCTTTTCGATCCAATTTGCCGGGATCTTTGCGCTCCTTTTTGCCACCTGGCGCACCACACGCAACCTGACGTGGGCGATTTTTGCCGTCGCTGCGTGGCTCGCGGCCCACCCCTTCTCTGAAACGATCAACGGAATTCTTGATCAGCGCATGGATCTCGCCAGCGCAGCATTTTGCTTAATGGTGACTTCGCTGTGTCTGTGGTGGTCGCGGCGCCCTTCATTTGGCGGAGCGTTGCTCCTTGGTTTGACCGCAGCACTCTCTGTTCTCCACCGCCCAGTCATGGGAGTGACCATCGCTGGCATCGTGATAATCTTCTGTTTGCGTGCCATGCTCCGCGAGCGGAGGGGAGTTAAGTATTGGATGCTGAACCTGGGCGCGATTGCAGCACCCGGCTTGCTGCTTACTTTGCCGTGGATTTGGACTCACGCAGCAAACCTGCGTTTTTATTATTTCATCTGGAACGTCGCGCTCGGCAACGCTACCTCCTTGCGCGAGGCGGCAGAATATAACCTCGGTGAATTTACCCGGGCGATCGGCCCACATTATATCCTCATTGTGGTCGTTACACTGGTCTGGGCGGCATTTCTGCGCCGAATCGACTGGCTGGATCTCGCAGCCGTCTTTCTCGCCATCGTGCTTCCCCTCGGTCTGTTGATTGGATCCCGATCCGTTGGAAATCCTTTGGTCTGTCAGATTCCGCTCGGGTTACTTGCTTTGACCATCGCTTGCCTGCGGCCAGCAGCAAGACCGACACCCTCGTCACTGAATATCGCGACCGCCTGCCTCGCCGCGGCGATGCTCCTCTTTATCACGGCGATTTCGCTCCATTCTCTCAAGACCCAGATCGCGAATATCCCTAATAAGGCACGGATTGAAGCAGCCCGCGCGATCATGCAGATAGATCTCAAGGCAACGATGCCGCGAAGGATCCTTAGTGGCTTTCAGACCGCGCCCCTGCCTCCAAGCGGTCTGATCGAACTTGCTCGTGAGCAGGGAGTGAACTTACAGCCAGGCGATGTGCGATTTCATCCCGTCGATTTTGGAATTAGTAACGCTGAGGCGCGGACTCTTTCCGACCAGGACCTACAACGCCACTTCGCCGATATCCTACAGCACTTAAAGGTCAGCAACACCCTGCTCATGCTCCCTGCCGTCGAAAGCGCACATCTTGTGCCTCCTGATCCATTTTCCCAACTGCACATGAAGCTGATTCGACGGGCCGTGGAGGCTGACAAAAGCTTTGTCCTGCTCTTCACGACTACCCCGATCAATGGAATAGCCCTTGATATATTCGTTATCAAACCGGTTACGCCATAAGACAGAATAGCGCCCGCATTCGGAAGTCCTTCTCAGGACCGGCTCTCACAGAAAATGCGCCGGCGAGAAAGCGAGCGAGACCGGTTTTCCCACCGTGGCCTTGCCGATCGAGGGATGAAGTTCGCCGGTTTCGGTGTCGATTTTGAAAACGACAATCGAATTGGAATCCTGATTCGCGGCCAAGAGAAAGTGTCCGCTCGGATCGATCACGAAATTGCGCGGAGTTTTGCCGCCTGTGCTGACGCGCTGGATAAATTTCACTTCGCCGTCATGATCGATTTCCATCACCGCGATGGAGTCGTCCCCGCGATTGCTCGCGTAAAGGTATTTTCCGGTGCGATCCATTTGGATTTCGGCGGCGGTGTTCTCGCCCTTAAAATCGTCGGGCAAAAGCGAGAGCGTTTCCAACACACCCGTGAAGCCCGACGCGCGATCCAGTTTATATACAGTGAGGTTCGAGGCCATTTCTCCCAAAACGTAGAGGCGATCTCCCGCTTGATTGAAAACAATATGGCGAGGGCCGGTACCGGGCTTTACGACCACATCACGCTCGGGCGCGGCGACGAGCAACTGCTTCGTTTCGTCGTAACGATAAACTTTTATGCGATCGAGACCAAGGTCGACGGCGTAGACGAACTCTCCCTGCGGATCGGAGATGATTTCATGCGCATGCGGTCGATCTTGCCGTGTTGGATTCGCGCTCGATCCTTCGTGTTGAATCACGCTCTTCGCCTTGAGCAGTTCACCGTTCGGCTTCAATGGTAACGCCGCGATGCTACCGCCGTCATAGTTGGCGACAAAGATCGCATCTCCTTTTTTGCTGAAGCTCAGCGCGCACGGGCCTTTGCCTTCGGATGCTTCCTGATTCAGCTCCCGCACACGGGTGCCGTCACCGGAAATGGAACATGCCGTGACGCTGCCACTGGGCTTGCCACGGTAAGTGCCGACCTCATTGCACGCATAAAGAAACCGTCCATCGGCAGAAACGACGAGCGCCGCGGCGTTCATCATTTCCTCCACGAGAACAGGCTGGGTTAACTCTCCGGTTTCGCTACTCAGACGAGCCGCATAAACGCCTTTCGACGTCGGACTGTTGTAGGTGCCGATATAAAATAATTCGTCCCCTGCCGCTCGCGCGGACACCACGAGAGCCAAGCTCAGCGCAAAACTGGAAAGAAGGGACCGGGTAAACATAAGGGCCAGAAAGGGGTTAAATTGCGGGCAGCCGCATCGTTCAACGCAGGTTGACATTGCGAACGATCCATCAATGCGTAAACGGAAAAACGCACCTTTGCGTAGTGCTTTTTATAGGACAAGCACATCTCGCCAAACGCTGCCCCGGACGCTGCCGTCATCCCGCGCGGCGCGTTGAAGACAGCCTCAAGGGTACCGTTGGTTCCCGAGACTCATCCGCACATAAAGGGTGAAACACCTATCGGTCCTGGCCGCAGCTCCCACGGAATCAGCGGAACGGCCGGTTCCGGTCGAGGTCTGTCCCGCGCCCACTCGTCGCGGCGGCTGTGAGACTTTCTTTTCCCCCCATGACTCGCATTTCCTTTTTGCCGATCACTCACCGGCGAGGAGTCGTCGCTGTCGCCGCCGCATTAGCCGCGAGCGCAACATCGGCAAACGCGCAGCTCTCTTTTCGTTTTATCGACGAAGATGCGGCAACCCCGAGCGCGTTAGGCGCGTCCCACGCCCAAACAGAGGTGATGAGTGGAATCGAACAAGCCGCCCAACGCTGGTCGGCGCTTTTTTCCAATCATGTAACTCTATCGATCAAGGTGAATTTCAGCCCACTCGCCGACGGGATTATCGCTAGCACGGATTGGACCCCGGATTTCGTCAGTTACAGCTCCGTTCATGCGGCGATGTTGAAGCACGCGAATACGCCAGAAGCACGGGCGGCGGCGAACTCCTTGGCCGATGGCCCCTCGTTTGCGATGGTGACCAATCACACGACGCAGGATCCAAGTGCTGGCGCAAAGGCGCCTTATCTGGATAAAAACGGCAGCGCGAACAACTCAACGATCTGCCTCACCCAAGGGGACGCTCGAGCGCTCTCGCTGTTCTCCTCCACCGACAGCAGTGCCGACGCGACCATCACTTTCAACTCGAACTACGCAAGCCGCTTCGACTTCGACCCGTCGGATGGCATCGCCCGCGGCGATCTGGATTTCGTCGGCACCGCGACCCACGAGCTCGGCCATGCGCTTGGCTTTACGAGTGGCGTCGACACGTTGGACTTTTACGGGCGCAAGTCGACCCTGCCCGAGGACGCATTCACCGATGTCTCAGCGCTCGATCTATTTCGATACTCAGCGCTGAGCGAGGCCGATCACGCGATCGATTGGTCGGCCGACACGCGAGCTAAGTACTTTTCCATCGATGGCGGCAAAACGCCTCTCGCCTTCTTTTCCACCGGCGAAAACTTCGGCGATGGCGGGCAGGCAAGCCATTGGGAGCAAGGATCGACGCTCGGCGTCATGGACCCCGACTCCGACTTCGGCGAAAAACTTTCGATCAGCGCCGCGGATCTGGCAGCGCTCAACGTCATCGGCTGGAATCTGTCGTCCGTGCCCGAGCCTGGCACATACGGATTCGGCGCGCTGGCCTTGCTGGCCCTCGTCGCTCTGCGGCGGACCTTCCGGCAAAAGTAAATGGAAGCGTTTTCTGACGCGGTCCGGGATTGCCGACGGTGCAACTTTCAACTTTTCTCGCGCAATGGGACGCCAATGGCTTCACGCAAAACGTGCTATCGTTAACCTCAAAAAGGGTCAGGCAGTCGGCAAGATTGTGAAAGAAATCACGGTCGCCGCGAAACTCGGCGGCGGCGATCCAGCCGGCAATGCCCGCCTTTTCGCCGCGGTGGAAAAAGCCCGCAAACAGAGTGTCACACGCGACGTGATTGAGCGCGCGATCAAAAAGGGCGCCGGCGGAGGCGATGATAAACTGGTCCTCGATCACGTCGTCTTCGAAGGCTACGCGCCTCATAAAGTGCCGTTGATCGTCGAAGTGATGACCGATAATCAGCAGCGCACGGCCCCGCAGATCCGCGTTTTGTTCCGGGCCGGCCAGCTCGGGGCCGCGAACAGCAACAAATTTCTCTTTGATCATGTCGGACTCGTCGAAGCCCACACCACCGCGAAGGACGTCGATCTCGAAGCCGTCGCCATCGAGGCCGGGGCCAATGAATTCGAAGCCCTGACTCACGCGCAGAACGACGACGTCCCGGAAGACCACACCGGCGCGCGTTTTGTGACCGATCGCGCTTCGGTCGCCGCCGTCTCGACTTGGTTGGCCAAGAATGGCTGGTCTGTGATCACGAGCGAACTCGGCTACGTGGCAAAGTCGTATCCAGAATTAGATGACGCGCAACGGGCCGAAGTCGGCGAGTTCCTGCAAGCACTGGAAGATCACGACGACGTGCAGCGCGTTTGGGCGGCGGTGAAGTGAGGAACTTTTTCCCCGGAACCGCGGGCATTCTTGTTCGGTTTCATCACTTCCCAACAAGCGTGCCCCTTTTTTGATAGCGACGAACCTCGCTCTCAATCTTTGAATGCGGCCCAGAACGTCCGCGCTCCCGGGAAAAAGCGCAAGCGTCTCCTACAGCTTCGCGATTAACGCGATCACTTGAGTCACGCCACCGACAATTTTCCCGGCGAGATCGACGTCTTTGACCAAGCCTTTGATCTGCTCTTTCATGCCGTCGAGCACTTTGGATTGCGCCTTCAGCGTCGTCGTCGCTTGGCCGAAAATGCTGTCGTCTTTCGCCAACTGCGCCTGCGTTGCTTGAGTTAAAATCCCCTGCAGCGCGAGGTACTCGGTGTGGAGCTGAAGCAGCGCCGTCGGGTCGGCCGTGTTGCGGGAGGCGTCGACGATCTGTCCAAGCACGATTGTCAACTGGGATACGAGCGAATCAACCGCATCGCGCGGCGCTCCGGCACTGTTTGCGGAAGAAGGGATAGGAGCAGGCATGACGCGGGGTTATTCGGATTTCTTCTCAAGACTTTGATAAAATTCTTTCGCGGTCTGGGCGCGTTGATAAAGATCGGTTGCAGCGGCGGCCAGTCCACCGACCCCTTTTTTGGCGATCGCCTCATTGCCATTCAAAATGGCGCCAAGGGTATCGTTGATCGGTTTCGCGATTTCGCCTTTGACCGGCACGGTGCTGTTACCCGGATAGGTCATCAGGGCGTTTGTATCCGTTAAAAGCTTACGACTCTGCATAATCGCGAAAAACGTCCCCGCGGCATCTTCAGGCGCGTGCTGATGCGACATGGCGACAATCGTCCGAAGCTCGATTTCGATTTGACCGAGATTACCGATCACCGTCTTGCCCAAGGGGTCGTTCTCTTGCTGCAGCGCTTTCACCAGCGTTTCCAAATCCGGCTGAATGTCCGTCGCCGTTTTCCGCAAATCCGTCGCGCGGATCCGATCCAGGGCTAGACGCGCCACGGCGTCGACCGCGGTTTCCACTGCGCGATCGAGACTTTCTGTTCCGGTGGGCAGCTTTTTTGCGGCGGCCAGCCCGAGCAGGTGATTCGCGAGAGATTGCGAGTTGGAATCGAGTTGCTTGTCATCGTCGCCACAGGCGATCGCCTGCATCTTGTCGGCGTAAAGCGTCAAAGCGTCCATCAGCGCTTTGCGGGTGGCGATTTGCTCGGAGGTTAAAAGCGTCGATTTGAAATCACCGGTGACATCGAAGTTCGTTTCCTTGTTGGTCGCGTACGAAAAAGCGGCTTGGTAGAACTGTGTTTGCTCGTCGATGCTTTGGACCGAGCCGAGAAAAGCCATTTCGGCGGTCGCGGTGGAGTGAGCGGCTTGGTCGAACTTGCCAACCGTGTCCTGCAGTTGCGTGATGCCGATGGTGGCACAACCGCCGAGTGCGACTGCGCCGAAGAGAGAAACATGGCGAAGCTTCGGCCAAACAACTCGGTGCCAGGACGAAACGGGGATATTCTCGTTCATAGAATGCGCGATGAAGTCGCTGCGTTGATCGAAACCGTGTGAATGCTTTTTCATCGCGCCAAGACTAAACCACGCGGAGTTAACGTCTTGCCCATCGTTTGCAGGCACGCACTGTGAGCGTGACGGCAGGTGCGGGGCCGTTTAACTCGACGGAATGGATGCACGACAGCCCTTGGACGAAACCCAACTGCGCGACTCGCTGCGCACGCCCATGGCTTTGATTGCCGTCGTGAGCATTGCGGCAATGGCCTTCCTGCTCTGGCTGGTGTACGGACGCATCCCGCCCGCCGAGTATGCCACGCGCTTGACGTTTTTGCCCGCGGTCAACGCGACGTTCAACGCTCTCAGCGCGATCTCGCTCGTCGTCGGTTACCGCTTTGTGCGGCGCCGCCAGCTCGTGCAACACGAGCGCGCGATGATCACGGCGTTCGTGTTTTCCTCGCTGTTCCTTTGCACGTACATCCTGAACCACGCTTTGCATGGAGAGAGCCATTATCCGCCGCATGGTTTTTTCCGCAGCGGTTATCTCGCCGTGCTCGTGTCGCACATCCTGCTCTCGATCGCGGCGCTGCCGCTCGTGCTGTTCACGTTTTTTCTCTCCTTATCGGGACGATTCGCGATTCATCGACGAGTTGCGCGGTACACATTCCCGATCTGGCTCTACGTCTCGGTCACGGGCGTCGTGGTTTACTTTTGGTTTAACGCGGCCAAATGAGCCATGACTCATTCGGCGCGGTTAATCACTGAACATCGAGCCTTGCACCGGAGGGCAACAGCACGACGCGAAAACCAGCTTCGCGATTGAGGTCGTTGCTTCCGGCCTTGCCGATCTGCTTGGAAGCAGAGCGGATGAAAGCCGGACTGTCGCGGAACGAGCCGCCTCGCAGTGATCCCTCACGCGTCCATTCCGCGACGTTTCCGTGCATGTCGTAAAGTCCCCACGCATTCGGGCTGTGGGTCGCGACCGCGGATGTTTCCGTTTCACCATACGTGGCGATTTCGCGGATCGTGGATTCGTTGATCGGGAAATTCAGATCCGTGCGATTGTTGTACGAGGTCTGAGTTCCAGCGCGGCAGGCATATTCCCACTGATCGTCGGTCGGTAGCGCGGCCGAAAAATTCGCGTGCCCGGATGATTGCAAGGTTTCGTTAAGATGCGCAAAGAAGCCGCTGCCATCGCGCGCCACGTCGGACCATCGAATCTGTTCGACGGGGCGGCTCTGCCAATCGGAACGAAAGTAACTCGGGCGCTGCCCGGTCAGCGCTTCATATTGAGCCTGGGTGACCTCCGTGGCCGACATGAGGAAGCCCTGTGATTCAGCGTAGTTGTGATAATTCTCGTCGGCCTGATGTCCCGTTTCGGCGGGCGTTGAACCCAAGGTGCCGCGACCGGGGGGAACACGGACGAAAATCATTTCAACATTGCCCGGCAGAGTTAGCACGAGTTTGGCCGGAAGCTGATTTGCCGCCGCCGGACCCACTCGACCTTTCGCAGCATCGATCAATGCTTTCGGAATCAGATCCGAGGGCGCGGCTGCGGAAGCTGGACTGCCAGACTCAGTCTGAGCGGGCATGGCGGGCAACGCAGGCGCTCCATCGCTGGATGAAGTTTCCGTCTGAGCCTCCGTGGCAGGTGCGCTGGTACTCTCGGCTGTGGACGAAGCGGTCGCGGCAGACTCCGCCGTTTGTGCAGGCTGCTCTGCCGCTGCACTCGCAGCATGAGCGTCCTCGGCGGAATTCGTCGGCGGCACGAGCGCTTGAAAGGAACGTTCGACCGGCGTGGCTGCGGTGTGGGTGGCATCGCCGGATTGCGAAGCCTGGATCACGACCTTGCCGGGCCCAGTAAGCATCAATTGCGAACCCACGACTTGAGCAGGTCCACTGACGACACTGAAGCGCACCTTCAAGCCGCTCGTCGCCGTCGCCAAGAGAGGAATCAAAGTTCCGTCCACTGGCCGATCCGCTAGTGGTTCAAAGTGGATGTCCTGGGAACGCGCCGCGGCGGTTGAAGCCGCTCCTGCGGCGAGAAGACTCCGCGAACCGAGGACGGAGCTTGCTAGAACAACAGCAGCGAAAATCACGCGACGACTCGGGCAAGCATGAAGAAAAGCCATATGATAAATGGACCAAAAAGGAACGGAGCAAAGCGCGGCGAAGCGATGAGGATCACTCCATTCCGCGCGGGGTTCTTCCGATAAAAGCGCGGGGATGTTACAAGCTCAAGCCGGATACCGCTTCGGGAACACTACGTCGCGGATTGCACCAACACGGGCTGCTGCACGTCGTTCAGCAGACTATGATTGTTCAGTCGCTGCAAAATCATTTCCGAGATCTTGCTCCCGGCGCTGAGGAGCACGGTGCCCGAACTACTGAGGATGTCCGAGACCACGACTTGGTCTTTTTCCAACCGATTGATCGGCAAACTGAGAACGCGGCGTTCGGAGGAAATGGTTTGGCTGAGAAAATCCGGGAAGCAGAGAAAACATTTGTCGAGCAGACCTACGTCGTAAACGCCTTTGCGACTGATCATCACCTCGTACGCCTTCTTCTTTACGATACCGTCCATTTCGAGATCGGTACGGTCCGACAGGATTTTCAGCATCCGAGCTCCCAACGGGATTGCGGAGCCCGCGCAACCATCAGCAGGGAATCCACCGCCGTCGAAAAACTTGTTTTGATATAAAACGATTTCCGCCAGGCTATGCAGTCGAGGAATGGTATTGATCAACGTGTATCCGATTCTCGGCACCTCGCGTATGACCGCGGACTCGGCCGGCGTGACGTTTCCCTCGGTATAATATTTTCGATAGAGTGAAATCGGCAGCGACGCGTTCCCGACGCCAGAGAGGAGCGCCCCGAGTTCCAGTTCCCATTCATTGGGAAGTTTGAGGAACCGCGCGAATACTTGCATCGAAAGACTCAGACGTTGGCCTCGGCCCAGGGCGTCGGGCGCGACCATGCCGAGGATTTCCGCCAGAACTTTCACGCACTCGACCAACGTGGTCGAAAGCAGATTTTGCTCGGTTTCATTCAAGCGATACCGTTCCAGCGCCTCGTGGATGATCGGAAGCAAGTCGTCCGGCGCGCACGGTTTATTGAGAAAACGAAAAATTTGCCCGCGGTTGACCGCGTCGACCGCCGTTTGCTGGTCGGTGTTTCCGGTCAGCATCACGCGCACGGTACTGGGGTAGCGTTCTTTGATTTTTTCCAGCAATTCCATGCCATCCATACCAGGCATCCGCATGTCCGACACGATCACCGCGTAGGCCCCATTTTTTTCGAACGCGTTGAGCGCTTCTATCCCGCCTTCTGCGATATCGAACTGGAGTGTTTTTCGGAAGCTACGCTGAAACGACGAGAGCAAGTTTGGCTCATCGTCGACGAACAAAATGCGGGAGTTCATGGGGAAAGTCGAAGCGAGGCTAATTCATGGGAATCACGATCCTGAAAGTGGAACCGCGGCCCAGTTCGGTTCGAACCTCGATCGATCCACCGTGGTTCGTTTCGATGATTGTCTTTACGATTGCCAACCCCTGGCCCGTCCCCTTGCCCACCGCTTTCGTCGTGAAGAACGGTTCAAAGATTTTCGGCAACACCGTCTCAGGAATACCATCGGCGTCATCAGCCACCTCGATTGCGGCCGTTGTTTCCGTGAAAACGGTCTTGATCGCAATCAACCCCTTTTGTCGATTGCGCGTCTTCAGGGTGTCTTCGATCGCGTGCGCCGCATTGATGACCAAGTTCAAAATCACTTGGCCAATTTGATCCGGAATGCAGAGCGTTTGGTTGGAGGTCGGTTGAAGCGTAAGTGCAACGTCTGCGACATAACGCCATTCGTGACGGCAAACATTGACGGCATTTTCCACGACCTCGTTCAGGTTGGCGGGAATCTTCACCAAGCTGCTTTGATGGGAAAACTCCTTAAGTGACCGGACGATGCGGCCCACTTGCTCCAGACCCTGCAATGATTGATTAAGCGCAGCGGGCATCTCTTTGAGGAGGTAGGCCAGATCGACTTCATCCTCGAGTTTCGCGAGCGCGGCCAGGCTTTCCGGCGTGACGGGCGAGGCAGACGAGCCATTCGCCGCATAAGCTTGCAGCACGATTTTCTGAGCCTCCAGCACGCGCTTCAGGGCATTGTATGAATCGACAAGAAAAACCGTATTGGTTTTGATGTACTGAGTCGGTGTATTGATCTCGTGTGCGACGCCGGCGGCCAATCGACCGATCGATTCGAGTTTGCTGCTTAATTCGAGCTGTCGCTCCAAATCTTGCCGCTGTTTGGCCAAGACCTTCTGCGTGGTGATGTCGCGAGACACGCCAAAGGTTCCCACGATATCGTTCTCGTCATCGCGCAGCGCCATTTTGGTGGTCGAAACCCAGGTCACATGCCCGTCTTCCCAAGTCTCTTCTTCCTCGAGATCGATGATCGGTACGCCGGTTTGTAGAATTTGCTTTTCCGCTTCGTAGGTTTCTGCGGCGTGCTTGATCGTGAAAAAATCGAAGTCGGTTTTGCCGATGGCTTCTCTTGGATCCTTCAAATTGAAACGAGTTGCCATCGCACGACTGATCCGAAGGAACCGACTCTCTTTGTCTTTAAAATAAACCGCGTCCTCTGTCGTGCTCATGAAAGCGCGCAGCAGCTCCCGATCCGCGACGAAAGGCGAGACCGGTCCCTCGGGCGCCACGACCGGGTCGGCCTCCAGATAAAGATAGTCAGGACTACTTTTCTCCGTCGTCCGCAGCGTGATCAGCGCAATTTGGGCCGAGAAAGGACTTCCCCACGCATCCCGCAACTCGCATTGACCAGCCCAGGACCCGAGGATCTTGGTTTTGAGCAACACTTCCGAAGAGAATCGATCCGTCGTGACGGTATCAAAGAATCCCGCGAGATCGAAATGACTCAGGTCGAGCGTTAATTCTCGATCGATCCGACGGCGGCCTGTGGCATTGAGATAAACCAGACGCATGTCTCCGAACGTGAAAAGCGCCGCGATCTCCGATTTGAAATCCGCGATCGTGGGCAGACCGACCGGCTTTACACCATAACTGGCGTCGACAGAAGGATCCGTTAAACCGGACTGGGTGGTCTTGGTCGAGGTGCTCACCGCAAAGAATGGTTAGGAGAATGGATGTATTGAATCAACGCCTACATCTGACCTCACCAAAACTCGAAGCTTCTACAACGAGCGCCGATTGATTGCCAATCGACCCTGGTCAAAACGTCGCTCTTTGTCCTTCGGAATTCAAGCATGCACTGATGGTGCGTATCCGCAACTCGTTGAATGGCTCCATAGACCGCAGCCACCGCTTCAGCCCTTGGGGTCGAGATGCTCGGCTCGTGACGACGTTCCATTCTCGGCTAGCTGGCCTTGGCCTAACGAGTGCGAAAGTGTGACTTTGCGATTGGTCGCGAGTCAGGTTGGTTGAAATCGCCCCATGAAATTCACCACAACTCTACTTTCGGTGGTCGCACTCATCGCTTTCGGCACCGCCCGCGCCGAGACGCTTGCCGTGCTCGCCAAAAACCAAATCGCAGAGCTGGCCGACAACGGGCAAATTTCTGGAATGACCGAGAGCGATGCCCAGCGCGATTTCGTCTTGTCGCTCCGCGACGTGCCGAAAGGCGCAAGCTACAGCGAGGAAGGGGCAATCGTCGCGCCACCCGCGTGGGGTAAAACCGTGCCCGGTGCAGCCGGAACCGTCCAATATCAGCAGAGCTTCGCTCAAGGTTTCGCAGCGCATATCGCCCTGCAAGGCCTCGCGCCCCATCACGCGTATGTCCTGACCCTAAACGGTACGCCGGGAACGCCAGGAAATAATCTTTTAATCGATCCCGTCCCCGGTCTGCCGCTCGAGCGTTTCTACGATTTCATGCGCATCGTCACCGACGCCAAAGGCAATTACGAAGCCAAACTCGGTGTCTACCTGCTGCCCGGAAACTATCACGTGCGTATTTACGTCAAGGATACCAAAGATTTCAGGATCGTTCTTTACCGAGACTATTTTGATTTCACGGTCACGCCGGAAGATTCATCCGCCAACGAGGTCGTTACTCCCACGCCTCAGAGGTGATGGGATCGAACACCGGTCACCCACATCACTTCGCAGGCTCCGCCACCGCTGTCCTCACGCGTGAGCGACGAGCGCCAATGGCCTCCGTCATCCGAACGAACCTCCACGAGGTAGCCGTCCATTTCCACCCAATCGTGACGCCCAACCGCGAGCAACTCGCGGCGGACGGCGTCGTTGGCCGGAAGGCAGTGGGTGTTGGCCGAATGGCAAACAATCGATTGCGGATCCAGCGGAGGTTCGCAGCGCCAGCTATATTCGTAGAAGCGTCCGCCTTGACTGATTTTCAAATCGTTAATCACGCTGGCGATGCTCATCGGCCCCCAGCCCAAGGCTAAGTCGACCGGCGCAATATCCGCCCCGCGATCGAAGCGGTAACGGTCACGCGAAAGGACGACGGCTTCCACGTGATAAGTGGCAAGCGGAACGATCGTATCGTGGTCGCGTCGAAAAGGATCGGGCAGGTTAGCGCTTCCTTGTATGGGCTCTTTGGGCGCTGGCATTCCGCGCCACTTCGCGGGTGCCGCGGATTTCAGCGCAACCCAAAGACCAATCACGGCCGCCAGAATGAACAGAAACCTCATGGCCGGTGCGCCTCACGCGTTCGCGTCCGAGCGCTCGCTAGAGCCGAACGAATTCGTCGAAGCACGAGATAGCATGCCCCAACATCGGCCCAGCAGTCCGAAAATTAAGCTCCCGCCCGCTGAACCAGAACCCCAGGAACTAGGCCGTCTGTAGATGGGCCTCGAGCCGATCGAGCACCTCGCGGTCGAGCGACTCGTCGAATTTGCGAGCAAACAACTGCCTGCTATGAATCAGCGTATCAATATCACCGATGGTGAAGATATGCGGGTGCGGTGAGGCCGGGTTGAAATCGATCTCGCGCAGATCCGTATTTTGCAAAAACGGTTTGAGCGGGCTGTTCAACAACGCGGTTTGAAAAACGATCTCGTTCGCGTGGAGCGTGTGCTTCGACCACTGGATGATCCGCTGCGCGCGCGGATCTTCGTTCAAGTACTGCGCAGCTTCGCGGGAAAAGACGCCATGATTGGAGCCCCCGAAATACTGGAAATCCTGCGGCATTTCCTTGCGATAAAACGGAAGCGCGGGACGAGCATGCCAATCGAAGAGCGAGCGAATGCGGCGCCCGATGCCAGGGAAAAACAGAAGCCGCTGCACGAAGGCGGACTCGAAATAGTGACGCGAAATCCGGTCGCGCGCATTTTTCCAGTAGGTCGTTTTTAGCGGATCAAACCAACTGATGAAACTGGTGCGCGGCGATGCGTTGAGGAAACCAACGATTTGCTCACGCGACTTGATCGGAAAATCTTGGCCCGTGAGATTGATGAAGTGCGTCCACTGCGAATCCATGCGCAGAGCTTCGGCCATCGCGTCCATCTGAACGCGAGCCATCTCGAAGCCACTCCACACGATGGGCCGCGATTTCAGCACCTGCACGTTACCGTACTTATGAGCCAATCTTTGCGCCGCTCGATGGAGAGCCGGTTCGGCTCGGCGATCGACGTGCAGCACGAAAACATCCTCAGGATGATACACAGCCTGAAACAAACGTTCGAGCTGGTGAGGATTTTTATGAGCGAGAATTCCGTACGCGAGTGACACGATTAAAAAAAATTCGAAGAACGATACTGCTGATACGCGCTGGAAGCCGGCAGACGTCAGAAGCAAACAGGAGTTCCCAAGAACTCCGCGAGTGCCCCGCAAGGTGCGCGTGCTGACTCGAAACTCCAGCCCAAGTTTTTCGCTCCTCCCCTCTCAAAAGGAAGAATTTTGCCGCTAGCTTGCGTTTAAGAAAGTGCTTCAGCGCTTATGCAAATTGCGACAAAATGGCGTGTATTTGCCCAGGCTATGTGCATGCGGTATGCATATAGATAAACACCCGTACCTGAGTGACTAACAGAACAGTTTGTCCCGCCGCGGTATTAATGATTATATATAAAAATCGCTTTTGTCTATTTCTTAAAGCGATTTATAATATGGAGCATTCTCCCTAATATATTCTTCCGAGGCAGACCCAGGGAAACCCTGCGTCGAAAAACCGGAAGTATCCGGCGTAGCCAGATTTCAACTACCGCCAAAATTCTGCATTAAGTGACCCATCGAATTCATCTGCTGGGCGTAGTGCATCCATTTCTTGAATACCTGAAAATCGAAGACAAAGAAACGCGCCGTCGCCTTGAGAATTCGCCGAGCGCCGTCGCACCCGGCTTATTCCCTAGCAGTCACGTCCTGGCGTGTGGTCCCAAGTCGTTACGGGATGCCGCGCCCTTGGGTGAGACGTCCGTTGGTAAAAACGATGGTCTGCGTGATAAAACGACTGCTCCAATACTTCCAGCGATCGCTATCGATGGACGGGGTTTCATGCCCCGGCGGATAACCGCGTGCCATCAACACCTGCTCCTTCGTCATCCCCTTTCTCATTTCGCCGGTTTCAATGGCCGCAACCAATGGAGGCGCCAAGCGGTCCAACGGTGTTTTGACCGAGGACAGCAGATCGGTCGCGATCCGCGCGATGGTCCTGCGGCTGTATTTCTCGACGTTCTCGATGTAGAGCGACTCCCCGGTGTCTAATCGTTTCAGCGCAATTTTCCGAAAAGAAATCGCCACGACGTGAACGGGCGTATTGATCGGGACGAGCTCTCCCCGTCCGTAGTTGGTTGTTAGATACGTCTGATCTTCTTCGTGGAAACTGAAACGCGTGAAGTAGTCTTTACCCGGCACAATTTCTTCCAGGGGTGGCGCAATGGATGGCGAGTCGATGTCGAAGAGGCTCGGCTCCGCCGGACTCGCCACCGCAACTGGGACCGCCGGGGGAGCTTCAACGGCAACCGCGGAATTGGTTGCAGGGGGCACGCTCTCAGACACCGGCGCGGGCGATGGCGAGGGAGTTGGAGCTAGCGAGGGAGTCGGTGACGGTGATGGTGATGGCGACGGCGTGGGGGATGACGATGGCGTGGGGGATGGCGATGGGGTCAGCGAAGGAGTCTGAGATGGAAAGGGAGTCGGGGACGGTGCGGGAGGTGGCAAGGAAGCCGTGGTGCGCGCAACGGCCTCGGTCTGTTCACCAGAAGTGGCCTGTTTGGCGAGCGCATGATTGATCACCGCTTCCGAAATCCCGGCGGCTCTCAGATCAGCGAGCGCCTTAGGACTTGTATCGTAGTCCGCCGGTTGTCGGTCGATCGTGTGAATGATGGTTTCGTCAGCGAACGCACCTTTTTTTAATTTAATGAGGTCAGAATTATCCATTCCCCAAACGGCGGTGGTAACCAGGACGGATGCCACGGCTGCGAAATAATGTGATGCTCGCATAGGCGCACGGAAAGCGCTCCCGGCTATACGTCAAGCGAGTGGCCGTAGGTGCCAGTCCCCATTCCGGCATGGAGTGGAAGGCGTTCCAGGGATGCAAATGCAGCCACTCGACAAAAACAAAACCCCGCGCGAGGGTGGCTCGCGCGGGGTTGAAAAACGGAATGACTCTCTCTTATTGGCAGGCTTCGCACTCTCCGCCATTGCGCATCGCTTCGATGCTGCAAGCCAGCTTCTCGCTCGCCGTGAACTCGCGACGCGGTTTGGCGGCGTCAAGGTCGGTGATCTCGGCAGAGGCTTCGAGGCTTTCGGCTTTCACCGCGGCCGCGACCGCGGTGACGCCACGAACTTCCTTCTTCACCTGCACGGTCGCTTTTTCGATGTTCGAAGCGCCTTGGCTGCGGAGATAATACGTGGTCTTCAGCCCCGCGTGCCAAGCGTGACGGTACATGTGGCTGAGGGTTTTCAGATCCGGCGTCTTGATCCACAGGTTAACCGACTGCGACTGGTCGATCCACTTTTGGCGGCGTCCGGCGGCTTCCACGATCCATTTGGGATCGATGTCAAAAGCCGTCAGATACTTCGCTTTCAGATCTTCCGGAATGCTGTCGATGTCCTTCAACTCGCCGTCGAAGTACTTCAAGTTATCCATCATCTCGTGGTTCCAGAGGCCGCGGGCCTTGAGGTCTTTTACGAGAAACGGATTCAAGACGATGAACTCGCCCGAGAGGTTGGATTTGACGAAGAGATTCTTGTAGGTCGGCTCGATGCAGGGAGAGGTCGCAGTGATATTCGAGATCGTCGCAGTCGGAGCGATCGCGAGCACGTTGCTATTGCGCATACCCTGTTTCGCGATTTTGGCGCGAACGACATCCCAAGACATCTTCGATGTGCGCGGGACTTCGATGGCCTGGCCGCGTTCTTGTTCGAGCAGTTCGAGCGTATCTTGCGGCAAGAGACCGCGGTCCCATTTCGAACCCTTGTAGGTCGAGTAAGTGCCACGCTCGGCGGCGAGATCGGAACTCGCTTCGTACGCGTAAAAGGCGACCGCCTCCATCGCTTCGTCGTTGAACTCGACCGCGCCTTCAGAGGCAAAGGGAAGGCCTTTGATGTAGAGGGCGTTCGCCAGCCCCATCAGGCCCAGGCCGATCGGGCGGTGGCGCATGTTGGAAACCTTTGCGGCTTCGGTCGGGTAAAAGTTGATGTCGATGACGTTGTCCAACGCCCGAACCGCAATCCGAATCGTTTCGCGCAGTTTTTCGTGATCGATATTTCCGTTCTTATCGAGATGGGTCTCGAGGATGACCGAGCCAAGATTACAAACGGCGGTTTCTTCCTTCGAGGTATTCAACGTGATCTCGGTGCAGAGATTCGACGAGTGAATGACCCCGACGTGATCTTGCGGCGAACGCACGTTACAAGCGTCCTTGAAAGTGATCCACGGGTGGCCGGTCTCGAAGAGCATCGAGAGCATCTTTTTCCAAAGCTCGATCGCTTCGATCTTCTGGCCCTGAATTTTTCCCTGTTCTGCGAGCTTCTCGTAATGGAGATAACGCTCTTCGAACTTCTTGCCGTAAAGATCGTGGAGATCCTTGACCTCGTTCGAACGGAAGAGAGTCCACTGGCCGCGATCTTCCATGCGCTTCATGAAGAGATCGGGAATCCAGTTCGCCGTATTCATATCGTGAGTACGACGGCGGTCGTCGCCGGTGTTCTTGCGAAGTTCGAGGAACTCGAAGATGTCGTTGTGCCACGATTCGAGGTAGGCGCAGCCGGAGCCTTTGCGTTTTCCGCCCTGGTTAACCGCCACGAGTTGATCGTTGTGTAACTTGAGGAACGGAATCACGCCCTGAGATTCGCCGTTCGTGCCCGCGATGTAAGCGCCGGTGCCACGCACCGCCGTCCACGAACCGCCGAGCCCGCCGGCCCATTTCGCGAGGAACGCATTTTCCGCGATCCCGCGATACATGATGCCTTCAAGCGAATCGTCGACGTAGTAGAGATAACACGAGGACAACTGGGAGTGGAGCGTACCGGAGTTGAACAGCGTCGGCGTCGAGCTGCAGAAACGACGGCTCTTATAAAGACTGTAAAGCGCGCCGATCTTTTCTTCGCGGTCACCCTTCTCATCGATGAACAGGCCCATCGCGACGCGCATCCAGAAGAATTGCGGCGTCTCGAGACGACGAGCCGACTTGCCGGTCTTGTCGATGATGAGGTAGCGATCGTAGAGCGTCTGGATGCCGAGGAAATCGAATTCCAAATCAGCCGACGGATCCAGGACCGCTGCCAAACGAGTGAGGTCGTAATCGAGCAAACGCGGATTGAGGCGTTTGATCGCGACGCCGTGCTCGAGGTATTTCTTGAAGGCGCGTTGATGAGCGTCCTTCAATTTGCCCACGCCATCGCGCGCGATTTCCCAGCCGAGCACCTCTTCGTAAATGTAGCTGAGCTGGATGCGGCCGGCGAACTTCGCAAAATCGGCGTCCTTTTCGATCAGCGTCTTGGAATTGAGAACGATCGTCGCATCGAGATCCTTCTGAGTGATTTGGTCGAAGATCGAGCGCAGCAGCTCAGCCTCGATTTCTTCATTCGTCAGGCAGAGGTCGAGGCCGATGCGACCGAACTCGATCCGCTTCTGCAAATCGGCGCGGTCCCACAGGTAGCTTTCACCGTTGGCCTTCTTGACCATGATCATCGCACCCTGGGCCACGGCTGGAACCATCGGGGCGGTCGAATCGGAAGATCCTTCCACGCGAGCGCTGGTGCGAAGCGCGCGATAGAGGATGTACTGCTCGGCGACTTTGAAATGACCGGCTTTCATCAACTCTTCCTGCACGATGTCCTGAATTTCTTCGATGTGGACAAAAGATTGTTTCGACGAGAGCACGCGCGTTGCGACGGCCTTGGTGATTTCTAACGCCGCACTTGAGTCACGCTGGAGCGAGAGGAAGGCTTTGCGGACGGCGATTTCGATTTTCTGCTCGTTGAACGGCACGATCTGGTGGCTGCGGCGGATAACGCGGACGGTCGCGGCGGCGGAAGCGTGATCCACCAGCTTGTGCGAGCGATTGAGCAACAAACTCTTCGCGACGTCGTAGGCGTTGTTATCGACCAGCGTCTTCTCAATCAGTTCGTAAAGCGAGTTGAGCGTGAGTCGCAGCGGAGATTGGCGGAGCGCGGCATTGGCCAAATTCGCAGCCACTTCGGTGACAATGCGGGCGATGAAAGCGCGATTGCCCTCGGTGAAAATGTTGTTCTCGCCGCGAGCGAGCAGAACGTTAGTCAGGGCTCGTCCGATCGTGTCGGCAACTTCCGCCAAATCGAAACGCTCTTCCCCGCGCGGCGTGATCACGAACGTTTCCGGAACCAACGGAGCGTCGGTCGGCACGAGATCGCGCCAAGCAAAATTAGGTTTCTGATCTTTGGGGGTTTGAGTCGTGCGTTTGAGGGCGAGGTCTTGAGCGAGCGAAGGATTCATCGAGGTGGGCGGACGAAAAGGAAAAGAGGCGTGAAGTGCGGTCGATAAACATGCCGAAAAATCGGCATGGGGCGAGAAACGGGGTCAGAAAACGCGATGAAAATTCGCGTTAATCAGAGAAGAAAAGAAACAAAGTTGAGGGGACAGCGGTAACGCAGCTTAGAGCTCGTCGTCGCTCGCTACTTTGAGGGAAGAAGCCTTTTGATACTCGGTCACACGACCTTCGAAAAAGTTTTGCTCCTTCTTGATATCCATCATTTCCGCGAGCCAGGGCAGCGGGTTCTTGACGCCCGGGTTAAGCGGAGCCAGGCCGCAACCCTCGAGGCGACGGTCGGCGATATAATCGATGTAGGTGATAAATTCGTCTTTGCGCAGACCGACCGAGTCCACCGGCAAGCAGTCGCGGATAAACTCTTTTTCGAGGTCGACCCCCTCCTTCATCGTGGCCCGGAGTTCTTCCTTGAACTCGGCCGTCCAAATCTCGCGATTCTCTTCAACGAGGTCCATGAAGAGATTCCGGAACACCTCGATGTGATTCGATTCGTCGCGCATCGTGTAGCGGAACATCTGGCCGATCCCCGGGAATTTGTTCTGGCGGTAGAGTGACAAGATCATGCCGAACAATCCGTAGAACTGGGTTCCTTCCATGCACTGGCCAAAGACAAAAATGTTTCGCGCCAGCAGCTTCTTGTTCTCCGGCACCGTCAGATCGAGATCGCGGCGAAGATGCTTCGAGATGCGAGTGACGAACTCGTTCTTCTTCACGATCGTCGTGATGTCTTCGAACATTGCTTCGCACTCGTGCGGATTGATCCCGAGGGAGGCGATCATGTAGAGCAACGAGTCCGCGTGGATGTTTTCCTCATGCGCATGACGGCCGAGCACGAGCTTCAACTCGGGAGCAGTCACCAATTCGCGAACCACGTGCTGGATGTTGTCACCCACGATTCCTTCGGCCGCGGAAAAATAACCGATGCCCATACGGATAATCCAGCGCTCGACGTCGCTAACGACTTTCTCGTCGCGCCACTGTTCGATATCCTTGCCCATCGGGATGTCCTCCGGTTCCCAGTGGTTCGCCTTCATCGTACGATATAGGTCATAGGCCCACTGGTACTTCAACGGGAGGAGGTTGAAGGTCATGGACGCGCGGCCATTGATGACACGTTTGGCCGCAAAAGCGGCTTCGGCCTTGGCCTGGTCGAGGATGAATGTCTTTGAACCAACTTGAAACGATTTCTGCATGATGGAGACGGAGTAGGACGGGCGGGGTATTGGGGTGGATGAAACGCCGATAAACCAGGACCTTTTTGACGTGCGGACGATGGGTGCGAGCCGAAGTTGTTGAAACTTATTCACGTCTTACTGACCACAACCGGTTGTGGTGCCTGGCGGGAATAGCCACAACATGTGGTAAAACGTAAAAGGAGCGTCAATCGCCGAGTGGCTAAAAAATTGTAATTAAACGCCCAATTTTCGCTTGCTGTCCGAGGCCCCCATTCTCTCCCCTGGGAAAATCCCCGGAAGTCGCGATTGCGAAAAAAAATCCGACCGAAAACGCCCGGCGAGCGGCCTTAAATGGCCCTCTGAAAAATCAATTTTTCGGGTGGCTCGTCGTGCGCGGAGCTTCCGGCGCGAGTTCGCGAAAAGTCCGCATTTTGCGCGGCCCGGCAGGAATGATCGCGCGGGTCGCCAGTGGGTCAATCTCCCCCGATACCGGCGACGATCGCGGCCAGGGTATCCGGGAGAGCACTACGAGTGCCATTCCGGAGATTCCGAGAATCGTGCCGAAAACGAATCCGTGCGAATCCGCGGAGAATCGCTGCGCCGCAATTGCGCCCCACCCGGCCCAGGCAAGGGCGAGACCGATCGGCACGCTCCTCTCCGCCCGGAAACCCTTATGCCAGCCTCTGCGTGCGCATGAGACCAACCGATCCGCAGCCCTGTTTTCCCTCCCGATTTTCACGAGAGCACGAGTTGGTAAAATATTATATTAATTGTCAATTTTTATTTTCCACGCTTCCCGTTCGCTTTGGTCCGAGGTGGGCGCGTTCGCTCGCGAGAAGAGGGGCGTTAAGCGCAACAGGCGCAGGGGCCGGGCTCTTACGAACGCGGCTCCGAGCGCGATCTTCTCAGAGGAGAAAACCCGCTTTGAAATTATGCGGCGGCGTTCGCCCGCAGTAATTTCATCACCAGTTCGCGAAACTCGGGCGCACTGGGGAATTTCGAAACAAACGCGTCCGCGCCCAGATCGAGCGCTCGCTGCTGATCGTTGGGATCATCCGACGTCGTCATCACAATCACCGGCACCGCGAGATGCGCCTTGCTGCGTATCCACTCCAGCACTTCAAAGCCGTTGAGCTTCGGCATTTTAATATCCAACAAAATCAGATCCGGTGATTCGTCAGTTTGAGTCTGATCGAATCGAGTGGTGAGAAAATTCAACGCCTTCTCGCCGTCATCGAGATGCTCGACGTGGTGGGGCAGCTCCGTCTTGAGCAGCAAACGACGCAGAAGAAATGCTGCGTCCGCATCGTCTTCAATGATTGCAACCAACGTCTGTTCAACCGAAGCCATTTTCACATCTGTATTGACGCTTACTTTGTCCCGGAGGGAGCAAAAAAGTGACGGTCACGTAAGATTCACATGCTTAACCGATCTCCCGCTAGGGGTTATTCCCCAGGAGTGAGCG
>Ga0207702_10000371_pt1 | contig 51217 bp, 47 predicted proteins | sample KBSCornC62_FD_184302 | JGI IMG/M metagenome (GOLD analysis project Ga0207702, IMG submission 184302) | Corn rhizosphere microbial communities from Kellogg Biological Station, Michigan, USA - KBS Corn C6-2 (SPAdes) (version 2) | ecosystem: Host-associated > Plants > Roots > Rhizosphere > Soil ... | reverse complement strand
AAGCATTTCAGGCGCATTGCAACCCGCTTCGATAAGCTCGCGCGCAACTTCCTCGCCGCGGTCGCTCTCGCATCTGCACGTCTCTGGACCCGAGTTTATGAGTCCACACCCTAGCGGGCTCTCTTTTTTATAGGGGCGACGGCGGCCTTGTGGCCGCCGTTTGCGTTTGACGGGGGCTATCTTCCTGCGTTGCGTCCGATGGCGGCTGCATGCCATTGTCGGTGCGCAGTCAGGGAGACGCAGATGACGACGCAGGATTTCAAGCCCGGCAATTACCGCTTCATCCCGGCCGTGTTCCAGTATTCGAGCGGGGCGGCGGCCGATCCGGGTTTTGAGGTCGAGCGCGTGCGGTTCGATCGGCTGTTGCCGCTGGCCGAGGGGTTTGAACGGATCGCGACATACATCAAGGCGGCGGGGCGGCCGCTGACCTCGTTCTGCGCCTGCGAGTTGCGCTCGCCCGCAGCCTTCACCGAGGATGGCTTTAAGGCTTTCAACCAGCATTACGTCAAGACGCTCGCCGAGTGGGGGCTTTACGATGGCTCTACCAATCCAGTGGCGCGCAGCAATGTCTGCCCGGAAACCGATCCGCCGGCCGCGCCGTCGTTTTATGCCTTTTCGTTCACGCGGCCGACCACGAACGCGGGTCCGAGTTTTGTCATCGCGGGCGGCGCCGAGGCGCGCGGTGGCGCGGGCAGCTATCCCGAGCGTATCGTGCGCTACCGCGATCTCTCAGCCGAGGGCTTGAAGGAAAAAGTCCGCTTCACGGCGGGCGAAATGCAAAGCCGTCTCGCCGCGTTCGGCTTTGCTTGGAAAGACACGACCGCGGTGCAGGCCTACACCATCCACGACTTTCATCCCGTGATGGCCGACGAACTGGTGCGCCACGGCGCGGCGCGTTCCGGCCTGACCTGGCATTTTGCCCGGCCGCCGGTGGTCGATCTCGAATACGAGATGGATTGCCGCAGGGTGTTGCGGGAAGTGGTGATTTAAGGTGTAGATCACAACCCGGAGCGGCCGACGGACATCCGCTTCGTGCGCTTGGCGGACTCAGGCTGAACGTAATAAGGCCGACATTTGCATCACTCGATCACGCGATCTGCTACCGCCAGAATTGTAGGTGGGATGCTGATACCCATGGCCTTTGCAGTCTTCGCGTTGACAATCAGCTCAAAGGTTGATGGTTGCTCAACCGGTATCGCGGCTGGCTTTTCGCCCCTGAATATCTTGTCAACGTAGGCAGCGGCGCGGTGGAAGTGCGCGCAGTAGTCGAGCGCATACGACATCAGACCGCCCGCCTCTACGAATGAGCGCTCCTGGTAGATCGCCGGGACGCCCAACCTGCCCGCACCGTCCACGATGCGCCGCTGGTTGCTGATGGTAACAGCGTCGACCAGCACAATGAGCGCCTTCGGGGGTGATTGCGCCATGGTCTGGAACGCGGCCTCGACGTCCGCTTCGCCACGGACCGGAAGCGGTTCGATAGCAAGCCCCGACGGCAGCCCGATCTCCTTCAGCACACGAACGTCGACCTGTTTTCCCGGATTGCCTGGATCGTAGAGTACGGCAAAGCTTCGCGCGCCAGAAACGGTCTGGATCAGTTCAAGCAGCTTTCCGATCATGGCAGGGAAAAAATTGGATACTCCCGTGATATTCGCGGTGGGTCGTGCAAGATTGGTAACAATGCCGCTGGCCACGGGATCGCTCACCATGTTGAACACCATGGGAATGCCATGGCTAGCGTGCTGCATCGCCTGCGCAGCGTTTGTGCCGGATGTCATGAGCACATCGGGACGGAGGGCCACGAGTTCGGCCGCAAGCGCAGGTAGGGATGAGAGCTTGCCCGACGCCCACCGGCGATCGACGATGATGTTGCGGCCTTCAACCCAGCCAAGCCTCGCTAGTTCATCGTAGAAGCAGCCGTCACGTTCGCGTGTCCCGGCCTCCGAACCCCCGCTCAGACTAGCGAGCCTCAATTGTGTTTCACGGGCTTCGGCATCCGCGGCGAGCGGCCACCCCGCCAGCGATCCCGCCAGGCTGGCGAGAAACTCGCGCCGCCTCATATGGCCTCCGAAACAGATGGGCAATCGCTGGACATTCGCACATGCCGGCGACAGGTCAAGACGGACCTCGCCCATATTCCGCTAAGGGGACAGCAGGCGACATCGGCCTCCATTCCGTTATTTCGTCGGCGCGGGCCAGCATTGTCGGCAAAGGGGTCGGCCAAGCGGGTAAAAGTCCCACCGTCCGCAATCCTCGCCGGCGCTTCGCGCCGACCTCTCCCAGAGGAGAGGTGAAGGAGTGGCTACCGCTCCCTCGGATCGAGCGCGTCGCGCAGGCCGTCGCCGACGAGGTTGAAACTCAGCACGACCAGGAAAATGCCGAGCCCGGGCCATATCGCCATCCACGGCGCGTTGGTCAGGAAGCGTTGCGCGGCATTCAACATGCTGCCCCACGAAGGCGCCGGCGGCTGCTGGCCGAGGCCGAGGAACGACAAGGCGGCTTCGGCGATGATTGCCGCCGCGATCGACAGCGTGGCCTGCACCAGCAGCGCCGGCAGGATGTTGGGCAGGATGTGGAACAACGCGATGCGCCAGCGCGGGTTGCCCATCGCGCGCGCGGCCTCGACATAATCCTCGACCTTGACGCTCATGGTCTGGCCGCGCGTGAGCCGGATGAAGATCGGCGTCGTGGTGATGCCGATTGCGATCATGGCATTGCGCAGGCTCGGCCCGAGAAAGGCCGACAGCGCAATGGCGAGGATCAGGAACGGGCAGGCCAGCATGGCGTCGGTGATGCGGCTGATCAGGGCGTCAATAAAGCCGCCGCGATAGCCGGACAGTAGCCCCAAGGGGATGCCGATGCCGAGCGCGATGCCGACCGAGATCGCCCCCGCCATCAGGGAAGCGCGCGCGCCGTAGATGACGCGGCTCAGGATGTCGCGGCCGAGATCGTCGGTGCCGAACCAGTGCACCGCCGAAGGCGGTTTACGGACCAGCGTCCAGCTTGTTGCGACGGGGTCATAGGGCGCGATCAGCGGCGCGAACAGCGCGAGCAGGATAAAGCTTGCGATCACGATCAGCCCGACCACCGCGCCCTTGCGCCGGAACAGCCGGCGCAGCGCGCGCCGGGTCGGGCTTTCCAGTTCCTCCGCATCCGCGATCGGGAGTGTGGCGAGGGTGGCGTCGGTCATGCGGACTCAAGCCCTCAGCCTGGGATTGACGAGGATGTAGGCGATGTCGGCGATCAGGTTCAGCATGATGTAGATCGTCGCGGTCACCAGCACCACGCCCTGCACCACGGCGTAATCGCGGTTGAACACCGCATCGACGATCAGCTTGCCGAAACCGGGAATCGAGAAGATCTGCTCGGTCAGCACCGCGCCCGACAACAGCGTGCCGAGCTCGAGCGCGCCGAGCGTGATCACCGGCGTCAGCGCGTTGCGCATCGCGTGCTTGAGGATCACCGCGCGCTCGGAAAGCCCCTTGGCGCGCGCGGTGCGGACGTAATCGCTTTCCAGCACCTGCAACATGGCGCTGCGGGTGTGCCGCATCAGCACCGCCGCAATCGCATTGCCGAGCACGAAGGCCGGCATGATGGTCGACGCAAGGCTGGCGCGCCAGTTTTCAGATAACGGCACATAGCCCGAGGCCGGCAGCCAGCCGAGCTCGATCGAGAACAGGAAGATCAGCATGATGCCGAGCCAGAAATTCGGCGTCGAAATGCCCCATAGCGCGAACAGATTGGCGCCGTAGTCCCACGCCGTGCCTTTCTTCACCGCCGAGACGATGCCGGCGGGAATCCCGATCAGAAAGGCGATCAGGATCGCCATCGATCCCAGTTGCAGCGTGACCGGCAGCTTTTGTTCGATCAACTCGCGCACCGGCACCTTGACGCGCAATGACTCGCCGAAATCGCCGGAGAGTACGCCCTTGACCCAATAAAAATATTGCACCGGGATCGGCCGGTCGAGCCGGTATTGCTGACGGATCTGCGCGATCACGGCGGGATCGCGTTCCTCGCCGGCCATGACAAGCGCGGGATCGCCGGGCAACAGATGCTGCAAGGAGAAGATCAGGATCGACACGAAGAACAGCGTCGGGACCAGCTGCGCGATGCGTTTTGTCAGGAAGGTTAGCATGGGGTTCTCCCTCACCCCTTGCGGGGGAGGGTCGGGGTGGGGGGTAGCCACAAGTGCTGTGCTCGTTGCACCCCCACCCCCGACCCCTCCCCGCAAGGGGGAGGGGAGCAGGAGCCCCGCGCCGTATCGCGCACATAAAATGCCTGAGACATTTTCACTTCAGCGTCAGCCCGACTACGCGGACCAAACCATCCGGCATCTGCTTGTAGCCCTCCAGTTTTGTCGTATGCGCGATCAGGATGCGGCGGTGGAAGATGTAGAGGATCGGGTCTTCGTCGAGCACGAGTTTTGTCAGTTTTTGGTAGATCGCCTTGCGCGCGGCCAGGTCGGTGACCAGCCGGGCATCGTCGAGCGCCTTGTCGGCGTCCGGATTGGACCATGCGCTGTAGTTTTGCGGGGCGTTGGATTTCAGGAACACGTAGGAATTGCCGTCGGGATCGACCCGTCCGCTCCAGGCCAGCATGAAGGCCTGATATTCGCCGGCTTCGGCCTGCTTCAGCGAGGTCGCGAATTCGGTGACGCGGATTTTCATGTCGAAGCCGGCTTCCGCCGCCATCGACTGTACGACTTGCGCGACCGCTTCGGTCTCGGCGCCCTTCGGCACCATGAAGTCGACGTTCACCGGCGTCGTGACGCCGGCTTCCTTCAACAGCGCCTTTGCCTTGGCGACGTCGCGGCCGTGGACCGGAAAATCCTTCTGGTAATAGGAATGATCCGGGTTGACCCATTGATTGCCCGGCTTGAACTCGCCGTTGAACACGACCTGGTTGATGGCGTCGCGGTCGATCGACAGATCGAGCGCTTGCCGCACTTTTGCCGATTGGCTCAGCGGTCCCTTGGCCTTGTCCTTGCCGATGTTCAGCGTGATGCCCTGATAGCCGAGCTCGATCGCGCCCGCGAGTTTGAGCTTGGGGTCGGACTGCACTTCCTTGATGTCGGTCGCGAGCAGCCGCTCGATCAGATCGAGGCCGCCGGATTTCAGATTGGCGAGCCGAACGGTGGCGTCGACCAGCGGCAGATAGACGATGCGGTCGATATGGACGTTGTCCTTGTTCCAGTAGTCGGCGAATTTCTCGAACACGATGCGGTCCTGCGGCACCCGCTCGACGAATTTGTAGGGGCCGGCGCAGACCGGATGCAGGCCGAACTTGTCGCCTTCCGCCTTCGCGGCCTTGGGCGAGACCATCATGCCGGCGCGGTCGGCGAGCTGCGCGATCAGCGGCGAGAACGGCGACTTCAGCACCAGTTTGATGGTCAGGGGATCGACCACATCGACATGGTCGAGCGCGGCCAGTTCCGGCTTGCGGAACGAGCCCGGAAAATTCACGTGGCGGTCGAGCGAGAATTTGGCGGCCTCGGCGTCGAACGGTTCGCCATCCTGGAATTTCACGCCCGGCCGCAGCTTGATCGTGACCTCCTTGCCGTCGGCGGAGGTCTCGTGCGACAGCGCGAGCTGCGGCACGATATTGAGCTTTTCGTCAATGTCGAACAGCTTGTCGCAGAATCCGGCGAAGACGATGCGGCCGACATAGGTGCGCGCCAGCGTCGGGTCGAGGATGTCGGGGTCTTCGGCAAGCCCGATCCGCAGCGTGGTCTGGGCATGGGCGCTTACGCCGAGCGCCAGCATCAACGCCGCCGATATCGCGGCTTTACGGATCATGTTCATCGCCTGGTTCCCCATCTCCTGAGGTGACGCCACATCCGGCATCATCCTGCTTGATCAACCCCGGAAGCCGCGGCTGCTTCCGTTCCCTTGAAGGCCGCGACCAATTTTTCCAGCGCAGGCGAGAAACCGCTATCGGCCGAAAGGATAAGGTCCGCCGGCGGCAGCTCGCCGACGCGGTGGCAGGCGGTGGCGTGGCCATCGCCGAGCAATGGCGGCCGCTCGATACGGCAGCGCTCGATCACATAGGGGCAACGGGTGTGAAAGCGGCAGCCCGGCGGCGGATTGAGCGCGCTCGGCATCTCGCCCTGCAGCAGCGAATGATTGTGCCGGGCGCGCGGGTTCGGCACCGGGATCGCGGACAACAGCGCGCGGCTATAGGGATGGCGCGGTGCGGCAAACAGCGCCTCCGTTTCCGCGGTCTCGACGATTTCGCCCAGATTCATCACCGCGACGCGGTCGGCGATGTGTTTTACCACGGCCAGGTCGTGCGAGACGAAAATATAAGCCAGCCCGAGCCGGTCCTGCAGGTCGCGCAGCAGATTGAGGATTTGCGAGCGGATCGATACGTCGAGCGCCGACACCGGCTCGTCGCAGATGATCAGCTTCGGTTCGACCGCGAGTGCGCGCGCGATCGCGATGCGCTGGCGCTGGCCGCCGGAGAATTCGTGCGGGTAGCGCCTGGCAAAACGCGGTTCCAGCCCGACCAGCCGCAGCAACTCTTCCACCCGCTCGCGACGGCGCGGCGCCGGCACCAGATCATGCAGCGCGAGCGGCTCGGTCAGGATCTGGCTCACCGTCATGCGCGGGTTGAGCGAGGCATAGGGGTCCTGGAAGATGATCTGCGCCTCGCGCCGAAAGCGGCGCAACTCGTTCGTGTCGAGCGCCAGCAGATCGCGCCCCTCAAAACGGATGCTGCCCGCGTCGGGTTCGATCAGGCGCAACACCAGCCGGCTCACCGTCGATTTGCCGCAGCCAGACTCGCCGACCAGCCCCAGCGTCTTGCCGCGCTCGACCGAAAAGCTGACGCCGTCGACCGCGCGGACGAAAGCGGTCGGCGTGCCGAACAGCGAGCGGCCAGCGACGAAATGCTTTTTCAAGCCCTTGACCTCGAGCAAAGCGGTCACGACACCAGCCTCTCCAGCGGCGCCTTGATGCAGCGCGACCAATGGCCGGGGCTGACGGCCACGAGCGGTGGCGGCGCGTCGATGCAGGCTTGGCTGACGAATGGGCAGCGCGCGGCAAAGCGGCAGCCAGCGGGTGGCTGCGCCATGTTGGGAACCATGCCCTCGATGGTCGCGAGGTGGTCGGCCTGCCGGTCGAGCCGCGGGATCGAGCCGAGCAGGCCGACGGTGTAGGGATGCTGGGGCGAAGCAAACAATTCATCGACACGGGCGCGTTCGACGATCTCGCCGGCATACATCACCGCGACCTCGTCGCAGACCTCGGCGACCACGCCGAGATCGTGCGTGATGAGGATGATCGCGGCGTTGCTCGCGGCCTTCAGCTCGCGCATCAAATCGAGGATCTGCGCCTGCAGAGTGACGTCGAGCGCCGTGGTCGGCTCGTCCGCGATCAGCAGCCGGGGATCGCAGGCCAGCGCCATCGCGATCATCACGCGCTGGCGCATGCCGCCGGACAGCTTGTGCGGATAATCGTCGATGCGCCGCTCGGGCGAGGGGATGTGAACCCGGCGCAGCAATTCGATGGCGCGCTCGCGCGCCGCGCGTTTTGTGTCGCCGCGGTGACGTACAATGGTTTCGATGATCTGGTCGCCGATGGTAAAACTCGGATTGAGCGACGTCATCGGCTCCTGAAAGATCATCGCCAGCCGGTTGCCGCGCAAGTCGCGCAGCGTCTGGTCGGGCACCTCGAGCAGGTCAAAGCCGTCGAAGCGGATCGAGCCGGAAACTTCCGCCGATTGCTTTGAGAGCAGGCCCATGATCGCGAGCGACGTCACGCTCTTGCCGCAACCGGATTCGCCGACCAGGCCGAGCGTCGCGCCCTGCGCCACGCTGAGATCGACGCGATCGACCGCATGAATAACGCGGCCGGCGTCGCCATGAAAGATGACCTTGAGGTTCTCGATCTCGATCAGCGGAGCGTCGGTCATTTCCGGTCCGCACTCGCGGCTGCCTGGATGCTGGCCTCAATGCCGGCATCGATGGTGGCGCGGTCGGTAATCCCGGCCGGATTTTGCCGGGTCGGCAGGAACGGCCTGAAATGCACCCAGCGTTCGCGGCTGACCTGTTCGAGGCGCGCGAGTTCAGCGAGCGGATCGGCGTGGTCGTCGACGCGCAGGTCGAGATCGGACCATTCGTCGTTGCCGTGGATCAGCAGTGCTGCCGATTGCTTGCCGCGCTTGTCGCCGCCGGCCGTTTCGCCGGCGCGCAACGCCGCGATCAGCCGTTGCGCGAACGGCAGTGCGTTCGAACAGGCGTAGGCTTTCGCCGTTTCGTCCAGCACCTCCGCGCCCGCGAGCATGTTGCCGGCGATCGAGAAGCCGCTGCCTTCGATGTGCCCGCACCAGTCGACACAGTCCTTGCCGGTATGCGAAGCAATACGGCCGGCTGCATCCATGATGTGCAACTGCCGGCTGGCCTGGCCGCCATCGGCCGCGATCAACGTTGCGACGATGTCGCGCGGGCTTTTGCCTTCGCGTAACAGTTTTAGGCCGTCGATGCCGTAATAGGGGTTGACCAAAGCCTGGGTCGCGATCGCCCCAAAACCCGAGGCGATGTAGGGCACGCGCGAGCCGACCGCGAAGAATTTTGTGGCAACCGCGATGCCGAACCGGCCGGTTGCTTCCTCGCGGGCGATAATCGACCAGGTCATGTTACGCGCCCCGCACGGCCTTATCCTTATCGTCCGGCCGCGTAGCCCTGCATGCCCCGCGGATTGGCCGCGGCGCGGCGGCGGCGGCCGAGTTTCGAGGCCGCGGTGAGGCGGCCTTCCGACCAGTCCGGCCCGGTCTCGACGATATGGCCGCGGCTCTTCAGCGCATCGACGGTGGCTTTCGGAATGCGGCTTTCCACCACCATCACGCCCGGGCGCGCGGTGCGCGGCCAGAACGAAATCGGGAAATGCTCGGAATGCCAGGCCGGCGCGTCGATCGCTTCCTGCAGATTCAGTTTGGCGTGGACGTGGCGCAGGAAGAATTGCGTGATCCATTGATCCTGCTGGTCGCCGCCCGGCGAACCCCAGGCGAGATACGGCTCGCCGTCGCGCAGCGCCATGGTGGGCGAGAGCGTGGTGCGCGGGCGCTTTCCGGGCGCGAGCGCCGCCGGGTGATCTTCCTCGAGCCAGAACATCTGCGCGCGGCTGCCGAGGCAGAAGCCGAGCGAGGGGATCACCGGCGAGGATTGCAGCCAGCCGCCCGACGGCGTTGCGGAGACCATATTGCCGGCCTGGTCGATGATGTCGAAATGTACGGTATCGCCGCGCACCTCGCCGAAGCGGCCGACCGTGGGCTCGCCCGCGCCCATGGCGCCGACCGCCTCGCGCTGGGCTTCCTGCCGGCGCATTTTTACCACGGAGCCGAAACCTTCCACCGAGCCGGGCAGGAATTCCAGCGATGCCTTGTCCTTCGAGATCAGCTTGCGGCGCTCGTCATTGTAGGCGTCCGACAACAGCGTCGCGATCGGGATTTCGGTGAACTTTGGGTCGCCATAGAATTTTTCGCGATCGGCGTAAGCGAGCTTGGCGCATTCGATCTGCAGATGGATGAAGTCGGGTCCGGTCGGATCGAGACCGTCGAGTTCAAAACCCTTCAGCAGCGCGAGCTGTTGCAGCATCACCGGGCCCTGGCTCCAGACGCCGGGCTTGCAGACGGTGTAGCGGCCGTAATCGTAGGTCAGCGGCGCCTCGATGGTCGGCTGCCAGCGTGCCAGATCGTCCGCGGTCATCACGCCGCGATGCGGCGAGCCGCTGACGTCCATCACCTGCTGGGTGCGGCAGAATTTTCCGATCTCTTCGGCGACAAAACCGTGCGACCAGGTCTTGCGCGCGCGTTCGATCTGGGCCGTGCGGTCGGAGCCGGCGCTTTCGGCTTCTTTCAAAATGCGGGTATAGGTCTCGGACAGTTTTACGTTGGTGAACAGCGTGCCGGGCACCGGCACCTTGTTATCGGGAAGGTACACCGCAGCCGAAGTCGGCCAGTGCTTCCTGAACAATTGCTCGACGGTCTGGATCGTCGCGGAAGCGCGTTCGACCAGCGGGTAGCCGTCGCGGGCATAGGCGATCGCGGGTTCCAGCACGTCGCGCAGCCGCATTGTGCCGTAATCGCGCAGCAGCAGCATCCAGGACTCGAACGTGCCGGGAACGCAGGCGGCGAGCAGGCCGGTGCCAGGCACCATGTCGAGGCCTTCGCTGCGGTAATGCGCGATCGTCGCGCCTGCCGGCGCCGGACCCTGGCCGCAGATCACCTCGGTACGGCCGCGCTTGACGTCATGCACGATGATGGGGACGTCGCCGCCGGGACCGTTCAGATGCGGCTCGACCACCTGCAGGGTGAAGGCGGTGGCGACGCCGGCGTCAAAGGCGTTGCCGCCCTTTTCCAGGATGCCCATCCCGACCGCGGTGGCGATCCAGTGCGTCGAGGTGACGACCCCAAAGGTGCCTTCGATTTCCGGCCGCGTGGTGAAGGGATCGGGATTGATATTGCCCATGGGAATCCATCGTTTCGTTGGTGCCGCCCCGCCTCAAGCGGCCGCACTTGATCATAGCCGGGCCCTGCTGCCAACCGGCTGCGAATGCCCTAAATTCCCGTCCCCGTCATCACGCGTGCGCTGCGGCAGAAGCCGGCTGGTTAACGGCATGGCAGGCCACGCCGTCGATCAGCGCAGGCGCCTCGCGGCGGCACAGGTCGAACGCCAACGGACAGCGCGGATTGAAGGAACAGCCGGGCGGCGGATTGATCGGATTCGGGATTTCGCCCTTGACCGGAATGCGCTGGCGGCCGGACATCGCGAGATCGGGCACCGCGCCGAGCAGCATCTTGGTGTAGGGCATGCGGGGGTTGTCGAACAGCTCGCGCGATTTGGCGATTTCGACGATGCGGCCGAGATACATCACGCCGATCCGGTTCGCCATGTGCCGGACCACCGCGAGGTTGTGGCTGATGAAGAGGTAGGTGAGGCCGAACTTGTCCTGCAGGTCGCGCATCAGGTTCAGGATCTGCGCCTGGACGGAGACGTCGAGCGCCGAGGTCGGCTCGTCGCAGACGATGAACTCGGCCTCCGAGGCCAGCGCGCGCGCGATCGCGATGCGCTGCCGCTGGCCCCCGGAGAATTGATGCGGATATTTCAACCCGTCGTCGGGATGCAGCCCGACCAGACTGAGCAGTTCGCCCACGCGTGACTGGATGTTGCGCTCGCCCTGGATCAGGTCGAAGGTGCGAATGGGTTCGGCCACGATGGCGTCGACCCGGAAGCGCGGGTTGAGGCTCGCATAAGGGTCCTGGAAAATCATCTGGATGCGCCGGCGCAGAACGCGGCGCGCCGGCGCCTGCTTCGGGTCGCTCATCGAAACGCCATCGATGATCACTTCACCGGAGGTCGGCGGCAGCAGCCCCACCACCATGCGGGCGACCGTGGTTTTGCCCGAGCCGGATTCGCCAACCAGCGCAAACGTCTCGCCCTTGGCGATGTCGAAGGTCACGCCGTCGACCGCTTTCAAGAATTCCAGATGGCCGCCTTCCAGCATGCGGTTGAGCCACGGCTTCGAGACGTCGAAGACGCGGCGCAAATTGTTGATGTCGATGAAAGGCCGCGAGGTCATGCCGCGGTGTCCTTTGCGGCCGCATCATGGAGATGGCAGGCCACGGCCTGCGCGCCTTGCCGGATCGGCTCCGGCCGTTCGACCCGGCAACGGTCGAACACGTAGGCGCAGCGCGGGTTGAACGAGCAGCCGGACGGGATCGCGGAGAGCCTCGGCATCGAGCCCGGGATCTGCACCAGCCGCGCGGTATCGCCCGCCAGTGTCGGGATCGCGCCCATCAGCCCCTTGGCGTAGGGATGCAAGGGATTGCGCACCACGTCCTGTACCGGGCCGATCTCGGCGATGCGGCCGGCATACATCACCGCGACGCGGTCGGAGGTTTCCGCGATCACACCCATGTCGTGCGTCACCAGCATCACGGCGGTGCCGTGGTCGCGGCCGAGCCGTTTGATCAGCGTGATGATCTGCGCCTGTACCGAGACGTCGAGCGCGGTGGTCGGCTCGTCGGCGATGATCAGTTCCGGTTCGGCGCAGATCGCAAGCGCAATCACGACGCGCTGGCGCATGCCGCCGGAGAATTCGTGCGGATAGGAATCGATCCGCTTGTCGGGCGCGGGAATGCCGACTTCGGCCAACAAATCGATGGCGCGCTTGCGCGCCGCGGTTTCCGACAGATTGAGGTGGGTGCGGATGGTCTCGATCAGTTGCTCGCCGACGCGGTAGAGCGGATTGAGGCTGGTCAGCGGATCCTGAAAAATCATGCCGATGCGCTTGCCGCGGATACGGCGCAGCTCCTCCGGCGGCAGGTTGTCGATCCGCAGGCCGGAGAGATGGATTTCGCCGCCGGCGATGCGGCCGGGCGGATCGATCAGGCCGATTACCGCAAGACCGGTGACCGATTTGCCGGCGCCGGATTCGCCGACCACGCCCAGCACTTCGCCCTTGGCGATATCGAAGGAAATGCCGTCGATCGCGTGCAGCACGCTGCGGCGGGTGGCGAATTCCACCTTGAGGTTCCGCACGGAGAGCACAGCGTCGGTCATGCAGTCATCGCAGTTTCGGATTGAGCGCGTCGCGCAGCCAGTCGCCGAGCAGATTGATCGACAGGATGAGGGCGGCGAGCGCGAAGCCCGGGAAGGCGACGATCCACCATTCGCCGGAGAACAGGTAATTGTTGCCGATCCGGATCAGCGTGCCCAGCGACGGCATGGTGTCGGGCATGCCGGTGCCGAGGAACGACAGCGTGGCCTCGGTGATCACCGCGAGCGCGAGGTTGATGGTGGCGATCACCAGCACCGGTCCCATGGTGTTCGGCAGCACGTGCCGCAGCAGGATCACGGGGGCGGGCAGGCCGGTCAATTGCGCCGAGGCGACGTAATCGCGGCTTTTTTCCACCATCACCGAGCCGCGCACGGTACGGGCATATTGCACCCAGAAACTCAGGCCGATCGCGAACACCAATAGCCCGAGCGTACTCATGGCGTTGAGGCGGTCGCCGAACACCGATTTGACGACGCCGTTGACCAGCAGCGCGATCAGGATCGCCGGAAAGGTGAGCTGCACGTCGGCGATCCGCATGATCAGGCTGTCGACATGGCCGCCGACATAGCCGGCGATCAGGCCGAGCAGGATGCCGAGCGTTCCCGAGAACAGTACGCCGAGCACGCCAACCGTCAAGGAAATGCGCAGGCCGTAGAGAATGGCGGACAGCACGTCGCGGCCCTGCTCGTCGGTGCCGAGCAGGAACGGGCTCTGCCCGTCCGGGGTCCACAGCGGCGCGATCCGCGAATTCATCAATTGCAACTGGGCGGGATCGAACGGGTTCTGCACCGCCAGCAGCGGCGCGAAGATCGCGACCAGGAAAAACAAGAGCGTCACGGCCGCCGCGACCATGGTGAGCCGGGAGCGGCGGAACGAATAAAACACGTCGCTGTCTACAGCGCGCCGGAACCAACCGGCCGCCGCTTGGGCGGGGGGCGCAGCCTGCTCAGCGGGATGCGGGACGGCGGTTTCGGTCATACGGGTGCTCGCATCATGCCGGGCGGCTGATGGTGGCGCGCAGCCGCGGATCGACCACCGTGTAAAGGATATCGACCACCAGATTGATGGTGACGAAGATCAGCGAGACCATCAGCAGATAGGCCGCCATGATCGGGATATCGACGTTTTGCACGGCTTGAACGAACAACAATCCCATGCCCGGCCACTGGAAGACGGTTTCGGTAATGATGGCGAAAGCAATTACCGAGCCAAATTGCAGGCCGGCGACGGTGATGACCGGCACCAGGGTGTTCTTCAGCGCATGGCCGAAATGGATCGCGCGGGTGGTCAGGCCTCGGGCGCGGGCAAAGCGGATGTAGTCGGTGCGCAGCACCTCGAGCATTTCGGCGCGCACCAGCCGCATGATCAGGGTCATCTGGAACAGCCCGAGCGTGATCGCCGGCATGATCAGCGCCTTGAGGCCGGACACCGTGAGCAGGCCGGTCGACCACCAGCCGATCTTGATCACGTCGCCGCGCCCGAACGAGGGCAACCAGCCCAGCGTCACCGAGAACAGATAGATCAGGAGGATTCCGATCAGGAAGGTCGGCAGCGAGATTCCGATCAGCGAAACCACCTGGAATACCCGCGTCAGCAGGGAATCGCGCCGCAGCGCCGAATAGACTCCCATCAGAATGCCGAACACGGTGGCGAGCAGGGTGGCGGTGATTGCGAGTTCCAGCGTCGCAGGCATTCGTTCCTTCAGCAGGGTCGCGACCGGCTGACGGAACTGATACGACATGCCGAATTCAAACCGCATGGCGTTGCCGAAATAGCGGGCGAACTGCACCAGCACGGGATCGTTGAGGCCGAGCTGTTTGCTGATCTCGGCGCGCTCCGCGGCCGACGTATCCTGCGCGACCATCTGGTTGACCGGGTCGCCCGCGTAACGGAACATCGAAAACGAGATGATGCCGACCGCGATCATGACGCCGATGGCCTGAAGCGCCCGGCGAAGAGTGAAAGCGAGCATGTGATCCCATCACTTCTTGTTTGATGCGGCCCGCATCGTTGCGAACCCCAACAACGCCAAAAACTTCCGCCCCGAGTCCGGAAACGCGTCGGTCCCGGAAGCCTGAGCCGCCGGGACCGCTGGCATTCGAAAAGGCCTATTCCTGTTTGGTCGCCCAGTAGAGCAGGACCTGGTTGTCGGGACGCTGGGTCAGTTTCACTTTCTTCGACACGCCCCATGCCAGCGCCTGCTGGTGCAGCGGAATGTAGGCGTAGTCCTTGATCGCGATCTCGAACGCCTGCTTGATCATCTGGTCGCGCTTGGTCTGGTCGGACTCCGCCAGCACTTTGTCGGCCAAGGCGTCGAACTCCTTGTTGCACCAGCCGCCGAGATTGGCTTCGCCGCGCGAGGACTTCGGGTCGTCGCGGCAGCCCATGATGTCGTTCATGACATTCTGGGAGTCCATCGTCGCCGGCGTCCAGCCGAGCAGGTAGAACGAGGTTTTGTAACCGCCGGGCTTCAGCACCTTGGCGAAGTACTGCGCCTTGGGTTGCGCCAGGAGATCGACCTTGACGCCAATGCGGGCCAGCATGCCGACCACCGCCTGGCAGATCGCGGCGTCGTTGACGTAACGGTCGTTCGGGCAATCCATCGTGACTTCGAAGCCATCGGGATAGCCGGCTTCGGCCAGAAGCTTCTTCGCCGCGTCGGGATCGGCCTTGGGCCGGACAAAATCCTTGGACAGCGCGAACAGTTGCGGCGCGATCATCAACGCGGACGGCGTGGACAGGCCGCGCATGACGCGGGTCTTGATCAGGTCGACGTCGATCGCCTTGTAGAAGGCTTCACGGACGCGGACATCCTTGAAGGGATTCTTGCCCTTGACGTTGGAGTAGAGCAGTTCGTCGCGCACCTGGTCCATGCCGAGGAAGATGGTGCGCAGCTCCGGTCCGGTCATGACGGTGGCGTTGGGGCTGGAATTGACCCGCTGGATATCCTGGATCGGAACCGGCTCGATGACGTCGACGTCGCCCGACAGCAGCGCGGCGACGCGCGTCGCGTCGGAGCCGATCGAGGTGAAGTCGATCTCCTTCAGATTATGTTCCGGCTTGCCCCACCAGCCCGCGAACGGCTTGAACACGGTCTTGACGCCGGGCTGATGGCTTTCGATCACGAACGGCCCGGTGCCGTTTTCGTGCAGCGAGGCGTAGCTCGGCGAGGTGGCTGCCACCGGCGTCGGCGCCACCGCGTTGTTCGCCTCGCACCATTTCTTGTCCATGATGTACCAGCCGTCCCACTGGGTGATCAGGATGGGATTGGGCGAGGCGGTGATGAAATCGACGGTGTAGTCGTCAATCTTGACGACCTTGGTGTCGGAGGGGACGACCGTGGTGAAGTTGGAGCCCACGGCGCGGACGCGATCGGCGGAAAACACCACGTCGTCGGCGGTGAAGGGGTCGCCATTGTGGAATTTGACGTTGTGGCGCAGGTGGAAGCGCCAGCGGGTCGGCTCCGGAGTTTCCCAGCTTTCCGCCAGTGCGGGGACGATCTTCAATTCCTTGTCGCGGGCCACCAGGCCTTCATAGACATGACCGTGATGCGCGATCGTGGTGGTTTCGCGCAGCGTATAGGGATCGAGCGACTTGAGTTCGCCCTGGTTGGCGTAGCGCAGGATCTGGGCGGAAGCCGGCGAGGTCGCCAAAGCGGCGATCGAGATGAAAGCCGCGGCAAGCAAGGTATGACGTACCGGCATGTGGTCGAATTCTCCGCTGTGGCGCCTGTTCGTTGAGGCAAAATCGAGGGTTATTGCCGTTGCATGTTGCCAGAGTTTGGCCGCCGCGCAAGGCTGATTCCGCTGGGCCGGACCGGTTTGCGCCGCGATGCCGCAATGACTAGTCTGCACCTTAAGCAACGATGCTGCATGCGTTACATTCAACTTTCGGAGTGCCGGGATGGCGGAACTGAAGGCCGATGTTCTGGTGCTCGGCGCGGGCATGGTCGGCGTAGGCCTAGCCCTGCACCTGCAGCAGCGCGGCCGCGCGGTGATCCTCGTCGACCGCCACGAGCGCGCCGGGGAGGAGACCAGCCACGGCAATGCCGGGCTGATTGAGTCCGCCTCCGTTTTCCCCTATATGTTCCCTCGCAATCTGGCGCCGATCCTGCAATATGCGCTGAACCACAGCCCCTCGGTGCGCTACGCGCCGGCCGATCTGCCGCTCTTCCTGCCCTGGCTGGTGCGTTACTATCTGGCGTCGTCGCCCGCGCGGGCGATGCACAGCGCAATGGCCGAACTGCCGCTGATCCGGCGCAGCCTGGTCGAGCATGAAGCGCTGATCGCGGAAGCGGGCGTGCCCGACCTTTTGCGGCGGATGGGCTGGATCAAGCTGTTTCGCTCCGATGCGACGCTCTCCGCCGCCGTCCGCGATCTCGAGCGGGCGAAGCAATATGGCGTCGAGGGCGAGGTTTTGGACCAGAAGGCAATCGAGGCGCGCGAGCCGAACCTCACCGGCACGTTCGCGGGCGGGACCTATTTTCCGTCGCCCGGTTTTGTCCCCGATCCCGGTGGCCTCGCAAAAGCCTATGCCGCGCTGTTCGAGCGCAAGGGCGGCCGCTTCTTGGTCGGCGATGCGCGAAGCCTCGAACAATCCGGCGGCGGGTGGCGCGTCAACGGCCCGCAAGGCGCGATGGTCGCGCGCGAGGCCGTCGTCGCCCTGGGCCCGTGGTCCGACCTGATATTCCGTCCGCTCGGCTACAGGATCCCGCTTGCGGTCAAGCGCGGCTATCATCTGCATCTGGCGCCGGGCGGCAATGCCGTGCTGAATCATCCGGTGCTGGATACCGACAACGGGTATCTGCTGGCGCCGATGAACCGCGGCATTCGCCTCACCACCGGCGTGGAGTTCGCCCGCCGCGACGCGCCGGCAACCCCGATCCAGGTCGAGCGCGCGCTGCCAAAGGCGCGGGCGCTGTTTCCGCTGGGCGAGCCGATCGACCCACAACCCTGGAAAGGCGCGCGGCCGTGCCTGCCCGATATGCTGCCGGTGATCGGCAAGGCGGCGCGTCATCCCGGGCTCTGGTTCGATTTCGGGCATCAGCATCACGGCCTGACGCTGGGCCCCGTCACCGGCCGGCTACTGGCGGAGATGATGACCGGTGAGACGCCATTCGCCGATCCCGCGCCGTTCGCAGCCGAGCGATTTAATTGACCATCCTTGCCGATGACGGGCCGAGGCCATTGAGGCGGCTTGCGTCGCACGGCCGGTCGTGGCGATACTGCAACGGGCAGAACCGCAATAAGGAGCGGCGAACATGAAAGTGAACATCGAGATCGATTGCACGCCGCTGGAAGCCCGGCAGTTCTTCGGACTGCCCGACGTCGGGCCGATGCAGACCGCTGTGATGGAAAAGCTGCAACAGCAGATGATGACCAACATCCAGAGCGTTTCGCCGGAAGCGCTGATGCAGAGCTGGTTCACCTTCGATCCCAAGCTCGCCGAACGGTTCCAGGATATGTTTACGACCATGGCCGGACTCGGCGGCGTGCTTACGCCGGCCGACAAGAAAAAATGATGCCGCCCGAAGCAGGCGAACCACGAACGCAACAGCTTCGCGCGCCGAGCCTCGGCATGATGCTGGCCGAGGTTCGCGGAATCCTCGAATTCAACGCCAGCCTGCTGCTGTCGCCGCTTCTGATGCGCGCGCCGCGCGGCGACGGCCATCCGGTGCTGGCGCTGCCGGGTTTCCTCGCCAGCGACCTGTCGATGGCGCCGATGCGCCGGTATCTCAGCGAACTCGGCTACGACAGCCATGCCTGGCAGATGGGGCGTAACACGCGCGGTCTGATGCAGATGCGCGCGGGCCTGCGCGAGCGGCTTTCGGCGATTCATGCCACGACGGGGCGAAAAGTCAGCGTCGTCGGCTGGAGCCTGGGTGGAATTTACGCACGCGACCTCGCGCTGTGGGCGCCCGAGATGGTGCGCTCGGTGATCACGCTCGGCAGTCCGTTCGCGGGCGACGTGCGGGCGACCAACGCCACGCGGCTCTACGAGGCGATGTCGGGCGAGACGGTGGGAGAGGACACCGAACTTCGCGACGCGATCGCGGGCGATCTGCCGGTGCCGGCCACCTCGATCTATTCGCGCGCCGACGGCATCGTCAATTGGCGGACCTGCCTGTTGCGGCCCTCCGATACCGCCGAGAATATCGAGGTCCATTTTGCCAGCCATGTCGGGATCGGCGTCAACCCTGCGGCATTATGGGCCGTTGCGGATCGGCTGGCGCAGGCCGAGGGCCAATTCAGCCATTTTGACCGGTCAGGACCCTTTGCCATTGCATATGCACCGGCGGAAAATGCACAATCGGCCTGACCTCTGAGAAGCGCCGCCAAGGCGTCTGGGCATCAAGACCAGGGCAGGACCAAGCGGGAGGAAAACATGGCAGACGCCAAAAAACTGTCCTCGATGGACGCGTCGTTTCTGTATCTGGAAACGCCGGAAATGCCGATGCATGTCGGGAGCATGGCAATCTTCCGCCTGCCCGAGAATTACAACGGCAATTTCTTCGAAGATTTTAAGGCCATGATCGCCTCGCGGCTGCACATCGCGCCGATCCTCAAAGCGCGCTTGCAAAAGGCGCCGCTCGACATCGATCATCCCTCCTGGGTCGAGGACGACCAGTTCGACATCGACCGCCATATCTTCCGTGGCAGCCTGCCGGCGCCGCACGACCGCGCCACGCTCGAGCGCATCGTCGGCTGGATGCATGCCAAGCTGCTCAATCGCGCCCGTCCGCTCTGGGAGTTTTATGTCTTCGAGGGCATGAAGGACAACGAGATCGGGCTTTATTCCAAGATGCACCATGCCTGCATCGACGGCGGCGCGGGAGCGGCGCTCACCAACATGATCTACGACGTGACGCCGGTGCCGCGCGACGTCGGAAAGCCCACCGCGCGCAAGGTCGAACAGGAGCCGCGCGACATCGCCGCCAACATGATCGATTCCTACCAGCAGCTCTGGCGCCAGCCGTTCGACGCCTCGGCTGCGGCGAAGGCGATCGACCTGCCGCGCTCGGGCAAGAGCGATCTCGGCTCGATCCTGTTCGACAATGCGATGTACCAGATCGAGGCGGCTGTGCGATTCGCCGGCAACATGCCGGCGATGCTGAAAAGCGTCTCGGAAGTGGTGGGCAAGATCTCCGACCCGAAATCGCGCGACAGTCTTGCCAGCATGATGTCGCCGCCGACCATCCTGAACAAATCGATCTCGTCGGAACGCAGCTTTGCCGGGGTGTCGATTTCGCTGTCGCAGGCGAAAGCGCTGGCAAAGGCGGCCAACGGCAAGCTCAATGACGTGGTGCTGGCCGTCTCGTCCGGCGTGGTGCGGCGTTATCTCCTGGAGAACGGTGCGCTGCCGTCGAAATCGATGACCGCCGCGGTGCCGATCTCGCTGCGCGAGGAGGGCAATACCGATGCCAACAACCAGGTGTTCGGCATGATCTGCTCGATTGCCTCGAACATCGAGGACCCCAAGGCGCGGCTGGAAGCCATCATCGCGCAGTCGACAAAATCCAAGGAGATGTCGCACCCGCTGCGGGCGCTGATGCCGCAGGTCTCCAACATCTCGATGCTGGGCGCGCCGATCCTGGTGCAGATCCTCGCGCTATTGTACAGCCGCTCCAGCCTGTCCGACGTGCTGCCGCCGGCGGCGAACATCACGGTGTCCAACGTGCCGGGACCGCGGCAAACGCTATACGCCGCGGGCGCCGAATTGCTGCATATCTTCCCGGTGTCGATCTCGACCCATGGGCTGGCGCTCAACATCACCGTGCAGAGCTATCGCGACCAGCTTGATTTCGGCTTCATCGCCGGCGCCAACATCATTCCGCATGTGCAGGTTTTGTGCGACATGCTGCCGGGCGAATTCGCCGCGTTGCAGGCGGCGTTCGCGCCGTCGGCGGACCTGAAGAGCGCCGCAAGCTGACACTGGAAGAAAGCAGAAATTGACCATGATCGAGATGCCGCCACAACAATTCGCAGAGATCAACGGCATCCGCATGGGTTATTACGACGCCGGTCCCAAGACCGACGCGCCGCCGTTCGTGCTCTGCCATGGCTGGCCGGAGCTCGCGTTTTCGTGGCGGCACCAGATCAAGGCGCTGGGCGACGCCGGCATCCGCGTGATCGCGCCGGACCAGCGCGGCTATGGCGCGACCGACCGGCCCGAGCCGGTCGAAGCCTATGACATGGAGCATCTGACCGGCGATCTGGTCGGCCTGCTCGACCATCTCAAGATCGACAAGGCGATCTTTGTCGGGCACGACTGGGGTGGTTTTGTCGTCTGGCAGATGCCGTTGCGGCATTCCGCTCGCGTCGCCGGCGTGGTCGGCGTCAACACGCCGCATTGGGACCGCGCGCCGGCCGACCCGATCGAGTTGTTCCGCAAGCGTTTCGGCGACAGCATGTATATCGTTCAATTCCAGCACCCGGCGCGCGAACCTGATCGCATTTTCGGCAGCCGGGTCGAACAGACCTTTGACGCGTTCATGCGCAAGCCGCGCAAGGCGGTTGATCCTGGCGACAAAGGGGTGGGCGGGGCCGGCGGGTCCACGACCAACCTCGCATTTCCTCAGATGGTTGCGGCCTACGACGCCAAGCACGATCCGCGGACGCCGATCCTGTCGCCGGAAGAAAAGAAGGTGTTCGTCGACACCTTTACAAAGACCGGCTTTACCGGCGGCATCAACTGGTACCGCAATTTCACCCGCAACTGGCAGCGCTCGGCCGGGCTCGATCACCACATAAAAGTGCCGGCGCTGATGATCATGGCCGAGAACGATGCGGTGCTGCCGCCATCCGCCGCCGACGGCATGGAAAAGCTTGTGCCCGATCTGGAAAAATATCTGGTGCGCGACAGCGGCCATTGGACGCAGCAGGAAAAGCCGGAAGAGGTCAGCGCCAAACTGATCGAATGGCGTAGAAAAAGATTCGGGTAAACGTCATCCTGAGGCGCGAGCCGTCTTCGGCGAGCCTCGAAGGATGTGAGATAGTGCCTGCGGCCATCCTTCGAGACGCGCGCCAGAGCGCGCTCCTCAGGATGACGGCGGGGAATCAGGAGACAGTTTTCCAATGGCGTCCGGCAACCGATTAGCTCCGATCCCGCATCCGCCCACAAAACCGGTGGTCGGCAACATGCTGTCGCTGGATTCGACCGCGCCGGTGCAGAATCTGGCGCGGCTGGCCAAGGAATTGGGGCCGATCTTCTGGCTCGACATGATGGGCGCTCCGATCGTGATCGTCAGCGGTCACGACCTCGTCGACGAACTCAGTGACGAAAAACGTTTTGATAAGGCGGTGCGCGGACCACTGCGCCGGGTGCGCGCGGTGGCCGGCGACGGGCTGTTCACCGCCGACACCAGTGAGCCGAACTGGGGCAAGGCGCACAACATCCTGATGCAGCCGTTCGGCAACCGCGCGATGCAGTCCTATCACCCGAGCATGGTCGATATCGCCGAGCAGCTGGTGAAAAAGTGGGAGCGGCTCAACGGCGACGAGGAGATCGACGTCGTCCACGACATGACCGCGCTGACGCTCGACACCATCGGCCTCTGCGGCTTCGACTACCGTTTCAATTCGTTCTACCGGCGCGATTATCATCCCTTCGTCGAGTCGCTGGTGCGCTCGCTCGAAACCATCATGATGATCCGCGGCCTGCCGCTGGAGAATCTGTGGATGCAGAAGCGCCGCCGCGATCTCGCCGGCGACGTCGCCTTCATGAACAAGATGGTCGACGAGATCGTCGCCGAGCGGCGCAAGAACGCCGATACGGCCAGCGACAAGAAGGACATGCTCGGCGCCATGATGACCGGCGTCGACCGCGCCAGCGGCGAACAGCTCGACGACGTCAACATTCGTTACCAGATCAACACCTTCCTGATCGCCGGCCACGAAACCACCAGCGGTCTCCTATCCGCCTCGATCTATGCGCTGCTCAAGCATCCGGACGTGCTGAAGAAGGCCTATGAGGAGGTCGACCGGGTACTCGGCCCGGATCTCGAGGCAAAGCCAACCTACCAACAGGTCACGCAGCTCACCTACATCACGCAAATCCTGAAGGAAGCACTGCGGCTGTGGCCACCAGCGCCGGCCTACGGCATCTCGCCGCTCAAGGACGAGACCGTCGGCGGCAAGTACAAACTGAAGAAGAATACCTTTATCACCGTGCTGGTGCTGGCGCTGCATCGCGATCCCAGCGTCTGGGGACCCAATCCCGATGCGTTCGATCCGGAAAATTTCAGCCGGGAGGCCGAGGCGGCGCGGCCGGTCAATGCCTGGAAGCCGTTTGGCAACGGCCAGCGCGCCTGCATCGGCCGCGGCTTCGCCATGCACGAGGCGGCGCTCGCGCTCGGCATGATCCTGCAGCGCTTCAGGCTGATCGACGTCAACCGCTACCAGATGGTGCTGAAGGAAACGCTGACCATCAAGCCCGACGGTTTCAAGATCAAGGTGCGTCCACGTACGGAGAAGGATCGCGGCGCCTATGCGGGCCCTGCCGCGACCGCGGCGGCCGCTGGCGCCGCGGCGCCGCGCGCCCGCGCGCGGCCGGGACACAACACGCCGCTATTGGTGCTCTATGGATCCAACCTCGGCAGCGCCGAGGAACTCGCGACGCGGGTGGCTGACCTCGCCGAGGTCAACGGTTTTGCCACAAAGCTCGCGCCGCTCGACGATTTCGCAGGTCAATTGCCGGAGCAGGGCGGCGTGCTGATTTTCTGCGCGTCCTATAACGGCGTGCCGCCCGACAATGCCACGCAGTTCTGCAAATGGCTCGGCGGTGACCTGCCCAAAAATGCATTGGCGAAAGTGCACTACGCCGTGTTCGGCTGCGGCAACAGCGACTGGGCCGCGACCTATCAATCGGTGCCGCGGTTCATCGACCGAAAGCTCGCCGCGCACGGCGCGCGTCCGCTCGCGGCGCGCGGCGAGGGCGATGCCCGCAGCGATCTCGATGGTCAGTTCGAGAGCTGGTTTACCGCGACGGCTCCGGGTGCGATGAAAGAACTCGGCGTCGATACCGGTCTGAGCCGCAGCGCCGACGACGAGCCGCTCTATTCGATCGAGCCGGTGGCGGCTTCGGCGGTCAACACCATCGTGACCCAGGGCGGCGTCGCGCCGATGAAGGTGCTGGCGAATTCGGAACTGCAGAACAAGAGCGGCGTCAATGCGTCGGAGCGCTCGACCCGGCATATCGAGGTGCAATTGCCCGCCAATGTCACTTATCGCGTCGGCGATCACCTCAGCGTGGTGCCGCGCAACGATCCGGCGCTGGTCGATTCCGTAGCGCGCCGTTTCGGCTTCCTGCCGGCCGACCAGGTCCGCTTGCAGGTCGCCGAAGGCCGCCGCGCGCAATTGCCGGTCGGCAATGCCGTTTCGGTCGGGCGGCTGCTGACCGAATTCGTCGAATTGCAGCAGGTCGCGACCCGCAAGCAGATCCAGATCATGTCGGAGCACACCCGCTGCCCCGTGACAAAGCCAAAACTGCTGGCGTTTGTCGGCGACGATGCGGCGGCGGCCGAGCGCTATCGCGGCGAGGTCCTGTTAAAGCGCAAATCGGTGTTCGACCTCTTGGAGGAACATCCGGCCTGCGAATTGCCGTTTCATGCGTTCCTCGAAATGCTGTCGCTGCTGGCGCCGCGCTATTACTCGATCTCGTCCTCGCCCTCGGGCGATTCGGCGCGCTGCAGCGTCACGGTCGGCGTGGTGCAGGCGCCCGCGAGTTCCGGCCGCGGCACCTACCGCGGCGTCTGCTCGAATTATCTGGCCGGCCGCCGCGCCGGTGACACCATCCACGCCACGGTGCGCGAAACCAAGGCTGGCTTCCGGCTGCCTGGGGATGCCTCCGTGCCGATCATCATGATCGGTCCCGGCACCGGGCTCGCGCCCTTCCGCGGCTTCCTGCAGGAGCGCGCGGCGCTGAAGGCCGCGGGAAGCAGGCTGGGTGCGGCGATGCTGTTCTTCGGCTGCCGGCATCCCGAGCAGGATTATCTCTATGCGGACGAGCTGAAGGCGTTCGCGACCGGTGGGATCACCGAACTGCACACCGCGTTCTCGCGCGGCGACGGTCCCAAGACCTATGTGCAGCATCTGGTCGCGGCGCAAAAGGATCGGGTCTGGAGCCTGATCGAGCAGGGCGCGATCGTCTATGTCTGCGGCGACGGGGGCAGGATGGAGCCCGACGTCAAGGCAGCCCTGGTCGCGATCTATCGCGAGCGAACCGGCGCGGATGCGGACGCAGGCCTGCGCTGGATCGACGATCTCGGAGCCAAGAACCGCTACGTGCTCGACGTCTGGGCGGGCGGGTAGATCAAATCACGGCGTCGTCCCGGCCTTGCGCCGGGACCCATAACCCCGGACGCCGATTACAAAGCAAGGCAACTGCCTCACTGCTCTACCGAGAACACACGGCGTATGGATCCCCGCGTTCGCGGTGACGACGCAATGCATTTACTTACCTCGGCGGCAGCCGCTCAAAGCTCGGCATACCCTCGGGGATGTGGTGGAAGGGCTGTTGATCGACGGTGTAAATCGCCAGTTTCGGGCCGCCGAACTGGCCGGGATCGTCCAGCGTGCCGATCTTCAGCACCACGGCGGGCAGGCCGGGCCGGCGGGTGATCATGTGGGTGCCGCATTCGGCGCAGAACTCGCGGGTCACCGGCGTATCGAGATCGCTGCGCGAAAATTTCTTCGGCGCGCCCTTGGTGTAGCTGAAGCCGGCGATCGGCATCAACGTGAACAGGTTCGGCCCGCCGCCGCTGATATACTGGCATTCGCGGCAATGGCACTGCGCCTTCATCATCGGCTCGCCCTCGGCCTGGTAACGCACCTGGCCGCAATAACATCCGCCTTCGAGTTTCATGCCATCCTCCCGGTATTGAAGTCGCGTTTGGTCTAATACTTCGGCTTTGCGGCAGCCGCGTGGGCATGGTGGTCGATCGCGTCGATAATTTGCGGCCACATCGGGATCGGCAACGCGTGCCCCATGCCCTCGATCATCAGAAGCCTGGCGCCCGGGATCGAGGCCGCGGTATCCTTGCCGCCCTCGGGGCGCACCAGCGGATCGACGGTGCCGTGAATGACCAGCGTCGGCGCCTTGACCGAGGCCAGCCGTTCCTTGCGGCTGCCGGAGGCGAGGATCGCGCGCAATTGCCGTCCGACGCCTGCGGGATTGAGGCCACGCTCAAACGTGCGCTCGGCGCGCGAACGGTCCTTTGCCTCGTCTTCGGGGAAAGAGCCGACGCGCAGGATTTTCCAGGTCTGGGCAAAGCGCGCGAGATATTCGTCCCTGGTCGTCACCGGCGGCGCCATCAGCATCGCGGCGGCCTCGCGGGTCGGCGGCGGCACTTTTGGGTTGCCCGTGGTCGACATGATCGAGGTCAGCGAGCGCACCCGCTCCGGAAACGTGATTGCGATTTCCTGGGCGATCATGCCGCCCATCGACGCGCCGACCAGGTGGGCCGACCTGATTTTCAGCGCGTCCATCAGCGCCACCGTGTCCTGCGCCATGTCGGATAGTTTGTAAGGAGCTGCGACCGGGATTTTCAGGAAACGCAGTTTTAGCAGTTCGACCGGCGTCAGCTTCTTGCCGCCGGTGAGCTTGCCGGATTTGCCGATGTCGCGGTTATCGAAACGGATGACGCGAAAACCGCGGACGGCCAACTGCCGGCAGAAATCGTCGTCCCAATGGATCATCTGGGCGCCGAGCCCCATGATCAGCAGCATCGGTTCGGCTTCGGCGTCGCCGAAGATCTCGTAGCAGAGGTCGATGCCGTTGGCGCGGGCGATCTGCGGCGGCTGATGGGCGAGTGAATTCACGTGTGGCATCCCCGGAGGTAATCGGAGGAACTCTATGCCACGGTTTGCCGCGCCGCAGAAGGCTTTCGATGCCGGCAAGCCGTCTTCGGCCTGCGACTTCGCTGCTCGGCCGCGCTGTTGACCCGCCCGTCACAACGGTGTGGTATGGCCGGAAATGGCGAGGGCTCAAAGCCTTCGCGAGGATGGCAGGAGGGCGCCGATGGCCGACAAGGGCAACGATCCGGTCGCGATCTGGCAGACCATGATCGGCGAGATGGAAAAGGGCTTTAATTCCTTCGCCAACCAGGCGATGGCGTCGTCCGAATTCAGCAAGGTCGTCAATCAGGTCGGCGGCGCCACCGCGGGGGCGCAAAAGCAACTCGGCGAGCTGATGGAGAAATACCTGGTCAGCATGAACCTGCCCAGCCGCGCGCAGATGGTCGGCATGGCCGAACGCATTCAATCGATCGAGGGACAGCTCAACGAGATCAGGGCCATGCTGCACCAGATGCAGCGCGCCTCCGGCAACATACCCAACGATCACACGGGCGCGCCGCGGCCGCCGCGCACCAAGCGTCCGCCATCCCCGGGCGGAGAGCAGAAATGAACGCGCCGACCGGCCTCGATCTGGCGTCGATCCCGGAGCGGATTCAAACCGAGGTGCAACGCGCGATCCAGCGCAGTATCAAGGGGGTCGAGTACTTCGGCTCGTCCGGTCCCTCCCTCGGTTTGACGCCAAAGGATGTGCTGCATGCGCGTGGCACCATGAACCTCTACCACTACCGGCCGATGGCCGATGAAATCTACCGCGTGCCGATCCTGATCGTGATGGCCACCACCAACCGCGGCTACATCCTCGACCTGGTGCCCGGCCAGAGCTTTATCGAGTTCCTGCTCAAGCGCGGCTACGATGTCTACATGCTGGACTGGACCGCGCCGAAGCCGGAAGAGAAGTCGCTCCGGATGGAGGATTACGTCCTCGACTTCATTCCGGACTGTATCCGCCGCGTGCAGCAGGATTCCGGCGAGACCGACGTCACCGTGATCGGTTATTGTTTCGGCGGCGTGCTGTCGCTGCTCTACGGCTCGATCTTCCCGCACGGTCCGATGAAGAACCTGATCTGCTTTACGACGCCGATCGATTTCCGCGAGATGAAGCTGTTCTCGAATTTTTCCGACCGGCGCTACTTTGACGTCGACAGGCTGGTCGACAGCGTCGGCAATGTTCCGCCGGAAATGATCCTGTCCTCGTTCGAAATGCTGCGGCCGGCCTCGCGGGCGGCGAGCCAGGTTCAGTTGTGGGAAAACATCTGGAACGACGAATACGTCAAGGCGTACCGGATGATGGACCGCTGGGGCACCGACACGCTGCCGCTGGCGGGCGAATATTTCCGCGCCATCACCAAGGACCTGATGTGGGACAACAAGCTGTTCAACGGCACCATGTCGGTTGGCGGACGCCCCGCGGAGCTTTCGAAGGTCAAGGTGCCGATTCTGCATGCGGTCGCCGAGCACGATCACATCGTGCCCTATGACGCCGCAAAACATCTCATCACCAAGGTCGGCTCGTCCGACAAGGAAGAGGTGATGCTCAAGGGCGGTCACGTCAGCCTGGTCGCCGGCGCCAATGCGATCAAGCGGCTGTGGCCGAAACTGGACTCCTGGCTAGGTGGAAGATCGATATGAGCGAAACACGTTCCTACCCGCGGCACGTCAAGACCGACGCCGGCGACATCGAATTCCGCCTGATGGCGCGCACCGACGAAGCCGCGGTGCTCGAGTTCGCGCAAAAACTGCCGACCCATGACCTTCTGTTCCTGCCGCGCAACATCAGCCAGCCCAAGGTACTGTCAGCCTGGATCAACGAGATCGAGCGCGGCGCCATCACCAGCCTGCTCGCGGTCAAGGGCGGCAAGGTGGTCGGTTGCGGCACACTGGTGCGCGACCCGCATTCATGGTCGCCGCATGTCGGCGAAATCCGCATGGTGGTCTCGCTCGATGTGCGCGGGCAGGGCGTCGGCCGCGCGCTGTCGCAGGAGACGTTTGCGATCGCGCTCGGCGCCGGTCTCGGAAAACTGTCGGTGCAGATGACGGTCGACCAGCAGGCGGCGATCGCGCTGTTCGAGAGTTTGGGTTTCAAGGCCGAGGCGCTGCTGCGCGACCATGTCCGCGATATCGACGGGAAGACTCATGACATCGTCGTGCTCGGACACAATGTTTCGCAGGTCCGCGCCCAGATGGAGGCCTATGGCCTGCCTGGCGCCGTGCAGCACTGAGGGCCTGTTTTCACCAAGACCAACACCGGTCAGCAATTCCGGGGAGATGCAAAAATGGACGGAGCGATCAACGACGGCAAGACGGCGCGGCCGATGCTGTTCGAACCATTCACGATACGTGGGCTGACGCTGAAGAATCGCCTCGTCGTGCCGCCGATGGTGCATTATCGCTGCGAGCCCGGCCACACCTGCGGCGCGTTCCACCTCGTCCATCTCGGCCGCTACGCGCTCGGCGGCTTCGGCCTCGTCTTTGTCGAGGTGACGGCGGTCGAGGAAGTCGGGCTGACCAACGAAAACGACATGGGCATCTGGAACGACGCCCAGGCCGAAAGTTTCAAGCCGCTGATCGCTTTCATGAAGCGGCAGGGCACCGCGATCGGCATCCAGATCGGCCATGGCGGCCGTAAATCGTCGTCGCAGAGCGCGATGCAGGGCATGGGGCCGCTGACGGAAGAAAACATCAAGGCCGGCGCCAAGGTCTGGCAACCGGTGGGGCCGACATCAGAGCCGGTTGCGCCGGGCTGGCTGAAACCGCGCGCGCTCACCACGGCGGAATGCAAAGCGATGCCGGCCACATGGGCGGCGGCGGCAAGGCGTGCCGTTGGCGCGGGCTTCGACACCATCGAGGTCCACACCGCGCACGGCTATCTCCTGGCCTCGTTCCTGTCGCCGGTCTCCAACACCCGCAACGACGAGTATGGCGGCGATCGCGCCGGGCGGATGCGGCTGCCGCTTGAGATCGTCGAGGCGGTGCGGGCGGAGATGCCGGCCTCGATGCCGCTGTTCGTGCGGGTTTCGTCGGTCGACGGCACCGTCGAAGGCTGGAACATGGACGACACCGTCGTGTTCGCCCGCGAACTGAAGGCGCGCGGCGTCGATGTGGTCGATTGCTCCTCGGGTGGCATCGCGGGCGCGGCCACGGCGGCGCAGGTGACGCGCAGTCTTGGCTTCCAGGTTCCCTTTGCGGAGCGGGTCCGCAAGGAAGCCGAGATCCCGACCATGGCGGTAGGCATCATCCTGGAGGCGGAGCAGGCGGAAAGCATCCTGCAGGACGGACAGGCCGACCTGATCGCCGTCGGCCGGCAATCGCAGTTCAACCCGAACATCGCCCAGCATTGGGCGCATGACCTCGGCCTCAACACCCGCTTCGAGGACTGGTCTCCCGAGTTCGGCTGGTGGCTGGAGAAGCGGATCCGGACCCTGCAGGGCTTTGCCACGCCGACGGGGATCGTCACCCGCCGCGGGTAAGTACCCGGGCCGGGCAGCTTTTTTGCCGGTTTCCGGGGCAGATTTACCTTTTTGATGGCTAGATCACGAATTCGTGATCTCGCGATGCAACATTCATGTTGCGTCGCACCATTAACCGTGGCACAACGATCTCGCCCCGGGCCAAACCGGACGGGGTGAGCCCATAGCTCAAACCTGAGGATGGAGAGACCTACATGACCACCGAAACCAACCCCGTGCTGGACAGCGTCAAGAACGCGTTCGCCCCCGTCACCGATGCGCTCAAGAACCTCGAGGTTCCGGAAGCCGCCCGTGAATTCGTCAAGAAGACCGCCAACACCGCCAAGGACCGCGCCGCCGACCTGCACGCCGGTTCGGAGAAGGTGACCGCCGCGATCGAGACCGCCGTTGCCGGTTCGGTCACCGAGGCCGCCAAGATCAGCCGCAACATCCAGCAGGCGATCTACCAGGACGCCGAGGCGTTCTTCGCCGGCATCGACAAGCTCGCTTCCGCCAAGTCGTTCAGCGAAGCGGTCCAGATCCAGTCGGACATGGCCCGTGCCCGCGGCGAAGTCTTCATCTCGCGCGCCAAGTCGACCGCCGACTATCTCGGCAAGCTCGCCGCTGAAGGCGCCAAGACCGCTCAGGACAATTTCTCCAAGGTCTACACCAAGACCGCCTGATCGCGCTGCGCCGGATCATTCGCATTCGAAGGCCCGCTTAGGCGGGCCTTCTTTTTGGCCGGCATCAGAAGCGCGGCTGTTGGCCGACATCACAAGCATAGCGTCATCCTGAGGTGCGAGCCGTCTTCGGCGAGCCTCGAAGGATGCGGTTCATCCGCTGTGCCTGTAGCCATCCTTCGAGGCGCGCAAGAAAGAGCGCGCACCTCAGGATGACGTTGGCATGTGTAGCTCCTATGTAAAAGTCATCATTCATCTCTCACGGCCATCATGACCTTTCCCGCCACCTTCTCCTCATCTCCCGCCGACGCCGCGCGCGCGGTGGAGTTGCGGCGCGTCAAGGCGCTGGCGACGCTGGTGCTGGGCGCGACGCTGACGCTGTTCATCGTGGCAAAATGGCTGCTGCCGGTGCATCCGGCTTTCGGTTTCGTCGCGGCGTTCGCGGAAGCGGCCACCATCGGCGGCCTTGCCGACTGGTACGCCGTGGTGGCGCTGTTCCGCAGGCCGCTGGGCCTGCCGATCCCGCACACCGCGATCATCCAGGGCAATCAGCACCGCATCGCGGAAAAACTCGGCGAATTCATCGAGCAGCATTTTCTCGACGCAGCTCCCGTCGAAGCCAAGCTGCGCCAGGTCGATTTTGCCAGCTTCATCTCCGACTGGCTGCGCGACCGCAAGCGCAGCGCCGATCTCGCGCGTTTTGTCCTGCGCCTGATGCCCGAGGCGGTGACGGCGACGGAAAATTCCGGCCTGATGCAATTCGTGACCCGGCGCGTCACCTCGCAATTGCAGTCGATCGACCTCGCGCCGCTCGCCGCCGGCACGCTGCGCGCGTTCGTCGAGGAGGGACGGCATCAGGGCCTGCTCGACGACATCCTGCGCGTGGTCGATCAGTCGCTGAAGCAGCCGGAAACCATGGCGATGGTGCGCGAAAAGGTCCGCGGCGAATTGCCGACGCTGCTAAAACTCTATCGCACCGACAAATTCCTGGTGAACAAGATCGTGGCGTCCGCGACCTCGTTCTTCGACGAGGTGCGCAACGATCCCGCCCATCCGTTCCGCGGCGAGTTCGATCGCATGGTGCTGTCGTTCGTCGACCGGCTCGGCAGCGACCCGGCCTATGCCGGCCGCATCGACGGCTTGAAGCGCGATCTCCTGGCGCGGCCCGAACTTGCCGATCTTGCGCGCAATATCTGGTCAAACGCGCGCTCCTTTATCGAACGCAGCGCGTCGGGCGAGAGCCAGGTGCTGCAGCAGCATCTCGCCCGGATGTTCGTGGCCGCGGGCGAGGCGCTCGCCGGCGACGGCGAACTGCGCGGCGAAATCAACCAGGGTTTTGTCGCCGTGCTCCGGAGTTTTATCGCCGACCAGAAGAGTGGCGTCTCGGGCTTCATCTCCGATCAGGTCAAGGCCTGGGACATGGGGCAGTTGATTTCGCTAATCGAGATCAACATCGGCAAAGACCTGCAATACATCCGCTTCAACGGCGCGCTGATCGGCGGGCTGGCGGGACTGGCGCTTTATACCGGCGAATTCGTGCTGCTGTGGTTGTGACTTCAAAAGCACGGCGGAGGGTTTTGCGTATTGGTACCTATTGTCCCGGTCGTCGCCTGCGGCTTGAATGCGGGAATCGACGGCCTAGCTTGATTCACGAGCATGTTGCATTGCGGAACGATTAAGTCGGGTTAGCGTCTTCTAATTAGTCCCGGAGTCGGATTGATCCGGGAGTTTGTCCAAGGCTGCGGGCTGCCAACGTAAAGGGGCCGCGCCAGAACAGGAGATAGAATGTCCGTCGCTACGCAGACCCTTCGCCCGCCGTCCCGGACGCTGATGTTCCTGGAAGGGCGCGCCATTTCCGAGCTTGGCGCCTTTCTCGGCGCGCTGCCATTGCTCAGCCTCGCGCCACGGGGCGACGGCCATCCGGTGCTGGTGCTGCCCGGGCTGGTCGCATCCGATACCTCGACCCGTCCGCTGCGCGCGTTCCTGAAAAGCCGGGGCTATGCCGTCAGCGGCTGGCGTCAGGGCCGCAATCTCGGACTTCGCGAGGGCGTGCAACACGCGATGGTCGATCTGGTCGAAGAACTCAGCGACACCCATGGCCGCAAGATCAGCCTGGTCGGCTGGAGCCTCGGCGGTCTCTATGCGCGGCAACTGGCAAAAATGATGCCGGATCGCGTGCGCTCGGTGATCACGCTCGGCAGTCCGTTCGCCGGCAGCCCGAAGGCGACCAACGCATGGCGCGTCTATGAACTGGCCAGCGGCCGCCGCGCCGATCATGAAGACCGTCGCTTCGGCGGATCGCTGTCCGAAACGCCGCCGGTGCCGACCACCGCGATCTTCAGCCGCACCGATGGCATCTGCGCCTGGCAGGGCTGCATGGAAAAGACCTCGGCGCGATCGGAAAATATCGAGGTCGAAAGCAGCCATTGCGGCATGGGTCATCACCCCGCCGTGGTCTATGCGGTGGCCGATCGCCTGGCACAACCCGAAGGCCAATGGAAGCCGTTCGACCGCTCCGGCTGGCGCAGCCTGGTTTATCCCGATCCGACGAGGTAGGGCGTTATGCGGCCCATGGTTCGAGACGCGCGCGAGAGCGCGCTCCTCACCATGAGGACCTGATTGGATTTGATTCAGACGAGTCAAATAAAAACCTCATCCTGAGGAGGCGCGAAGCGCCGTCTCGAAGGATGGGCTATACGCGCGCATTGTTCTGAATCGCCAAATCGCGCTATGCGTTGATGATGCCGCAGCCGCTTGCCCGCATCGTCGACCAGCTCAAGCGCGAACCCTCGCGCACCGGCTCCATCATCATCACCGTGTTCGGCGATGCGATCGTGCCGCGCGGCGGCTCGGTCTGGCTCGGCACGCTGCTGGAATTTTTTAGAGGACTCGACATCGACAGCGGCGTGGTGCGCACCGCGATGTCGCGGCTGGCCGCCGACGGCTGGCTCGAGCGCAGCAAGGTCGGCCGCAACAGCTTTTACCGGTTGGTCAAGAAAGGGCGGCAAACCTTCGATGCCGCGACCACCCACATCTACGATCCGCCGCCGTCGGACTGGACCGGGCGTTTTGAATTGTTGCTGATCCCGGCCAGCGAGGATCGCGACGCGGCGCGCGAGGAACTGAAGAACGCCGGCTTCGGCAGTCCGTTGCCCGGCGTGTGGGTCGCGCCGTCGGGCGTACCCGTTCCCGACGAAGCGGCGGGTGCCATCCGCCTCGAAGTATCCGCCGAGGACGACAGCGGGCGGCGTCTGCTCAGCCAGAGCTGGCCGCTCGACCGCACCGCCGACGCCTATGCAAAATTCATGAAGACGTTCGAGCCGCTGCGGGCGTGGATCGAACGCCGCGAGGCGCTGTCGGATGGCGATGCGTTCACCGCGCGGATCCTGCTGATCCACCATTATCGCCGGGTCGTGCTGCGCGACCCGTTGCTGCCATCGGCACTATTGCCGGCGGACTGGCCGGGCAGGGCGGCGCGCAAGCTTTGCGGCGAAATCTATCGCGGGCTGCTTTATCAGTCCGAACAATGGCTTGACACCCATGCCAGCAACGAAAACGGGGCCTTGCCGAGGGCCGGAGCGGAACTGGCGCGCCGGTTTCGCGATGCCTGATTTATGTTACAAGAATAACTTTACTTTCATATTTTATGTTATATGTTGAGCCCAACAACATCCGGGGAGGCCGGTCATGTACACCCAGGCGCTCAATTCGCAGGACGCGGAAGACCGCACCATCGAGGATGCCGGCCGCGCCGCGCAGTTCCAGGCGCGCATTGATGCCGACGACCGCATCGAGCCGAACGACTGGATGCCATCAGCCTATCGCAAGACGCTGACCCGGCAGATTTCCCAGCACGCTCATTCCGAAATCGTCGGCATGCTGCCGGAAGGCAACTGGATCACGCGCGCGCCGTCGCTGCGCCGCAAGGCCGCACTGCTGGCAAAGGTGCAGGACGAATGCGGCCACGGGCTTTATCTCTACGCCGCGGCCGAGACGCTCGGCACCTCGCGCGAAGAGCTGGTCGACCTGATGCTGGCGGGGAAGGCAAAATATTCCTCGATCTTCAATTATCCGACGCTGACCTGGGCGGATATCGGCGCGATCGGCTGGCTGGTCGACGGCGCCGCGATCATGAATCAGATCCCGCTGTGCCGCTGTTCCTACGGCCCCTATGCGCGCGCGATGATCCGCGTCTGCAAGGAAGAGTCATTCCACCAGCGCCAGGGCTTTGAGATCATGCTGACGCTGTCGCGCGGCAGCGACGAGCAGAAGGCGATGGCGCAAAACGCGCTCGATCGCTGGTGGTGGCCGGTGCTGATGATGTTCGGCCCGCCGGACAAGGCAAGCCAGCACAGCGACAGTTCGACCAAATGGAAGATCAAACGTTTTTCCAACGACGAGTTGCGCCAGAAATTCGTCGACGCCACCGTGCCGCAAGCGCAATTTTTGGGTCTGACCATTCCCGATCCCGGCATGACGCAGGACGCCGACGGAAGCTGGAAATACAGCGCGATCGACTGGACCGAGTTCAACCAGGTGCTGGCCGGCAACGGCCCCTGCAACCGCGAGCGGCTCGCGGCACGGCGCAAGGCCCATGACGAGGGCGCCTGGGTGCGCGAGGCAGCTAGCGCCTATGCCGAGAAGCGCCGGCAGCGCTCTGCGCTGCAAGCAGCGGAGTAGGGAGACCACATGGCCACACCGAATATGCCGCTCTGGGAAGTTTTCATCCGCAGCCGCAACGGGCTCGCGCACAAGCATGTCGGTTCGCTGCATGCGACCGACGCCACACTGGCGCTGCAGGCCGCGCGCGACATCTACACCCGCCGCGGCGAGGGGCTGTCGATCTGGGTGGTGCCGTCGAACGCGATCACTGCGTCCGACCCCGCCGAAAAGGGCATGATGTTCGAACCGGCGGAATCGAAGATCTATCGCCACCCGACGTTCTACGATGTGCCGGACGAAGTCGGGCATATGTGAAGTTTCGTACGGCCCGCATCCTGAGGCGCTTGCGCAGCAAGCGTCTCGAAGGATGGCGGCAATGCAGGGACTCGCGGCCGTCCTTCGAGACGCGCAAGGGCGCGCTTCTCAGGATGAGGTCAGAAATTTATCAGGGTCGTTGAACATATGTCCGTCGCCTCCATAACAGTCTCCGAAACGCCGCTGGTGCTCTACGCGCTGCGGCGCGCCGACGACGCGTTGATCCTCGGCCATCGGCTGTCGGAATGGTGCGGCCATGCGCCTGCCCTGGAAGAGGACATGGCGCTCGCCAATATGGGGCTCGATCTGCTCGGCCAGGCCCGCGAACTCTATGGCTATGCCGCCAAGGTCGAAGACAAGGGCAACGACGAGGACAAGTTCGCCTATCTGCGCGATGTCAGGCAGTACCGCAATCTGCTGCTGGTTGAGCAGCCGAACGGTGACTTCGCCCGCACCATGGTGCGGCAGTTCTTCTATGCCGGCTTCGCCGATCTCTATTGGCGCGCGATGATGGGCTCGACCGATACGACGCTGGCGGCGATCGCGGCCAAGTCGGAAAAGGAAAGCGCCTATCATATCAGGCATTCCTCGGAATGGATCGTCCGCCTCGGCGACGGCACCGAGGAAAGCCATCGCCGCGCGCAAGATGCGATCGACGATCTCTGGGCCTTTGCCGGCGAGATGTTTTCCGTGGACGACAGCGAGCGCGGCCTGATCGAGCGCGGCATCGCGATTGATACCGCGGCCTTGCGCGCGTCCTGGCTGAAGACCATCACTGCCGTTATCAACGAAGCCACGCTGTCGCTGCCGAAGGCCGACTGGATGCAACAGGGCGGCCGCGACGGCCGGCACAGCGAGCACCTCGGTCATCTCCTCAGCGAGTTGCAATCCATGCAGCGCTCATTCCCGGGGGCGACATGGTAGCCGCCGTTCTCAGCGATGATGATTTGCGTCAGCGCGCGTGGGACGCCGCCGCGGCCGTGGTCGATCCGGAAATTCCGGTTCTGACCATCGCCGATCTCGGCGTGCTGCGGGAGGTCAAGGTCAGCGACGGCCATGTCGAGGTGGCGATCACGCCGACTTATTCCGGCTGCCCCGCGATGAACATGATCGCGCTCGAGATCGAGCTGGCGCTGGAGCGCGCCGGCATCGTGCGCCCAAAAATCCGCACCGTGCTGTCGCCGGCCTGGACCACCGACTGGATGAGCGAGGATGGCCGCCGCAAGTTGCGGGAATACGGCATCGCGCCGCCGCAGGCCTCACATTCGCGCCGCGCGCTGTTCGGCGAGCAACAGGTGGCGTGCCCGCAATGCGGCTCGTCCGATACCGAAGTGCTGTCCGAATTCGGCTCGACCTCCTGCAAGGCGCTGTGGCGCTGCAAGAGCTGCCGCGAACCCTTTGATTATTTCAAGTGTCATTGACCATGTCGTCCGCAACCCCGCGCTTCCACCGCCTGGCCGTCCACGATCTGCGCCGCGAATCCGCCGACGCGGTGTCGCTGACCTTTGCGATTCCGTCAGAACTCGCTGGCGACTACAGCTTTGCGCCAGGGCAATATTTGACCCTACGCACCAATATGGACGGCGAGGAAGTTCGCCGTTCCTATTCGATCTGCTCCGGTCCCGACGATGGCGAACTGCGCATCGCGGTGAAGAAGGTCGATGGCGGCGCGTTCTCGAGCTGGGCCGCCGATGAGTTGAAGGCCGGCGACGAACTCGACGTGATGACGCCGACCGGCCGTTTTGGAATCGCGTACGCGCCGGACCAGGCGCGGGTCCATGTCGGCTTTGCCGCAGGCTCCGGCATCACGCCGATCCTGTCGATCGTCAAGGGCGTGCTGGCGCGCGAGCCCGACAGCCGGTTCTTTCTGTTCTACGGCAATCGCTCCGCCGGCGGCATGCTGTTCCGCGAGGCGCTGGAGGAACTGAAAGACCGCTTCATGCAGCGGCTGTCGATCTTCCATGTCATCTCGGGTGAGGAGCAGGATATCCCGATCCTGCACGGAAGGCTGGACGGCGAAAAGGTCCGCGTGCTCTTGCGCTCGCTGGTGCCGGCATCCTGTGTCGATCACGTCTTCATCTGCGGGCCGACCGGCATGAGCGAGGACATCGAGGCGACCTGCCGCGACATCGGCATCTCCGATGACCGCATTCACGTCGAGCGTTTTGTCTCCGGCCTCGGCGGCAAGCCGCGGCCCAAAGCGGTGGTCGCGCCGTCCGCGCCGGCGAAGGCGATGGCCTCGCTGGTGGTCGATGGCAAGCGCCGCGAGGTGCCGGTCGCCGAGGGCGAGTCCATCCTCGACGCCGCCTTGCGCGCCGGCATGGACCTGCCGTTCGCCTGCAAGGGCGGCATGTGCTCGACCTGCCGCGCCAAGCTGGTCGAGGGCGAGGCGCAAATGGAAGTGAATTATTCGCTGGAGCCGTGGGAGTTGAAGGCGGGTTTTATTCTCACCTGCCAGGCGCGGCCGGTATCGCAGAGGATCGTGGTGGATTACGACCACGTGTAAAACCTCATCCTGAGGAGCGACATCTTTGTCGCGTCTCGAAGGATGGGCTACGGTGTGTGGCTTCATGGTTCGAGACGGCACCGGACCGCGCAAGTGCGCTGCCGGGAAGGCGCCTCCTCACCATGAGGCCGGATAGGAATGGGAGACCGCAGTGAACGTCACGTCCAAGCTTTCGTCCGACGAGATCGCACGCGCCTGCGCGGATGCGATGTGGGCGGAGGATGATGCGAGCTCCGGTCTCGGCATGGAGATCGTCGACGTCAGGGCAGGCCAGGCGACGCTGTCCATGACGGTGCAGCCGCACATGGTGAACGGACAGCGCATTGCGCACGGCGGCTTTATCTTTTTGCTCGCCGACTCGACCTTCGCCTTTGCCTGCAACTCGCACAATGAGCGCGCGGTGGCGGCGCAGTGCGACATCACCTTCATCAAGCCCGGAAAACTCGGCGACAAACTCGTCGCCACCGCGCGAGAAATCTCGCGCAGCGGGCGTTCCGGGATCTACGACATCCGCGTCACCGCAAACGACCTCGTGATCGCCGAATTCCGCGGACATTCCCGCATTGTTCCCGGCAGCTGGCTGCCGGTGGCAGGCGCGGACAGCAAACAAAAATAGCTCGATCAGGGGGAAGCGCGATGACTTCGGCAAAATCGCAGGTCAAGAGCGGCGGCTATCGCGCCGAGATGGATGAGACCGAGCGCGCCTCGCGCGATGCCATCATGGCGCTGCAGACAAAACGCCTGGCTTGGTCGCTCAAGCACGCCTACGACAATGTCGGGCATTACAGAAACGCGTTCGACAAGGCCGGCGTGCATCCGTCCGATTTCAAAGAGCTTTCCGACCTCTCGAAATTTCCGTTCACGGTCAAGACCGACCTGCGCGACAATTATCCCTTCAATATGTTCGCGGTCCCGCGCGAAACGCTGGTGCGGGTCCATGCGTCTTCCGGGACCACCGGCAAGCCGATCGTGGTCGGCTACACCCGCGCCGATATCGACATGTGGTCGGACGTGATGGCGCGCTCGATCCGCGCCGCCGGCGGCCGCACCGGCATGATCATGCACAACGCCTATGGCTATGGCCTGTTCACCGGCGGCCTCGGCGCGCATTACGGCGCCGAGCGTCTCGGCTGCACCGTGGTGCCGGTGTCCGGCGGCATGACCGAGCGGCAGGTGCAACTGATCAACGATTTCAAGCCTGACATCATCACGGTGACGCCGAGTTACATGCTGGCGATCCTCGATGAGTTCAAGAAACAAAAGCTCGACCCGCGCAAATCGTCGCTGAAGTTCGGCATCTTCGGCGCCGAACCCTGGACCAACGCGATGCGCGCCGAGATCGAGGCCGCGTTCGCGATGGACGCCACCGACATCTACGGCCTGTCGGAAGTGATCGGCCCCGGCGTGGCACAGGAATGCGTGGAGACCAAGGACGGCCTGCATATCTGGGAGGATCACTTCTATCCCGAGGTGATCGATCCCGAGACCGGCAAGGTGCTGCCCGACGGCGAGAAGGGCGAACTGGTGTTCACCTCGCTGACCAAGGAAGCGTTTCCGATCATCCGTTATCGCACCCGCGACCTGACGCGGCTGCTGCCGGGCACGGCGCGGCCGGGCATGCGGCGCATGGAAAAGGTCACCGGGCGTTCCGACGACATGATCATCCTGCGCGGCGTCAACGTGTTCCCGACCCAGATCGAGGAAGTGCTGCTGGCGACCGACTGGTGCGGCGGCCATTTTGTCATCGAGCTGACCCGGGAAGGCCGCATGGACGAAATGACGGTCTTGGCCGAGGCCCGCCCCGAAAGCTGGGACGGCAGCGGGCTCGTGGTCCACGCCGAGAAGGTCTCGACCTACATCAAGAACACAATCGGCATCACGGCCCAGGTCCGGGCCGTCGCCCCGGAAACCCTGGAGCGCTCGCTCGGCAAGGCCAAGCGTGTTTACGACAAGCGCCCAAAAGGCTAGCTAACTGCAAAACCTCATGGTGAGGAGGCGCGCTAGCGCCGTCTCGAACCATGGGCTGCGTACTGTGGCCCATCCTTCGAGACGCGCGCAGGAGCGCGCTCCTCAGGATGAGGTGGGGATGTGTGGCGGCGAATGGCCTTGCAAGCGCCTAAGATGTGATACGAAGTTTGTTTTAATGAGCGCGCCAGTTTACTCACCTCATGGTGAGGGGGCGCGCACCGCCGTCTCGAACCATGGGCCACGTGTAATGCGGCCATCCTTCGAGACGCGCGCAAAAGCGCGCTCCTCAGGATGAAGTTATTGTGCGGCGGTGAGGTGACGAATGTGACCGAGGGTGCCTTCCTTTACATCCTCCGTTGTTCTGACGGGAGCTATTACATCGGGACCACGCGTACGGCGCTCGAGATCAGAATCGCCGAGCACAACGCCGGTACGCTTGGCGGCTATACCTCAACCCGTCGACCGGTGACGCTCGTCTATTCCGAATGGTTCGACCGGATCGCCGATGCTATCGAAAGCGAACGTAAGCTGAAAAAAATGGAGCCGGGCCAAGAAGGAAGCGTTGATCAGGGGTGACTTCGACGCGCTGCGGCAACTCTCGGCGCGAAGATTGCCCTATCGACGTTCACAAGGTTAGTTCGCTTGCCAGCGCTATCCGTCACGTTGGTCACCTCGCCACTACACAACAACCTCATCCTGAGGAGCTTGCCAGCGGGTCCGCGCAAAGCGCGGCCCGATGCTAAACTCAGCAAGCGTCTCGAAGGATGGGCTCCGGCGTGCAGCCCATGGTTCGAGACGGCGCAACGCGCCTCCTCACCATGAGGTTAGTAGGTTGGCAAGCGCGTCGAAAGCAAGTTTCGCGAAAAGCCTCTTGAACTAACCGGTCACTAGGCTAGTCATGGGCTTCAAATCCGCCCCTCAAATAGTTTGAAAACGAGATGAACCCATCTGCCCCAAAGCCGTCAACCCAGCCGATGTTCGCCGACGCGCGCTGCGTGCGGCTGCTGGCGAAGGCGGCGGATGCGGCCTCGATCGCGCCGGTGGTCGAGCGGCATGGGCTGTCGCGCACCGGCGATCAGGTGCTGATCGAGGTCAAGGCAGCGGCGGTCAATCCGTCCGACGTCAAGGCTGCCACGGGGTTGATGCCCTATGCGGTGTTTCCGCGTACGTCGGGCCGCGACTATGCAGGGGTGGTGATCGACGGTCCGGAGGGTTTTATAGGCCGCGAGGTGTTCGGCTCGTCCGGCGATCTCGGCATCAGGCGCGATGGCACCCACGCGACGCATCTCGTCGTCGAAGCCGAGGCGACGGTCGACAAGCCGAAAAGCCTGTCGTGGGATGAAGCCGCCGGCATCGGCGTTCCCTTTGTCACCGCGATGGAAGGTTTTCGCCGCGCCGGAATGCCGAAGTCCGGCGAGACTGTGCTCGTCATGGGCGTCAACGGCAAGGTCGGGCAGGCCGCGACGCAGATCGCGACATGGCATGGCGCGCGCGTGATCGGCGTGGTGCGCAAGAACGAGCGCTACGAGGGCCACGCCAACGCGTCTGTTGAAATGATCGATGCATCGTCGACCGACGTCGCAACCCGCGTGCGTGAACTGACGGCCAACAAGGGCGCCGACATCGTCTTCAATACCGTCGGCAATCCCTATTTCGAGGCCGCGCACAAATCGCTGGCGCTGCGTGGCCGGCAGATCCTGATCGCCACCATCGAGCGAACGGTGCCGTTCAACATCCTGGAATTTTATCGCGGCCAACATACCTATGTCGGCATCGATACGCTGGGGCTGTCGTCGGTGGCGACCGGCGCCGTGCTGCGGGAACTCGGTGCGGGCTTTGCCGGGGGCCATCTAAAACCGTTTCCGATCAAGGCCGGCGCAATCTATCCGCTGGAGCAGGCCAAAGCGGCCTTCGTAGCTGTGGCCGGTTCCTCGCGCGACCGCGTGATCCTGCGGCCGGCATAGTCAAAAAAGCTTATGGAATTCGTCATTGCGAGCGCAGCGAAGCAATCCAGAGTCATATGGAGAGAGCTGGATTGCTTCGTCGCTTCGCTCCTCGCAATGACGTAAGCTAGTTCAAGGGAATCAATCATGCCATCCGTCGCCAATATCGTGATCCTCGCCGGTCTCCTGATCGGCCTCGTCTATGGCGCGGTCGGGCTGTTGAGCGGCTTTTGCCTGATGAGCAGCCTGCGCGGCTGGTGGGCGCAGGGCGACAGCCGGCTGGTGCGCACCTACGCGCTGGCGATGGGGGTCGCGATCGCCGCGACGCAGCTGCTCGCCGTGCGGCAGGTGGTCGATCTCGGCAAGTCGATCTATTTGCAGCCGACCTTTTCGGCGCCGCTGATGTTCGTCGGCGGGGTGCTGTTCGGTTACGGCATGGTGCTGTCGAACGGTTGCGGCTCGCGCGCGCTGGTGCTGCTCGGGCGAGGCAATCTGCGTTCGCTGGTAGTCGTCATCGTGCTCGGCATCGCCGCCGAGGTCACGCTGAAAGGCCTGATCGCGCCGGGGCGGATTTTTCTGCTGCAATGGACCCAGATCACCGCGGGCATCACCTCGCTGCCGGCGCTGATCGCAAAGCTCGGTGTTAGCGAAACCTTTGCGCGTTCGCTGGCAGCGCCGATCGTCAGCGCCGCGCTGATCATTTTTGCGTTTTCGCATGCGCCATTCCAGCGCGCCTGGGGGCAGATCGCAGCCGGAATCACCGTTGGCCTGCTGATTGCCGGTGGATGGTACGCCACCGGCTATCTCGGCGCCGACGACTTCAATCCGACGCCGGTGACGTCGCTGACCTTCGTGGCGCCGATCGCCGACGCCCTGCAATATCTGATGCTGTCGACCGGCTTGACGCTGAATTTTGGCATCGTCACCGTCGCCGGCGTGTTCGCCGGCAGCCTGGTAACGGCGCTGGCGACGCAACGTTTTCATTGGGAAGGCTACAGTTCGCCGCAACACATGCTGCGCTCGGTCTCGGGCGCCGTGCTGATGGGGATCGGCGGCGTCGCCGCGCTCGGTTGTTCGGTAGGCCAGGGCCTCACCGGCCTGTCGACGCTGGCGCTGGCCTCGTTCGTCGCGGTCGCCGGAATTTTCCTCGGCACCGCGATCGGCCTGCGCGGCGCGCTGCGGGTTCGCCCGCTGGCCTCGACCTCGGCTTGATGCAGGTCTAGCTCATCGCAGCTGGCGTTCCCCGGATGCAGCGCAGTGCGCCGTTCTTACGGCGTGGTGCGCTGCTGGTCCGGGGTCCATCCGCGTGGGTGAGTCCCGGCTCTGCGGAGCGGCACTTCGCGCCGCACCGCGTCCGGGACAGCATGCCTATTACGCGCTTGCCGCCCGCTCGCGCGAGGTCGCGAGCCGCATCATGGGGAGATAGCCGGGCTTGATCTCCATCCGCTGCACAAAACCCTTTTCGGCCAGCAGCCGATGCGCCTCGGGCAGCCGGTAGCACGGCAGGTACATGAAGAGATGATGTTCGGCGTGGTAGTTCACCCAATAGGGCGCGATCAGGAGACGTTCGATCGGATTGGCGAGCGTGGTGCGGGCATGGCTGAACGGGTCTTCGCCGGTCGAGGTGCAGGCGTGTTCGGCGATGTTGCGGATGCGGGTGACCAGCGGCAGCCATGTCGCCATCGCGACGACCCAGACGAGCCCGTACCAGATGCCCGCGCCGGCGAGCCAGAACAGCCCGAATAGCACCGTGTTCGCGATCAGGAACCGTATCGTCTTGTCGCGTCCGCTGGAGACAAAGCTTTCGTGCGTGATCGGCTCATCCGCGGCGCGACGCTGGAACAGCGACAAGAAGAGCGGCAGGCGTTGCTTGACAAAAGTCTGCCCGGTGAGATCGCGGGTCGCCTTGCGCAGATAACTTTCCTTGGTGATCGGGAACGGCGCCGATAGCGACAGGTCGGGGTCTTCCGGCTGCTGGGTGAATTTGTGGTGCTGCAGATGATACGACCGGTAGCTGGCGAGATCGGCGCCGACCGGCACCGCGCACAGCCATTGCCCGATCCATTCGTTGACGGCCTTGTTGGCGTGCAGCCCGCCATGCGCGGCCTCGTGCATCAGGATGGCGAGCCCCAACTGCCGCGTGCCGACCACCATCACCGCGACCAGCCACGTCAGCGGATTGGGCCAAAGCGCGACCAGCGCAATCGCGCCCGCAATCGTTCCCCAGGCGTGCGCCACCAGCCAGAGGCCGCGCAACGAACCGCGCGACGTCAGCCGGCTCCATTCATCTGATGAAAAGACCGTCTTGGGATCGATGCGTGCCACGACCGGCATGGGCGATGCCTTGCAATGATGTGCGACGCGGATGATACGCCGCCGCGGCCGCGCGTCAATCCGCCGCCTTGGTCACGATGTGGATCTCCGCCTCGAGGGTGCGGTGCACCGGGCATTTGTCGGCAATTTCCATCAGCCGCTTGCGCTGATCGGCGTCGAGCGCGCCCTCGATCCGGATCACGCGGTCGAACTGATCCAGCATCCCGACCTTGGTCTCGCATTCGGCGCAGTCTTCGGCGTGGATCTTGCTGTGGCTCAACGTCACCGTGACGCGATCGAGCGGCAGCGATTTGCGGTCGGCATACATCCGCATCGTGATCGAGGTGCAGGCGCCGAGCCCGGCCAGCACGTAATCATAGGGCCCCGGACCGGTGTCCGCGCCGCAGACCGCGACCGGCTCGTCGGCGAACAGGTGATGCGGGCCGACGACGACCTCGTTCTGGTATTTGCTGTCGCGGGTTTCACGCACCACCACGTTGCGCGGCGCTGCGCTGGATGCAGCCGCCGCTTGCTCCGCCGCGAGCGGATCGAGATAGCGCATCACCCAGGCGGCGATCAGGTCGGCGGCATAGACGGCGTCGCCCTTCTTGCTCAGGAGATGATCGCTGTCCGCCAGCGTCACAAAACTCTTGGGATGCCTGGCGGCGAGGAAGATCCGCGTCGCGTTCTCGATGCCGACGGTGTCGTCGGTCGGCGAGTGCATCACCAGCAGCGCCCTGTGCAGTTTTGCTATCCGCGCCATCAGATTGTGCTCGGCGATGTCGTCGAGAAATTCGCGTTTGATGTTGAACGGGCGTCCCGCGAGCGAGACCTCGACCTTGCCCTGGCTGCGGATGTCCTCGACCTTATCCTTGAAAAAATGCGTGACATGCGCCGGATCGGACGGCGCCGCGATGGTGACGACCGCTCTGGCGTCCGGGATCTGGCCGGCGGCGGCCAGTATCGCGGCGCCGCCGAGGCTGTGCCCGATCAGGATCGCCGGCGCCCTGTGGGTCCGGCGCAGATGATCGGCGGCGAGCACGAGATCGGCGACGTTGGAGGAGAATGTCGAATTGGCGAATTCCCCATCGCTGGAGCCGAGACCCGTAAAATCGAACCGCAGCACCGCAATGCCCTTGTTGGCCAGCTCGAGCGCGATGCGCCGGGCAGCCAGCACATCCTTGCCGCAGGTGAAGCAATGCGCGAACAGCGCATAGGCAAGCGGCTCGCGCTCCGGCAGATCGAGCGCCGCCGCCAGTTGGTGGCCTTCGGAGGAAGTGAACTGAAAGCGTTCGATCGGCATGTCGGCTCTCCTGTTCCCGGCCTCATCCTGGGGAGCGGCCACCCGGCAAGTTTACGCTGCCTGCGTAAACTTGGCGGCGGGCCGCGTCTCGAAGGATGGGCCGCGGTGGGTGTGGCACATGGTTCGAGACGGCGCTGACACGCCTCCTCACCATGAGGCCTCGAATTATTTCGGCGCCCGCGGATCAATCGGCGTTGTGCCGCGCATGCCCAAAATATCCTCCAGCACCTTGGCGCCCGCAAGCAACTGCGCCTCGCCGCGCGGCCGCGCCACCATCTGCAGCCCGACCGGCAGGCCGGATGCGGTGAAGCCGCAGGGCAGCGACAGCGCGGGACAGCACACCAGCGTGATCGCATAGACGATGCCGAGCCATTCGACGTAATTGTCGAATTTCTTGCCGTTGCATTCGGCGACGTAACGGTTTTCGACCGGGAACGGCGCCACGATGGTCGCGGGCGCCAGCAGCAGATCGTATGTCTCGAAAAACTCCAGCGTGCGGGCGGTCATCGCCACCCGCTGCGCCTCGGCCCGCTCGAGCTGTTCGACGATCAGCTTGAGGCCTTCCTCGATATTCCAGATCACTTCGGGCTTGAGCTGGTCGCGCTTGCTGCGTAACAGCGCGGCCTTGCTCAGCGCGAAATCGAACGCGCGCAGCACGTGGAAACATTCATGCGCCTCGCGCAAATCGGGATGGGCTTCCTCGACAATGACGCCGGCCTCGGCAAAGCGCGCCGCGGCCTTGCGGGTGATGGCGGCGACTTCGGGATCGACCGGCGTGATGCCGAGATCGGGCGAATAGGCGATGCGTTTCGGCTTGCGGCCGGACCGCGCCGCGGACAGGAACGAAGTCGGCAGCACCGGCAGCGACAGCGGATCGGCCGGATGCTCGCCGCTCATGGCGTCGAGCAAGAGCGCGATATCCTCGACATTGCGCGCCATCGGGCCCTGGACGCCGAGGTTACGGTCGATCGCGGCGGCTGGCGTATGCGCGACGCGGCCGATGCTCGGCCGCATGCCGACGATGCCGCAGAAGCTCGCGGGGTTGCGCAGCGAGCCGCCCATGTCGGAGCCGTGCGCCAGCCATGCCGTGCCGGAAGCCAGCGCTGCCGCCGCGCCGCCGGAAGAGCCTGCCGCGGAGCGAGAAGTGTCCCAGGGATTGAGCGTTCGGCCGAACACCTCATTGAAGGTGTTGGCGCCGGCGCCGAATTCAGGCGTGTTGGATTTGGCGTAGACCACGCCGCCATTGGCTTCGAGGTGCTCGACCAGGATGTCGGAACGAACGGGGATGTTGTCGCGGTAGATCGGCGAACCCTGCGTCGTCAGCACGCCCGCGACGTTGGTGAGGTCTTTTATCGGGATCGGCAGACCCGCCAGCAATCCGCGCTCCAAGGCTGGCTTCTTCATCAGCGCCTCGGCGCGGTCCCTTGCGCGGTCGAAGCACAGCGTCGGCAGCGCGTTGACCTTGCCGTCGACCTCGGCGATCCGTTGTTCCAGCACGTCGAGCAGGTCGAGCGGCGTGACTTCGCCCGCCCTGAGTTTATCGACAACGGCACAGGCCGTTTCCCGAACCAGTCCCTGGTGATTGGCCACGCGCATTTCTCCCGTTGGCTCCGCTTGTGGTAGCGGATTTGAGTGTGGTCTAGAACATTTTTGTGCAAAGTGGCAACGCGAGGCAGGCCAAAAAAGGAGATTTGGGGATGACGACGCCATTGGATGCGCCGGACTGGCGCAGCATGAGCCAGCACGAGCGCGACCTCGGCCTCAACAACAGCGCGGCGGTTGCCGGCAGCGCCGGGATCGTCGCCGGTTGGGAGCAACGCTCCGCCGAATTGCGCCGGCGGCATCCTGGACATCTCGACCTGCGCTACGGTCCGCGCGAGCGCAACCGGATCGATTTCCTCAAGGCCGGCGACAACGCCCCGACGCTGCTGTTCATCCATGGCGGCTACTGGCAGAACCGCGCCAAGGAGGTCTTTGCGATTTTCGCCGAAGGGCCGATGGCGCACGGCATCAATGTCGCGCTGATCGGCTACACGCTGGCGCCCGATGCGACGCTGGACCAGATCGTGGCCGAGATACACGAGGGCATCGATTATCTCGCCGGGCAACTGCCCGAGCTTGGCGCGGCGTCCGGCGGCATCGTGGTGTCGGGCTGGTCGGCGGGCGGGCACCTGACGTCGATGGCGCTGCCGCATCCGAAGGTGAGAGCGGGCATGGCGATATCAGGCATCTACGATCTCGATCCGATCCGCCACAGCTATCTCAACGAGAAGCTCAGGCTCGATGGACCGATGTCGCATCGCAACTCGCCGATGGCGCAGCCGGGCGGCGCGGCAAAACCGCTGTCGCTGGTGGTAGGAAGCGCGGAATTGCCGCTACTGCGCAAGCAGACCGCCGACTTTGCTGGCCACCGCGCGCGCTACCGCCTGCCGGTGACCTACGAGGAAATCCCCGGCGCCGATCACTTCAGCATCATGAACGAGATGCTGTCGCCGCAGGGCCGGATCACGACATTGATACGGCAGTTGTTCGAGCGGACGGCGGTTGCCCCGTCATTGCGAGGAGCGTAGCGACGGGCCTGTAATTTAATAGCCTAAAACAGGAACGATGATCTCGGTTTGATTCTACGTTGTTCCTGTTTTGATTCTGGTTCTGGCCTCTGCGAAGAGAAAAACTTACAGGCCCGACGAAGCAATCCAGTCTTTACCTGTGGCTCTGGATTGCTTCGCTTCGCTCGCAATGACGAACTAGGTGGCATTCAGGGATGAAGAGGTGAAGCAGCCCTGCATTTACATGATGGCCAATAGGCGCAACGGCACGATCTACACCGGCGTTACGTCCAATTTGCCAAAGCGCGCTTTTGAGCACCGCGAGGGGTCGGTGAAGGGCTTTTCAGCGAAATATAACTGCAAAATTCTGGTGTGGTACGAACTCCACGACACAATGCTGGAGGCCATAGCCCGGGAGAAGCAGATCAAGGCTGGCAGTCGTGCCAGAAAATTGGCGTTGATCGAAAGCCTTAATCCGGAGTGGAACGATCTCTACGAAACATTGGCGTAGCCCCATTAACACCGTCATTGCGAGCGTAGCGAAGCAATCCAGGGCCTCAAGAAAGGACTGGATTGCTTCGTCGCTTCGCTCCTCGCAATGACGGGGCTAGCGGCAATTCCAACCTAACCCCAGCCCGCGCTGATGCCGCCATCCACCGTGTAGATCACGCCCGAGGTATAACCGGCGCGATCGGAGGCGAGGAAGGCCATCAGGTCGCCGATTTCGCGGGCATGGGCGGGACGGCCGAGCGGCATGCCTTTCTGGAATTCCTTGTAGCGGCTCTCGTCGCCGAACTGGTGTTTGGCGCGGGTCTTCAGCAGCGTGACATGGCGGTCGGTACCGACCGGGCCGGGATTGATGCCGACCACGCGGATGTTGTCGGCGAGGCTCTTGCCGCCGAGCGCGCGGGTGAACGCCATCAGCGCGGCATTGCCGGCGCTGCCGCAGATGTAGTTGGCGTCGAATTTTTCGCCGGCGGCGCCGATGTCGTTGACGATCACGCCATGGCCGCGCGCCTTCATCTGCGCGTAGATCGCGCGGGTCAAATTGACGTAACCGAACACTTTCAGCTCCCAGGCATGGCGCCAGGTCGGCTCGTCGATCTTGTCGATCGAGCCGCCGGGAATGTCGCCGGCATTGTTGACGAGGATGTCGATGTCGGAAGCATCTTTTGCCAGCTTTGCGAGATCCTCCGGCTTGCGCAAATCGACGACGTGGGCGGTGGCATCGATCTGGTGCGCCTTGCGCAGCCGCTCGGTCAGCGCCTTGAGCTGGTCGCCGCTGCGCGCCGCCAGCATCAGATGCGCGCCTTCCTCGGCAAGGGCTTCGGCAGCGGCCGCGCCGATGCCCTTCGATGCGCCGGTGATCAGGACGCGCTTGCCGCGCAAATGAAGGTCCATGGATGTTGTCTCCTGGTTGGGTCTGGGGTGCTGCCGGGATGGGGCTCAACGACTATAGCGTTTTCGAGCGAAGTGGAGACCGGTTCGCGTTAAGAAAACGAGTCAAAACAAAAAAAGATGGCGCCTGAAAGGGCGCCGATCCGCCGCCATTGAAGCGGTCAACATTGCACTGCAGCGTTGCGCCGCGGCGCGGTTTGGTCCATTGCAATCCCGTCAAACGAACCAGCCTGCCGGCACGTGCATAAGGATGTCTCGATGAGCAAGAAACAATATCGGATCGCGGTTATTCCCGGCGACGGGATCGGCAAGGAAGTGGTGCCGGAGGGCCTGCGGGTGCTGGAAGCGGCGGCGAAAAAGCATGGCGTGGCCGTGCATTTCGACCATTTCGATTTCGCGTCCTGGGACTATTACGAAAAGCACGGCGACATGATGCCGGAGGACTGGAAGGCGAAAATCGGCAAGCACGACGCGGTCTATTTCGGCGCGGTCGGCTGGCCTGCGAAAATCCCGGATCACATTTCCTTGTGGGGCTCGCTCATAAAGTTCCGTCGCGAGTTCGACCAGTACGTCAACCTGCGCCCGGTGCGGCTGATGCCGGGCGTGCCGTCGCCGCTCGCCAACCGCAAGCCAGGCGATATCGATTTCTGGGTGGTGCGTGAAAATACCGAGGGTGAATATTCCTCCGTCGGCGGCCGCATGTTCCCGGACACCGACCGTGAATTCGTCACCCAGCAAACCGTGATGACGCGGATCGGCGTCGATCGCATTTTAAAATTCGCGTTCGAACTGGCGGAGTCGCGGCCGAAGAAGCATCTGACCTCGGCGACCAAGTCCAACGGCATCTCCATCACCATGCCGTATTGGGACGAGCGCGTGGAGGCGATGGGCAAGAAATTTCCCAAGGTGAAGTGGGACAAGTACCACATCGATATTCTGACGGCGAATTTCGTGCTGCATCCGGACTGGTTCGACGTCGTGGTCGGCTCCAATCTGTTCGGCGACATCCTTTCTGATTTGGGTCCGGCCTGCACCGGCACCATCGGCATCGCGCCCTCGGGCAACATCAATCCGGAAGGCAATTTCCCGTCGGTGTTCGAGCCGGTGCACGGCTCCGCGCCCGACATCGCGGGGCAGGGCGTCGCCAACCCGATCGGCATGATCTGGTCGGGCGCGATGATGCTGGAGCATCTCGGCGAAAAGGCCGCGGCCGACTCGATCGTCGCCGCGATCGAACGCACGCTCGGCGAGCGCACGCTGCGCACGCGCGACCTCGGCGGCAACGCCGACACCACCGCCTGCGGCAAGGCGGTCGCCGAGATGGTGGATTAAATAGAAACCCTCACGGTGAGGAGGCGCGTTTGCGCCGTCTCGAACCATGAAGCCACACGTGTGGCCATCCTTCCCAGCTACGCCAGTGGCTTCGCCGGGCACAGCGAGACGCGGCGAAGACGCCGCTCCTCAGGATGAGGTCGGTGTCAGGTTTCTTTCACCCTCTCCCAATCGAAGTCGGATATATCCGACTTCGAGATGGGTGAGGGAGCTCTGACTCTCGTTGTGCAGCTACCCCTCATCCGGCACGGACTTCGTCCGCTGTCCAGCGGATGGATGGGTAACAAAACAGACCGGATGGATGGGTGACAGTTGTTCATGGTTCGGTCTGCTTCGGCGCTGCGCTAGCGCAGCGCCGAAGCTTTCGTGTTTTTTGATCGATGATGCCG